>Ga0182021_10005101_pt1 | contig 15509 bp, 12 predicted proteins | sample 612E3MmetaG_FD_120493 | JGI IMG/M metagenome (GOLD analysis project Ga0182021, IMG submission 120493) | Permafrost microbial communities from Stordalen Mire, Sweden - 612E3M metaG (Illumina Assembly) | ecosystem: Environmental > Terrestrial > Soil > Wetlands > Permafrost | place: Sweden... | reverse complement strand
GAGTGATTTACAGGATTGAAAGCGACGATCGCCCCACCGATTCGCTGGAGGATCCGCAACTGCGTGCCTGCCCGCGCGGACGCGCCTATCGGCGCCGCCAGTACCACCACAATCGCCTGCAGTACCCGATGAAGCGAACCGGGAAGCGCGGCGAGGGAAAATTCGATCGCATCTCCTGGGACGAGGCCCTGGACAAGGTTGCCGCTGAGCTTACTCGAGTAAAAAAAACCTACGGAAACTCGGCCATGCTGGTGCCCTATGGGACCGGAAGCTATAACCAGATCAACGGCCGCCAAACCGCCCAGCGATTGCTGAATCTCTTTGGAGGTTCCCTCTCCCAGTACAACAGCTACTCCTGGGCCTGCATTTCCAGTGTCACCGCCACGGTCTATGGCACGGAAATCACAGGCAATCAGCGCCAGGACTGGGTGAACTCCAAATACATCCTGATGTGGAGCTGGAATCCCTCCGAAATGCGCGACGGGACCAACACTGAGTTTTTCCTGCGTAAGGCTCGGGACAAGGGGGCGCACCTCGTCTGCATCGATCCGCGCATGACCTTGAGCGCCGTAGCCCTGTCAGACGAGTGGGTTCCCATCCGGCCCGGAACGGATGTCGCCATGATGTCGGCCATGGCTTACGTGATGATCAAGGAAGGACTCTACGACACAGAGTTCGTCAAGAGCCATTGCGTCGGCTTTGACGAATCTCAAATGCCTGCGGCGGCCAAGGGGGAGGAAAGCTACACGGACTATATCCTGGGTGTGCGCGACAAGACCCCAAAGACGCCGGAGTGGGCTGAGGCTCTCACGGGAGTGCCGCGCGAGACGATCGCGCGCATTGCCAGGGAATTCGCCACACGCAAGCCGGGTGTTCTCTACCAGGGGTATGGCATGCAAAGACGTGCCTATGGCGAACAGGTGGTTCGTGCGGGATGTGTCCTGGCGGCACTGACCGGCAACGTCGGTATCTCCGGCGGCTGGGCGGGCGGCATGGGGCTCCAGGCCGCCGACGGCGGTCCGCTCTGGAATGTCTTTCCCACCGCCGCGAATCCGGTGAAGGCTACCATACCTTCATTTCTCTGGACCGAGGCCGTTCTTCACGGTAAAGACATGGGATCGGAATCCGGAGTTCGCGGGGCCGATAAGCTCGACAACAACATCAAACTCATTTACGCCGTGGCGTCGAATCTCCTGGCAAACCAGCACGCGAACCTCAATCGTACCGCAAAAATACTTGAGGATGAGCGCCTGATCGAGTTTCTGGTGGTGCAGGACAATTTTCTGACTCCGACGGCACGGTTCGCAGATGTTCTCCTGCCGGCATGTACACAATTTGAAACCTGGGGAGTCGAAGACGGATGGAAATATGGGGATGAAGTGATCCTCATGCCGAAGATTGTGGAACCGCCGTTCGAAACGAAGAGCGACTACAGGATCTGTTCTGAGATTGCCGAGCGCTTGAGCATTGGCCAGCCTTACACTGAGGGCCGGAGCGAGCGCGATTGGGTGGAATGGTCGCTGCAGACCTTCCGTAAGTCCCGTTTCCCGAAGCTTCCCGCGCTCGAGGAATTGGAAAAGAGCAACGCCGGAGTCTATTCTCAACCTGTCACCAGGCCTGCGATAGCCTTTGAGGACTTCCGGAAGGATCCGGCAAAATACCCCTTAAAAACTCCTTCTGGCAAGATTGAGATCTTTTCTCAGAAGTTGCGCGATTTCAACAAGCCTAAGGAAGTTCCCGCAATTCCGAAATACATCCAGGAATGGGAGAGCCCGTTCGGTCCTGAAGCGAAAAAGTTTCCCCTGCAAGCACTGGGGCACCATTCGCTTGCGAGGGTTCACTCAACGCTTGCAGGAGTCGACTGGCTCGAAGAGGCCTTCCCGCAGAGAGTCTTCATCAATCCGGTCGACGCGTCCGCGCGGGGCATACAGAATTCCGATGAAGTGAGGGTCTTTAACGATCGGGGCGAGATGCACCTCCTCTGCCGGATTACCAAGCGCATCATGCCCGGTGTGGTCGCCATTCCCCAAGGAGCCTGGTGGGCGCCGGATGAAAAGGGGATCGACCACGGCGGCAGCATCAATGTCTTGACCTCGGAGCGCTGGACGCCATACTCGTTTGGCAATGCGCAGCACACCATCATGGTCGAGGTAAAGAAAATTTGAGGATCAGGCCTTGGTGAATCAATACGCCTTCTTTATCAACTCCGATGCGTGCTCCGGCTGCAAGACCTGCCAGGTGGCCTGCAATGACAAGAATGACATTCCGGTGGGAGTTCATTGGAGGCGTGTCTATGAAGTGACGGGCGGCGGTTGGGAGAAAAAAGACGGGGCTTGGAGCGCCACGGTCGTTGCCTATAACCTCTCGATGTCGTGCCTCCATTGCATCGATGCGGTGTGTCTCTCAACCTGCCCTTCCCAGGTAATCTGGAAACGGGACGACGGCATCGTCCTGATCGACGAAACCCGATGCTCGCGCTGCCGCAGGTGTGAGTCAGCCTGTCCGTACAACGCGATTCGCTACGACCCGGTCACCGATTCCCTGCAAAAATGCCACTTCTGCGTGGACTACCTCGATGTGGGCCTACTTCCCGTCTGTGTTACTGCCTGTCCCAACCGAGCTATCGAGTGCGGCGACTATGCGGACCTGCTACAGAAATACGGCAACGTGAGCCGTGTTTTCCCCTTGCCGGATCCGGCGATTGCCAGGCCGGGCCTGGTCATCAAGCCTCATCGGAATGCGGCCCTCGTCCAGAGCCGCGATCCGGAAGTCGCCAACTGGGGCGAACTCTAGGAGCCCCTCCTAACTCTCGGACGGGCTCCTAGGTCACGAATTACTGGGCCACGAATTTCACGAATTACACGAAGAATGTGCTCTTCCTTTCGTGTCATTCGATTCTGAGGGAGTCGACGGGATCCAGGCGCGACGCTTTGACCGCGGGCCAGGTGCCCGAAAGAAGGCCAATGACTCCAAAGGTAATGAACGAAACCAGGAAGACGTGGGTGTTGACGATGAGATAGATGTCCCCCTGCCGGCTCTTGTCCTGGAACACTTCGCTCAGGAAGGGGATGTAGCCGATCCAATTCGCCAGGAGGATCGCAAGGACGTAGCCGCAGATTCCGCCGATAATCGAAAGCGCAAGCGCCTCACCCAGAAACTGCATGCGAATGTGCCGCTTGCGCGCGCCCAGAGCCTTGAGCACGCCGATCTCATGGGTCCTCTCCTGAACACAAAAGAGCATGATGTTCATGATGCCGACGCCCGCGACGGCAAGCGTGAACAAACCGATGACATTCAGCAATCCCTTGGTGGCCGACGACAGACCGTTGATGATATTGAGGACCTCGCTATACTTTTCGAAAAGGAGGGCTTTTTCGTCCGCGGGATTGAACCTGTGAATCTCTCCCAGGACCTGGCGCACCTGGCGCACCGATGCGCCCTCCATGGCGCCGCTCACCGGTTGAAACACGAGGACGCTGTTGTAGCGGATGTCATGCATCGTGCCCATCACGTTGAACGGGATGAGCGCGCAGTCGTCGTCCTGAGTGAAGTAGTTTGAAATGGCGATTTTTTTCTTAAGCACGCCTACAACAGTGAAGCGTATTCCTTCGATGAAAACATCCTGGTCGAGCGCTGGGGCCTGGCTGAAAAGCTTTTTCTTGAGGTCGAAGCCCAGCACTACGACACGGCGCATCGTGGCCAGATCTTCCGCATCAAGAAACCGCCCTTCTCCCATAAACATGCCGCGGATGTCTCCGTATTCCTCATTGACGGAGCGGATGCCGGCAGTCGCCATGCGATCGCCCCAGCGCATCTGCATTTCGTCATAGACCTCGGGGCTGGCGCGTTTCACGAGCGTGCAACGCTGTTTGATAGTCTCGACGTCCTGCGGTTCCGTGCGCACGACGCGGCCGGCGCGCGCGCCGCCGGCCTGCATGGAGGTCTGCCCGTTCCAGATGACCACCACGTTGTCGCCGAAGTAGCTCAGGCCCAGGTTCATTGCCTTCTGGAATCCGTCGCCGTAGGCCATGAGCAGGATAAAGGAGGCGATCCCCCACATGACGCCGAGTACCGTCATCATTGATCGCTTGCGGTAGGCAACCAGATTCTCCAGGATACGTTTGACAGTCTCGATAATCATCGCAATCTACTCATATCGCAATGCTTCAATCGGATCCACGACGGAAGCAATGAAAGCAGGGTAGATACTCGACAGCACTCCGACGAGTGTCAGAAAACCGAAAGCGATCCACCCCAGCGCGGGCGTCACGATCATGCCTGCGAAGAAGTCGATTTTCGGCAATAGGTTGATGAGGGCGCACAGCCCCCATCCGATGAAGATTCCGGCGAGGCCGGCGATGAAGGTCAATGCCATCGATTCCGCGAAAAACTGCATCAGAATTCGTCGCGTTGTCGCGCCCACGGCCTTGCAGACTCCGATTTCATGGGTTCGCTCTCCGACCGCGAGCAGCATGATATTCATGACTCCAACGCCGCCCAGAAGCAGGGTGACGATCGCCATGGCGCCGAGAAAGACCTTGAGCGAGGCGAACATCTTATAGATGAGCTTCGCGTCCGTCACCGTGTTCCAGACAGGCAGAGCGTCTTTGTCCAGGTAGTCAAATCCCTTGCGCTTGGCGAGGATCTGACGCACCTGTATTTCCGCCACCTCTCCCAATTCCTCGCTTCGAGGTTGCAGGATCAGGTTGGAAAGCTGGAATTTTCCTTCTGTGGCCATAGGCAGTGGGAAGTCGCGCGTCAGCGTGAAAAACGGGACGTAGATCATCTTGTTGTCAGGGCCGCTGTAATTGGAGTTTTGATCCTTCTTGACCAGTTCTCCAACCACAAGGTAGGGAAACTCGCCGATCATGACGGACTGGCCCACGGCGTTTTCTTTGTTGAACAGTTGGTCTCGCACCTCGTTCCCGAGGATGCAGACGCGCAGCGCGTTCGCATTGTCCCCTTCATTGATCTGACGGCCTCCCGATTTGACCTCGATAGTGCGCATCACCATGTAGTCGGGGGAAACACCGTGGGTTCCGAATGTCCCGTTATTCAGGGTCGATCGAACCGGCAGAGAGCGTTGAATCTCGGGGCTCGAGCGTTCGAGATAATTGGCCTGCTGCCTGACTGACAGAAAATCGTCCAGAGTCAGCCGGATGTCCTTACCAGCGCGCGAGCCTTGCATTCCCTTGCTGGTAGTGCCGCCCCAGACGATCATGATGTTCTGGCCGAGGGCGCGCGTCTTCTGCTTCTGCGCGACCCACATGCCCTCTCCCATCGCGGTCATGAGGATGAGACAGACGAGTCCCCAGGCGATGCCGAACATGGTCAGGAACGATCGCATCTTATTGGCCTTGAGATTCAACCATGTCTGTCTCCAGAGTTCCATTTATGTCCGCTCCAGCGTCATTTCAAAAGAGGGATGACCTCTTATAAACTCTTCACGCCACGAATAACGCGGCCCTTGTGATTTTTCACCTGTCCCCATTACTGTAGAACGACCCTGTCTCCGAGTTTCAATCCGGAGATCAGCTCCGTGCGGGCCCCGTTGCTCAGCCCGATCTTTACCGCGACCTGCCGCCTGCCGGTGGGTGTCGACACATCGGGCACCTCGACGAAAGTCTCTTTCTTCTCGTTGTAAATCAGAGCGCTCTCTGGAATCAGCAGCACATCGTGATGTTCATCGAGAACGATCTCGGCGTTGGCGCTCATGTTGACCTTGAGAAGATCAAGATCGTTCACAATTGATACGCGCACCTCGAAACGGGTTACGTTGTCCTTTTCGATCCCCATCGGCGCGATGCGGAATACCTTTCCTTGAAACGTGCGGTTTTTGTAGGCATCGACGGTTATGCGCACCGGCTGATCCAGCTTCACCAGACCGATATCGGTTTCGTCGACTTTGCCCTTTACGTACAGTTCCTGCACGTCGCCCAGCGTCATCATCAACGTCGCATTCGAGCCCAGCTGCAGGATGGAAGACACAGCATCGCCGACTTCGACCTCGCGACTCAATACCACGCCATTGATGGGCGACCGGATGGAGGCCCAAGCGAGGTTCTCCTGCGCCTGCTCGTACTGCGCCTGCGCTTGCGCCAGCTCCGCGCGCACGGTTTCGACGGTGCGCGCATTCTGCGCGAGCTCGGCCTCTTTCACCGCCACGGCAGCCTGCAGCGAGTGAAGGGCCACCTCGGCTGCTTTCATCTTTTGCTCGGAACCGTCGAAATCAGCCCTGGCGATCAGACCTGCGTCGTACAGCCCCTTACTTCGTTTATATTCCGCAACCGTGAAGTCGTAGTCCTTGCTTTCAGCTTCGAGCTGCGCCTTGTGGAGGTTGGCCTGATAAGTCTTGTCCTGGGATTGCATTTCCTGCAGCTTGCTTTCTGCCGCATCGAGAAATGCCTTCGCTTGCTTCAATTGGGCTTCCAGGATTTCCTTGTCGAGCTCGACCAGCAGCTGGCCCTCGCGGACATTGTCTCCCGCGTTCACGTAAAGGTACTTGATGATGCCGCTGGCTTTGGATTTTATTTCCACCTGCGACAGCGCTTCTATCTTGCCCGTGGCGACCACCGATTTGGCGATGGACCCCTTCTCGATTCTGGCGAGCTTTTCGGACGGGATCGTCTTGTCAACCGCGAAGAGCGCTGCAAAAACCCAATAGCCGCCGAGAATCACGAGCAGTCCTACGACAGACAAAAAGGAAATCGTGAAGATCCGTTTTTTGGCCATGCGCTACCTCCATCTGCCTATACGAGAATCCGGCACATAAAGTTTGGTGGTTTTCGCAATTTCGGTGTCGACTGCCCAATGACTATCGCTACACGCGCCCAGAACAAGTGACTCCAGGTCATGCCTGTTGAGTAAGCAAGTTTGCTGCCAGGCCAGAAGTCATTCTTCCGCCAAATGGTTGTTGCTAAGAGACCGTGAACTGTCGTCACACGTGTGCCGGGATCGTCACAATACAGCATCGAGGTGCCGGAGCGAAAATGAGTTCGAACTGCAGGCTGATGAGAGCGGCGGCCCGACCGCCGCTCTCCAATGAGTCTTCGGTGCTCCAACATCGAAGCGCTAATTATCGGATAAGCTTCACATCACCAGAGGCGGTCGAAATCGTCAGCTTGACGGCGCCCGAGCCCAGGAGTCCGGTAGCCTTCTGCCCCCGTTCGTTCGGCTTGCGCTCCTCGATCGTGAGCGGAAAGTCGGTCTTGACCGAACCGTTGACCGTGGACATTTCCACTTGAGCGCTCAGTTGCGCTGGAACTTTGACCGTAACATCGCCGCTGGCGCTGGAAAACTTGAGATCTCCGGTCCCCTCGATTCGAATCAATTCGACATCGACGTCACCGCTGGCCGTGCTTGCGTTTACGGTGCCAGCGACACCGTGAATTTTTACATCTCCGCTGGCTGCCGAAGCTTTCACGGTTCCTTGCACATCAGTGATTTCTACGTCGCCACTGGCGGTTTTGACATCCACGGAACCGATCATCGGACCAATCGTCACATCTCCGCTCGCGGTTTTCGCGTGGAGATCGCCGGCCACGCCAGACACCTTTATGTCACCGCTGGCCGTCGAAAGTGACTCAAACTGGTAGTTAGGTCCGCTCGGCACCTGGACGACAAAGTTGACACTCGCATCATAGTTGCCGCCATCATGTGGATACTGCACTCCCAGCATTACCTTGCCGGGAGTGCTCTGGTCCAGGATCTGAACTACGTTCGCATCCCGGCCGACCCGCTTTGCTGTTACCGTGACCCCGGTGCCGTTGTAACCGGAGATCGAGATTTCTCCGGAGACGTTAGCGATGTTAATGGCCCCACCCGGCGCCAGCGGATAATTCTTTTGAAAGTCCTGACCCCAGGCTGCAGTGATCATCAGCCCGGCCCATAAACCGAACACAACCAAACCACCGATGCATTTCTTCATGACCGTCGCGCTCCTATCAGGTTACTCGGCGTCTTGCATACATCCGGGTGAGTGGCCGGCAGCCGAAAAAGGTTTCACGCTTGACAAAAGTTTTGACGGTCTTCGCCGAAGTCCGCTAGGATAGCGGCTGCCGTCGCCGATGCGGCGGGCCGGATCCGTAGAGATCCAATTGGCACACCACGTGGGCTTCGAGGAAGCCACTTCATCTCCCTCTTTGCCCTCAGGAGTAATCTCGCTGGTTGATTGACCATTCATCCTAGGAGGAAACTGTGGAACTCTGGAATTCACTCGGTGAAGTGCTGGATTACGCAATTGGCGAAGAAGAGGCCGCCGCTGATTTCTATGGCCGCCTGGCGCTACGAACCAAAGTTCCTGGGATGAAGTCAGTCTTCGAGGGCTTTGCACAGGAGGAGATCAGCCATAAGGAGAAACTTCAGGCAGTCAAGGACGGCATTGTGTTTCTGTCAGCCTCGCAACAAGTAATGGACCTGCGGATAGCTGACTATGTCGTTGATGTGAAACTCGACCCAAACCTGAACTATCGGGACGCACTGGTCTTGGCGATGAAAAAGGAGAAGGCTGCCTTTAAGCTCTATAGCATTCTGGCCGAGTGCATGAATGATCAGGTTTTGAAGACGACTTTTTTAGCATTGGCCCAAGAAGAAGCCAAGCACAAATTGCGCTTCGAACTCGAATACGACGATTTGCTCACCGAGAATTAGCTGGTTATTGTCGCGAAACTCCTTGATCCCCCGTCCTAGACTTGGACCTGGACCTGAACGTGGACTTGGACGTGGACATGCACAGGTAGAGAGCGATCCGGCAAATGTTATATGCGGAAAGTTCGCCTTGGATAAGACGGTCCAAGTCCAGGTCCAAGCGGCTCACTTGGGCTTTTGATGTAACCAGCGCGTTTCGCGACAGAAACTAGCTAATGGAAGTTTGCGACCGTTGTGTGAGCAACAAGCTTAGCAGAATCATGCCACCTCCCAGCATCTGCCAGGAATTCATCCGTTCACTTAGTATGAAGTAGGCGAGCACCAATATGCATGGCAGCTCGGCGACACTGACCACAGATGCGTGAAAGGCGCCGATTCTCCGGATGGCGAGATACATCAGGTTCATAGGCACCACGGTAGAGAAAATCGCCAGGCTGAGGATGAACATCCAATCGGTTCTGGGAAGAGCGAAAGTACTCCAGGATTGCCGCGGGAAGAGCGCCAGGAGAGCCACGGTGGAGACCGTGGAGGTCGTGGTTGCAATCACCTGGGAAGACACTTTCTCCGTTAGCTTCTGACCATGAATATTCATGAAGGCATAGGAAAAGGCGGCGCCGACAGCCAGGATCAGCCCCCGCCTGTCGATGGCAACCGCGGCCCCGTGGAAAAGATCGACGGAAAGCGCCGCTCCGCAGAATGCAAGCAGCAATGCCACCAGTTCCACGGGTGCGGCCCTGTGTTTTTCCACCACGATTTGATAAGCAAGCACCAGGGCGGGATAGGTAAACAGAATGATGCTTAAGAGCGAGACATCGATTCGCTGGGCCGCCCAGAAATAGCACGCGGATATTGCAAGATTTCCGGCCAGACCCTGCCAGACGAGACGGTTCAGCTGGCGTCCCCCGATCTTGGGCATGCCCTGCAGCACAAGCAGCATCGGCCACATGAAGGCTATCGCAACCAGGTTCTGCATTGGGAGCAGAGCGGCGGGCTGCAAACCGGCGCGATACGCCAGCTTGATCAGGATCCCGGCAGCTCCATAGGAACAAGCTGCCAGGAACATCAGGACGATTCCGAAAGTGCGCTGCATGGGCGAGTCCGCGGGAATTCCGTTCAGCTTGCGCGGGCTGTCAGCGGTGAGAACTGAGGCACACCGACAGCCGTGATATGGCTGCCGGCGTGCCGCCGGCTACATTCCAAACTTGTCGATCAGCGCTTTCTTTCCCAGCCCCAGGATGCCGTGTTTCGCACCGACTTTCCTGAATGCCGCGATGGCGGTGTCGAGGTGATGCTTTTCGTGAGCGGCCGAAAGCTGGGTGCGAATGCGCGCCTGCCCCTTCGGCACAACCGGGAAGAAGAATCCGACGGCATACACGCCTTCCTCAAACAAATCGCGGGCAAAGTCCTGCGCCAGTTTTGCGTTGTAAAGCATGACCGGCACGATCGGGCTTTCACCTTCCTTGATATCGAAGCCGGCTTCCTTCAGCAGGCCGCGCCAGTACTTGGCATTCCACTCCAGTTTGTCGCGGCGCTCGGTCGTGGCGGAAATCAGATCGATCACTCGAAGAGCCCCTGAAACGATGACCGGTGCGACGGTGTTGGAAAAGAGGAATGGGCGCGCCCGCTGGCGGCACATCTCCACCAATTCCTTGCGCCCGCTGACGCAGCCGCCAGACGCGCCGCCCAGCGCCTTGCCCAGCGTGGTGGTGATGACGTCGATCTTGCCGTATACACCGCAGTGTTCGTGGGTGCCGCGGCCGGTCTTGCCGATGAACCCGCTTGCGTGCGAATCGTCCAGAAACACCATCGCATTGTATTTTTCCGCCAGCGCGACGATCTCGTCCATCTTGGCGAGATCGCCGTCCATGGAGAAGACTCCATCCGTGACAACCATGCGGAAACGCTTGTCCTGATGCTCTTGGAGTTTTTCTTCCAGATGTCCCATGTCGGAATGCTTAAAACTGTCCTGCATTGCCTTGCAGAGACGCATTCCGTCCACGATCGACGCATGCACAAGGCGGTCGGCGATCATTACGTCCTGATCGTTCAGGCACGCTTCAAAGAACCCGCCGTTCGCATCCATGCACGACGGGAACAGCAGCGTGTCCTCGGTTCCCAGAAACTCCGTCAATTTGTTTTCGAGCTCTCGGTGAATGTCCTGTGTTCCGCAAATAAAACGCACCGACGACATCCCGTACCCGCGTGTTTCGAGCCCTTCGTGGGCAGCCTGGATCACCGCGGGGTGGCTCGACAGCCCTAAATAGTTATTAGCGCAAATATTGATGCACCTTCTCATGGATGAACCGGCCGGGAACTCTACCTCGATCTCCGAAGATTGCGGAGAACAGATGTACCTCTCATCTTTGAAAAGACCGGCGGATTTGATTCCCTGTATCTCGGTCTTGTACCAATCACGAACTTTATCGGCGAAGGCCATATCTCACCTCGATGAATGAGTCTGAATTAATGAGGCATAGAGCTGATTCGAGATTCCCGATTCGAGATTCAAAATCCCCAATTGCCGATCTCGAATTTCGAATCTCGAATTTCGAATCTCGAATTCTCAAACTACGTTTTCTGGAACCGCCGCACAAGAGTTACAATCTTGTGGACGGAATCGAAAGCGTCAGGCGTGGCATCCGCGTCGGGAATCTGGACACCGCACTTCTTTTCCAAAAACCTCTTGAGCGACACCATCGAAAACGAATCCACAATTCCACCGGAGATCAGCGGGGTTGTCTCATCGATTTCACGATCATCCCCTTCCTCCAGGTACTCTCGAACAACATAGTCGCGCACCATCTTGGTCAGATCATCCATTACGGCTTTGTCTCCTCTCTGGCGTTGGTTCTTCGGCGCCCAGTTTGCCAACGATCCTGGGCCGCCCTTCTGATGTCAATCGTTCATAATCGTGGAGAGATCACCCACGGGTTCATTGAACTCCTTGCAGCGCAAGACGCGGCGCACGATTTTGCCGCTGCGGGTTTTCGGCAGGGAGTCGATGAATTCGATCTCCTGAGGCATGGCGAGCGGCGACAGACGCTTGCGGATGTGGTTCATGATCTCCAGTTCCAAATCGTCCGACGGCAAGTATCCTGGTTTCAGAGTGACGAACGCTTTTACCACTTCCATGTTTACCGGGTCGGGCTTTGCGACAGCCGCGGATTCGGCGACTGCCGGGTGCTCCAGCAGAGCCGACTCGATCTCGAACGGGCCCACCAGATGCCCGCCGGTGTTGATCACATCATCGTCACGACCCACGAACCAGTAATAGCCATCCGCATCTATCGAGGCCCTGTCCCCGCAAAGATACCAGCCATTCTTGAATTTGGCCTGGAATCCCAATTCGTTTTTCCAGTAGCAGCGTACCTGAGACGGCCAGCCCGGCCGTAATGCGATCAGCCCGGCCGCACCCGTCTTATTGATAGGCTCAAAAGTGACGGGATTGAGCACGGTTGCCGTGATGCCAGGAAACGGTTTTCCCATGGACCCGGGCCTGATGGGCATGCCGGGAAGGTTGGTAATCACAATGCAGCCGGTCTCCGTCTGCCAGAACGTGTCGTGAAACTCCTTGCCGAAGACCTCGCGCGACCAGAGGATTGCCTCGGCGTTGAGCGGTTCACCGACGCTGCACAGGTGACGCAGGCACGACAGATCACGTTGCCGGACCAGATCGTTCCCCTCTTTCATCAGCAGGCGGATGGCGGTGGGCGCTGAGTACCACACCGTCACACGGTGCTTCTCAATGAATTTGTACCAGCGCTCGGCGCCGAATCCGGAATCCAGGACTGCTTGTGTGACGCCGTTTACCCATGGGCCGATGATGCCGTACGAAGTGCCGGTGACCCAGCCGGGATCGGCATTGCACCAGTAAATGTCGTTCGGCCGCAGATCCAGCACCCATTTGGCGGTGAGATATTGCGAGATGATGGAATAATGGACGTGCTGCGCGCCCTTGGGCTGGCCCGTGGTGCCCGACGTGTAATGCAGGACGGATGGAGTTTCCGCCGTCGATGGATAGACCTCGAACGTCTCGATGCGCGGTGCCCGTTCCATCTGAAAGGATACTTCCCGTTCCTGCAGCGGTGCCTCGCCCGCATCCACGACGATGATGTGGCGCAGGTTCGGCAGTTGGCTGCGAATCTTGCGCACTTTGTGGACGTGCTTCTTCTGCGTAATGATGGCCGAGGTCTCGGCATTGGCAAGCCGCACGAGGAGCGATTCGTCGCCGAAGGCGGAAAACAGGGGTTGCGCCACGGCGCCGGTCTTCAAGATTCCGAGAAAGCCGATGTATAGCTCGGGCACACGGTCCATGAACAGGCAGACCCGCTCTCCCGGCCGGATGCCGAGCCCGACCAGGAAGTGGGCGATGGTATTGGAGAGCACGCGGACATCGTTGTACGTGAAACGCTTTTCGTTGCCCTGGTGATCTTCCCAGATCAGAGCAAGCTTCTCAGCCAGACCCATGCGGCAGATGCGGTCGCTGCACATCCAGCCGATGTTGAGAAGATCGCCCTTTTGGTAACCGAGCTCCTTTTCGGAGATGGACCAGTCGAAATTTGCCGTAAGTTCTTCATAGGAAGGATAAGTGCTTTTGAGCATGTCAGATTTTGCTCCATGAATGTTTAATCTTCCAGGATGACGACTGCGCCGGCCCGGGCGTCGTCATCCGAGATAGAAAGATGAATCTGCCGGACGCCCAAACGTCCGGCTTCCGATTCCAGGCGGTTTCGCAATACAATCTTGAATCCGCCGTTCAATGCCGGCGCCAACTCGACCTCTTGAAACATGGCCAAGTCGTTGACCTTGACGCCGAGAGCCTTGAGCGCAGCCTCCTTGGCTGCGAAACAGGCGGCAAAGCAGCGGGCCGGCTTGCCGGCGGAACTGCAACGCCTGATTTCCTCGGGCGTAAATATGCCGTCCTCGGTCAGCCACTCGCCCCGCATCAGTTCCCGCTCGACGCGACTGATTTCCAGAAAATCGGTGCCTAAACCGAGAACCACGCCGGGATGATCCTTTCGCGAGGTGCATGCGGATTTGAGGCGGTCTTCCTCAATTCTGGCAGCAGAGCTTTATATCTTGTGTGCGGTTCAGGGGCAAGCGAAATTCACTTTCTTGAGGGGCAAAGGGGTCGAGGGACAAAGGGGCAGTGGGAGAATAGTTCCTTCCCTTTGTCCCTTTGCCCCTTTGCCCCTTTGCCCCTCGACCCCTTACTTGCCGCCAAAGAAGGAGGGCAGCGCTATGTCGCGCATGGTCCTCAAGCCCGGCGCCGCATTCAAGATCTTCGGGATCATGTTGACCGTAATGGACGCAGTCGCTATGTCACCATGAATGCCGCCGTCGACCTTCGAATACAGCCGTGGGACACCCTCGATGGTCACCGCATCGTAGGATTCCGGCGCGCCCAGATACGCCTCCATGTGGAGCTTGATCAGAGGTTTTTCTCCCTGGTAGCCGATTCCATCCTGGATGATTCCGCATACCAGGCCCGGATCAACCTTCAAGAACTGGCTCGACACCGCCTTCTCGGCGATCTTGGGTCCGATCGTGTCCGTGATCTTGTCAAGTTTCCAGCCGAGCGCGTCGGCGATCATGGCGATCGACTCGGTCAAGCCGACGTGGCGCACAGTCCCCGCTTCGACCTTTTCCTGGAACTGTGCTTTTGTGAGGCCGGAGCCGATCTTCTTCTGGAAGGGAAGCCGCCGCGAGCGAGCGTCCTGAATCCTGTCAACGCGAATGGAATCGACGCGTTCGCATACGCCGGTGAGCATGATCGGCAAGGCGTCCATGGCAAAGCCGGGGTTGACGCCCGTTCCGAGAATGGCGACCTTGGCTTTCTTGGCCATTTCATCGATCTGCTTCGCAACTTTTTTGTTTGACCAGAACGGATACGATAATTCCTCGGTTGTCGAAACGATAGGAAGTTTGAATTTAAGGATGGTTTCAATCTGCGGCACAATCGCTTTCACGGAGCTCAAGGTGCACAACACGATGACATCCGGCCGCATCTTTTTGATCGCGGCCACCGGGTCATCCATCACTTTTGCGCCCAGCTTCCGATTCAGTCCCGCGATCTCGCCCAGATCTTTGCCGACGATGTCCGGGTTGATGTCAATGCCCCCCACTGGCTTGAAGCCCTTGCGGGTCGCTATCTGCTTTAGTACGCCTACTCCAATGGGACCGAGCCCAAAATGCATGACACGAATTGCCATAATAAATGCTCCTCTCGAACGAATGTAGTGAGTTTCTGCCTTCGCAAAGTGTGTTCTTTACGACAGCTAGGATAGCGCACTGCAATCGCTGACAGCCACCATTTTTACCAGATTTTTGACACTCTTGAAAAGGTTTCAGGATCGGCCGTTGTCGAGCCTGTCTCACTGTGCCAGACGCAGCCCGCGCAAGAATTGTGGGCAGTTAGCATAAGCAGTCATTTATGATATTGATTCTGTTGAAGAGATTGATGCCTCTCCCCCAAGCTCGGGCGAGAGCGGATAAGGTCGGCGATGTGGCGATCTCGCAGACGCGGCGGCCGAAGCCGCCGCGTCATATTTCCCGAGATCAAATCGGCTAAAACTTGAGGCGCACTCCGATCTGGATTTGCCGGGTCCAATAGGCGTAAGTGCTGTTGGCGGCAGTTATGGAACCGAACGCAGTGTTGTAGCTCAGGCAAGGTGTAGCGTTGCTGCAACTCTGCACAGCGCCGGTGGTATCCGTAATCGTGCCGCTCTTCGAAACAGTGTATCCGGTGGAATTTACACTCTGGGCGTTGTAGTGATTGAAGAGGTTGTACGCTTCGCCCAGGAACTCCAGGCTGACTTTTTCCTTGATGGAGATGGTCTTGGAGATACGCACATCCAGGTCTT
>Ga0182021_10005099_pt1 | contig 15512 bp, 12 predicted proteins | sample 612E3MmetaG_FD_120493 | JGI IMG/M metagenome (GOLD analysis project Ga0182021, IMG submission 120493) | Permafrost microbial communities from Stordalen Mire, Sweden - 612E3M metaG (Illumina Assembly) | ecosystem: Environmental > Terrestrial > Soil > Wetlands > Permafrost | place: Sweden... | reverse complement strand
GGTTTGAAAACAGAACCGGGAAAGTTGCGCCTGAGCATAAACGTCTTGCACGATATGAGACCCTTTCATTTGAAGAAATCGAACAAATCCCGGTTTCTTTCGTCAGTGGAGAAAAGAGTCATCTGTATCTTTGGGTACCAAATGCCTTGCTGCAGGAAGGGCTTGCAGTTATGAAGGCATGGGGATTTCGTTATAAAACAAATATTATCTGGCATAAAATCCGTAAAGACGGGGGGCCTGATGGTCGCGGTGTGGGATTTTATTTTCGGAACACAACTGAAATGATTCTTTTCGGGATCAGGGGAAGTATACGCACTCTGGATCCCGGAAGGAGCCAGGTTAACATTATTAAAACCCAGAAACAAGAACATTCCCGAAAACCCGATGAATTATACGAAATCATCGAGAAATGCAGTCCAGGCCCATTTCTGGAAATTTTTGCCAGAGGGAAACGAAAAGGCTGGGATGTTTTCGGCGACCAGGCCGAAGTATATCAGATTGATTGGGAAACATACTCAAATCACAGTCAGCGTGATAACAAAAACAAATCCATATACATCGAACCTGAACTTCAGCTGCAGGAAGGCATAGTAAGCTACCAATTCATTCCACATTCAAAAAAGAAAACAAGGAAGAATCCGAAGGGAAAGTAATAGCCTGATAATGGTAGTGTATCCTTACATCTCGCCATTTTTTACAGGGGTATATTCCCATGCTTTTTCGGAGGGTTCTGTTTGCTTTTGTTCTGGGTGAGCTCGAGTGCCTGGATGAGCTTCAGGCGGGTTTGTTTCGGATGGATGATCTCATCGACATACCCGAGTTCAGCGGCTTTATATGGATTGGCGAAGGTCTTCCTGTAGTTTTCGACGGCCTCGGCACGACCGGTTTCATCCAGTTTCCCTTTATGTATGATGTTCACAGCGCCTTCGGGCCCCATGACTGCTATCTCCGCCGTGGGATACGCATAATTGACATCGCCGCCGATATGCTTGCTTGACATCACGCAATAGGCCCCGCCATATGCTTTGCGGGTGATCACGGTGATCTTGGGGACGGTTGCCTCGCAGAAGGCATAAAGAAGTTTGGCCCCGTGCTTGATGATCCCTCCGAATTCCTGATTGGTACCGGGGAGGAAGCCGGGAACATCTTCAAAGGTGATCAGGGGGATGTTGAAGGCATCGCAGAACCTCACGAACCTTGCTCCTTTAAGTGATGAATTGATATCCAGCACCCCTGCGAGGTATGCCGGCTGGTTTGCCACGATGCCCACCGGTTTGCCACCGAGGCGCGCAAATCCGACGATAATATTACCGGCATAATGCGGCATGACCTCGAAGAAATTCTGATTGTCCACCACGGTTGTGATGATATCCTTGATATCGTATGGTTTATTCGGATCCACAGGGATGATGGTTTCGAGTTTCTCATCCTGGCGCATGATATCGTCGGTACAAGGACGGGTCGGGGGATCGGCCATATTGTTTGAAGGCAGGAAACTCAGGAGTTCCCTGATCATCATGATCACCTGTTCATCGTTCTCAGCGGCAAAATGAGCAACGCCGCTCTTTGAATTGTGGGTCATTGCCCCGCCAAGTTCGTTCATTGTGACTTCTTCATGGGTCACTGTTTTTATTACTTCGGGGCCGGTCACGAACATATAGCTGCTTTCCTTGACCATGAAGATGAAATCGGTCATCGCCGGAGAGTAAACAGCTCCGCCGGCACAGGGGCCGAGGATGGCCGAGATCTGAGGAATGACGCCGGAAGCCTGTACGTTGCGATAGAAAATATCGGCATAGCCTGCCAGGCTTTCAACGCCTTCCTGGATGCGGGCGCCGCCCGAATCATTCAGCCCGACCAGCGGGGCGCCCATGCTCATCGCCATATCCATGATCTTTACGACCTTATCGGCATTGGCACGGCTCATCGTTCCGCCGAATACTGTAAAATCCTGTGCAAAGACAAAGGTCAGGCGGCCATCCACCTTGCCATAGCCCGTCACCATACCGTCGCCGGGAATCTTATTTTTCGCCATCCCGAAATCATGGCAGCGATGGGTTACCAGCTTATCCATCTCCACGAAAGTATTCGGATCGAGGAGCATATTGATCCTTTCGCGGGCTGTGATACGCCCTGCCTTATGGATCTTTTCTATCTTTTCAACTCCGCCTCCGAGCTCCGCTGCCCTGTTCCGGGATTCAAACTCGTTTAATTTTTCTTCGAGAGATATCATATTTTAAGCGATTAGTGATTAGCGATTAGCGATTGGCGATTGGCGATTAGCGATTAGCGATTAGCGATTGGCGATTGGTGATTGGTGAAATTAGTACCCGTACTAATCGCCATTCGCTATTCGCTTCCTTATTCCAGTTTCATCATTACCTGGTGTGCGTTCACGGTATCTCCTTCCTTCACGAGGACTTCGACTACGGTTTTGTCATGGCTGGCCTTGAATTCACTTTGCATCTTCATAGCTTCAACTACAACCAGTGTTTGCCCGGCAGTGACCAGGTCCCCTGCCTTCACGGGTATCCTGACCACCTTACCCGGCATGGGGGAAGCGACAATATTTTCTTCTTCCGCTTCGAGGCCTTTGTTACGGCTGCTGATATATTTGGATTCCGCGTCAATGATCTCCACGTTGAAGGTCTTGGCGAAAGTATTCACAATATATTTTTTGCTGTTGTCGCCTTCGATGAGTTCCACATTATAGGAATGCCCCTTGTAAATGATGGAGTAAACACCCCTTTCGACCATTACAATATCCGCATCGTACTTGTTTCCGTCGATATCGATCAGGGTTTTTGTTCCTGTACGGTTCAGGAGGTCGACTTTTGCTGTGCGGTGCCCGAGACTAACTTCGTATGCCATAGAAATCCTTATAAACGTAATACATTGCGCTTGCGCCCGAAATCTTTCCAGTTCGATCCGAGCTCACCGGTGTACCGGGGAGGCTGGATACGTTCCATTTTGTCCACAAAATCGATGAAGGCCGCCATGATCGCCATATCCTCGCATTCGGTACCACAAAGCCGGGACAGATAAAGTGCCTGCGCGTTCTTTTCGATAAAATGAGTATTATATTTCCCCTCCCTGAAATCCCGGGTATCCATGATCTTTTCAAGGAACTTGATATTGGTGATCACCCCTGTGATCTTGTATTCATATAAAGCACGTTTCATACGCGAAATTGCCTCGGTGCGGGTCACGCCCCAGGAGATCAGCTTGGTGATCAGCGGGTCATAATAAATGGGAATCTCATATCCCTCGTAAACATACCCATCGCACCGGATCCCCAGTCCGTGTGGTTCGGTGATATGTTTCACCACACCGGGATTCGGCATGAAATTATTATCAGGATCTTCGGCATAGATCCTGCACTGTATGGCATGGCCATGCTGTTTAAGGTCATCCTGGCTGAAAGGCAGGGGGTTCCCGTTGGCAATGTTTATCTGTTCCTTTACCAGGTCCACTCCTACCACCCTTTCGGTGACAGGGTGTTCCACTTGGAGACGGGTATTCATTTCGAGGAAATAATATTCCAGGTCATCGTTGACGATGAATTCGATGGTTCCGGCTCCCTTATAATTCACAGCTTTTGCAGCCTTCACGGCTTTTTCGCCCATCTCCTTCCTGAGTTCAGGATTCATCAGGGGAGAAGGAGTTTCTTCAATGACTTTCTGATGCCTTCGCTGGATGGAGCATTCCCTTTCAAAAAGGTGAACAGCATTTCCATGGTTATCGGCCAGGATCTGGAATTCGATATGATGAGGTGACTGGATATATTTTTCAATATATACCGAGTCATCACCGAATGCATTCAGTGCTTCGGATTTAGCTCTGCGGAAAGAAGAGCCAAGGTCTTCGATTCGTTGCACGAGCCTCATGCCTTTTCCCCCTCCGCCTGCAGAAGCCTTGATCATTACAGGCAGGCCTACCTCCCTGACGATGTCATGGGCATTCTGCTCGTCAGTGATCTTTTCGGTGGTGCCCGGTACGACAGGTACCCCAGCACTTATCATGGTCTTGCGGGCAGTGATCTTATCGCCCATGGTAGTGATGGCATAAGGATCAGGGCCGATAAAGATAATCCCTTCATCCTGGCAGCGCCGGGAGAATCCTGCATTCTCTGAAAGAAAACCATATCCCGGGTGGATGGCATCGGCCCCTGAATGTTTGGCTGCCTCAATGATATTTTCAATATTCAGGTAACTTTCCCTTGAGGGGGCAGGCCCTATATTCCAGGCCTCATCAGCATACCTGACATGCATGGCGTTGCGGTCGGCATCCGAAAAAACACCAACGGTGACGATACCCATCTCACGGCAGGACCGCATAACCCTTATTGCAATCTCCCCCCGGTTTGCAACCAGTACTTTCTTGATCATCTGCAGGTTATTTAATCTTATTCCAAACAGCGAAATTACAACTAAAATAATTTACACACAAAACTATGTAGATGTATTCTATTAATTTCATTGTTAACGAGTTAACAAGTTAAAAGATTTTACCGGTCAACTCTTGTATAAAAGCAATTTTTACGATCTTTGCAGCGGATTAATTTTTTTCGGATGTTATTTAAATTCAGGATCCTTTTTCCAGGCCTTTTTGTGTTTTTTGCATTTTCATGCGGGGACGGGGGAACAGAACATGTAAAGACCGGGAAAGAAATTCCGTCATCGAACCAGTCACAGTCTAAAAAGATCATGAGTCTTCGCCGCGATCTGGAGCAGCTGAAAGAGGACGGTTCCCTGAAAAATGCCTCTCTTGGTTATATGATATTGGATATTACCAAATCCAATCAAAAGGATTTGGTGGCTGAATCCATGTCAACCCAGCCGATGATCCCGGCATCCACACTCAAACTCTTTGTTACGGCATCTTCTCTTGAGATCTTCGGCCCAACGATAATTCCTGAAGTGACCGTGACCAATCAGCACAGCATTAACTGGAGATCCTCAAAGCTTCTCCGCCGGATCGGGGGAAAGTTATACAACCATAACACCAAGGATGCAGGCATCCAGGGCATCCTTGAATTCTGGAAAGCCAAAGGACTGGATACCCGGGGCTTGTATTTTGACGACGGCAACGGCTTATCGAGGAACAATGCAGTTTCCCCAAAGCAGCTGGTCGATGCATTGTGCATCATGACCGGCTCGAAATATTTCCTTCCCTTTTATGAATCCCTGCCCATTGCCGGGCTTACGGGCACCCTTCACAAAGCCATGCGTGGAACAGCCGCAGAAGGAAGGGTGCGCGCCAAAACCGGGACAATCGCAGGAGTAAAAAGCTTTGCCGGTTATGTTAAAAGTATCTCCGGAAAGGAGCTTGTATTCGCCATCATCGTCAATGATTACACCTGCCGTACCAAGCTGATCAAAAAGAAGCTGGAAGCTATCCTGGTGAAGATGGCGGAGATATAATCTCAGTTTGACAAATCTTATTTCTTGTACCTGTGCGACTTCGATGTTTGCTTGGTACAATCCTTGTCTTTCTGGTCGCGGTAGTAATAGTTGTACTTGTGGCAGGAAGAGGCAAGTAAGGCCAAGGCAATCATCAAGGTCCAGGTAATAGAGTTTTTCCGGATCATTAATTTGAGGAGAAGTTTTCCTTAATTAATTCCTGATAATAAATTTTCGTACAGTCGAACCTTCTTTGGTTTGGATCAATAACTGATAACAACCATCCGTGAACCCTGTAATTGTTAATGTTATTGTGTTCAACCCTTTTTGCAGGAGATATGGCATTCCGCTGACTATTCTGCCGGTAGAGTTGAATATCGTCAGTTGAACCGGCAGTTCCATGACTGAATTGACGGTCACGTTGGCCTTATCGATCACCGGGTCGGGGAATATGCTGGAAACACTGCTTAAGTTCATTCCTGTATTTTCTTTAATGCCGGTGATGATCATGCCATCCTCTAAAATGAAGTTCACTATGGCCGTAGGATGATCCGCATCCAGGGTGACCGTGGATGGGATCGTGGTGACCTTTGTGACTTCAGGATAGATTATATATGTCGCGAACGCAAGGTTCTGAAATGAATACTCCCCGTTGGCATCAGTCCAGGTATAGGCAAGGGGCTGGCTGGACTGGTTAAGCAGCAGGACCTCGGCCCCGGCCAGTGGCATGCTGGTCTTTACATTCTGCTGTATGCTTCCGCTTATGCTGCCGTTCCCAGGTGCATCCGGGTTGAGCGGGACCATATGGATATCACGGTAGGCCTGGTCCTGCGGATGGACCAGGATGGCATTGGTCCAGTATAGTGTCGTATCGTAATAAGTGGGCGCATACTGATTGAAAAAGACCGATGAATCAGCAGCAGTTGCTTTCAGATAATAATTTCCTGCAAGTACATTATAGAATTCATAATTTCCCGCTGCAGTGTCCTGGATATACCATGTAGCGACTATGGTGGCATTATTCATTGAATCGATCCTGATCAGGTCAACCTTTCCCTTATCCAGCAAAGAAGTGCCGGCGAAAACCTGCCCGTACAAAAAATAATACACCGGGCTTCCGGAACAAATCTGGAAATTAACCGTGATCGGGCTGTTGTCACCGTTGACATTCTGTTGATGGATCGTATTATTGCAGTCGTAGGTGTAAACATCAAACGTGGTGTTCTGGGGTACGTTCGGAATGGTAACTGAATAAAAGCCCGAAGAATTCGTGGTCACCTGGGTGTAGTAAGTAAATCCGCCCGAGGCGCTGTCGGCCTGAATGTAAACGGAATGATCCGGAATGGGGTTCCCGTTTGCAATGTCCGTTACCGTACCACTGATACTCACGGTCATGGTCGGCGGAGGAGACGATGTACAGATCTGAAAATTTGCCGTTATCGGCGTATTGTTCCCATAGACAAATTGAATGTGTTCCGAATTATTGCAGTCTTCAGTGCTTATTTTAAACCACGTCCCGCTGGGAACATTGAGGATGGACAGGTTATAGACACCATTGGAGTTCGTGTTTATGGTTGTATCATAAATAAAAGCACTACCGACCGAATCCTGGACACGTACCGGGTGGTTGGGCACTGGTGATCCCGTGTTGGTGCTTGTAAGGGTTCCACTGATATTGACCGTCAGAAGAGGTGTGTTGTGGCATATCTGGAAATTGTTTCCTCCGCAATAGCCCTCATCGCTGTTTACTATATCAGAATGCATCACATTATTGCAATCAGATGTCCAGACCCAGAACCATGCATTGGGCGGGACATTCTGGATTGTGAACGTATAATTCCCGCTATTGTCGGTATACATTGAATTATAATAATAGTATGAACCGCTCATCGTGTCCTGGATTTCTATCTTCTGGTTCGGGACCGGGCTTCCGTCGGACGTATTGGTCACGGTGCCCGAGACGGTAACCGTATGATTTGGAGGCGTGCCTCCACAAAGCTGGAAATTAACGGTAATAGGGGAGTTGTTACCGTTGACCAGGTCGGCATGGTAATAGGAATTACAGTCGAGTGTGCTGACTATGAAATAAGTTCCCACCGGAACATTGGTGATAGTCACACTGTAATTCCCATTTGCATCTGTCATTACAGTGTTAAAATAAATAAAGGAAGCGGATGCGCTGTCCTGGATGGAAACACCGTGGTTGGGGATGGGATTGCCACCGCTGGTAGTTGTAACTGTGCCACTGATGGTCACTGTAAGGGCAGAGAGGTTATTCATGACCAGAAAACTCAGTGCGGTAATTAAAAGTAAAAGATTTTTTTTCATTGGATGAATTTTAACCGTAAACTGTGATTAGTTAAAAAAAGGGTTATGATATGTTGATTGTGTTGAAAGGCCCTGCGATAATTCTATATAATCTTTTCTAATATATGACAGGTTTTATTCTTTGGGGTTGTCCCCTGCGGAAAAAAACAGCAGATTTAGGGAAAATACAATTGCAGATTGCATCACAGTCGACAGCTAGGCAACTTAAATAACGCCATTGTTATAGCAAATTTGAACTCGGTTAAAGAAAAAAGGCTGAAAAAAAGAAAGGTTTTGATCCGGGGATATCTATGTCGGTTTATTTCCTGTTTTAAAACTGATAACAACAAAACAACAGGTATTTTTATTAAGAAGAGAACCGGATCAAACAAACGACTGCAGATCGTAAAGCTTCCTGTACACTCCATTGAGCTCCAGCAATCCGGCATGGGTTCCCCTTTCCACGATCTCGCCTGATTGCAGAACCACGATCTCGTCGGCAAACTGAATAGTGCTCAGGCGGTGTGCAATGACAATGGAAGTACGGTTCTTCATCAGGTTCTCAAGGGCCTGCTGGACCAGCCGTTCGCTTTCGGTATCCAATGCGGATGTGGCTTCGTCGAGGATCATGATGGGAGGGTTCTTGAGAACGGCCCGTGCGATGCTCAGCCTCTGCCTTTGTCCTCCCGAAAGTTTGGTGCCCCTGTCTCCAATGTTGGTCTGGTATCCAAGGGGCATGTTCTCTATGAATTCGTGGGCGTTGGCGACCTTTGCGGCGGCAACGACTTCCTCCTCACTGGCCGTTTCTATACCGAAGGCTATATTATTGAAGACAGTATCGTTGAAGAGTATAGTTTCCTGGGAAACGATTCCCATCAGGGCCCTCAGGTCGTTGATGACCATCTTATGGATCGGTACTCCGTCAATGAGTATCTCGCCTTTGATGCAGTCATAAAAACGTGGAAGCAGGTCCACCATGGTGGATTTGCCGCCACCCGACTGGCCGACAAGGGCTATGGTCTTTCCCTTGGGGATAACAAGCTGAACATTCTTCAGGACTTCTTCTCCTGTATAGGCAAAGCTTACATTCCTGTATTCGAGTTCGGTATCGAAACTCTTTTTGGAGATAGCACCGGGGATCTCCTCTATTACCTCTGGTTCGTTGAGAACCTGGCGGATACGGTCAAGGGATGCAGCTCCTTTCTGCAGGTTATAATAGGCCTGGGTGATGGTCTTTGCCGGGTTGATCACCTGTGAAAAGATCACCATATAGGTAAGGAATGCTGCCGCATCCAGCAGGTTGCCCGGGGTAAACACAAGCTTACCGCCGAACCAGAGCACTATGCTTATCACGACGGCACCAAGGAATTCGCTTAGGGGCGATGCCAGGTCTCGTTTCCGGTACAGCCTGACCATCAGGCGAAAAAAACCATCGTTGGTCTTCCTGAACCTCTGGTCTGCAAAATCAATGGCTGTGAATGCCTTGATGATCCTCAGGCCTGAAAGTGTTTCCTCGATGATGGAAAGCAGGATCCCCATCTGTCTCTGGCCTTTGTCGGAAGTCCTTTTCAGGCTCTTCCCTATCTGGCCGATGATAAGCCCCGAAAGCGGCAACAGTATCAGGATGAAGATGGTCAGCTTGGGGCTGATGGCAAACAGGACCCCGATATAGGAAAGGATTGTTATCGGGTCACGGAAAAGCATCTCCAGCCCGCTCATGATAGACCATTCCACTTCCTGCACATCCGTAGTCATTCGTGAAATGATGTCCCCTTTTCTCTGCTCATTATAATATCCCAGCGGGAGGATGAGGACTTTATAATAAAGCTGGCTGCGGATGTCCCTGACCACTCCGTTCCTCACGGTTGCCAGGAAGAACATGGCCAGGTAACGGAAGAGATTCCTGAGGAAAAAGAGCACGATGATAGTGACACTGATATAGACCAGCATCTGCTTTTCCCCGTTGTGCTTGATCATCATTCCGAAGAAATAATAAAAGTTATCCTTCAGCGCGACGAAGGAAAACATCTGGGAAAACTGGCTCAATGAATCTGCCTTTGAAAGATCGATAACAGGAGCAGAAACAGGGATCTTTACCTGGTGGAACAGCATCTGGAGAACCGGGATGAAGAGGGTAAACGACACCAGGGAAAACAGGACGGAGAGTATGTTGAACAGGATGTTAAGCGAGGCGGTAAGCCAGTATGGCTTGGCATAACGCAATATCCTGATCAGGTTTTTCATCCGGGCAAAGATAAAAATTTAATCCGACGGAATATTACCTTTGTGCAAGAATCTCATGTGATGAAAATCCCGGTCCACTCTATTACCACGAAACTCCTGCTGCTTTTCTTTTCCGTGGGGCTGGCATCGATGGCCCTGGTGGGTTTGTACTCGTTTTATTCAGCGAGGCAGGCCATTGTGCAAAGGACGATGGATCAGCTGATCTCAGTAAGGGCCGTTAAAAAACAGCAGATCGAATTTTTCTTTGCAGAAAAGATAAGGAACCTGGAATTCCTGGCCCGCAGCAATGATATGAAGCTGCTGGCTGAAGAGACATTTCATTCAGACCTTTACGGAAAAAGGAGAAGCATGGAAGGCATACAGGCAGACGGAGATCTTAAATCCAAAGAAAAAAGGAAAAGCCTGGCCGAAGCCAGGGAGAACATTTTGTCATATTACCGGGATTATGGTTTTTCGAACCTGTATCTTATCGCCGAAGGCAAGGAGGGCAGGAATATAATGGCACTGGATACAATAGTCACTTTGCCCCTGGCTGATGGCCTGAGTAAAAGGCTGATGGTCATCCGCAATGATTTTCGCCCAGTCGATTCAATTAAAATTTACGATCTTTTCAAGCGCTGGGATAATGACACCCTCCCGGTATGCCTGATGTGCGGGCGTATCACGGATGATTCGGGCCGGCGGAATTGCCTGGCGGTCCTCGAGATCTCATCCGAAGAGATCAACCGGATCATGCTGCAGAATAACAGCAGGATAGGACTGGGGCAATCGGGTGAAGCCTACCTGGTGGGAGATGACTACCTGATGCGGTCCGAATCCCGCTTCATCCCTCATTCGGTGCTGAATATCCGGGTTAATTCACTGAGTGCCAAAAAAGCAATCGGTAACCATACAGGTGCAATTGAAACCCCGGATTACAGGAATATCGCAGTTTTCAGCGCCTTCGAACCTCTGAATATACCGGGTCTGAAGTGGATCGTCCTGGTTGAGATCGATTATGCCGAATCGCTGGTCCCGGTGGACCGGCTGAGGAACGACATTCTCCTGGTATCCCTGGTCATCCTGATCTTCATCCTCGGCCTGGCCCGTATTATTTCAAAAATGATCAGCCAGCCCCTGATAAGCCTGAAGAATGCAGCTTTGAAGACAGGCATGGGCGATTTCAACAGCAGAGTGGATGTTAAATCCTCGGATGAGATCGGCTCACTGGCCGGAACATTCAATACCATGATTGACAGGATCAGTGAAGAGCGCGAACGCAGGCTGTCGGCGGTCTATGACGGACAGGAACTGGAAAGGCAAAGGGTTTCAAGGGAGCTGCATGACGGGCTGGGGCAAAAACTGATAGGCGCAAAACTCCAGATGGAGAATTGCGAAGGACAAGATTATCCATGCCTTCAGAAGACCTTCGGGGAGATAAAGAATGTGTTTGGTTCGCTGATAGAAGAGACACGCCAGATATCTAATGACCTTATGCCGCCCGCCCTGAATGAGCTGGGGCTTGCCAATGCCCTGGAAAACCTCTGCAATACGGCCAGCCATCAGTCAAACCTCGAGATAACATTTTCATCCCACGGACTCATTGAACCTCCCGACAATAAGACTATCGTTTACCTTTACCGCATAGCCCAGGAAGCCTTGAACAATGCCATCCGGCATTCAGGTGCAAATGACATCAGCATGCAGCTCATCGAAAATAAGGAAAACCTGATCCTGATACTTGAAGACAACGGCAGGGGATTTGAACAGGAGCAAAGCGAGCCGGGTAACGGGAACGGGTTTTACAATATGAGGGAAAGGGCCAGGATACTGGGCGGGACTTTGAATATTGAAACAGGGCCGGGAAAAGGAACCACTGTAAGGGTTAAAATACCTAAACACAAATGAAAAACAAGATCAGAGTATTGCTGGTGGACGATCACCAGATCATCCGCGACGGTTTGAGTAATATGCTTAAGGAAGCCGGTGATATCGAGGTCTGCGGAACGGCCGGAGATACTGTAAAAGCCCTGGAGATGATCAGGGAAACCACTCCGGATGTGGTAATTACCGACCTGTCCATGCCGGGAAAATCAGGCATTGAACTGATACGAAGGATCAGCGAAAAACATCCTGAAATATACGTTCTGGTGCTTTCCATGTATGTTACAGAGGATTATATCTTCAATGCACTCAAAGCCGGCGCCAAAGGCTATCTTCCCAAGCAGGACACAACGAGGGCGGAGCTTCTGAAAGCCATCTATTCTGTGTCCAGGGGTGAGGAATATTTCAGCGATTCGGTGGCCCAGGTGATCTCCAAACTCTATTCTCATTCAGCGAAATCAACGGCAACTCCCGATTCCATGTCCCGCAAGGCAAGCCTTACTTCCCGGGAGACCGAGATCCTCAGGATGTACACCGAAGGATTGTCCAATATGGAGATCGCGGAACGGCTGAACATCAGCATACGGACCGTTGAAACCCATAAGAATAATATCATGCAGAAATACAATTTCAAAAACACCGTCGAAATGGTAAAGTTTGCCATCCGCAACAAGCTCGGGGAAGCCTGATCCATCCGCAGTAATAAATCTTATGCCATAGTCCCGGCTTGCCGTTCGGCTTCATTATCCCGGATCCTTTAAAAATCTTATCCTGTCAGGGTCTAGGTAAAACACTTAGATTCAATTCAGAATTTTCTTTATTCCCCAATTGACGGGTGTTTGCGTCATTTGTGTCCTTGAAAATATTCATTATTACCGTCAAATTTAACGGAATATAAACTTAACACCACAACTTATGTTAGAAACTGGTTCAACCGGCTTTATGCTTCTGGCAGCCAGCCTTGTCATGCTGATGACACCGGGCCTGGCAATGTTTTACGGCGGCCTGGCGACCAAGCGAAACATTCTGGGCATCATGATTCAGAGCTTTGTTTCATTGGGCTGGACTACCGTATTATGGATTATCTTCGGCTATTCACTTTGTTTCAGCGGGGGACAGGGTGGCATTATCGGCAACCTGGATAAGGCGTTCCTGCATGGCGTCACTCCCGCTTCCATGTTTACCAACGGGAAGATCCCCGAGTATGTATTTGTCGCTTACCAGATGATGTTCGCCATCATCACCCCCGCCCTGATCACCGGGGCATTCGTCAATCGTGTCAACTTCAAGGCTTACTTCATTTTCCTTACGGTATGGCAGATACTGGTTTATTATCCGTTTGTGCATATGATCTGGGGGGGCGGGCTGCTGGCCCAGTGGGGTGTACAGGATTTTGCAGGCGGTGTGGTGGTTCATGCCACCGCCGGCTTTGCTGCCCTGGCCTCTGTATTTTATGTAGGCGCCCGGGTGGATAGGAATTCCACACCCAACAGCATCCCCCTGGTGGCTATCGGAAGCGGTTTGCTCTGGTTCGGATGGTATGGTTTTAATGCCGGCAGTGAAGTTGCGGTTGACACTGTCACTTCCCTGGCTTTCCTGAACACGGATGTCGCTGCATCCTTTGCCACGGTTGCCTGGCTGTTCCTGGAATGGGCACATGCCAAGAAACCGAAATTTGTGGGTTTGCTGACAGGTTCTATAGCGGGTCTGGCCACCATAACTCCATGTGCAGGATTTGTACCACTGTGGGCGGCACCCATCATAGGGATGACTTCAAGCGTGCTTTGCTATCTGGCCGTCCAGTTCAAGAATAAAATGAAATGGGATGATGCTTTGGACGTATGGGGCGTTCATGGAGTTGGCGGTGTGCTCGGCACGGTACTTCTTGGTGTGTTTGCGGCAAAAAGCGTGAATGCAGGCAGCGCCGACGGCCTCTTGCTGGGGAACGGATCCTTCTTCCTCAAACAGACGGTGGCTGCCATTGTTGGTGCAGCTTATGCGTTTGTATTCACCTATATCATGCTTGTTATTATCAACTTTATCACCCCTGTGAAGGTAAATGAAGAGGCCGAGAAGACCGGGCTCGATTATGCCATCCACGGGGAAAAAGCATACGACGAGGGAGCTATTTGACAAGATGAGCCCTGAATACAAGTGAAGGCTGTCTTTTTTCTTAAAACAGCATTCTCCCATGAGGCTGCTTCAACAATTTGAGGCAGCCTCATTTTTATCCCGGTTATACGAACAGTTCCTGCGGACAGATGGGCTCCCGAGCGTGGGGCCATGAAGAGATTATATTTCATATCTTTGTCCCATGGACAGCATGCGACAACAGAAAATCAACAGGATGATCCAGAAGGAGCTTGGGATCGCTTTTCTGCGGGAAGCCCGTAATCTTTTCAGCGGCGCCATGGTCACGGTCACCAAGGTGCATATCAGCAAGGATCTTGCCATAGCCAAGATATACCTCAGCATCTTCGCTCATGGCGATAAAAAGGCTTTGCTGGAACTGATCAGGCATCACGGGAAGGAGCTCCGGTACTACCTTGGACAGCACCTGCATAACCAGCTCAGGATCATCCCCGAACTGCAATTCTTTGAAGACGACTCACTGGATTATATCGAAAATATAGATCATCTTTTAAAAACCTGATCACTGCATGCAGTATGACCCGATCAAACGCTCCCTGGGCAGGGTTTTCAACAAAACGCCTTTCCTGAGAAAGCTTTTTTACAAGTTGCTGGATGTACTATTGCTGAGATCCTGGTATGTAAGAAAGGAACTGAAAAAATGGGTTGCCCGGAAGGCAGGTTCCTCCGCGGACCTGAATATCCTGGATGCCGGCTGCGGGTTCGGGCAATATACTTATTTCCTTTCCGGGCTCAGGCTGAAAAAAAACATACTGGCCGTGGATCTAAAGGAGGAACAGGTTGCCGACTGCAATGCATTCTTTTCCCGCATAAAGCGCAGCGGGGTTTTATTTGAGAAAGCCGACCTGACCGCTTTTTCAAAGAATGATTTTTTCGACCTGATCCTTTCGGTGGATGTCATGGAACATATAACCGAGGATGAAAAGGTGTTCGTTAATTTTTTCAATTCCCTGAAGCAGGGAGGGATGCTGCTGATTTCAACACCTTCGGATCTGGGAGGATCGGATGTGCACGATCATGACCATGGGGAATCATTTATTGATGAGCATGTGCGCGAAGGATACAATTTCACGGATATACAGGAAAAACTCCGCAGGGCCGGTTTCAGCCACACAGAAGCATGCTACACCTATGGCAGGCCTGGCCAGATTGGCTGGAGACTTTCCATGAAATATCCTATCCTGATGCTGAATGCAAGCAAGATCCTTTTTGTGGTCCTGCCGTTCTACTACCTGCTCGCATTCCCTTTTGCTTTAATATTCAATTATGTCGATCTGCACAACACGCATAAAAGAGGAACAGGGCTGGTCGTTAAGGCGTTTAAAGAGTAATAAGCCATAAGCCATGAGCCATAAGCCATAAGCCATGAGTAAAAAGGGATAGCAATACTAAAATATTCAAATTACTCATGGCTCATTACTCATCACTCGTATCAATCATTAACCGTGTACTATAAAAACAGATGAATTTTCCCCTTTACATAGCACGACGTTACCTTCTCGCCAGGAAATCGCATAATATCATCAATATCATCTCGCTGATATC
>Ga0182021_10005098_pt1 | contig 15512 bp, 12 predicted proteins | sample 612E3MmetaG_FD_120493 | JGI IMG/M metagenome (GOLD analysis project Ga0182021, IMG submission 120493) | Permafrost microbial communities from Stordalen Mire, Sweden - 612E3M metaG (Illumina Assembly) | ecosystem: Environmental > Terrestrial > Soil > Wetlands > Permafrost | place: Sweden... | reverse complement strand
GCCCCGGCCTCAGCCTACCGGCCACGCCCACGCAGACCCTGATCACGGTCACGCCCGGTGTGCACTACGCGCTCGACCGCCGCTCCAACGTGGAAGCCCTGCTGGGACTCGGGGAAACCGACATCCAGGGCTTCCAGGTCGGGAACTCGTCGGCACGGATGAATGTCCTCACGCTCCAGCCGCAGCTCGGCCTGGTCCGAGACCTGAGCCGCAACCAGCAGGTGCGCGCCGTCGCGGGCCTGACCTACGCGGCCGTGCTGATCAACCCGGACAAGAACCGGAACTGGCTCCCCCTGACGCCGCTCTGCCGCATCGATCTCGCGTCGCTGCTCTGGCGCACCCGTGCTTCCACCCTGCGCTTGTCGCTCGGGGCCGGGACGGCCTGGTACGGCGATCCGGTGCTCGGCGCCGCGGTTCTCCGCGGGATGACCGAGGCGCGGCTCGACGCGCAGCTCGGGCTGCGCTGGAGCGCGGGCGCCCACGCCGCCTTCACCGCCGATCTCAACACACCCCTCGCTCCCGCCAGGACCGGCGACGTTGTGCCGGACGAAACCATGGTGCTGGTAGAGGTGCCGATCCGCTATCGCTGGTCGACCCAGCTCGACGTCGAGTTCGGTGCCCGCTACGTGGAGCGCGCGCCGAATCTGGCGGCGGCGGACTTTGCCTGGCACAACCGGGAACTGTGGGCATTCCTCACCCTGCTCACCACGACCAGCCGTCCGGCACGCCCCAGATCCTGACCGCCATGTCCGTCGCTGGCATCGTCGTCAACTAGCGAACCGCGGAGCTCAACCGCAAGGCGGTGCGCCGCGAGCTGGAAGAGCCTGCGCGCGGGCCGGTAGCGGCCGGTGGCTACGTCTGCTTGGCGGGCGGCTCGTCTTTCTCGACGTGCGTTTCCGGCGGCCGGATGTGCGAGGAGCGGAAGACCAGATAGCGGCTGGCGATGAAGTTGAAGGCCGTGGCCGCGGCGATGCCGACGAGCGCGGCGAGTTGGGGCCGCAAACCGAAGGCCTTGCCCATGAGCAGGAGCGTGACCGCGTAGTTGATGAGCGCCCCTACCGAGCACGCGGACATGAAGCCGATGAACTGCCGCAGCCAGCTCTCCTTGCGTGACTCGCCGAAGCTGAAGCGGCGATTGAGCACGAAGTTGAAGAACATGGACAACACGATGGCCAACGCCACGGCCGGACGCGCCGCCAACCCCATGCGCAAGAACAGGGTGAGCAGCAGGAGGTTCACCACGGTGCCGAGCCCGCCGACGGTGAGGAACTGCACGAGCTGCGACCAGCCACCGAACTTGAAGGTATAGAGCCGCCGCAGATGCTTGATGTAGAGGAGCTGCTGCCGCACGGTCAGCTTGCTCTTGCCGAGCTGCCGATCCTCGAAATGAATCGGCACCTCGACCACGCGCTCGCAGCCGCACTTGACGATGCATTCGAGCCCGATCTTGTAGCCGACGGGATTGAACTCGCGGCCCGCGGCGAAGGTCGAACGCCGGAACGCGAAGAAGCCGGCCATGGGATCGCGCGCGCTGGTCAGCGGGCGCGCCAGCAAGGTCGCGACCCGGCTGTTGAGCCAGCGCACGAAGCCCCAGTCGTCGGAGGTCGAACCGCCTTGCACGTAGCGCGAGCCGATGACGAAGTCCGCCCCCTCCTCCAGCTTGCGCAGCATGTGGGGAATCGCTTCCGGGGGATGGCTGAGGTCGGCGTCCATGCACACGAGGACATCGCCCTGCGCGCGCTTCATGCCATCGAGCACCGAGGGACTGAGGCCGCGATCCGAGGTGCGCACGACGATCTGGACCCACTTCTCGGGGCACGCGGCGACCAGTTCGGCGGAGCCGTCGCGGCTGTCGTCGTCCATGATGAGCAAGTCGAGATCGAGTCCGTGGTCCTGGCGGACCTTGGCCAGCCGGCCGATGAGATGCGACAGGTTCTCGACCTCCTTGTACGTCGGGACCACGACGGTGACCCGGGAAAAGCGAGTGGTTTCCGGTGGGCTGGCGTCTTGCTCAATTTCCAAGTTCTTCCTCCAACGAAACTGCGGGAACCGGATCTTTCACCACAGAGGACACAGAGGACACAGAGAAAGAAGGGGTTCGGATCCGGAAACCCTTCCCTTCCGGCCTCTGTGTTCTCCGTGTCCTCTGTGGTTCAATCCGTCCTGCGGAAACTACCAGAGTTTGCGCAGGGTCGTCCCGGGATAGTAGTGGCGCAGAATCTCGCGGTAGCTCTTGCCCGCCTCGGCCATGCCGATGGCGCCGGTCTGGCACAGGCCGACCCCGTGGCCGAACCCGGCGCCGTGGAAGACCGCAGAGGCCCCCTGCATTTCCACCACGAAGAGCGAGCTGCGCAGGTTGCCGAAGGCCTGGCGGATGCGCAGTTCGCCGCGAATGACCTCCGAACCCGTGGCGCCCGTCACACGCACGGCGCGGGCCCGCCCGGACACCCCGCGCTCCTGGACCTCGATGGACCGGATGGCACCCAAACGATACTTGCCGAGGAGCTTCTCCAGCTCTTCCTGGCTGCGGGTGACGGTCCAGCGAAAGCGATCGCCGGCGCCGAGCTTGGTGCGCCCGCAGTACGCCGCCGGCGGGTTGGCGATGAACGCGGCGACGTTCCCGGCCGTGACGCCGCCCGCGTAGGGGTCACCCGCCTTCTTCTCGGCGTCGCGATGCCCGCGTAGCGAGGCGAGCGCCGGCATCTCGGGCCAGACGTTTTCGTTGTTCTCGGTGTGGCCGCCGCAGTTCGCCGAGTACGTCGGATCGGCCAGGCCGCCCCCGGCCTCGAACAGTACCTCCCCACGCGTGGCCTCGACCGCGGCCGTGGTACGCGCGGTCTCGTGGCCCGCGCCGGAATAGACCTGGCAATGGGTCTGCGAGCACAGGCGGAAGGGATCGCCGATGTGGCGCGTGCCGATCTTCGAAAGCAGCTCGCCGCGCGCCGCCACTGCCTGGGCCTTGAGCGCCTCGTCGGGGGCGTTCGGGAAGATCTCGGCCGGGATGAGGCCGGCCAGGAGTTTGTTCTCCGGGACCGCGTTGACCACGGCCATGCTGCCCTGCCGGTCGATGGTGACGTAGACGCGGCCGGAATAGGAACCGGCGATCTTGAGCTTCTCTCCGCCGCGCTCGCCACTCGCCTCGACGCGCAGGGGCGCGTCGCCGGCGGGAACGAACCACAGCACGCCCTCATTCTTCACCTTGAAGCCGGATTTGCCGCCCGTGGCCTCGAGCTGGCCGTGCGGCCGGTCGACGAGCTCGGTGAACACGCCCGGCTGACGCAGTGGCGACTTCGCGGCCAGGCGATCGGAGGCGCGTTCGGCCTCTTCCACCGAGGCGCAGGGCCCGACGCCCACGATGGCTTCGCGCCGATCTAGAACCTCGCCGCCCACTCCGAACAGCGTGCCCTGCTCGAATCGCCGCGCGTTCTCGCCTTTGCCCTTCCACAGCGCCACCTGCGCATCCGCCTCCTGGCTCTTCGCCACGGGACTGCGCCAGACCACGGTCCAGTAGCGCAGGCGGGCCCCGCTGGTCGCCGCGGCGCGGATCTGCCAGGTGTCGTCCGCGCGGATCTCGGCGCCGCCGTCGCCCTCTGGCAAGAGGCGCACGCCCTTGGCGCCCGCGCTGATGGTCACGCTCTGCAAGCCCTCGGCGATGTCCACGGGCACCACGGGCAGCCCATCGTTGGTGAAACGAAACTCGGCCGAGTAGATCGCCCGCAGCTTGTCCGCGCCCGAGAATTCATCGGCGGCGTACGCGGGCGCCGCCACCGCGGCGGCCAGGAGCAAGCTAGACAATACCCAGCACCTCATCGCAGATCCGTACTCGAAAGATAACGCAGGTTGAGAGCGTTGACGGTGAAATGGGCGACGACCGGACCACCCAGGTCGCCGGTCCACAGGAAGAGCTGCCCGAACACCATGCCGGCGACGAAAGACGACAGCGTCCAAGGCAGGTAGCTCGGCTTGGGGCCGACGTGCAGGAGGGCGAAGATGCCGCTCGAGACCCACAAACCAGCGGCGGGTAGGAGAGCCCCACGAAAGAAGATCTCCTCGCCGGCCGCGGAGGCCGCGGCCAACACGACGATCTCGGGCCACAGCAAGGGACCAAGCAGGGCGCGCAGATCGCGGTGCAGGGCCCGGCCCCATTCGAAGCGGTGCGTGGCGTAGCGCGAGGCAAAGACGAAGCCCAGCCCCAGAAACACGCCCGCCACGATGCCGGCCAGGGTTTGCGGGTTCTCCTTGCCGGCGAGGCGCCACAGGCTTGCGTCCCCGCGTAGCGTAGACCAGGCCACGCCCGCGGAGGCCAGGGCCAGGTAGAGAACCAGGACGAGGGCAGGCCGCGACCAACTTCGGCTGGCGTCTGGCATTGCTGCCACAATATCAGCAAAGCGCAACCCAAGATGTGAAGAGACACGGGCCACATGCGCAACGCGTCCGGCGCATGGGTCTATTCGCATATGTCCCCGTTATGACTTGCGTTTATGACTGTCACGTAGTCTCCATTAGATTCCACCACGGGTCTCGGGTTTGTTTCGAACAGCGCGCTGCGCTCATGGTAGACGTGAGATCGTCATGCCGCTGGCAGCGGTCCGGACAAGACGAAGCCCGCCCAAGCCCGTCGCCGATGATTCGGTGGCGCGCGAAGTTGGCCTTCAGAAGTTGTTGCAAAGCCGCATCTGCGACTTGACCCTGAAGGTCGAGGACACGCTCTTCGATTGCCTCGCGCAGGTGACCGGCGAGCTGCGCGCCCGGGGCATCACCTTCATCCCCGGCTACTACCTTGGCGAGGACGACTTCTGGACCGCCGACCGCGCGACCAGCGTGAACGTGCCCTGGTATCTCGCCAATACCCTGCTCTGGCAGCTGGTCAACGATCATCTGTTCGAGTACTCGCGCGACGAGGTCTTGATGTACCTGCGCCACGAAACCGGCCACGCGCTCAACTACGCCTTCGAGCTGTGGAAGCGGAAGGACTGGACGCAGACCTTCGGCGAGTTCCGGCGTGCCTACCGCGACGTCTACAGCTCCAACCCGTGGAGCCGCGACTACGTTCGCTACCTCCACCGCGCCGGCATGTATCACTATGCGCAGAAACACCCCGACGAGGACTTCGCCGAGACCTTCGCCGTGTGGCTCGACCCCGCGTCGCGCTGGCGCCGCCGCTACAAGGACTGGCAAGTGGCATTGGCCAAGCTGGAATACGTCGACCGCGTGGTCGACCTCGAGGGCGTATGCCGGGGAGTCCCGCCCAACCAGCGGAGCGGCAAGCGGGTGGGCTTCGAGACCATCAAGGAAAGCGTCGCGGACTACCTCGGCATCGCGCACACCGTCGATCCGGATCTGGTGGAATACCGCCGCGACCTCCTCGAGATCTTCCCGCGCCGTCCCGAGGGCGCGCGTAGCCGGCAGAGCGCGCTCTCCGCCGCGCGCTTCATCCAGCAACACCAGCGCGTGCTCATCGACAAGATCGGTGGCTGGATCGGCGATTCCGACCGCCGGGTCATCAGCAAGTTCCTGCGCCAGCTCCAGGCGCTCTGTACCTACGAGCACTTGGTCGTGCCCGAATCCCAGCGCAACGACAAGGTGGTCGACCTGACCATCGTGGCCACCTGGCACGTGCTGGACGGCATTCACCGCTTGAGCGGTGAATGAACATTTGCCACTGGGTGTGAACGCAAATCGTCGCCGTGGCCGGACGAGCGACAGCGTTTTCAGGCGGCCAGGCCGGTCTGGATGATCTTGCGCAGAATATCCGCGCCCACGCGCGGCGATTTCTTCTCCTCCTCGAAGACGATCTGGGCCAAGGTCTGCGCGGTCAGATCCGCGCTGGTGACGTAGTCGGTGACCTGGATGTCGTCGCCCTTGCGGACGAAGCTGGCGACGTCGGCCAGGGTCACATAGTGGCGCTCTGTGGTGTCGTAGAGCTTGCGGTTGGAATAGCGTTTGATGGTTCGCATGGCATGGAAAGAATGACACGGATGGGTGCCATGACAAGTCGTTCGTCGCACGAGACGCGCGGCCGGAGCGAAACGGCGAAAGCCTAAACCCAATCGCTGCCGGATTCATCCTAGAGAAGGCACGCCTGTTTTCGACATCAAAATCCGAACTCCCATCATATTCTGGACTTACGCGGTCCGCTTTCTGGAGCCGGCTCTCATGGCACAAGCATCCATCGACCTGCACGAACTCACCCAACGGGAGTATCCGTACGGGTTCACCACCGACCTGGAGGCCGACGCCGCGCCGCGCGGACTGAACGAGGAGGTGATTCGACTCATTTCCGCCAAGAAGCACGAGCCCGCCTTCCTGCTCGATTGGCGGCTGCGCGCCTACCGGCACTGGCTGACCATGACCGAGCCGTCCTGGTCCAGCGTGCGCTACCCGCCCATCGACTACCAGAACATCGTCTACTACTCGGCGCCCAAGGCGAAGGGCGCGGGGCCGCAGCGCCTCGAGGAAGTCGATCCGGCGCTGCGGACGATGTTCGACAAGCTGGGCATCTCGCTCGCCGAGCAGGAGCGGCTTTCGGGCGTGGCCCTCGACGCCGTGGTGGACAGCGTCTCGGTGGCGACCAGTTTCAAGGCCAAGCTCGGCGAGCTCGGTATCATTTTCTGTTCCTTCTCCGAGGCCGCCCGCGACCACCCGGATCTCGTGCGCAAGTACCTGGGCTCGGTGGTACCCATGAGCGACAACTACTTCGCCACGCTCAACTCGGCGGTCTTCAGCGATGGCAGCTTCTGCTACATCCCGCCGGGCGTGCGCTGCCCCATGGAATTGTCCACCTATTTTCGCATCAACGCCGCCGACACCGGCCAGTTCGAGCGCACCCTCATCATCGCGGAGCCCGACAGCTACGTCAGCTACCTCGAGGGCTGCACCGCCCCCCGCCGCGACGGCAACCAGCTGCACGCCGCGGTCGTGGAGCTTGTCGCCCACGACCACGCCGAGATCAAGTACTCGACCGTGCAGAACTGGTACCCCGGCGACAAGGAGGGCAAGGGCGGCATCTACAACTTCGTGACCAAGCGCGGCAAGGCCGCGGGGCGAAATTCGAAGATCGCGTGGACCCAGGTGGAAACCGGCTCGGCCATCACCTGGAAGTACCCGAGCGTGATGCTCATCGGCGACGGTTCGGTGGGCGAGTTCTACTCGGTCGCGGTGACTAACCACCACCAGCAAGCCGACACCGGCACCAAGATGATCCACATCGGCAAGAACACCAAGAGTACCATCCTCTCCAAGGGCATTTCCGCCGGCCACGGCCAGAACACCTACCGCGGCCTCGTGCGCGTCACCAAGGACGCCACCGGCGCGCGCAACTACTCGCAGTGCGACTCCCTCCTCATCGGCGACACCTGCGGCGCCCACACGGTGCCCTACCTCGACGTGCGCAACACCTCGTCGCAGGTCGAGCACGAGGCCTCCACCTCGCGTATCAGCGAGGACCAGCTCTTCTATTGCCGGCAGCGCGGGCTTGCCACCGAGGATGCCGTAGGTCTCATCGTCAACGGCTACTGCAAGGAAGTCTTTCGCCACCTGCCCATGGAGTTCGCCGTCGAGGCACAGAAGCTTCTGGGCGTCAGCCTGGAAGGGAGCGTTGGCTAGATGGTGATGCTGTCGATCAAGAACTTGCACGCGGAGGCCGCGGGCAAACCTGGCAAGCCGATTCTGCGCGGCCTCAGCCTCGAGGTCGAGGCGGGCGAGGTGTGCGCGCTCATGGGCCCCAATGGCTCGGGTAAGAGCACGCTGGCCCATGTCCTCGCCGGGCGCGAGGGCATCACCGTGACCGCGGGCGAGATTCTCTACCAGGGCAAGGATCTGCAGACGCTTTCGCCCGAGGAGCGCGCGCGCGAGGGAATCTTCCTCGGCTTCCAGTATCCGGTCGAGATCCCCGGCGTGGCCAACACCTACTTCCTGCGCGCGGCTCTCAACGCCATTCGCAAGCATCGGGGGCAAGAAGAGCTGGATCCCATGGATTTCCTGGCTCTGGTCAAGCAGAAAGCCAAGAGCCTGGGGCTGGCGCCCGACCTGCTCGGCCGGCCCGTCAACGAGGGGTTCTCGGGCGGCGAGAAGAAACGCAACGAGATCTTGCAGATGTCGGTGCTCGAGCCGCGACTGGCCGTGCTCGACGAGACCGACTCGGGGCTCGATATCGATGCCTTGCGCGAGGTGGCGGCCGCGGTCCAGGCGCTACGAAATCCGTCCCGCGCCATCGTGGTCATCACCCACCATCAACGCCTGCTCGACTACCTGGTGCCCGATCGGGTGCACGTGCTTGCGGGCGGTACCATTGTGGCTTCCGGCGACAAGTCGCTGGCCGTCGAGCTCGAGCAGCACGGCTATGGCCGGGCCGGCGCGAAGGCGCCCTTGCGGGAAGAGGTAGCATGAGCTCCGGACTTGATGCGGACGAGCGCGTGGAGCTCACGGCCGGATTCAGCCAGGCCTTGGCCAGGGAGGGCCGGGCGCCTGATTGGCTCCTGAGCGCCCGCCAGGACGCATTCGACGCCGTCCTGGAGAAGGGTTGGCCCACCACCAAGCAGGAAGACTGGCGCTTCACCGACGTCAGCCTACTCACCCGCCTGGAGTTGCTGCCGGCCTCGGCCCCCACCGCGGTCAGCGAGGACGCGTTCGACGAGAACCTTCTCCATCTGGGCCGCGGCGTCGGTCATCGCATGGTCTTCGTCGACGGCCGCCACCAGGCGGGCGGCGAGGCCAGGCTGCCGCCACCGCGCGGCCTGGTAATGGCGCCTTTATCGACGGCGATCCGGGACGAGGCGACGCAGATCGGCCGCGTGCTTGGCCGTCAGCTGCAAGGCTTCCATGCCTTCGCCGCGCTCAACACCGCGTTCATGACCGACGGGGCCTGCATCGACATCCCCGCCGGACTCGTCGTCGAGGCGCCCATCTTCCTGGTCTTTCTCGCCGCCGCCGAGGGCAGCACCAGCTTCCCGCGCACGGTGGTGACGGCCGGTGCGCACAGTCAAGCCACCGTCGTCGAGGTCCACCTTGGCGCCGGCGGCAAAGCCACGCTGTCGGATGCTGTCACCGAAATCCTCCTCGAACCCGGCGCGCACCTCGCCTACCACAGTGTCGAGAAGCCTTCGGCGGCCGGTTTTCATATCGGCCACCTCGCCGTCACGCAGAAGGCTGGCAGCGTCTTCTTCGCGCATAGCCTCGCGCTCGAAGGCCGCCTGGTGCGCAACGACGCGCACGTCGTGCTTGCCGAGGAGGGTTGCACCGGCCAGCTCGACGGCATCTACCTCGCCGCGGGCGGCAGCCACATCGACAACCAGACCAGCATCGATCACCGCGCGCCCCGATGCACCAGCCGCGAGTCCTACCGGGGGGTGGTCTCGGATCACGGCCAGGCAGTGTGGAGCGGCCGGGCCGTGGTCAGGCCGGGCGCGCAAGGAACCGACGCCCGCCAGTCGAACCGCAACCTGATTCTCGCTGACGGCGCCGTGATCCACGCCAAGCCGCATCTCGAGATCTTCGCCAACGACGTCAAGTGCTCGCACGGCGCCACCACCGGCCGCTTGGACCCGGAGGCCTTGTTCTACCTGCGCTCGCGCGGCATCGGCGAGAAAGACGCACGCCAGATTCTCGTCGCGGCCTTCCTGCGCGATGGCCTCGGCGCGGTGGCCGACCCGGCCCTGCGCGGCGAGCTGGAAGCGATCCTGGTCAGCCGGACCCGCGCGCTGACCCAGGAAGGAGCGATCCCGTGATGGCGCGCGCCGATGATCGCCCGGCCCTGCGCCCCACCCTGTCGAGCCCCCTCGACGTGGAACGCGTGCGGCGGGACTTCCCCGCCCTCGCCGGCAAGGCGCACGGTCACCCGCTGGTCTACCTCGACAGCGCGGCCACCGCACAGAAACCGCTCGCCGTGCTCGACCGGTTGCGCAGGAGCTACCTCGAGGAGTGCGCCAACATCCACCGCGGCGTCTACCAACTGAGCGAGCGCGCCACCGCCGCGCACGAGGCGGCCCGCGACAAGGTCCGCCGGTTCATCGGCGCCGAACAGGCGAGCGAGATCGTCTTCGTCCGCGGCGCCACCGAGGCCATCAACCTGGTCGCCCACAGCTACGGCCGCGGTCAGATCCACCAGGGGGACGAAATCCTCATCTCGGAAATGGAACACCACTCGAACATCGTGCCCTGGCAGATGCTGGCCGAGGAGCGCGGCGCCCATCTCAAGGTCGCGCCCATGGACGACAGCGGCGACCTGCTCCTCCCCGAGTACGAGAAGCTCCTCGGGCCGAGAACCAAGATCGTCGCCTTCACCGCCGTCTCGAACGCGCTCGGTACGGTCAACCCGGCGGCCGCCATGATCGCGGCGGCCCATCGCCACGGCGCCGTGGTCCTGGTCGATGCGGCGCAGGCCGTACCGCACCAGGCCCTCGACGTGCGCGAGCTCGACTGCGACTTCCTGGTCTTTTCGGGCCACAAACTCTACGGGCCGACCGGCATCGGCGTGCTCTACGGCAAGGAGCGCTTGCTGGCCGCCATGCCGCCCTGGCAAGGCGGCGGGGACATGATCCTCTCGGTCACCTTCGAGAAGACCACCTATGCGCCGCCGCCGGCGAAGTTCGAGGCCGGCACGCCGCACATCCAGGGTGCCATCGGCCTCGGCGCGGCCATCGACTACGTGGAGTCGCTGGGCCTGGCGGCCATCGAGCGCTACGAGACGGACCTGCTCGCCTACGCGGAGGCCTCCCTCGCGCGCTTGCCCGGCCTGCGTCTGGTCGGCCAGCCCCAGCGTCGCGCCGCCGCCATCTCCTTCGTGCTCGACGGCATCCATCCCCACGACATCGGCACCATCCTCGATCGCCATGGCGTCGCGATCCGCGCCGGCCACCACTGCGCCCAGCCCGCCATGAAGCGCATGGGGGTTTCCGGCACCGCGCGCGTCTCCCTGGCCTTCTACAACAAGCGCGACGAAATCGACACGTTGGTTTCCTGCCTCGGGGAAGCCCAGAGGATGTTCCGGCCATGAACCCGCTCGACGACCTGTATCAAGAAGTCATCCTCGACCACCAGCGCAACCCGCGCAACTTCGCCCCCATGCCCACCGCCAACCGGCGCGCCGAGGGCGCCAATCCCCTGTGTGGCGATCACGTGACCGTTTACCTCGATGTCGCCGACGGCGTGATTCGCAACATCAGCTTCGAGGGCGAGGGCTGCGCCATCGCCAAGGCCTCGGCCTCGATGATGACCGCGGCGGTGAAAGGCAAGACCCTGGCCGAGGCGTCCGAGACCTTCCGGCAGTTCCACCAGATGGTCACCGGCGGTCAGGATCCCTGCTTCGACCTCGAAACCCTGGGCAAGTTGGCCGCGTTCTCGGGCGTGAGCGCCTTCCCCGTGCGGGTCAAGTGCGCGAGCCTGGCCTGGCACACCCTGAACGCGGCCATGCACAAAAGCGACGGTCCGGTGGTCATCGGCGAGATCGGCAAGGAAGGGAGGAAGTGATGGCCGATGGGCAAGCAATCCCCACCGGGGACTTGGAAAAGCTCGTGTGGCAGGAGCTGCGCCAATGCTTCGACCCCGAGATTCCGGTCAACATCGTGGATCTCGGGCTGGTCTACGCCATGCAGTCGGCACCGCTACCCGAGGGCGGCCATCGCGTAGAGGTGCTGATGACCGTGACCTCACCCGCTTGTGGCATGTCCGAGATCCTGCACGACGAGGCCGAGGCCCGCATCCGCCAACTTCCCGGCGTGCGCGAGGTCGAAGTCGCGATCACCTTCGAGCCGCCATGGACCCCCGAGCGGATGACCGACGAAGCGCGGATGCTGCTCAATCTCTAGCCTCCTCTACTACAGGCCCGAGTAGCTGACCGGGTTCGGGAAGTTGCCGGTCAGGAAGAGGATCGAGTAGACGCCCAAGGACTCCTGGAAGTAGTGATCATTCTGGATCGTGGTCGTGACGGCTTCCTCAATGGCCTCGCGCCGGATCTGGCTGGTCGTGGCGCCACCGTCGTTGAACAAGCTGACGTAGCTGCACATGCCCATGTTGACCGTGTACGAGTTGTGCCCAAGGGCCGGGTCGCAGTTGGTGACCGCCCCGGTACCATTGAGACCATCGCAGATTGACGAGAAGCGGTTGGCGTTCGTGACCACCGGGTTCTTCTTGTAGAAGTTGGTGAAGAAGTCCTGGGAATTGTCGATCTTGGCCTGCATCTGCGACTTCTGCGCATAGTGGGTCGAGGAATTGGCGGTGTTTTCGGGCAACGTGGTGTTGTTGCCGAACCATGCGGCGTCGATGCCCACGCGCCAGAGCGCGCGGAGCTCCTCGTAGGTGCCACCATTGGACGAGGCGCATGGATTGGCGATGCTGCCCACGTCACCCACGAGCCCTGGGTTGGCACCGCTGTCGTAGCACTGCTCGATCATCTTGTAGTCCGTCTGCGCCGTCCTGTACCAGAAGTCATGGTGGGTCTGGCCATTCCCGGCCGTCGCGCTGCTGCCCAGCTTGGCGGCCAGGAAGTCGCCGAACACGCGGAAGTATCCCGGCGGGTAGTAGTCGAGCCGGATCTTGATGTCCTGTTTCGCCGCGTAGACACAGGGCTTGCCCGGCTGACCCGAACAATCCTTGCTGTCCGTGTCGCCGATGGAGGGGTAGTTGTATTGGCCGTCGTAGGCCGCGTCCACCTCGCACTCCATCTTGGTGAGCCAGTCGATGGCGGCTTGTTGCCAGGTGATGGTGGACTGCGGTGGGTTGTCGTTCGGCCACTGCAGGGCCGCGTAGACGAGGCCAATGGCAATATCCACGTCCCCATCAAAAGCGCTGTCGCCAATACCGCCGCAACTGTCGCCGGCCGAGGCATCGCACGGCGAGTCGAGCGGACGACAATCGGCGGGCGTATGCCACTCCCACCCCATGAGCCCGCCGCAGTACTTCTTCGCACTCTGGGAGAGATAGTGACGCACGAACAGCCAAAGTTTGCCGAGCAGATCCTTGTCACCGATGCCGGCCGTGATGGCCATGCCGTAGCCCAACCCCTCGCTGACCGTGGCTGACGGGTTGTCGCTCCAGACCATGGCGGTTCCCGTGCCGCACGCATCGTTGTCATACTTGACCCAGTTCTGCTTCCAGAGCCCGTAGCGCTCCCAGGTGAAGGCGTTGAGCAGATCCTGGACCGCCGCCTGGTTTGCCTGCGGATAGACGTAGGCCAGCGACAGCCCGTAGGGGTACTTGTACTGGCTCTTGGTGTACGGGAACCAGGCGCCATTGCCGAAGCCCACGGTCACCGCGGTGGCGGGCGGCTTGGGTGCGCACATGGAGTCGTTCCACACGCCAGTGGCCGACCAGTCGCCGTTGGTGCCGTCGGGGTAGTAGTCGAAGAACTTGAAGTTCGGGGGATCCGTCGTCCGGGGGATGTCCGGCTTGCCATAGTACCAGCGCAGCCAGTAGTCCTTGGCCGTGCTTGGGAATGGCCGCGGCGCGACCGTGTTCCATTCCGGATCGTGCAGCTTGTCCACCGCGCGCCAGGTGGCCCCGCTGACGAAGGACGAATCGGGCACCGGGCACTCGAACCACGGCCGGTCCTGTTCGCGCCAGCAGATCACCTTGAGCGCGCTGCCCGAGTTGACCTCCATCTCGATCCACTTGGGCATGAACTCCGGCTTGGGGAACATGGTGAAGGTCTTCTGGCCAGCCCAGATATAGCGGAAGTGGACGGTGTGGTAACCGTTCGGCTGGGGAGGTGCGCACGGATCGACGGTGACCGCACTGCCCGCGCAACCCGGGCCCGGGTTCGCGGTGTAGACGAAGTAACTGTTGGTTTGCAGCGACCAGTCCTGACACACGGTGGCCGAGGGAGGACTCTTGTTGTCGGGCGCCCCCGCGTAGGCAATCCAGAACTCGTTGGTAGTTCCGCGCGCCGGGAGCGTGATGCCGTTCGTGAAGAGCCCCTTCGATTCGTCGGGGTAGCGGAAGACGATCGACGGCTCGGTGCCGCTCGCCGGCCAATCGGCGTTGGGAATCATCACGTAGTACCAGGGGCAAGTGCCGTCTTGAAATTCGAGTAGCGCGGTCAGCTCGCACCCGCCCACGCCGGTGACCTTCAAGCTGCTCGGATAGGGCGGTGGAGTGAACCCGAGCTTGGTCGCCACGTCCACGGGACAGGCGGAACCGGCGTAGGGCGTCGCCGGATTCGTCGGATCGTTCCACGGCCAGCGGAAGTGGACCTTGGTATAGCCGGCAGGCGGCGTCTCGTCCGGCGGCGTCCCAACCTTGCAGGCCTTGGAGCTCGTGAGCGCGCTCGAACTCGCGGCGAGGTGGAATCTTCCGCTGCCGATGGGCACGTTGGGATACTGGGCGTAGTCAGTCGCCATCGTGCTGCCCGACGAGCCGGTGTATTCGATCCAGAACTCCTTGCCGCCGTTGACCGAGCTGATGTCAAAGGCGCCCGAGGCGTTGCCCGCCGGGCAGGCGTCGGTGCCGAGAGGTTGAATCTGGATCTTGGCGATGGTGTTCGGGATGCAGACCGAATAATAGGTGCAGGGCGGATTGCCATCGATGTCCGTCGCCCCGTCGAGACGAGCCCCGTACTTCTGGTAGCTGCCCGTCGGATCGATGACGATGACCCCGAGGGGCGGCGCCGACATGGTGTTCATCGTGGGCGAAACCTGCGACGACCACAGGTCGCGCACGTGCACGCGCACCTGGCCCGCCGGGCAGACCAGCGTCTCGGTGGGGGGCGGCCTGAGGTCCGGCCCGGGTGCCAGATCGGGAGAGGGGACGACGCCCGCGTCCGCCCCTGGCTCCGGGCCCGGAAGCGGCTCGCTGCCGGGCGCGAGGTCGGGCGAGTAAACAGGCGCCGTGTCGGGAACCGCGCCGTCGGGAAGAGTGCCCAGGGTTACGGGATCCCAGCCGGTCGAAGGCACGCCCGCGTCGGTAAGGTCAATCTTCGGAGGCGGAGACGCGTCCGGAGGATCGATGATCACAACCTCGGGATCCCCGGACTTGAGCAGCATGTGTGAATTGCAGCTCACGAGCGCACCCACCAACCCGCAGGCAACCAATCCGACCCGTAGGTATTTCCAGGTGTTCTTCGTCATGGGCCTGTCCGACACGATGAAAGTTAGAGAGACGCTGAACGGGGCAGCTGTCAGAGGCTAGCACAAGCGCGCACAGCGAACGAACCCTTCACCCCTGGCAAAGTGGCCTGGTTCACAACACAAATCGCCAATGACGCGGGAAGACACCCCCCGTGGGGCATGTTCCCTGTGCGTCACGAAACGTCCTCTTTTTTTTGACGAGGCATTGGGGACCTGCGCTCTCACCTCATCAAAGCGGGAGGCCAGCGGCCATATCTTGCATGTGACGGCTGGTGCGTTCGTCCTCTTCGAGGGCCGGAACGTGAACCATCAACAAAGTAGGAGATACCAAATGAAGACAAGGCTTCTGTTGTCAATTTGCGCTGCTGGTGCGTTGCTGGCGATGCAGGGGTTGGTGGGCTGCAGCTCGAATGGTGGTGGACTCTCCGCCACGGGCGGCGCCAAGGGCACGGG
>Ga0182021_10005097_pt1 | contig 15513 bp, 15 predicted proteins | sample 612E3MmetaG_FD_120493 | JGI IMG/M metagenome (GOLD analysis project Ga0182021, IMG submission 120493) | Permafrost microbial communities from Stordalen Mire, Sweden - 612E3M metaG (Illumina Assembly) | ecosystem: Environmental > Terrestrial > Soil > Wetlands > Permafrost | place: Sweden... | reverse complement strand
GTCCCATGAAACTCGGGTCGCGCACCGTGGCCGGCACGGTGTTGATGAACAGCCGGCCCACGCCGCCGAAGACGTCCCAGTCCTGAAAGGTCTGACACCGGCAAGACCGCTCGAGCTCCTCAAGCAGGCCATGCCGCGCGGCCGTCGCGAAGAGGCTCATCGGCGGTTCCAGGTCTGTGCCCCGCGGACCCCGCGCGAGTGCCTCGTGGCCCATCACCTTGCGCGCCTGGATCTCTACGATCGGCTGGAACGCGGTCCAGATGCGCCGATTATGAATGATCTCGATCAGGTCCTCGCGCTGCTTGTTCTCGCGTAGCGCCCGCCTGAATGCCGCCGATTGGCGTGCCTCGTCGATCAGTCGCTGGAGCTGTCGCACGGGATTCGCCAGCGGGCTGAAGATGACGAACGCATAGCCGACGTGCACAGCGGTGCGTTCACGCGAGAAGGCCAGAGTCAGGCGCGCCACGCGAGGCGCCACCAGGTCGTCGATACGGTCGGCCAGCCGTCGCATCTCGTCCGCTGAGAAACCGCTCGGACGCTCTCCGGTCAGGAACAGGAAAAAACGGTCGCCCTCGCGGCCGTCGCAGGCCAGGATGTCATCGGGTCGCACGCGTTCGCGCACCTCTGCCATCAAGGGGTCGATTTGGGCGCGCACAGCGTCATAGGCCGCGGGCCCAAAGCTGCGCTCAACGCGCTCCAGATCTGCCAGATCGATGAAGACCATGGCCAGACCCCCGCGCCGCCGCAACGCAGCGACGACGTCGGCGGTCACATCGAGGAACGCCGGGATGCTCCCCACGCAGCCATTTTCCGACGTGTCGGCGCGTTGTCAACTGCTACGTGGCCTTGCGGACCGGCCGCCAGCCGACTTCCTGGCGTTTTCTCGAGAATGACGCGTTCGTGAGCGGTCAGCTGAGGGGGCCACTATCGGTGCGCGGGGGCCAGTGCGTTGCGCTGGCACGAGGTGCCGCGTGCGCGGTTAGAATAGGGCGTGCGCTGGGGCCGACCGAGATTCGTGGTCGCATTCGACGTGGGTCGAGTATGGGGCGTCCTTGTCCGCCGGGGACTCGCACAGGCCCGGCTCGTGGGAGCGGCCCGTGAGACCCTGCCCCAGGGAGCACTCAAGCCCTCTCCGCACGAGCGCAACCTCCTGCGGCCGGCCGAGGTCCGCGACGCCGTGCACGCGGTGTGCGCGCAGCTCGGCCTGGCCGAAGGCCAACGTGCCGATCTGATCCTACCCGCGGGCATCGCCCGCCCGGTGCTGTTCGATCCGCCCGCAGGGGACACGACACCAGATAGCCTGCGCTTCCGTCTGGCCAACGCGCTGCCCTATGCCGCGAGCGAGGCCGTCGTCGGGACGATACCCGTCCCGCCCGGCCGCGTGCTCGCAGCTGCCGCGCGCCGCAGTGTGGTCGCCGAGTACGAGGCGATCGTCGAGGCGGCCGGCTGCAAACCACGGCGAGTGGAGTTGGCTCCACTCGTGGCCTTTGCCGGCCTACTCGCGCGCCCTCTGCCGGCCCGCGCGCTGGACGTCGTTTTGGGCGAGGCGGCTGTCTCACTCGCGCGCTGGGAGCACACCGGTCTCGCAACCTTCCGCACCCGTCTGCGCACGGTCTCTCGCGACGACCTCGCCTGGCTCGCAGCAGAGATCGAGCGCGCCGCCCAGACCAACGGCCAGACGAGCTTCGCGGCCGTGCGCCTCGCCGGCGCCGGTGCTTGCGCCCTCGCTGACCACGCGCGCGCAAACGGGCGCGAGGCGCTCCTCGCGTGGGATCTGGCGCAGCCACCCAGCGGGATGGAGCCTGCCGAGATCGCCTGGCTCGGCGGAGTGCTGCGATGACGGCCGACTTCTCGACGCGTCGCCACATCGGCCGTCCGCGCTTGGTCGACCTGCTGCTGCTCGCGTTCGGTCTGACAGCGCTGGGTTGGTCGGCGCTTGCGGCCTCATCGGCCAGACGGGACCTGGAGACCGTCCGCGCGGCCGTGCAGCAGTTCCACGCGAGCGCCGGCGAGGAAGAGAAACGCGTGCGCGAACTGGAGGACAGGCGGCACGACCGCACCGACCCGCTGGCACGCCAGGCGGTCCAAACGCTCGCCTCGCCGCCACCACGCATCCTGGCCGACCTCGAACCCACGGTCCCCACCGGGGCGCGGCTCGAGGCGCTGACGTTGACATACGGGCACGAGGCCGTCGAGCTAGAGCTCACACTGCTCGCGCGCACGCCCGAGACCTATGACGATTTCGTCGCACGCGTGGAACGCTCGGGCCTCTTCGGCGATCTCGCCTTCGGAAGTGAGAACCGCACCGGGGAGATGAAGGTCACGCTGCGCGCCCGCTATCGCCCAGAGGAGGGCTCGTGAACGCTGCGCGTCTGACCCTGGTGCTGCTGTTCCTGGCCGCAGCGGTCTACCTCGGCGTGACGCGACCAGCCACGCAGGCCCTCATGGCGGCAACTGAGGAGCATCGACAGGCGCGCGACGCGCACGCGGCGCGTGAGAGTCACCTGGCACGCATCGAGCGCCGCGAGCGTGAACAGGCGCGGGCGCTGACGCTGCTCGCGGGCGCCTGTTCCCACACACTCCCGGCCGTGCGCCGTCACGTTCTCGAGCGGCTGTCCGGCCTGCCACTCTCGGACTTGCACCTCGAGATCACGACCGCGCCTGCACCAGCGTTTGCCGAGGTAAAGGTCGGCGTCCAAGGCGACTTCTCAAACGTGGTCGCTCTCTCATCTCAGTTGGCCCGCCCGGATGCTGGTCTTGCGCTGAAGAATGTAGCGTTCGCGCGCGACGAGCGTGACGAGCGGGTGAAGCTGGCGCTCACTGCCAACACCGTGGGAGGCCGCCCATGAGACGGCGCAGAGTCGTCGCGCTGCTCGCCTTCGCCGCGATCGGCCTGTTGGTGCTCGCCTGGTCGAGTCTCCCGGGTCTCGCTACAGGAGGAAGCCGGCGGGCTGTGCCGGACGCCACGCCAGAGGCAGTAGCGCACGGACGCGCGCTGCTGCGCTCCGGAGAGACGCCGGCGATGCCGAGACGCGACCTATTCCGGTTCGGCGACAGCCCGACTCCGGCGACGCGCTTCGTTGAGACGCCAGTCGCCCCTGCCGTCGTTACGGCCGCAGCCACGACGGCGCCTCCTCAGCGCGTGCGCCTGGTCGGGTTCGTGCAGGCCCAGGGCCGGCTCAAGGCCGCGCTCGCGATCGAGAGCGGCATCGACGTAGTCGGGCCTGGCGAAGAAGTGCGCGGCTTTCGCGTCATCGCGCTCGACGAGGACGCAGCGCGTGTCCGCCTGCGCACACCCGAAGGCGACGAGATCGAGGCAGCGCTCGCGCCGCGCTGACGCTACCGTCTCTCAGTGCCGGAAATGGCGCGCGCCGCTGAAGACCATCGCCAGGTGGTGCTCGTCGGCGGCAGCGATGACCTCGTCGTCCTTGACAGAGCCGCCCGGTTGAATGATCGCGGTCGCGCCGGCCTTGGCGATCTCGTCCACGCCATCGCGAAAGGGAAAGAAGCCGTCCGAGGCTGCGACTGTGCCGGCGAGCGCGAGCTGCGCCTTGAGCGCCGCAAAGCGCGCCGCGTCGACGCGGCTCATCTGCCCAGCGCCGACGCCCACTGTCTGCACCGTGTTGGCGAAGACGATGGCGTTCGACTTGACGTGCTTTGCCACGGACCACGCCAAGCCAAGCGCCTTCCACTCCTCTTCAGTCGGCCGACGTTTCGTGCGCACCTCGCACTTGTCGCGCTCGAAGCCGACCATGTCCCATTCCTGCGCCAGTAGCCCGCCCATCACGCGCTTGAGATCGAAACCGTGCAGCTTGTGGATGCCGGTCGTCTCCATGTCCATCACGCGCAGGTTCTTGCGGCCCGCCAAAACCTCCTTCGCGCCAGCCTCGTAGCCCGGAGCGATCACGACCTCGACAAAGACCGCGGCCACCTTCTTCGCCGTTTCGGCGTCCACGCGCCGGTTGAACGCGATCACGCCGCCAAAGGCCGAGACCGGATCGCAAGCCCAGGCCCGCTCCCAGGCCTCGCTCAGGTTCGATCCGAGCGCCACGCCGCAGGGGTTGTTGTGCTTGACGATCACGCAGGCGGACTGTTCCAGATCGGTGACCAGGCGCCAGGCCGAGTCCAGATCGAGGATGTTGTTGAACGAGAGCTCCTTGCCCTGCAGCTTGCGCGCCGCCGCCACCGAATAGAGCGTCGAGCCCAAATCGCTGTAGAACGCCGCGCGCTGATGCGGATTCTCGCCGTAGCGCAGGTCCTGGATCTTCTCGAATGAGAGCGACAAGCGGTACGGGAAGAAGCTCTCCGACTCGGCCGGCGCGTAGGCGCCGTTACGCACTTCGACCTGCGCGAAGTAGGCGGCGATCGCCGTCTCGTAGCGCGCAGTGTGGCGGAAGGCCTTCTGCGCGAAATAGAGCCGCGTGGCAGCGTCGAGCCCCTCCGGCCGGCCGAGCTGCTCGACAAGCAGCCCGTAGTCCGTCGGGTCGACCACAACGGCGACGTGCCAGAAGTTCTTGGCAGCGGCACGCACCATCGCCGGACCGCCGACGTCGATGTTCTCGACAGCCTCCTCGAACGAGACGCCCTTGGCGACCTTGTCCTCGAAAGGGTAGAGATTCACGACCACCACGTCCACGGGCGCGATGTCTTGCGCCGCCAGCGCCGCGAGATGCGCTGGCAGGTCTCGACGCGCGAGTATGCCGCCGTGGACCTTCGGGTGCAGCGTCTTCACGCGCCCGTCCAAGATCTCGGGGAAACCCGTCACCTCGGACACGCTCAGGACCGCAACCCCGGCCTTGCGCAGCGTGTCGGCAGTCCCGCCGGTCGAGACGATCTCGTAGCCGCGCTCAGCCAGGCCGCGCGCCAGCTCGACGATGCCGTCCTTGCGGAAGACCGAGAGCAGAGCTCGCTTGCGCGCCATGGTCATCTCACCTCCGAGTTCGGCCGTGGGGCCACGAGGCCGCGCCCCGCCGGCTGCGCCGTTACGGGCGCACTGGGAATCACTTCGATCGGACGCGGACGCAGCGACAGGTCGCCGTGCGCCTCGCGCCACACTGCCAGCCACGTCCCGGCCACGGCTGTGACGGCGCGCGAGTAGGAGAGCGATGCCACAGCGAACACCGGCGAACGGTAGTCGATCGCGCGATGATCGACGACCTGGGCGCCGCGGAGCATCTCCGCGCGGATGACGGCGGTGTCGGCCCGGCTGTCGTCCAGCAGGCGCTGCCAATATCCCGGCAGATCCCCGCGCGTCAGCTCGAGCGCGTGCGGATCCGAGAGCACCACGGGCATCTTGCCCAGGTTTTCCTGTACGAACAGGTAGTACTCCTCGCGCACGCGTGCCGGCAAGCGCTCCTCGCTCGCCAGGCTGGCGTCGCAGAGATCGATCGGAACGCGCGCCAAGCCCCCCAGCCGCACCAATCCCTCGCCGACGTGCCGGGTCTTGAACAGCGCCAGCGCAGCGTCGATCGGCGACTGCGCTGCCGCCAAGGTCTCGGGCGTGAGCCGTCCACTGAGAAGGTCGGCCGCGAGCGAGCGGGTGAGGTCTTCGGGCAAGCGCCCCATCTCGGAACGCACCTCGTCGTCGCGCCGAGCCAGGGCCGCAGCCAGCGCGTGCGGCAACAGACGCCGCGCGTCCCGGGCAATGGATTCGCTGACCCGGGCGGGCCAGGCGCTCACCGTCTGCGGCAGCGCCAGGAGAGTCAGTCCCACGAACGCCGTCAGCGCACCGCGGGCGAGCTTGCGGGAAGCGTACCTCATCGCAGTGGCCGCGCCTTCAGGGCTACCTTGCCGTCTTTGGTCTCGATGCGGAACTCCACTGCGCTCGCGCCCTTCTCCTTCAGGATGCGCGTGGTCTGTTGACCGATGAGCTGCTCGAAACTCTCGATCTTCACCGCTGCGTGCTCACCCGCTGCCTGACGTGCCGCGACGAACTGCTCGAAGAGCGTGCGCACAGCGGTCTTGTCCCGAGCGGGGTCCGCAACGCGCACCTCGCCGAGTGCCGCAGGTCGAGCAGCCGGGGCACTGTGCGCCGTCGCGGCAGCGACCGGGAATCCTGTCGGAGCCAGGCCCACGGAAGACGCCGGCACGTGCAGCATGTGCGCCAGTGTCGGCGTGACGTGCAGACCGGCGGGCCGGCCTTCCTCCCAGGCGCGCAGGCGCTTGGCCCACAGCTCCGCAAAGGTGGAGTAGCGCGTGGAGAGCGTCTGGTAACGGAAACGATCGGCGTTGTTGCTCATCTCCTGGAAGGCATAGCGCCGGATGAGGGTTTCGAGCTTGCCCTTGAGCTCGTTGGGCGGTTTCTTGTCCGCGCCAGCGAAGAACTTCTCCCACTCGATCTGAAGCTGGTGCGTGAGTTTGTCGATGAGGTCGAGATCCTCAGAGACGCCCACGGCCCAGGCCTCCTATTGAAGCGGCTCCCAGGCCCAATCCCCGCCCAGGATCCCCAGGAGCAGCGGCCAGATCCTGGACGCCGTCGTGAGCTTGGTACCGTTGACGGCGACCTGAGTGGACGGGACCTGCCGCACGATGCGGTAGAGATCGAAGAAGGCCCGCGCCTGCGCTGCCTCGAACGTGGCCCGATGCTCGATCGTCTCGCCCACCGGCGCCTCGCTGTAGGTCAACGCCTGCCCCGCGAGGCCCAGCGCCCGAGAGTAGTTCTCACCGCCGAAGCGCTCGAACGTCAGGGCGATGCGGAACGGACGCCGCACGCGGCCGGGATAGACCGCGTCTGCCATGGCTGCGGGAAGGTGCGAGATGTCCTCTTCGACGTGCTCGACGACGGGCTCGAGCCTGTCGGCGAACGTCTTCGCACGCGCGGGACTCATGCCGGGAGGATAGGGCACGTGCCGCACCACGTCAAACCGACGCGCGGGCGAGATGCGGGCGCGGCAGCGCCTTGACTCGCCGGACAGCGGAGGCTAGCTTGCGAAAGGGAGACGGCCAGCAGACGACGACGGCTGCGCCGTGTGGAGCCCACTGCAACGCGAGCCATGCCGAGCGACGAGACAGTGCCGACTCCGTCAACTGCGGCGGCCAGCTTGACCGAGAAGCTGGAGACGCTGCCCGCACGGCCAGGGGTCTACCTCTTCAAGAACGCTGCCGGGAGCATCCTCTACGTGGGCAAAGCGCGCGTCTTGCGCGACCGCGTGCGCTCCTACTTCCAGGCGGGCCGCGCAGACGATCCGCGCAAGGGGCAGATGATCGCAGCTGTCGCCGACATGGAGCTCATCGTCACCGATAATGAGATCGAGGCGTTGGCGCTCGAGAACAACCTGATCAAGCGCCACCGGCCGCCGTTCAACGTCCTGCTACGCGACGACAAGAACCATCCGTACCTGAAGCTGACCCTGGCCGAGGAATACCCGCGCCTCTTGGTCGTGCGCCGCGTAGGCGAGGACGGCAACGCCTACGGCGGCCCGTACATCCCCGCATCCCTGGCGCGTCAGACGGCCGCTGTCGTGCATCGGGCGTTCGGCGTGCGCTCCTGCCGCGAGCATCTCGACGGGCGACGCCCGCGTCCGTGCCTGCAGCATCAGATCGGCCGCTGCCTGGCACCGTGCGTGGAGTCGATCTGCGCCCTGCCACGCTACCGCGAGAGCTGCGACCAGGCGCGTCAGGTGCTCGAGGGTCACGCCCCTGACGTGCTGCGACGGCTCCGCGAGCAAATGGAGACTGCTGCCGCGGACGAGCGCTTCGAGATTGCAGCGCGCCTGCGCAATCAGTTGCGCACGCTGGAGCAGCTCGACACACCCCAGAAGATGACGACCGTCGACCTCGAAGAACGCGACGTCTTCGGCGCGTACGTCGAGGGCGAGCGCGCGGCGGTGCAGGTCTTCCAGGTGCGCGACGGCCGCGTCGTCGGCCGCGACGCCTATCTGATCGAGCGCCTGACCGAGCCCGAGCTGTTGCTCGGCAGCTCGATCCAGCAGTACTACGCCGCAGGGCGCTACGTCCCTGCGGAGATCCTAGCGCCCTGGGACCTGCCCGAGCACGAGCTGCTTGAGGCGTGGCTCTGCGAGCGCCGCGCGACCCGGGTGCACATCCTCGTCCCGCAGCGTGGCGAGAAGTCCAAGCTGCTCGATCTCGTACTGCGCAACGCGCGCCTGGCGTTCGATCTCGAGTGGCGCCACCCGCGCCGGCAAGCCCAGGAGATCCTGCGCAGCCTGCGCGGGCTGCTCGAGCTCGAAGTCGAGCCGCGACGCATCGAGTGCTTCGACATCTCCAACATCCAGGGCACGGACGTGGTCGCCTCAATGGTCGCCTTTGTCGACGGCGCGCCCAGCCGATCCGACTACCGCAAGTTCAAGGTGCGCGGGCTCTCCGGCGCCCCGGACGACTTCGCCTCGATGCGCGAGGTCGTGGGCCGGCGCTACCGGCGACTACTGGAAGAGGACAAGAACCTGCCCGATCTCGTGCTCGTGGACGGCGGCAAGGGACAGCTGGGCGCAGCGATCGAGGCACTCGACGAGTTGGGCCTGGGCGATCAACCTATCGCGAGTCTGGCCAAACGGGAGGAGCTGATCTTCGTCCGTGGACGCGACGCGCCCATTGTCCTGCCCCGCGCATCGCCGGTGCTGCAGCTCATCCAGCACGCACGCGACGAGGCGCACCGCTTCGCGGTCGGCTACCACAGAACAGCGCGCCGCCAGCGCACGCTGCGCTCCGCGCTGGATGACATCCCCGGCGTCGGCCCGGAGCGGCGGCGCCGACTCTTGTCGCGCTTCGGCTCGGTACGCGGCATACGCGCGGCGAGCGAGGCCGAGTTGGCCACGGTCGTTGGTCAAGCGCTCGCGACGCGCATTCGCGCGCACATCAACCAGACGCCAGCCGCGTCCTGAGCACAGGCGCGCCGGCCGCGCGTGCCCCGTGCTCCTACCAGTGCAGCGTGAGCGTCTGCTGGCCGGGCTGGGTCAGCGCGACGGAGAGCCGACCGCTGGCAGCGTCGTGCTGGAAGGTGACCGGCTTGTCGTCCACCTGCGCGCGCCTCGGCGGCCTCTCGGCCCACGCGACCAGCTCACCGCCGTCGCGCAGCGAAACGCTCAGCGAGCCATCCTTGCCCCAGAGCCTCGACATTACCGCGCCAGTGCTGTTGAGCTTGTCGGCCAGTCCGAGCACCGCCACGCCGCGGTCCACCGGAGCGTACGACACGATCTCCCAGGCACCCTCGGCCAGGCTCATCGGCTCGCGCTCGGCACGACGGCAGCGCCAGACGCGATTGGCGCGTTGCGCGAACGCCGCGAACTGCTCGCCCATCAGACCCGGCGCGTCGGACGGCGACACACTGCCCGCGAGCGGGGCACGGCCGGTCTCAGACGGGTGGTAGTTCGCGTTGAAGATGCCGATCACGGCCGCATCGCGGTTGTAGTTGAAGATCTTGAGCAGCACAGGATCGCGTGTGACGTTGGCAAAGAGGCAATCGCGCGTCGGCCGGCCCACGTCGTCTGCCCGCAGCACGCTGCCGTCCGACAACACGAGCTTGCGCAGGAGCACGAAGTCGTGCGCGTCGGGCGTGTCCGAGACGTAGACCGGGCCACCCGACACCGCGCGTCCCGCTGCGTGAAACGAGCCCATCGCGTGCGCCGACTGGAACACGTCCCAGTCCGGCTGCATGAATTGGCCGAACCAGACGCCGACCAGCGCGTTCGTGTAGAGATGTTCGCCGTGAGTCTCAGGCCGGCGCGGCCAGAAGTCGATGGACGTGCGCATGAGAGTCGAGCGCGGCGAGCCGTAGAAGTTCTCCATTGAGTTCGCCATGCAGTTGATCAGCCGGCCGCCGAAGTGCTTGGCCACCGACCCCTCAAGCGCGTCGCGATAAGCGCGCATGAGTGCCTCTCGCCCACCCTGTCCCGTGGCCAGGCCGTCCAGCGCGGACTGGCTGTCGACCTTGACGCCGTCCACGCCCTGAGCCGCGAGCCGCGTGTGGTAGTCGTCAAAGAAGGCGGCGATGTGGTCCGCCGGCACCAGGCCCACCAGCGGCCCCCACCAAAGCACGGTGAGATGCGGCTCATCCTTGAGGATGCCCATCCCGAACGAGCGGGACACGTCGCGCACGCCATAGCCGGGGAGCGCAGCGCCGTCGACACCGCCCCAGTAGCCCAGCATCGAGTGCCAGACGAGGAAGAAGCGAATCTTGAACTCGTCCTTCGCAAGCCGGACGGTCGCTCTGAGATCCCCGTCGAAGCGCTGATTCGCGCCGAGAGAGACAAGGCGTTCCTCGCCTGTTGGCATCCGTTTCACGTCCTGCCAGCCGTCGTCGAGGATGATGAAGCGCGGCTCGACGCCCCCGGCGGCGAACGACTCAAGGCCGCGCCGAACGTTGGCGAAAGACACCTCGTGGTAGAACGAGTCCCAGGTGCACCAGCCAAAGTGCCCGGCGAAGTCCGGCACGGACTTGTCGCGACGCAGCTTGCCTGTGCCGAGCTGCTTCATCACAGACTGGGCCCCGGCCTCAGTCATCGCGTACGGATCGCGTCCGACAGCGAGGAACAGTGCCACGCCGCCCGTCGCGACGGTGAACGGGTCATTGGTCTCTGCGTACAGCGTCAGCCCACTCGGTCCGCCACCCAACGAAAAACGCAGCACGTTGTCATAGAGCGGGACGAGCATGACGTAGTCGTCGGCCTCGGTCTCGGCCAGCAGCCACTGCGTCTCCATGTGGACTTCGGCGTGCGTCCTACCGACAGCGGGCTTCATCCAGAACGGCTCGGTGCGATAGCAGCCTGTGAAGCGTCGCAGGCCGTCGATCGCTCCGAGGGCCGACTGCTGAAAGGAGCGTGTCTCAGACGCCTCAAAGCGCAGGAAGACGCCGACGCCGGTGCTGTCAGCGACCACGCTGAACCCCTCGGGGACGCCCAGCAGCACGGGCCGGCTGCCGAGCCAGAGCGTCCCGTTCCGCAGCGCATAGTCGCCGGCCGACGCGGCCGCCGAAAAGCGGACCGATCATTTGTTCCTAACCACCGGACATATGATGTGTCGCCTACACCTGCGCCACGCACACTTGACAGTGATGGTGGTGGGGCCTAGGCTGCGGCCTAACTCGCGGTACTGCGTAGCGATCGAGGAGTGAGCCATGTCAATGGACACGCCGTCCGTCTCGCAGCCACAACAGGCCAGTGCCATGGCCGTTGTCTCTCTGGTCCTGGGCATCGTCGGCCTCTTGGGAGTCGCGAGCGGCTGCTGTTGCTGTCTGTCCCACGTCATCAGCCTGTGCGCGCCCATCGCCGCCATCCTCGGTTATCAGGAACGCAAGGCCATCCAGCAAGGACACTCGCCGCAGGCAGGCGCCGGCATGGCGCACGCCGGCATGATCCTAGGGCTAGTGGGCACAGGGCTGATGGTCCTCTACTTCATCGGGGTCATTATCTGGATGATGGTCGCCGGCGTCTCGAGCGTCATGCACGCCATCACTCGCGGCCACTGGGGATAGCGGCGCGCACCAGGTGAGCGCGGCGACGCCTGCGGCGGTGTGCTAACATCCCGCTTCTTTGGAGGCGGGGTGTTCAACCTCACGCCGGAACAGATTCTCTACGGGCTCACTGCATACGTCGTGCTCCTGCTGGCCATCTCGGTCCATGAAGCCGCGCACGCCTGGGCCGCGCTGCGCATGGGGGACGACACCGCGGCACGCCTCGGGCGCATCAGTCTCAACCCGCTGGACCACATCGACCCGATCGGCACTGTTCTCATTCCGCTCATACAGATATTCTGGGGCGGCATCCCGATGTTCGGCTGGGCCAAGCCGACGCCCGTCTTCGCGGCCAACTTCCGCCGCCTGGCGCGAGGTCACATCGTCGTGGCCGGCGCCGGCCCGGCCTCCAACTTGGCGCTGGGGCTCGTCTTCACTGCCACGCTCTACGCAGCGCACTGGATGGGCCTGCCGATCCGCTCGACGCCGCCCCATCCCGTGATCGTGTTTCTCGTTCAGGGCGTCACCATCAACCTCGCGCTGTTTGTCTTCAACCTCATACCACTGCCGCCTTTGGACGGATCCTGGATCGTGTCCTGGGGCTTGCCGCGCTCGATTGCCAGCCACTATGATCGCATCGTCGAACCGTACGGTCAGTGGATACTCCTCATCCTGGTTTTCACCGGTGTACTGGGCATGGTCCTGGGACCGGTGATCGGCTTGGCACGCGCCATCCTCTTTGCATTCCTCTGATGCGACACATGCAATGCCCATGACGCGACCACGCATCTTCTCCGGCATGCGCCCGACCGGCGCACTGCACCTCGGCAACCTGATGGGCGCACTCGAGAACTGGGTGCGCCTCCAAGAGAGCTATGACTGCGTCTTCGGCATCGTCGATTGGCACTCGCTGACCACCGACTACGCGGACCCCAAGGCCATCCGCGCGAACGTGCTCGAGGTGGCCACGGACTGGCTTGCCGCCGGGCTCGACCCGGCGCGCTCGCTGCTCATGGTGCAGAGCCTGGTGCCTGAGCACGCCGAGCTGCACCTGCTCCTGTCGATGATCGTGCCCTTGCCCTGGCTCGAGCGCGTGCCGACCTACAAGGAGCAACAGCAGAACCTCGACGGCAAGGACCTGTCGACGTACGGTTTCCTCGGCTATCCGATGCTGATGACCGCGGACATCATCGTCTATCGCGCGAACGCGGTGCCGGTCGGCGAGGACCAGGTGCCTCACGTCGAGCTGGCGCGCGAGGTCGTGCGCCGCTTCAACAACTTCTACGGCGACGTCTTCCCTGAGCCGGCAACACTTTTGACCGCTGCGGCCCGCATCCCTGGCACGGATGGCCGCAAGATGTCGAAGTCCTATGGCAACGCGATCTACCTCAAGGACACGCCCGACGAGGTGCGCCAGAAGATCAACCCGATGCTCACCGACCCACGCCGCAAACGTCGCAGCGATCCGGGCGAGCCCAACGACTGCCCTGTTTTCGATCTGCACAAGGCCTTTTCGCCTGCCGGGACGCAGGAATGGGCCGCGCACGGCTGCCGCACGGCGGGAATCGGGTGCCTGGACTGCAAGCGCAAACTGACCGAGCACTTGCTCGCGCACCTCGAGCCGATTCACGCCCGCCGGCCCGGGTACGCGCAGCGGCCGGACACGGTCTGGGACATACTGCGCGAGGGTTCGCGCAAGGCACGTGAGTTGGCACAGGCGACGATGGCGGACGTGCGCGCTGCGATGACGATCCAGTACTGATCCCGGACGCGTCCGACGCGCGACCGGTTCACCGGGTCGAGCCCGCGCTAGCCCTGGAACACGCCGAATGGCCGAAGAATTCGAGAACGACAAGGGCGACGAGTCGCTGTTGCCGCAGCAGGCGGAGGCCGCGCCCGTCTCTGCGGACGCCGCAGCGTCGCCCGAGGCATCCGCCGGCGGCGAATCCGAGCGCGTCGCGGTGCCCCCCGGGATCGAGTCTGCTCTTCCAGACGACGTGCCCAGGATCCTGTTGCCGGTCTTCGAAGGACCGCTCGATCTCCTACTCTACTTGCTTCGGCGCGAGAAGATCGACATCCACAACATCCCCATCGCACCGATCACGCGGCAGTACATGGAGTACCTCGAGCTGATGCGCGAGCTGAACCTCGAGCTCGCCGGCGAGTTCATGGTCATGGCCGCGACGCTCATCCACATCAAGTCGAAGATGCTGGTGCCGCTCTCGCCCACGGAGGCCGCCGGCGAGGAGGAGCTGGAAGACCCGCGCGAAGAGCTGGTGCGGCGCCTGCTCGAGTTCGAGCGCTACAAGGAGGCGGCGGGTCTGCTCCACCAGCGGCGCGAGATCCGCGCAGCGACCTGGGGTCGGCCCGACACAGTCGTGCCGCAGTTCGACGACTCCGGCGAGGAGATGCTCGAGGCCGGGCTGTTCGACCTGATCGCTGCCTTCAAGGAGCTACTTGAGCGGCGCAAGACACTGCTCGCCCACGAGGTGGAGTCCGAGGGCCCGTCGCTGGAAGAGACCATGGCCCGGCTCATCAACATGATCCGCGCAGGCGAGTCGCTCGAGTTCCTGGCCCTGTTCGAGACCCTGACGACCAAGGCTGAGATGATCGTGACGTTTCTGGCGCTGCTCGAGCTGATCCGGCTCAAGCAGATCAAGGTCTACCAGCGCGGGCAGTTCGGGCCCATCCGCGTCTTTCGTCCCGTGGGACCGACGGAGCCGTCCGCGCCTGTCCCGACCGCGTAGGAGCCTATGGCAGAGAGAGACGACTCAGAGACGCCGGACATCAACGAGCCCACCCCGGCCGTGGTTGCGTCGGACGCACCCGTGCACCCGGCCGCTGAGACGGACGAGGCCAGCGCCGGCGCACCTCAGGAAGAGGCGCCCTTCCTGCCTCCGCAGGAGATCCGTGCGATCCTCGAGGCCTTGGTCTTCGCCTCGCCGCAGCCGGTCACACCGCGCGAGATCGGCCAGGTGCTCGGCGGAATCCCCAACGAAATGTGGTTGGAGCAGATGGAAGCACTCAAGCTCGACTATGCGCGTGAGGGCAAGGGACTGCAGCTCGTCGAAGTGGCGGGCGGCTACCAGATCACGACGCGGCCTGAGTACAACGACTGGGTGCGCGAGCTGGTCAATCCCCGGACACCGACGCGCCTGTCGATCCAAGCCCTCGAGACGCTCGCCGTCATCGCCTACAAGCAGCCGGTGACGATGCCCGAGGTGATCGAGCTGCGCGGTGTGAAGTCCGGCGGGGTCATCAAGACATTGCTGGAGAAACGCCTCATCCGCATCGTCGGCCGCAAGGAGGTCGTGGGCCGGCCCATGCTCTACGGCACGACTAAGACGTTCCTGCTGCACTTCGGTCTCAAGGACCTCTCCGAGTTGCCGCGCATCGAGGAGTTTGCGCAGGTGCTCGGCGAGGAGGTCGACGTCGCTGGCCTCAAGCAGGCCATCGAGTCCCCGCGCCCGGCTCAAGAGCCGTTGGCCGAATCGGAAGAGCCAACACTTCCCTTCGACGCGCCCAGCGCGATCAAACCCGTTTGAGCACGATCAGCGTCCGGTCGTCGGTGGCCTTGGCGCCGCCCGCGAAGCGCTCGAGTTGACGCAGGATCTCGGCCTCCAGCGCGCGGGCATCGAGGCCACGCCAGCGCGTGACGACCTCGGCCAGTCTCTTCTCGCCGAATTCCTCGTCGTCGGTGCTCCAGGTCTCGGACACGCCGTCCGAGAAGACGAGCAACGTGTCGCCCGGGGCTAACTCGACGTCGCGTTGGGTGTACGTCGTGTCTTCGATCAGCCCGAGCACGACGCCTCCTTCGCCGAGGTACTCGATCGCGCCCGTGCGCCGCGCCAGGATCGGCGGGTTGTGTCCGGCGTTGACGTACGACAAGCGACCGCTCTCGGCATCCAGGTGCGCCAGGAAGAAGGTGATGTACTTGTTTCCCGGGGTGTTCTCGAAGACAGTCTGGTTGATGCGGGCCACGGCCTCGGCCACCGACGGCCCCTTCCAGTGCGCGCGCACAGACGCGCGCAGCATCGTCATCAGGAGCGCTGCCCCAGTGCCCTTGCCCGACACGTCGCCCAGCGCCAGCAGCAGGCGCCCATCGC
>Ga0182021_10005096_pt1 | contig 15515 bp, 11 predicted proteins | sample 612E3MmetaG_FD_120493 | JGI IMG/M metagenome (GOLD analysis project Ga0182021, IMG submission 120493) | Permafrost microbial communities from Stordalen Mire, Sweden - 612E3M metaG (Illumina Assembly) | ecosystem: Environmental > Terrestrial > Soil > Wetlands > Permafrost | place: Sweden... | reverse complement strand
TCATCGCATTATGGAGTGGTCCTCTCCCCGTAGCTATTGACAGACGAATCATCGCTGCCAAAGGATTCGTGCATCTTCCAAGGGGATTGCGACGCCGTCGCGGTGCGATGTCACGCGCGCCGTATAGTCCGTCGATAGACGGGCCGCAGACACGGACGCGCTGAAAACAAAGCAGCCGGGCGCGGCGGTCGATTGACCAACGCACTCCATCTGCCGCCGCACAGGATCGCCGCCGCCGACGCCGTCTGCGTACAGCTCCAAGCGCACCGACTTGGGGTCGAGATCATTGAGGTGGACATGAACCTCAAATACGTGCTGTTCGCCCCGTGTCTCGATCTTCGCTTCGCCGAAGCGCAGCGCCGCCCATCCTTGATCCAGAGCGCGCCGTTCACGAACAATATTCACGCCGATTTTGCCTTTGTCGCCAGCGCGCTCAAGATAGCTTGAGGCGGCCTGCAAGTAGTATTTCTCGGTGTATTCGCGCACGGCACGGGTGGCGGAGAAACGCGGCGTCAACCGCGCCATGCTTTCGCGCATCCGCGCCACCCAGGCGCCAGGGATACCCCTCTCGTCGCGAGAGTAGAACTCAGAGATCACCTCATGCTCGAGCAGCTCGTAGAGTGCCTCGGCTTCGGCCGCATCTCGGGCCGGGTCATCGCCATGTTCCTGTCCATCTCCCAGCGCCCACCCGACTTCGGGCGCGTAGGCCTCCGCCCACCAGCCGTCTAATTCCGATAGATTGATGCCCCCGTTGACCAGGACCTTCATACCGCTCGTTCCGCACGCTTCCCAAGGTCGTCGCGGCGTGTTGAGCCAAACGTCCACACCCTGCACCAAGCGCTCGGTCAGAAGCATGTCGTAGTCACTCAGGAAGATCACATGCGAGCGCGCCTCAGGCCGTTGGATGAAATCAGTCCACTTCTGGATTAGCGCTTGGCCTGCCTGGTCCGCCGGGTGAGCCTTGCCAGCCATGATGAGCTGCATAGGGCGCTGAGTATTGGTCAACAGTCGCAGCAGTCGCTCTGCGTCGTGCAGCAGCAGGTCCGGTCTCTTGTATGACGCGAAGCGGCGTGCAAAGCCCAGCGTCAACATGTTCGGATCAAAGAGGCGCTTAGCGCCCTCAACGGCCTCGGGAGGCGCGCCTGACGCGGCCAGTTGCTGGGACAGCCGCTCGCGAGCGTATTCGATCAGCGACATGCGGGCGTCGTTCCGAAATTGCCAGAGGCTCTCGTCGGAGACGCGGCGAATGTCTTGCTCCAGGGTTTTCGTCGTCCCCAGCCAACGATCCTTGCCACATGCCTTCGTCCAAAGATCGTCGGCTTCCGACGAGTCCCAGCTCGGCATATGAACTCCGTTGGTCACGTGTCCCACGGGGACTTCCGTCGCCGGCCAACGCGGAAAAAGCGGTTCAAAGAGGCGCCGACTCACCTCGCCATGCAGGCGGCTCACGCCATTCACCGCCCCGCTTCCCCGGATCGCCAGGTACGCCATATTGAAGTTTTCTGCCGGGTCGCTCGGGTTTTCGCGGCCCAGCGCCAGTAAATCATCGAGCGCGATGCCGAGCTTATTCCGGGCGTAGCCGCCCAGGCAGCGTTCGATAAGGGCCGGAGCGAAACGATCAAATCCAGCGGCTACCGCGGTGTGAGTGGTGAAGAGATTGCCCGCTCGCGTAACGGATAGTGCGACATCGAAGGACTGTCCTGTGGCCTGCATGAAACTACGCGCGCGTTCCAACACGGCGAGCGCCGCATGCCCTTCGTTCAGGTGGCACACTTGCGCCTCGATCCCGAGTGCGTCGAGCAACCGCCATCCGCCAATCCCAAGGATCAGCTCTTGCATGAGGCGCACGGACTGCCCGCCGCCATAAAGTTCGCCGGTAATCCCGCGATACGGTGGAAAGTTCGCGGCGTCATTGCTGTCGAGCAAGTAGAGCCTCGCTCTGCCGACCTGAACCTGCCAGACGCGAACCCAGATCGGGTAACCCGGCAGGTCGAGCTGCAACCGCAGCCACTCTCCATCTTCATTGCGCAATGGCGTGATCGGCAATTGTCCGGGATCGTTGTAGGGGAAGATGGCCTGTTGCGCTCCGTCCCGGTCGATCACCTGGCGAAAATAGCCTTGCTGGTAGAGCAGGCCCACGCCGATGACCGGCACGCCGAGATCGCCCGCGGCCTTGAGCTGATCGCCGGCCACGTTGCCGAGCCCGCCTGAGTAGATCGGCAAGGCCTCGCTCAACATGAATTCCATGCTGAAATACGCAACGCATTTCAGCGGAGATTGCGGGTGGGCTTGCTGAAACCATGCCGGCGCCGCCACGGCGTCCCGTCTGGCTTGCACCAGATCGTCAACGATCTTTCGGAAAGCGGGCTCGGCTAAATCACGCCGGAGCGTTTCCCGCGAGACCGTCTGAAGCACGACCCAAGGGTTATGCGTGATCCGCCAAAGCACAGGATCCAGTTGTCGCCATATCTGGTCGGTCGCATGGTTCCACGACGAACGCATATCCAGGGCGAGCTCGGCCAGGGCCTCAAACCCGTCCACCTCCGCCGACAAGTGAGGTTCCTTCGGGGGACTGATTCCGGTTCGATCACTCATAGCTTTTCCCCGAAGCTTGGCCTGAATTCCGTATTTCGGCTGAACGTTGACTCACCAATCATCGTGCCGCAGGGACCTGTCTCTGGGTCTGCAAGCGACTATGTTTATTCCTGATTTTCACGCTCAATTGGGTCAACTTCGGAAGCCGAAACGGATCGATATCTCGAGCCGGAAAGACCTCGATCGCTTCCTCTGTCCGTCCTCGTGAAGGCCGCACTCTAATTCATCGAGGAATTCCGCGGCGGCAGGTCATCATCTATCGTCCCATAGAAGGCCTTCACCACAGCGCGGCCCCCGTTGGTTGCTGCACACACGAAATCGATCGTCGACTCTTTGGCTCTCCATCGTTGAGCCGTCGGCAAGGACCATCACAACGCCAGAAGCTCGCATTGCGACGCAATCGCGGCGAGAGTCAGGATCTACCCACGAGGCCTCGTCGCGTATGTCATCAACCATAATCTTCGCGCTGCTGCGTCGACGAAAGTCAGTGGCGTGATCAATCCTCAGAGGCAAAACACATTCGAGACGAACAACATGTGCCGAAGAATCGCGAAATAGCGGAGAGTGCCGCCGTGTGATCTTGCGCAGGCGCGCGGACGCCAGGTCAATGCGAGGTCTCGCCCCTCCGGCGCACGACGACGTCGACGGTGACCGAGGCGAGCAGCACGAGGGCCGTAGCCATGAGCTGGATGGCGGCGCTCAGGCCCAGCAGGGCCATGCCGTTGACGATCCCCGCAATGACAACGCCGCCGAGAACCGCGTGGAGCGGATGCCCGCGGCCGCCAAACAAGCTGGTGCCACCGATCACCGCGGCGGCGACCACGTAGAGCACGATAGTGCCGCCGTCGAAGCTGGTGGAGGTAGAGCGCAGACGCGACGCGTAAATGATGCCGCCGATGCCGGCGATCAGTGCGCCCGCCATAAACGCCATCGTGCGGATTCTTGCGAGCCTGATTCCGGCGCGCCGCGCGGCTTCGGCGTTGCCGCCGATGGCGTATACGTAGCGGCCGAAGCGGGTCCGCCCCAGCAGGAAGGAACAGGCGATAAGGACGGCGAACACAATGGGGATGACCCACGGCATACCGTTCAAGGGGAATGCGGGCACGCCCCGGTCGACATTGCATAACAGCACCAACGCCACGCCCGCCACGGCCACCGCGAGAACCTTCAGGGCCGTGACGCCCGGCGGCGGGGCTGTCAGCCCGCTCCGCCTGTGCCGCTGGTCGCGGAACACGGTGACGATTGAATAGATGATCACCGCGAAGGCGGTCAAAATCCAGCCCTCGCCACGGGTCAGGGTGCCGTTGGCGAGATTATTGATCGTATCGTCCGCAATCGGGATGGTGCCGCCGGCGCCGAGCAGCTCGATCATGACGCCCTCGAAGAAGAGCAGTCCGGCAAGCGTGACGATGAACGAGGGAATGCGAGCCCTGCTGATCAGCGTGCCCTGCAGCGCGCCGAGCGCCCCGGTGACGGCGACGGCCGCAAGGATCGCAGCCCACCACGGCCAGCCGACTCCCGGCTGCACGAGTTCGGTCACCACCGTGCCGCCGATCCCGGCCATGAAGCCGAGGGACAGGTCGATCTCGCCGAGCAGAAGCGCGAATACCTCTCCCATCCCGATCAGCATGAACACCGAGCCCTGGACGAGCAGGTTGACGACGTTGCCGGCGGACAGGAACTCGGCGTTCTGGCTCTCGAAGACGAGGCCGATTAGGATCATGCCGAAAAGCACCGGCAGGACCCCGCTCTCCCCGGCGAGAATTCCGGTCCATGCGCTCCGCGCATAGTCCCCGAAGGTCTGGGCGACCGCGTCGGGCGCGGCCACAGCCGCCGCGCCGGCCTCGTTGATCCCCGCCACTCCCCTCGGCGCGGCTTCCAGCTGCGGGGACGGCGTAGAGCCGGCGCCAGCGCCCGGCTCGTCGGCCGCCGTCGAATATATGGTCTTGGCGGCAATCCGGCTCGCGGAGTCCGCCTGCCGCGTCGAGCGACCCATCGTCATGTACTCGACGGCGCGCTGTGGATCGAACTCGGATATCTTGCCCGCGCCAACCAGTTGACCTAGACGCATGACCGCAAGGCGGTCCGCGGCGGCAAAAACGTCGTTCAGGTTGTGCGAGATCATGAGGACGGCGAGGCCCTGATCGGCCAATCGCCTCACCAGCGCGAGCACCTGCTTCGTCTGCGCGACGCCGAGGGCGGCCGTCGGCTCGTCAAGGATCACCAGCTTGGAGTTCCACATCACCGCCTTTGCGACAGCGACCGACTGGCGCTGGCCCCCGGACAGGAACGCCACCGCCTGACGGACGGATTGCACGGTCGTAACACCCAGGCCCGAGAGTGTGCCCGCCGCGGCCCGCTCCATGTCGTCCTCGTCGAGCAGGCTGCGGTTCAGCCGTTCCCGTCCGAGGAACATGTTCTCGACCACGTCCAAATTGTCGCAGAGCGCAAGGTCCTGGTAGACGACTTCGATGCCCAGGGCGGCCGCTTCGCGTGGGTCGCGGATGCGGACGTGGCGGCCCTCCCAGAAGATCTCGCCGGCATCCGGTTCGTGGATGCCGGCAATGCACTTGATGAGGACCGACTTGCCGGCCCCGTTGTCCCCCACGAGGGCTGTCACCTGGCCCGCCGGCACGTCGAGATCGACGCTGAGGAGGGCCTGCACGGCTCCGAAGTGCTTCGCAATGCCCCTCAATCGGAGGAGCGGCTCTACGACGGTCCCGGATTCAGTCATGCTCCGCCCCTCCCGAGGCGCCAGTAGCCGATTGCTTGGGCGATTACTTGGAGATGCCAGCGGCGACGCACTGCTTCTCGAGGCCGCTCACGCACAACTTCGAGGCGTCGACGAAGCCGTCCCTGACCACGGTCGCGGCTATGTTCGCTGGCGTCGTCCAGATTGGGGTGAGCAGCACCGACGGGACCTGCTTGTTCTCTTTGGAATCCATCGTCTCTCCGTTCACCAGGGTCGACGGGGGCTGGACGCCCGCGCGAAGATAAAGAGCGAGAGCCGCGGACGCTTGCGCCTCGAGATAGATGGGCTTGTAGACGGTGCCGCATTGATAGCCTGACAGCACGTTCTGCAGCCCGGTCAGCGTGGCGTCCTGTCCGGTGGTGGGGAACTTCTCGGGCGGGACGCGCAGGGTCTTGAGATACGAGATGACCGCGTTGGAATTGTCGTCATTGGGCATCACGACCGCGTTCATGTTGGAATGGCCGGTGTACTGCTCCTCGAAGGTCGTGCGGGCCACCGAGGGATCCCAGGTTCCCGCCGGCTCCCCGACCTTGACGTATTCTTTCGAGTCGAAGTGGGGTTGGAGCACGCCGTCGTAGCCCTCGGCGAAGAGGGTCGCATTATTGTCGGTCGCAGCCCCGCGCATCACGAGAATCTGCGGGTTGCCGACTTTCCAGGCCTTCAGGCAGTCGACCATGCCCTGTCCGATCAGCTTGCCGACCTCGAGATTATTGAAGCTCACATAATAGTCGCGACTGCCGCCAAGTGTGACGCGATCGTAGTCGATAACCGGCACGCCGTGCGATTTGGCGTAAGTCTCGATCGCCGCGCCCACGCCGGAGGAGATCGGGTCCATCAGCAGGACGGTGGCTCCTTGAGAGATGTCCGATTGCGCCTCGGTCAGCTCTGTCGCCTCGCTGCCCTGCGCATTGGTGATGATAAACTGATTAGCCGGCAAGCCCGCCGCCTCGAGAGCCTTCTGGAGGTATGGGGCGTCGAAGGACGTGTAGCGAGCCGAGGTGGCCGTCTCCGGGAGCAAGATTCCGATCTTGCCTTTTCCCTGGGTCGCCAACGCCTTGAGCTGCGCCATGGCGGCGAAGTCGCTGGAGAACGAACTGGCGGACAGAGAGGGGCCTGCGGCCCCTTGCGCAAACGCGCCGCTTCCCAACAGGCCGAACGCCACCGCCAAACACGTGGAAGCGCTGACGCCCCTGAGCAACTGCTGCAATGCGAATGATGACATTGACAATTCCTCCTTATTGACTGTCTTTGGGCGAGCGCTCCATGCATAGGCTCGCGACAGCTCAAGCTTTATTGTCGCCGATATGCGCGACCGTGGTAATTACACTTTGCCCGGTCGAGCGCGTCCACGGCCTCGGGACGCAGTTCTAGCGCTGTCATCGATCGGCGAAAGGGTCGGAAAATACCTAGTATCAGCGCGGCTCAGACGCTGGGGGCGGAGACGACGCGTAGAGGCGCGCGTCCAAGTGGCCTGACTTCCATTCTCCGGAAAAAAGGAGATGCAAAAGAATGGGGAGACGAGCTCGTGAGCCGGTCCCAGAGCGTGGACCTCGCGTCTCAGCGCCGGAGAGCGTATGACTGGAAACAACACGAACAAACCGCCGCTCGACAATTTGGTCACCGTCATGCGCGTCGGGTACGGAAAGCTAAGATGTAATTCGTCTCCGAGATCTTAACCCAGCGATGACCAATCGTCTCAATGTGTTGCAACGCCGATCGGCGTCGGGACCCCGCGCCGAGTAACAGCTAGGCGGCTATCTCGCCCGTGAGTTGTCCGAAAGTTCCGAACAAATGCGCCCGGGCTCCCATGGAGACATGCCGATGAACGTCTATCGCCTGGATCCGATCGAGCCCGGCCATCCCAGTTGGCGATTCTCCGACGAAAAGGACACGGTTTGGGCCTGCGCTCCAACGGCGAAGCGAGCGCGCGACTTGGTTGCCGCTAAGTCCGGCTTTGCTAAATATGGCGCGGAGGGCGACCAATCCCCCTGGCAAGATCAGGCCGTCACCTCGTGCATCCTTCAGCCGACCATGTCCCTGATGAGCCCAGAAACCGTGGTCAGAGAAGACGGCAGTCTTGTCGACCAATGAGGCAAAGACGCCGGAGGGCCGCCGCGCGCTGTCGCGGCGTTCGAGGGCGGTCGAGGTAGATGAGGCGACTGTCTCCGAACTACCGCACGGATGAAATGGAGCGGGCTGCACGCTGAGTTCATACAAGCCCCGCGGCGACGCGGAGGGCCTCCGTTATGTCGAAGGGAGCCGTTCGTGACTGGGGCGCTCTTGGAAATGAGCAACGCTGACGCGGCGCCCGCGAATGAATCTGTGGAGGCCGATGCCACACCAAGTCGTCAGGCCACGCGCTCGAGCAGGCGATATACGCGATCAATCTCAACGGCGCGCACAAGTGCAAAATTGAGCTGCCGTTAGCGCGTAGCGCGAGAACGACATGCGCGATCCCGGCGAGGGAGGCTAGAGGCGCCCCAAGAACGCGAGGACGACAATCAGGATGATGCCGACGCCGCCGCGGCCATATCCGTAGCCGTAGCCGTAGCCCCAATAGGGGAAGACGCTGCCGCCCCCCAGGCCGCCAAGTAGGAGCAAAAGAAATAAGCAGGCAAGGATGACTCCTAAATTCGACACGGCCGGCTCCTACGGCCCGAGAGACTCGAAGAAGCCGAAGCGATCCGGCCAGCACTTATCGGGGGGCGGCCCGTCTGTTGGACACGAAAGGAAAAAGGGGCGGTCGCACTGGATTTGAGGCCGCTGCGATCGCCAGTGGGCAAACACCGATCTGCTTGGGGGACAAATGAGACCGATGCTCGATGCAATTACTGATGCGGCAAACTGTGCTCGCACGAAAGGATCGGATTCAACCTACCCAGCACCACTAGCGGGCATCTCGCTTAGGGCAAGATCGTGTTGGGCGACGCGCCTGTCCGCGCCAACGCCCCGCCCGGGTAGCGTCTCAGTTCGAAAGATGATGTGGATTGACAAACGCTGCACGGCATATCACGTCCCGTGATAAGCTTAGCGCGATGCAGGAGGTGGGAGCATGCGTGACGCCCGGGCCGCCCAGTATCTCAAATCATCGGAAGCATGCGCTCTAAGGGCAAAAGGCGGTGGCAGTGAGGCGGCCGAGTGGACCCGTCTCGCCCGCGAATGGGGAAAGCTGGCGCGAGCGAGTGAGGGGGTTCTCGCCATTTCCAACCACGCCAAAACTGAACGGGACTACAGACAAAGTGCCCTTGGGGCCTAAAGACGAACATGGCCCCGCCGACGTCAACTCGCTGCGCCATGATCGCGAAGACCACTTAGCGCCGAGCGCTGCCATGGCGCCACGTTGGAGCGAATGCTCTTCTTCAACAAATCCATTGCCAGAGGTCGCCAGTCAGCGTCTGGCCAAGGCTTTCAAAGGTCGAGCGCGACGCGCCTTGTTCGACGCAAAGCGCCACGTGTTGGTGAAACCCTCGCCAACCTCGGCCAACGCCGGGGCAATTTATGCCTGCACGCGAGCTGAGTGGGTAGATTCCGAGCCTATCGCCCGAGCCCGATTTGCCAGAGTCCTAAGTGTGCCGAGCGCCAGTCTTCTCGCCCCCCGAATCGACTGGCTCTCGCTTGTGGGCGGTCGCCCGCAGCGACCGCCCACTTTCTCTGTGTCGCCGGGATGTGTTGAGCGCGGCTTGAAGAGGAAGCGTGACCAATTTTTGATTTGTAAATCGACCCAACGAGTTGACCCTGTCCCAGCTGTCATTCGGCGTACTGTCCGAATGCCGATCAGCGCGACAACGCATTGAGCTACCTGTGATCGGCAGGGTCAAATTCTTGATCCGACTCCCGCAAGGCTCAGTAGCGACAGGCGCCTATGAAACGAACCCCATTCATCGCTGCGGCAGCGATCGGCCTAGCAGCTGTCGTCGCACCGAGCTTGTGGTTGGTCTTTCAACCCAAACCGGCGACTGAAATCACCCTTTACGGGAACATCGACCTGCGGGAAGTGGAGCTGCCGTTCAACGATTCTGAGCGGGTCGAGGCGGTGCTGGTGAGTGAAGGCGACCAGGTCGTCAGAGGTCAGGTGTTGGCGCGGCTCGACACGGGTCGACTGGCCGCGCAGGCTGGCCAAGCGGCGGCCCAAGTCGCGGCGCAACAACAGGCAGTCGACAAGTTACATGCCGGCGCCCGGCCTGAGGAGATCGCCCAGGCCAGGGCCAATGTTGCCCAGACCCAAGCCGACGTCGACGCCACGCGCACGAATTACGATCGGGCGATGACGCTGAGCCAGAGCGCCGCGGGCAGCCGTCAAGATCTAGACAATGCAAGACAAGCGACTGCGTCGGCCACCGCCAGGCTGGAGGTCAACCAACAGGCCTTGCGACTACAACTCATCGGTCCGCGTCGGGAGGATATCGCCCAGGCCGAGGCTTTGCTCGACGGTTATCGCGCCCAATACACACTGCTTCAACTGCAGTTGGCCGACGCCCAGTTGATCGCGCCGATGAACGGGGTGGTCCGCTCGCGTTTGGTCGAGCCGGGCGAGATCGTCACCCCCCAGAAAGCCGCCTTTTCGTTGGCGATCACCGATCCGAAATGGGTGCGCGCCTACGTCACCGAAACCGATCTTGGACACGTGCATCCCGGTATGAAGGCGGTCGTCACCGCTGACGCCTTCCCCAATCGCGACTTCGACGGTTGGGTAGGTTTCATCTCGCCTACGGCCGAGTTCACGCCGAAGACCGTTCAGACGACCGATCTGCGAACCAGCCTGGTGTACGAAATCCGTGTGTTCGTGAAGGATCCCGACGACGATCTTCGCCAGGGCATGCCGACCACAGTGCATCTGCCACTCGCAGCCACGGCCAATGCGGAGGGGCGCGAGTGATGGCGGACCCGCTCGCCAATCGTCCAGTGATCGTCGGACGGGGCCTGCGCAAGTCTTTTCGCAGCCAAGCCAAGGCGATCATTCAGGCCCTTGACGATGTCTCATTCGAGGCGACGCGCGGAACCTTGACCGCGCTGGTCGGACCGGACGGCGCGGGCAAGACCACCCTGATCCGGCTCATGGCCGGCCTGATGATCGCCGACGAGGGAAAGCTGACAGTCCTTGGCGTCGACGTCAAAGCCAACCCGCAGGCGATCCAGGATCGCATCGGCTACATGCCACAACGGTTCGGTCTTTACGACGACCTGAGCGTTCAGGAGAACCTCGACCTCTATGCAGACATGCACGGCGTTTCAGCGGCTGATCGGCGGAGCCGCTATCCCAAGCTAATGGAGATGACTGCGCTTGGTCCCTTCACCCGACGGCTGGCCGGTAAACTGTCCGGCGGCATGAAACAAAAGCTGGGGCTCGCCTGCACCCTGGTCCGTTCACCCGATCTGTTGCTGCTGGACGAGCCCACCGTCGGCGTCGATCCCCTCTCCCGGCGCGAACTGTGGGGCATCATCAACGGCCTGGTGCGCAACGAGGGCGTGCCGGTGCTGCTCAGCACCTCCTATCTGGACGAAGCCGCGCGCTGCGACCACGTGGTGGTCCTGCACCAGGGCAAGGTGCTGTCCGAAGGCCCGCCGTCGAACGTCACCGGGTTGGCGGAAGGCCGCACCTTCACAGTCAAACCCTCAGACGATCAGGCCCCGCGCGAATTGCAGGCGCGCGTGTTGGCCGAGCCCGGCGTGGTCGACGCTTCGCCGGAAGCGGGTCTCGTCCGGGTGGTGCGTCGCGGTGGCGGCCTGGGCGGCGCGCTGGCGGGACTCGAAACATCGCCGACGCCGGCCCGGTTTGAAGACGGATTCATGATGCTGCTGCAGCCAAATGCTGATCAGGCGGGAAGCGGAAACTCGGCTACCGACATGAAGCTCGACCACCCGCCGGCCGGCGCCAAGAACGACAAGGTGGTTCAGGTCAACGACCTGCTCAAACGCTTCGGCGACTTCGTCGCCGTCGATCACGTCAGTTTCGAAGTGCGGCGCGGCGAGATCTTTGGACTTTTGGGACCTAATGGCGCTGGCAAGACCACGACCTTCCGCATGCTTTGCGGGCTGCTGAACGCCACCAGCGGGGATCTTAAGATCGCCGGCGCCGACCTGCGGCGCAGTTCCGCCTCGGTGCGCCAGAAGATCGGATATGTGGCTCAGAAGTTCTCGCTCTACGCCCAGCTCTCGGTCGCCGAGAACCTTGATTTCTTCGCCAGCGCCTATGGTCTGCACGGCGTGAGGCGTCGCCAGCGGATCGACTGGGCTATAGCTCAGTTCGCGCTCAGCCCCGTCGCCGGGCAGCTGGGCGGGCAGCTTCCGGGCGGATACAAGCAGCGCCTAGCGACAGCCGCCGCCCTGCTCCACGAGCCGGACATCCTATTCCTAGATGAAGCGACCAGCGGAGCAGATCCTTTGGCGCGACGCGAGTTTTGGCAACGAATCACCGCTTTGGCGCAACAGGGCGTGACTGTGATCGTGACTACCCATTTCATGGTCGAGGCTGAATATTGCGATCGGATCGCCATCCTCGATTCAGGCCGGATCCTCACCCAAGGCTCGCCCTCGGAGATCCGCGCTCGCGGCGTGACGGCGGCCAACGCACAGCCAACGATGGAGGACGCCTTCATCACGGTGATTGAGGCGGCGCGGGCCAAGACGCCGCAGGAGCGGGCGGCATGATCGACCACCCGTCCTCGCGCCTCGCCGCCAAGGCCCGGCGCGTGGCGGCGCTGATCCGCAAGGAGTTACGGCAGGTCGTCCGTGATCCGTCGAGCGTCGCGATCGGCGTCGTCCTGCCGTTGATGCTGATCCTGTTGTTTGGCTACGCGCTGTCACTCGACGTCAAGAATGTTCCGATCGCCGTGGTGCTCGAGGACCCGTCTTTCCAGGCCAGAGAGATCGCCGCCAGCTTCCAGCTCTCCTCCTATTTTGAGACCCGCGTGACCAGGTCGATTGCCGAGGCCCAGGAACTGATGCTGTCGAACACGGTCGAAGGCATCGTCCGGGTGCCGGCGGACTTCGCGCGCCGATCAGCACAGGGCGACGCTACTGTCCAGGTGCTGGTAAACGGCATCGATGGCAACACCGCCCGCATCGTCGAGGCCTACGCCGAGGCCGCGGTCGCTCAGTCGGGCGCGAGGCTCGCCGCGGAAGGCCAGGCCGACAGCAGCGCCGGGGGCCAGGCTGTGGTGGTAAGCCAGCTCTGGTTCAACAGCGCCAACGACAGCCGATATTTCCTGGTGCCTGGTCTGATCGTGCTGGTCATCACCTTGATCGGCGCCTTCATGACTTCCATGGTTGTCGCGCGGGAGTGGGAGCGCGGAACGTTCGAGGCTCTGTTCGTTACGCCCGTGCGAACCGACGAAATCCTGCTCGGAAAAACGGTCCCCTACATTCTTCTGGGAATGGTCGGCCTGCTGTTGTGCCTGGGCGCGGCGAAATTCCTGTTTGACGTACCGATCCGCGGCTCAGTGCCGATCCTGCTGACCTTGTCGATGCTCTATCTGTTGGTCTCGGTCGCAATGGGCCTTTTGATCTCGTCGAGCCTGAAAAGCCAGTTTCTATCCAGTCAGGTCACTCTGGTCGTCACTTTCATGCCGGCGCTTATGCTTTCGGGCTTCATCTATGACCTGCGCAGCGTTCCGCTGACGATCCAGCTGATCAGCTACCTGGTGCCGGCCCGTTATTTTGTCAGCCTGTTGCAGACCCTGTTCCTGGTCGGCGACGTCTGGAGCGTGATCTGGCTGAACGCCGCCATCCTTGCCGGCGCCGCAATCGTTCTCTTGACGCTCGCCCGCCGAGCGACGCGCAAGTCGCTCAGTTGAACGGGATGCTAGCCTACCTTCGCCGTATTTTCGCGCTGATCCGCAAGGAGGTCTTGGCGGTCTTCCAGGACGCTCGCACCCGCAACATGTTGCTCCTTCAGCCGGTGCTCCAGTGCCTATTGTTCGGCTACGCTGCTACGCTGGACGTGAACAATGTTCCCTACGCGGTACTTGACCGCGACTTGAGTACAGCCTCCTCTGCCCTGCTGGCTAAGTTGGATGGTTCTGGCGTGTTTCATCGTATCGCCAATCTGACCCGGGCCGACCAAATGAAGCCGCTGATCGACACTCAGGAAGTGCTCATCGCGATTCAGATCGATCCCGATTTCCAACGTCAGCTTTCGGCCGGCCAACAGGCCCCCGTGCAGGTGATCGCGGATGGCCGCAACTCCAACACCGCCGATGCTGCGCTCGGGTATGTCAGCAGCGCGGTCGAGTCGTTCAACGCCGATTGGCGAAGCGACCACGGCCTACCGCAACCCCCGATCCAGGTTGTTACGCGAGCCTGGTACAGCCCCAACCTTGAAACCCGCTGGAACTTGGTCCCTGCCCTGGTCGGGACCCTCACGTTGATGTCGACTCTGATGCTCTCGGCCCTGTCGGTGGCGCGAGAGCGGGAAGAGGGCACATTCGACCAGCTCCTGGTGACTCCCTTCCGACCTGTGGAGATCATGGCCGGCAAGGCTATCCCCGCCATGATGATCGGCACGGTGCAGGCGACCGGCGCGCTTCTGGTCGCTCAGCTCTGGTTCCGCATTCCTTTCGCAGGTTCATATCCGACCCTCTATGTCGGACTGATCTTATTTCTGCTGGCGGCGGTCGGAATCGGCCTGTTCGTCTCTTCAATCGCAGCGACGATGCAGCAGGCGATGCTCTACGCCTTCGTCACGATCATGCCCTTCACGCTACTCTCGGGTCTAGCCACGCCCATCAGCAGCATGCCGCAGGTGCTGCAGTATTTCACCCTGATCAACCCACTCCGCTATGCGATCGACCTCGTCCACCGCGTCTATCTGCAAGGCGCGGGGATCGATCAGCTGGTTCCCGATCTATGGCCGATGGCGATCATCGCCGCGGTGACGTTGACTGGCGCCGCGTGGATGTTCAGCAACCGGATCGAGTGAGACTCCCCACGCGAGCGCCCCTGTCGCGTCTCGTCGTCCTCGCCTCGTTGCCGGCCGCGTCGCAGCCGGTTTTGACGGTCAACCCGATGCGCACGCGTCCATCCTCGTCGACGATCCAGCCATCGGCGCCGCTGCCAGGGTGGTAGATGGTTGCAAGCTCACTTAAAGTCCGAGTGCCGAACGGCCCGCAACCCTCTGGCGATGCTGGCTTGAGTGGGCTCAGCATGTTGAGCCGATTCACACCTTGACGCTTGATCGCCTCTGAGTAGTTTCCGAGGCTCCCCACGGCAATCGTCCGCCCGCTATCGTCGACGTCATCACCCACGCATCAGCGACGGTAGGGGGGCCAACTCATGCCGACAATTGCCGGGCTTGCATCGTCCAAGCGAACCGGGCAAATCGCTTTCGCCACCGTCAGGGGTTTCTGCCCGTCATTCTATTTCGGTCAATACGCAATTCGCTCCGCGCTTCGCGTTATGGTGCCGGAGCTGACCAAAGCGTTCGGATTGACGACCCTCGGCGTGAGTTTGCTGCTCGGGTTGTACTACTACACATACTCTAGCTTCGCGATCGTCGCCCGCGCTGCGCTGGACCGTTGCAGCGCCGCGATGATCCCGTACGCGATCAACTTCCTCGTCTTCACCCTCGGCGCACTCCTCGCGCCAGCCTATGGCTGGCTGCTAAACGACCTCGCCGGCGGCGGCAAGCTCACCGAAACCGTGTTCCGCAACGCCGATTCCTTTGGCGTCGCGGGCATCGTGCTGGCGATCGTGATGGCTTTATTCCTGCGAGAGACCGGCAGCGCGAGCCACGCGGCGGCGCCAATGATCCAAACCGCAAAGGCGCCGGCATGAACGACCGCATCCGCGATATGAGCCCGCTGGTCGACTTGACCGACGGGCGCGAAACCGGGCCGACGCGAACCGCCCATCCGGTCTATGTCGATCTCCTGCCCCCCTGCAACAACGCCTGCCCCGCGGGCGAGGATATCCAGGCCTGGCTGGGGCTGGCCCAGGCAGGGAAGTATCGCGAAGCGTGGGAGACGCTGGTGCGAGACAACCCGATGCCGGCGGTGCACGGCCGGGTCTGCTACCATCCTTGCGAAAGCGCCTGCAATCGCGGCGCGCTCGACTCGCCGGTCGGCGTCCATGCGGTCGAGCGCTTTCTCGGCGATCTCGCCACGCAGGAAGGCTGGTCGTTCAGGGCCGCGGCAGCGCCGAGCGGCCGGCGCGTGCTGGTGATCGGGGCGGG
>Ga0182021_10005094_pt1 | contig 15516 bp, 11 predicted proteins | sample 612E3MmetaG_FD_120493 | JGI IMG/M metagenome (GOLD analysis project Ga0182021, IMG submission 120493) | Permafrost microbial communities from Stordalen Mire, Sweden - 612E3M metaG (Illumina Assembly) | ecosystem: Environmental > Terrestrial > Soil > Wetlands > Permafrost | place: Sweden... | reverse complement strand
GAAGAAATATTTCTTGAAATATCTGCGATCGCTTCCGGGCTTAAAGCTTTAGCTTCAGACATGGGAACTGAATCGGCCGAGGGAAAAACGAACTCGCTGGTTTTACTTGATGAATTCCTGCATGAGATCCCGGCACACAATATTAGAAATAATAATATTAAACTTCCTTTCATCCTAAAAATGATATAGATAATTACAAAAGTACAAAAAATCAGAATAGCAAGGTACCAAAATTTATCTTCAAAATCTTAAATTCTCAAAAAAACGTACTACCCTTCCAAGTAATTCATAGAAAAGTGCAAGATAGAGCAATAAAGTGCTAAGAAGAACAATAGTGATATTGAAAATATAAGTATCAGTTTTCATTCCAAAAATATATTTGGATGGAGCATAAAAATGTGTTCTGAAGTCGAAAATTCCTTTTTTGTCAGGGTCGAGATATATAGGATCGGTATTCTGTACAAGTGAGTTCTTATAAACAAGAATTTTTTTACGTTCATATGGTTTTGTAACAATTTCTTCAAGCTTATTGTTATAATAATCGTTTTCAAGTTTCTTGAGTTTTATTTCATTCATGTTAAAGAATCTGTCTTTCCTGTCACTGGCAGAGTTTGAAATTTTGCTGAATTCCTTATCCATTCTATCGAGATATTTTTTAGTAGAATCAGCAACTACAGGATTAAATTCATAAGGTGTCAGATCAGACAAATATTTAAAATCAGGAAGATTATTGGCTGAAGCCATTTTTGTCAACTCATTTTTAAGGAGTTGCAACTTACTGAACTTACGGGTATTTTTCTTAAGAATAAGGTCTTCGCTATTTGCGGTATTTTTTGGATTACTTTGGTATTCGAACAGCGTAGTTTGAAGCGCCTCGCGTAATGCCTTAATTCTGTGTATTTTATTGAATTCAGCCTGGCTAATTTTCTTTTGAAGCATATAATATGTTTCGTGTTCTCTGTTATATTCAACTTTGCTATACCGATTATCTTTAAACTGGGTTACTATCAACGCTTCATAAGTCCATCTTGTCGGCATTAATTCAGCAATAAAGGGGACTTTATCAACATTGCCAATTTCTCTGTTTAATTTGTCGAACGAGAACATGGCTCCACTAAGTACCATCATGGGAATTATTAAAAGTGGAATTACAATGTAGATTGTTATTGCCGAATTGAATGAAGCTGATATATTTAATCCCAGCATGTTGGCACAAAATGCCGTTGTAAAAAGTGCAAGCCAGTAATTGAGATACAATCCTTTAATTCCAAGGATAGGATTTGCAATGGTAACAAACAAAAAAGTTTGTATTGCCGATATCAATATCAGAATTGCAACTTTGGAAACAAGATAGCTTGTCCGGCTGAGGTTAAGAAAATGCTCCCTTTTCAGAATTTTTCTATCCCTGAAAATCTCCTCAGCACTGATTGTTAACCCAAGAAACAGCGCGACAATCAGACTCATGAAAATATAGATAGGTATATTTTCATTATCCGAAAAAATGTAAATATTTGAGTCAGGATCGGGGATATATCTGATTATGAAGGATAGAATAAATCCAAGTATTGGGGCTTCCAGAAGAGTTAGCATAACATATTGACTGTTAGCTATTTTGCTCTTAATGTCCCTTAAAAGATAAATTTGGAATTGTCTGATCATCCCTGGTCTCTGGAGGTTTTTGTGAGGGGGTTCTTTTACTTCAGGTACCCTGGTAAAGGGATGTTTGGTACTAAAGGAATTTGCCCATTCTTTTGGATTAACTTTCCGTTTTTCGGTATATTTCCCGAACTCATCAACAACCTGAGTTTCAATTATGTTAAAGATAGTCTCAGGATTCACATTACCACATGACGGGCATTCTCCCAGGTTTGAATTGATCTGAGCATCAAGAGTTTTAAAATAGATTACTGAATCGACGGGGTTGCCGAAATATGCCAGACATCCTCCCTGATCGAGAATAACTACTTTATCAAACATCTTGAAAATCTCGGAAGATGGTTGGTGTATTACCGTAAATATAAGTTTCCCTTTCAAAGTAAGATCACGAAGGAGGTCCATAAGGTTTTCAGAATCTCTCGAAGAAAGACCTGAGGTTGGCTCATCAAGAAACATTACCAATGGTTCTCTGATTAGTTCCAATGCAATATTCAGCCTTTTTCTCTGACCACCACTTATCACCTTATTGAATGGGGAACCCACCTTAAGTCCTCTTTTCTCAAGTAAACCTAGATTTGACAGGGTACGATCAACCATTCCTGTGATTTCTTCTTTGGTTTTGTCTTTAAAACACTGACAGGCAGCAAAATACAGGTTTTCAAAAACAGTCAGATCCTCAATTAGCAGATCATCTTGCGGGACATATCCAAAAACCCCTTCAAGAACATTATTATTCTTAATTACATCCAGTCCATTTATTTTAACACTTCCGGTAGTTGACTTCTGAATTCCACTCATAAGGTTCAGCAGAGTTGTCTTTCCTGAACCACTTGCTCCCATAATACCTACCAGCTTTCCCTCTTCAATTGAAAAATTTATATTGTCAACTGCAGTATGTCCTTCACTGAAAACATAAGAGAGGTTTTCAACCGTGAACGAAATTTTGTGAATAATAATATCAGACAGGAAGCTGGAACTGATATCGCTGTAATAAATTGAATGTCCCTGACGCGATTTTACTGATCCGCCCTTTGCAAAAGAGTAAACTATTCCCGATCTGATTGGAAGGCCATTCAGATATAACTGATCTTTTGAAAGGTATTTTAGAAAATAGAGATCAACACTTTCAATCCTTAAAATGAAAATTTTTGTATCGATGTATCCCGTTTGCATTTTTTTACACAACTCACATTCTTCATCTCCGGGGCTGAGAACAAGGATTGCCGGATTTTTCATGTTCTCAGGCTTGTCATTCATCACGAATTGCTCGGTAGCTGCAAATTCAGAAGGAGTAATTTTAAATACTTCAGCAACTGTATTTATTATGTTCATTCTCTGGGGAGTGAACTGGCGATCAGAATTTACCAGTTCATAAAGTCGCATAAGTACTACGACTTTTTGTTCCTGATTCAGAGTTCGATTGATCTTTTTACATATACCCAGTATTTTAACAGAATCTTTAACCGAAGGAGGAGTAGGTTCTTTAAGTTGAGTCCTCTGCATAACAGGACCCGCATGTTCATTAAAAAGAGCCAGGTATTCGTCAACGGTTTCTTTGGTTAACTGTTTGTCAAGGAAATTTGAAACATACTCACGTTCATTCATGAGTATTCCCCCGTCCTGCTTCACAATCAGGGCAAACAATTCCATCAAAGCTCTAAGAATTTCCTCACTCATAAATTAGCAATAATATATTGCTTTCTGAAAAACCGAAGTTAAATAAAATCTAATTCTTTTTATTGATTGGGTAAACAAATTTTCTTTCTTTCCATCGGGGGGAAAGATGGACCTCCATAAATTACAAAGAGATGATAGCTGATCTGTTATTTTGAAAAAACGGTAAAGATGAATAAATTTAAAATCAAGGGCAATTTATCCGATTATAGGTGAGATTGTTATTTCACGTATTCGGCTAAGTATTTCTATGTGGGATAAAGTATGAATTTCTTTTATTCAGACGTTACTCTTTGAATAATTTTACATTAAGGGCAGTTGTTCCTTTAGGACCTTTCCCGATTTCAAAAATTACAATATTGTTTTCCTTAATCGGCTCCTGAAGATTGTTAGCATGGACAAAAACACTCTGTTTGCTCTCCATATCTCGGATGAATCCAAATCCCTTCGAATCATTGAAAAAAGTAACAACTCCTTTTCTAATATAATCGGCTTTTTGGGCGGAATCATTTTTAGTTGCACTTAGTTCGATACCTGTGGCTTCGACAAGGATCTTTTTGGCAGGGTCAGGAGGGGTTGCTGAAATCCTTCCAAATTCATCAACATAAGCAATCATATCGTCGAAGCTGCTTTTCCCTGTCTCTTTTCTGATTAGCCGCTTCTTTTCTTTTTCTTTCCTCTTCTTGTCTTTTTTGTTTTTTACTTCTTTTTTGTTTGATGTCTCCTGCGATTTGCCCATAAATAATATTTGGTTAGTTAATAATCTCCTGATCAGATTGTGGTCATTAATTAGCTCAAAGATACGGTTTTATTTCGGGATAACTACTATGTTGCCGGTTACTCCTTATTTAGCTCAACGTTTCTAACTTCTCAAGTTTAGAAGTCTAATGGGTAATTCCACAATCACTTTCCCCCTGCATGAAGGGTTTCAAACTCCTTCAGAATAGTGGTATCTGAAGAAATATCGAAATATGAACGCTTCTTATTACACGATACTTTATTGCAGGGGAGAAGATCCTTCAGGATAAAAAGGGTTGGTTTTGTTGAAACATCAATTGTGGCTGAAACTTTGCAATCAGAGCCATCGAGGGTTACAGGCATGACAAAGCCCTCCGGTACATTTGCCCATTTTGCTATCACAAAAGGCACATTTTTGGTTTTATCAGAACCTGAGTCTTTATCATAGATTCCATAATACCAATTAAGAACCGGAACTCTTATGTCGTATAGGTATTCATCAAAAAATTTGCCCCAGTTTTTCCCGGTTTTCCGCTCGAGTACTTCCTTAAAATCGGATGTTGTAACATGTGACAAGGCGGCATGTTCACGGTAATAAGTCTGAAGTATATCAAAAAACAGAGTGCTGTCATTCAGAATGTTACGTATTGTGTGAAGAATCATGGCACCTTTATTATAGACATCGACATCTTTATAATCCCAATAGTTGACACCGACCGGACCAACTACCGGTAATTTGTTGTTTATTGCCGGGGCTAACCAGTTCTTTGCATAGAAAATGGAGGCGTCATATCCTAATTTGTTTTCTACAAAGACCATTTCGGAATAAGTGGCAAACCCCTCCTGAAGCCAGATATCGGAAAAATCGCTGACGGATACTGCATTCCCCCACCATTCATGTGCTGTTTCATGAACAATAATGTAATCGCCACCAAGAAATGAGAGGTTCGAAAATCCACTTCCAATGGCAATAGCTGTCTGGTGTTCCATTCCTTCAAACGGACCTTCAACCAATTTGAAACCTTCTTTCATCCACGGATAAGGGCCGAAAGATTTCGAGTAAATTTTTATAACATCCTTTACCTGTTTAAAATGTTCTTTAGCTTTCTCAAGGTTTTCCGGCATAACATAATAATCGAGACGAAGGATACCTTGCCTGGTTCCCAAAGTATCACTGAAATGTTCAAATTTTCCTGCATAGAAAGTAATGTCATAAATGTTTATAGGATAATGGGTGCTCCATGTAAAGATCTCCTTTCCAGGTTCCGAAGTATGACTCTCCATAATTCCATTTGAAACAACCTGTAATCCTTCCGGGACAGTCATTCGAAGCCTTACACTATCAGGCTCATCGGAGAGATGATCCTTGCAAGGGAACCATATGCTTGCCCCTTCAGTTTCGCAGGTTACTCCAATCCAATGGTTATTGTTTTTATCTTTTTTCCATACTAAACCACCTCTCCACGGTGGATTTTTTGCTTTTAAAGGTCTGCCTCCATAAGCAACTTCAATTGAATACCCTTTGCCGGTTTCGAGAGAGTCAGGAAACGTAGTGTAGACAGCTCTTCTATTACGATTAAAATGTAAGTTTTTACCCTGAAATTTTACGCTGTAAATATTAAGATTTTTATAAAGGTCAAATCTTATTGCTTTTAGTTTTTCAAGAACATTGAAATGGATTGTCACTTCGCCGCCAAGCCTCTTTTTATCGGGTTCCAGATTAAGGTTAAGATCATAAAAAGTGACATCATATTTTGCACGGTCCTTATCAAGATATCCTGTCAGATGATCTTTTGTGGTAAAATGAGGGTACCTGCCAGGTTTCTTTGGAACCTCTCCGAAATAGTGATACCTGAGCGGGTAACAGCTGGTAACGAGAAGAGATGCAAGAATAATTGGAAATATCTTTTTCATTGATAATAATTGCTTTGTGTAATTTCTTCTCTGTCTTTATTTCTTTTAAGTACCTGAGTAATTGGTTATTAAAATACTGTTCCCATTGAGCCGTTATGCCATTGAGCCATGATTTACAAGAATCTGTTTATTGCAATCATTACAAGAGGTAATGTTAAGATACTCAGAATTGTAGAAACGAAAACATTGCCCACAGCAAGACGGTCATCGGCTCCAAATTCCTTGACCATAATAACCACGCTGGCCATGCATGGCATAGATGCTTCGAGTATAATTACTGAAAAAACAAGTCTCTCAGGAGACAAGCCGGCTATAGTGGCAAACAATGCAAACAAGGAAATAAGAATAGCAGGAACCAGAATTAGTCTGTTAAAACTGATAATGTAAAGACTCTTCTTTCCCAATAATCCTCCTACATCCGAAAAAGCCAGCATTGCCCCAATATACAACATGCATAGCCAGGTATTTGCTGATCCAAGTTCTGCAAGCGGTGTTAAAATAATTTTCGGAAGTTTAATTGATAACAGAAAAAAGATAAGTCCTGTAACTGTGGCAATGGTATTTGGGTTAATAATTCTTGAAAGACTTTTTTTCCATGATGTTCCATTCCCATGATTAAGCACAACCACTCCCAGGCTCCACATAATAATATTTGATATAAGCTGGAACATGCTTGCGTAAAGAAGCCCTTCAGCCCCGTACAGAGCAGTTATCAGCGGGAAGCCAAGAAAAATAATATTACCAAACATTGAGTGAGTCCTGAAAACGGCACCCTCTCCACCCTTAATTTTAAAAATTATTGTTGTCAGCCAGCCGACAAAAAGCATTAACAGAATTACAAATCCGGTTATTGACACTACAGTAAAACTATTTGTAAGTAACCGGGGTGTGGTATCAAGCTTAAGAAAGTTTGTAAAGAGCATCAGAGGGAGTGAAATATTGAAAATCACTTTTGATAACATATCCTTTGATGCGGGTGTCAGAACCTTGAATTTACCAGCTATGGCACCTATCATCACTACAACGGCAAGAATAAAAATCTGAGAAATAATAATTCTGGTCTCCATTTAAAAGGTCCGCTGGTTAAATTTGGCTGTAAATGTAATAATTGTTTCCCGTTTCCGGTTGCATCTTTTTCGTACCTAAATCAGAGATCATGTAATTCTTTTTTGTTTCTTTAAATAATAAATTAATCGGTGCTATGAGTGAACTATTAATTAAAGAAGTAGTGACGAGGAAGGACAAAAGGAAATTTATTTATCTGCCTTCAGAAGTTCATAAAAATGATCCAAATTGGCTTCCTCCTCTATATATGGATGAATGGGAGTTATTTAATGATAAGAAGAATAAATCATATAAATATGCCGATACTGTTCTTTATCTTGCTTACAGGGATAAAAAGATTGTTGGCAGGATTATGGGAATAGTTAACAGGAGGTATAATGAGATTCATAATGAACAACATGGTCGTTTTTGTTTCATGGAATGCTATGAAGACCAGGAGATAGTTCATGCCCTGATAAAAAAAGTTGAAGAATGGGCGAAAGAAAGGGGAATGATAAAACTGGTTGGCCCATTGGCTTTTTCAGACAAGGATCCCCAGGGTTTCCAGATTGAAGGGTTCGAATATCCAAAGTTTATTGTCTGCCCGACAAACGATAGTTATTTACCCGAAATGATAACTGTTGAGGGCTATACAAAGCATCGCGACCTGGTGAATTATCTGGCTAAGACCCCTCTCGAAATGCCTCTTGTTTATGAAAAAATACTTTCGCGGGTCTCAAAAATTGATGAGTACAAAATAGTTGAATTCAAGACAAAAAAAGAACTTAAGCCATATATTATTCCTGTACTTGAGTTGCTGAATCAAACATTTGTTGAGATTTATGGCTTTGTTCCATTGACTGATCAGGAAAAGGAAGAACTGGCTTCCCGTTATCTGATGATTCTCGATCCCAAATTCATTACAGTTATAGAAGCCCCTGACGGACTTATTGGTTTTGCAGTCGGAATGCCCGATATAAGTGAAGGTATTAAAAGAGCCAGGGGGAAACTTTTCCCTTTTGGTCTTTTCTGGATTTTGAGGGAATCCAAGCGATCTAAGAAGCTTCTGATGTTACTTGGAGGGGTTAGAAAAGATTACAGGGGGAAAGGGATAGATGTTTTAATGGCTGTGAAAGTGATACAATCATGCATTGAACATAAAATGGATTGGATAGACCTGCATCTTATTCTTGAAACAAACACTAAAATGAGAGCGGAGTGTGAAAGAATAGGTGGTGAGATTATTAAAAAGTTCAGAATATACCAGAAAGACTTGTGATAAAATTAAGTAATCAGCTTAATGAAACGAAGGAAATTTATTATTAATAACGGGCTGGTTATTGGAGCTTTAACTATGATACCAGTGAATTCATTTTTTTCAGAACCTTCCTCTCAGGTAAAGAATTTTTTTTCCAACCGTCCTCCGAAGGAAAAAAGAACTTTTCTGAGTGAAGGTGTTGAAAAAACCATTCTCGATATTAAATCCTCAATTGCTGATAAGGAGATTGCCTGGATGTTCGAAAACTGTTATCCAAATACACTCGATACAACTGTTGATTATGAAGTTATAGACGGAAAGCCTGATACCTTTGTCATCACAGGGGATATAAATGCCATGTGGTTAAGAGATTCAACTGCACAGGTATGGCCATACACTCCGCTGATTTTGAAAGATGAGAAAATAAGGAATCTGATTCTTGGGCTGATAAACAGGCAGGTAAAATGTGTGTTAACCGATCCTTATGCAAATGCTTTTTATAAAGATCTTACAAAGGAGTCGGAATGGAAAAGCGATATTCCTTCCCCGGGTGCGGGAGTTCACGAGAGAAAATGGGAGATAGATTCTTTATGCTATGTTGTAAGGTTGTCGTACAGATATTATACTCTGACGAAAGACAAAAGTCTGTTTGACAGTAGCTGGAATAAGGCCATGAAGCTTATCGTCAAGACATTAAGGACGGAACAACGGAAGAATGGTACCTCTCCTTATTCCTTTGTCAGGAAGACTACAGCTATGATAGATGCCCCGGTTTTTGGTACTGGCCGTCCTGTAAAACCAACAGGATTGATCTGTTCAATGTTCCGTCCTTCCGACGACGCTACTCTGTTTCCATACCTTATTCCCTCGAATATATTTGCTGTTCTTTCCCTGCATCAGCTTTCAGAAATTTATACTTCCGTACTAAATGAACCAAAATTTGCAGCGGAATGTACCGGTTTTGCAACCGAAGTGAATGAAGCAGTTAAGAATTTCGGTGTTGCGACCCATCCTGGGTTTGGTGAGATTTATGCTTATGAGGCAGATGGTTTTGGTAATCAGGTTTTTATGGATGATGCCAATGTTCCATCTCTCATGTCGCTTGCATATCTTGGAGCTCATCGCACGGATGATATTATCTACATTAACACCCGACGATTCCTCTTAAGTGATTCTAATCCATACTTTTTAAAAGGAAGTGCGGCGGAAGGACAGGCAAGTCCGCATACAGGCAAGGAGAAGATTTGGCCAATGGGCATCATACTTAGGGCCATGACAAGTGAAGTTCCGGAAGAGATTACTCACTGTCTTAAAATGCTGAAAGAAACCCATGCCGGTACCGGGTTCATGCACGAAGCATTTCATAAGAACAACCCGGATGATTTCAACAGGAAATGGTTTGCCTGGGCAAATACTCTATTCGGTGAACTGATCATTAAAATACATAACGAGCACAGGGAAATTCTTTCGAAGGAGATAGTCGGATAAATGGCACACGACGCACGACGCACGGGGAAAGCCAATATTCTTAAAAAGGTACATTTTTTATGAACGACAGCCAGGCTTCTGAGGTTTTTACCCCCGGCAGCCATGATGCAGGAAAATCAATTTTTTCTCCGTCAGCAAAAGTGCTTATTACTTTAGCTTTATAATCTCCAATTAATCCGGACTCAACTGATAATGTATGTAATTTGGCCGTGTTGTCTTTGTCAAAGTAAATATTATGAGTACGGAGAGGAATAATCTCATCAAAAAAGATTCCGGCAAGTTTCCTGGTCATGCCCACTTCATGTCCCGCTCCGGGTTCTTCAGCAAATGCCCAGAGAGCTCCAGCTCTACGGTTTACAGAAAATATTCCCTTTATTATATCTTTCCTTGATTCCATATCTTTCTCACCGGTAAAAAAGATTCCCGGTACATTTCTAGCCTGTTTATCAGCCAGTGCTGTATAATAGAATCCCCCTTTATTTACAACAAATGCAATTACACGCTCAGGCTTCCAGCAAACAAATTCATAATTATATTGTCCTCCGGCTGAATGACCCCAAAGAAGAAGCGGAGCATTGGCAAGTTCTGCATGTCCTGATTTTTTTGCAAAGAGTGAAATTACATCCAACAACGCTTGCCCGCTTCCTTCTTTTACATCGGCGTAATTTTCAATATTCATATCATCGTGCACATAATCAGTAAAATAACAACCAAGAAGAGCATAGTTATGCTTCCTTCCAAATTCCTGCCAGAACAGATCATCTGCTGAGCCCCTGCCATCTCCGTTTGAACCTGGCATAAGAACGATAATTCCGTTAATTGTTTTATGATCATCGGGGTACCATAGACGAAAAGCTGCTTTGTCAAAGTTTTTTCCGGGAGGGATTGAGTCATTCAGAGTACTGCCTGCATTATAACACTGATAAAAAGGATCGGGATAAATATCAGAATTAGTTTCATTTTTTAAAAGTTGGTTCGTTATTCAGGTTAGTATCGAGTTAAGCCTACTATATCGTTATTATAATCATGATGTGTCAATTTATTATTAACATAACACAAGTTGTAAGAATTATATCTCAGCTCTTCAATTTTTCCAATTCCAAACCATAGTCAAACTGCAAATCTTCGTGCAAAAGAGTTATTTTTTTTCTTATAGTTGCTATTTGCCTGTTGTATAGATTAAGAAGCATTACATTCTTATTAATTGATGGAGAAATTCTTTTTAGTTTAGAACAAAAGTAAATTAAAAGATCGACCTCAGTCTCTTTATTTTGAGAATATCTGATATACTTTTTTATGGTTCGTAAGATTTTTCGAACACTTTTTTTAATCAGGTAATAGTTCTTTCTGTTTATCTCTTTAAATCGCTGATCTACTTCACTTTTTATATTTTCGACAAAATTAGCTTCATCAGATGCCTCAAACAGTAGGTAGGTTAATAGTTCTTTATTCTCTTTTTTGAATTTTGACAGACGAAGACAAAGTTGCCGGAGTTCATTAGGTGAACGTTCAGTTAATTCTTCTTTGAGCTCTTTAACAGTGACTGCCTTCATGAGGCTTCAGTTTGATAGTTGTAAAGAAAGGTTTTTTAAATTAAATTCCTTTTTTGAATCTCGCAGAATCCAGAAAATAACTCCGCTTATTAATGCAGCAAAGAAACACCAAACCGATGTAAGATATTGCGTAAAGAATATCGCAGTAATCAGGCATGAAAAAAACATTAATATGCCCATAAGATGTGTTCTTTTAATGCTTGATATAAAAAGAGGAGGGATGGTGACAATTAAATAGATTATGAAAGCCGGAATGGAAAGCGACTCAGGGAAATTCGTGTTGTATTGAATATGATAACCCATTATCTGAGGGGTTATATTATAAAACAATATACAATAAGCATAATATATTGACAAAGATAAACCCATAAAGAGCAGAACACTTAACATTTTTCTCTTCTTTTTATTTTTTTCCATCAGCAAAACTGACAATGGAATCATTGTAGGCCACAGGAAGTCAGCCATTATTAAAAAGAGAATGGTGCTTATGTGTCGAAGAGTTAAATAATCAGGTAAGGGTATTGTAAGCCACAGAATACCTTCCAACATTTGCTGAGCCCCAAAGAATAAAGGGATACTTGCAAATACAAGCTGGGAAGGTTTATGAACTTCCTGTACGGTAGCAATACCGATAGCAGAAATGATTACTCCCCCTGCAAAACTTGCTTCAGCTGAAAAGCACATATTATTTTCCTTCCTGTTAGTAAGTAATAAATGTTTTATAGAGTGAAAATCTCTGTTTAAAACAATAATCTGATAATAATACGACTATTAACCGGATAATAGGGTTTTATAGTGTAAAATAGAGTGTAAAGAAAAGCGTTCCATCGATAAGGCTACTAATTTAATTCTGGACTCTTCCTCCGTAGTCGGGAATAGTTTTAGCGAATAAAATGGCACAAAAAGGAAAAACCCTCCGTCTCCGCCGCCTGGCGGATATGGAGGGCGAACGTGGAGATTAGGGGAATCGAACCCCTGACCTTGTGGCTGCCAGCCACACGCTCTAGCCAACTGAGCTAAACCCCCTTATAGAGTAGGCAAATGTAATAAAAAAATGAAAATATTTAACTATAATAAGAACCAGCTATAGTCTGATTAATTCACAAATTAATAAGATAAAAGACAAAAGGCTAAAGACAAAAGGTTCAAGACATTATGAAAAACCATCAAAATAAGCTGTACAAAAATAAAATTGAAAAGGGTATGCAAATGACTGACTTTTATCTTTTTACTTTTGTCTTTTGTCTTCTTTATGGATAATGCATGATAGATAGTTTTGGCAAAAAGACACTATTTTGTAATTTTGCGGGACGTTTCAAAATCCGTGGCAGTTATTGTCAGGGAAATAGAATGGCACTTTTATTGATTTTATATTTGTAATATTATAATTCCATTTTAGCAATACAGTTTGTGGATCTCAATAAGCAGATGAAAAATATCATGAAGTATGTGGGATAATCTTAGAAACATGCTGGATTTTGATGATCTGCTTTTTGAAGCGCGGAACAAAGATTATGGAGCCTACCAGCTGCGAAAGAGATATAATTCAGTAGTTAATGCAGGAATAATACTGGCTTCGGTACTGGTAACACTTGCAGTTATTATTCCTTTTATTCTGACTTTCCGTAACGAGCGTGTTCTCAGAGGCGGTGGTAATTATGTTCAGGTTCAGATGGAAAACCTTGCACCTCCTCCGGAAGAAGTTTATATACCTCCGGCCCCGCCCCCTCCAAAGGCAGCTCCGGTTCAGGAAATTGCTGAGTATGTTCCCCCTGTGGTGGTTGATAGTGTTCCTGTTTTTGAAAAACAGATGGCAACCACCGATGAAGTTATGGCCCAATCAACCAACGATAAAGTTGAAGCTAAAGGCAATGGTAACGGTGATGACTTATTAGCCGGAAATGATGGATCTGAAACTAATGAACCATTTTTCCTGGTTGAAGTGATGCCGGCATTCAAAGGAGGGGATATAAATAAATTCCGCGAATGGGTTCAGAAACGAACTAATTATCCACAGATAGCTATCGATAGAAAGATCCAGGGAAGGGTATTTCTGACTTTTATTATTGAACCCGATGGAGCTGTAAGTAATGTTACTGTTGTTAAGGGAGTTGATCCTCTTATTGATAACGAAGCTGTAAAAGCCATTCAGTCGTCACCTAAATGGACCCCCGGTTTGCAGAGAGGTCTGCCTGTACGTGTAAGATATTCGATGTGGCTCAGTTTTGTTTATTGAAACTTTAATTATCAGTAGTATAGGCGTTTATGAGAGTTTGTTTTTTCAATGTTTTTCTTACCTTTATCCTCATAATTATTTATTTCCAGTAATATGAACCGAGCATGTTTAGCTAAAGACACAAACTTGCATGAACAAGAACAACATGCGAGCTCCATCCGACCCATTAAAAATAGTTTTGAACGGATGAAAAGAATTCTACCAATCATTTTCATTTTCACTATTATTCTTTCGGGATGCAGTTCTTCAAAGAAACAACTTCAGAAAGGTAATTATAACGCAGCTATTGAGAAAGCCGTAAAACAGTTGAGGAAAGATCCTAAGGACGTAAAACAGATTGATATCCTGACCCAATCGTATAATATTGCAAATGAACAGGATAATGAAAGGATACGCTTCCTGAAAATGGAAGGGAAACCAAATAGCTGGGACGAGATCTATTTGGTTTATAAAGCATTGGCTGACAGGCAATCGCTTGTCAGAACCGTAACCCCGCTGAATAGTAACGGACGATCCGTCGATTTCCCATACGTTGATTATATGCCCGATATGGTTAATGCAAAACGTAAGGCAGCAGATTTTTACTACGCTCATGGTACAGAACTGATGAAAAGCAATATAAAAGATTCATACAGACAGGCTTATGCTGAGTTTATAAGGGCAAAACAATATGTTGGAAATTATGAAGGAATTGATAATAAGATACTTGATGCAAAAACAATGGGGATGAGCAGGGTATTTGTTTCAGTTCAGAACAGCTCAATGCTTAAATTTCCTAAGGAGTTTGAACAGGATCTTCTGGTACTTGATTTTCCACGACTTAACTCTGAATGGGTTGAATACTACACCCAGAACCTGAATACCAATACACAGTACGATTATTATGTTAATGTAAATGTCAAGAATATTGCAGTCAGTCCTGATCAGTCATTACAAAAGGATACTGTTATTAAAAGGGATGTTGAAGATGGTTTTACCTATGTTCTTGATAAGAAGGGTAATGTGATGAGAGATTCGCTTGGGAATGATATAAAACAAAAGAAGTATAGAACTCTTCAGTGTGCCCTGGTTGAGACCATCCAGTCTAAAGCATGTCGTATTGACGGTGATGTTGAAGTGATCCAGATGAACCCGAACAAAGTGCTGAAAAAAGATCCAATTGGGGCTCAGTCGAATTTTGAAAATGTTTCCTCTCGTGCACTGGGAGATATTCAGGCTTTGAATGCAAAGCAACTTGAAAAAACAAAGGCCACTCAGATACCCTTCCCGACCGATATGGAAATGGTGTTCAGATGTTCTGAAAAGCTTAAAAAGGCTATTGAAGGGGCTATTCTAAATAACAGAAGGTTTATAAACTAAAAGTCTGAAACCAGAAGTCGGAAGGCCGAAGTAGAAAGCAGAAAGCCTGTTGGATAGTAACTTCTGTTTTCCGTCTTCTGTCTTCAGACTTTCGTCTTCTGACTAATATAATGAAATCATAATAAATATCTGTAATGATAGAGACCAGTCAGGACCCGGAAAGGGCAATTCTTGTAGGAATAATAAAGTCAGGACAGGACGAACGTGAAGTTGATGATTTCCTTGATGAACTCTCTTTTCTTACTGAAACAGCAGGAGCAGAGCCTGTTAAAAGGTTTGTTCAAAAGATTGAATTTGCAAATCCCCGGACATTTGTGGGATCAGGCAAAATTGAAGAGATCGCCATATTTGTTAAGGAGAATAACATCGATATGGCAATATTTGATGATGAACTCACTCCGAGCCAGTTAAGGAATATCGAAAATGAACTCGGCTGCCGGATCCTCGACAGGACAAACCTGATTCTTGATATCTTTGCTCACCGTGCCCGGACATCTCATGCGCGTACGCAGGTAGAGCTGGCACAGTATCAGTATCTTCTGCCTCGTTTAACAGGTTTATGGACTCACCTCGAACGTCAAAGGGGAGGTATCGGT
>Ga0182021_10005093_pt1 | contig 15516 bp, 16 predicted proteins | sample 612E3MmetaG_FD_120493 | JGI IMG/M metagenome (GOLD analysis project Ga0182021, IMG submission 120493) | Permafrost microbial communities from Stordalen Mire, Sweden - 612E3M metaG (Illumina Assembly) | ecosystem: Environmental > Terrestrial > Soil > Wetlands > Permafrost | place: Sweden... | reverse complement strand
GGGCGAGGTGGTGGAGTCGGCGCTGGGCCGCTACCGCTTCGACCGGGCAGGGCTCACGCGGTACTTTGCCCGCCTGCGCTACGACTTCACGTCGGAGTACCGGGAGGGTCTGGCGCGCTTCTACGAGCTGGCTCACCAGGCCGGCGAGTTGGACGAGGTGCCGCAGTTCCGGTTCATCGACGAAGTGGCGGGCGGCGGGGGCGCCGGCGGCGAAGCCGCACCTGCGCGATGACCCGGATGACCGACAGTGAGGCCCTCGACCTCCTGCGCTCGCGCGACCTACTCGGAGTGGGGGCGCGGGCCCACGAAGTGCGCGAGCGCCTCGTCCCCGGCCCGCTGGCCACCTACATAATCGACCGCAACATCAACTACACCAACGTCTGCGTATCGGGCTGCCGGTTCTGCGCCTTCCACTGCAAACCCGGTGCCGCCGAAGCCTACGTGCTTTCGCAGGAGGAGGTCGACCTAAAGATCGAGGAGACCATCGCCCTGGGCGGCACCGCCATCATGATGCAGGGCGGCCTCCACCCCGATCTCCCCATCACCTGGTACGAGGGCCTCTTCCGCTCCATCAAGGAGCGTTTCGACATCACCATCCACTCGCTGTCCGCTCCGGAGATCGTGCACATCGCCAAGGTGAGCGGACTCACCGTGCCCGAGACGCTTCGCCGGCTGAAGGCGGCCGGGCTCGACTCGCTGCCGGGCGGCGGCGCCGAGATCCTGGTCGATCGCATCCGCGAGCAACTCGCGCCGGGCAAGGCAAACACCCGCGAATGGCTGGAAGTGATGCGCGAGGCGCACAAGCAGGGCATCCCGGGCACGGCCACCATGATGTTCGGCAGCGTGGAGTCGCTCGAGGACCGGGTGGCTCACATGCGCGCCATCCGCGATCTTCAAGATGAGACGGGCGGCTTCCGGGCGTTCATCCCCTGGAGCTTCCAGTCGGGGCGAACGGAGCTGCAGGGCACCACCCAGGCGGCCACGGCGGTCGAGTACCTCATGACGCTGGCCGTCTCCCGCCTGTATCTGGACAATGTGCCGCACATCCAGGCGTCGTGGGTGACGCAGGGACTGAAGATCGGGCAGGTGGCGCTCCGCTTTGGGGCGGACGACCTGGGCAGCACCATGATCGAGGAGAACGTGGTGACGGCCACGGGGCTGACCGTCCAGGCCAACGAGGAAGACCTGGTCCGGGCCATCAAGGACGCCGGCTTCGTCCCCGCCCAGCGGCGCACCGACTACACCTTGGTCAACACTGAGTAGTTCACTTACTCGGTAGAGCTACTGTGTTATCTACTCAGCGCGCGCGGGGATGGTACATTTACCGCATGAATCTCACTGGACGCTATCGATCCGCAGTAAGGACCCAACGATGAAGGACATCGGAACACTCAGAGTCAAGACTGGTCTCGCCGAGATGCTCAAGGGCGGGGTCATCATGGACGTCACCGACGCCGAACAGGCCAAGATCGCTGAGGACGCCGGCGCGTGCGCCGTCATGGCCCTCGAGCGCGTGCCCGCCGACATCCGCCGGGATGGAGGGGTCGCCCGGATGTCCGACCCCACCAAGATCATCGAGATCAAGGAAGCGGTGACCATCCCGGTCATGGCGAAAGCCCGCATAGGCCACTTCGTCGAGGCGCAGGTCCTGGAAGCTCTCGAGGTCGACTACATCGACGAGAGCGAAGTACTCACGCCCGCCGACGAGACCAACCACATCGACAAGTGGGCCTTCACGGTGCCGTTTGTGTGCGGCGCCACCAATCTGGGCGAAGCGCTTCGCCGCATCACCGAGGGCGCGGCCATGATCCGCACCAAGGGTGAGGCCGGCACCGGCAACGTCGTCGAGGCCGTTCGGCACATGCGCACCATCATCGGCGAGATGCGCAAGCTGACCGTCCTGGGCGAAGAAGAGCTCTACCGCGCGGCCAAGGACCTGCAGGCCCCGTACGAGCTGGTCGCCTGGGTGGCCAAGAACGGCAGGCTGCCCGTGGTGAACTTCTCCGCGGGCGGCATCGCCACTCCGGCCGACGCCGCTCTCATGATGCAACTCGGCGCTGAGGGTGTGTTCGTGGGCTCCGGCATCTTCAAGAGCTCCGACCCTGCCAAGCGGGCCAAAGCCATCGTGGAAGCCACCACGCACTACCAGGACGCCAAGATCATCGCGCAGGTCTCCCGGGGTCTGGGCGATGCCATGCCCGGCCTGGAGATCGGCAAGATCGGCGAAGAGAACCTCATCCAGCATCGCGGTTGGTAGCGCGCTGGCGGGTTTTGCTCACAGCCTGCCCACCCATGGCGCGCCCCGCATAGGGGTACTCGCCCTCCAAGGGGCTTTCCGGGAGCACGTCGCGATGCTGCGCCGCCTCGGCGCCGACGCCATCGAGGTCCGGCTCCCCGAGCACCTCCAGGGTCTCGACGGCTTGGTGATCCCCGGCGGCGAAAGCACCACCATCGGCAAGCTCATGGACACGTTCGGACTCACCGCCCCGCTCCGCGTGTTCGCCGCCAAGCACCCGGTGTTCGGTACCTGCGCGGGCCTCATTATGCTGGCCAGCCGCACAGTGGAAGGCACGCAGACTCTACTAGGACTCATGGATATCACGGTCCGCCGCAACGCCTTCGGCGCCCAGGTACACAGCTTCGAGGCTCCGGTCGACCTCAGCCTGGAGAACGAGGACGACCTCACCGTTCTCACCGGCGTTTTCATCCGAGCGCCCTGGGTGGAGGAACATGGGCCGGCGGTGCAGGTGGTAGCCACCTGCGACGGACATGCGGTGGGGGTGCGGCAGGGCCACCTGCTGGGGGTAGCCTTCCATCCCGAACTCACCGACGACACCCGCCTGCACGAGTACTTTCTCAGGGAAGTGGTGGCGGAGGCGCGCTCGGCCGCTTAGGCGGGGCCGCCTGCCGACGGTCGCTGGCGACATCTGTTTAGAATCCTCCTGACACCCGGTCGCCGGCTTCAAGACAGCAAGTACCTGATTTCCACGCTATGCTTGCCTCGAGAGGAAGTCATCGGGGGGTGCCATGCGGCTTCGCTGTCGTTTGCTGGTGCTGGGGCTTGTTGCCGGATTTGCTCTAGTGCTTATCGGCTCCAGTTGTTCCGGCTCCAAACCCGCAGCGGATAACGCGCTCTTTCCGGTGTACGTGGGCGGCAAGTGCGGCTTTGTAGACCACACCGGCAAGCTCGTCGTCGCACCGACCTTGCCCTATGTCGGGTTGGCTTTCTCGGGGGGGCTCGGCCGAATCATTGAGAATGGCGATAAGGTCGGTTACATCGACAGGACCGGTAGGATCGTAGTCCAACCGTAGTTTGCGGAGGCCGGGGACTTCGCGGAAGACCGGGCGCCCGTCAGCGTGAACGACAAGTGGGGCTACATCGATACCAGCGGCAGGTTCATCATCAAGCCGCAGTACGTATGGGCCGACTCGTTCTCCGACGGGCGGGCCACGGTCGACGATGGTGACGGGCAGGGCTACATCGACACTACCGGCAAGGTTGCAATCGAACCCAGGTTCAAATCGGCACGGCGCCTCGCAGAAGGCCTTGCACCAGTCGCCTTACTCGATCCGAAGACTGCAAACACAGACGATCCGTCCTGGCTTTGGGGCTACATCGGCACGACCGGCGCCATGGTCATCGAACCACAATTCGAGGACGCCAACCCGTTCAGTGACGGTCGTGCCGCCGTCATGGTGAACCACAGATGGGGCTACATCGACACGGCCGGCGCTTTCATGGTCAAACCCGAACTCGACCACGCCGAGGACTTTTCCGATGGTCTTGCCTACGTAGTTCAAGCGGATGGCTATTCGGGATACATCGATACGAGTGGCAGACTCCTAATCACGATGAAGCTGGGAGCTGAGGTACAGGAGGCCCGGCCTTTCTCGGAGGGCCGTGCCGTCATTGGTCTGCTCACCACACAGCCGGGCGAAGCAAATGTTCCGCCGCTTCTTTACGGCTATATGGACAAGAGCGGCAAGATCATCATCAAGCCCCAATTCCCCCTGGCCGAGGACTTCTTGTACGGCCTTGCCCGGGTTCGACTGGGCGCGACTCCCAAGTACTCCTATATCGACGCCAGCGGCAGGATCGTGTGGACGGACAAGTAGGCCCGGGGGGTTCTCTGAGGCGAATCAGCCTCGGTCGTTGGTCGGCTCAAAGCCGAGTCGCTTGGTTTGCTCGATACCGTTCTTCATGGCCTTGAGCGCCTCCGGGGAGTCCCCTGCCAACTCCGATTCCCAGGCGGCCGTGTCCAGAGTGCCGGTCATGTAGAGGCAACTCCCTGTCCGAGCCTCCTTGCCAGATTCGGGGGAATGGCCGGGATCGATCAGGTCTCCTGGCTTCAGGTCGGCCCTCTCCGAGGCACCGGGCTGACTGCTGCAGTCTATCGGCCCGTAGTCGGCGGCCCGGAACGTATGCGGGTGGAGCCCGCGATGCCGTGACCGGCGATGTCGACCTCTAGGGTCTCGGGCGATGATCCATCGTGGTAGTCGAACTTCATTTGCACCCAGGCCAGCCTCAGCCCGAGCTTGTTCAGCTCGGCGGTCCAGCTGTTGTCCGAGATCGACGCGTAGTAGAGCCCGAGCAGCGAATCGCTCCCCTGGGTGGAGCCGTTGCTGACGAACGTCAGCGAGAGAGTCTTCCCCCTCGGCTCGTCGGTCACCTGAACGTCCTCCACGGTGAGACTTTGGACCCATCGGGCCCCATCACCCGCGAAATACTCCCGGAGTCGCTGCGCTGCGCCTGGGTCGGGGGTCGCGGAAGTCGCTGGGCTGTTACCACAGCCGGCTTGGCCGAAGACGAGAGCCGCGCAGGCCAAGACGACAAGAATGATTAGCGCACAGCCGCATTCAAATGTCGGGCGAAAGTTTCTTGGAGCATCCAAGTCTGCCGCCATCTTACGCACTCTAGCGAAGCCCCAGTGGCCGGTATACCATGGCCTTCTGCTTCGCCGGTGACGTGTCAGTTTCTACTAGAGAAAGCGTGGTCATCATGGGGCTCTTCAGCAAGATACGCGAGGCTACCGGGGGAGACGACCCGGACCTGCTGGCAAACGGGCAGTTGGGCCGGGCCGTCGTTCAGAACGTTACGATCAAGGGGATGTCCGTCCAGCACGGGGCTCTGCCGCCCGAACAGGTGTGTGAGTTCGACCTGCTGGTCTACCTCGACGATACGCCGCCCTTCGCGGCGCAGGCGAAGAAGCGCATCCCTGTGTACACGATCAGCCAGTTCGTGCCGGGCCAGACTGTCGTCGCGGTGCGGGTCGATCGACATGATCATGCCCACGTCGCTCTCGACCTCTCTGTCGATCCCCCCGAGGTGCGGATGGCGGCCGGTTCTGCGCAGGGGTCGGCGGCCGCCCTCCTGGAGAGCGGGACGCCGTGCGAGGCGGTGATCGTGGAGTATCAGCACTTGGGCTTGAAGAACCCGAAGGGCCTGGACATGTATGCCTTTAAACTGACCATCCTGGCGGAAGGCGCTGCGCCGTACCAGATCATGGTGGGGAACCCGGTGCCTGCTGAGGCCATACCGCTGCTCTACCCCGGGTCCAAGGTGCCGGCCAAGTTCGACCCCAACGGGCCGAAGGAATCGGTGGCCATCGACTGGACGGCGGCCATGGGCCCCGTAGGCTCGGGGGCGTAGAGCGGCACAGGCCACACGACCTGTGCCGCTCGCGATGCGGCGGGTGTTGGTCTGAGCTACTGCTTGGTCGTCGTCTGATCTAGTACTGCCGCGGTTTGCGAAACCGCTGCATAGCTTGATAGTATGCTCGCCGTTGAAGCGCAAGCGATCACAGGGATTCGTCGCGGGCTCACGGGTGCGCGGCGCTCAACGACGGGAGTTCAAGAGTCTTGCTTCGAGAAGGCCTCGGCATTCGTGCCGTATCCGCCACCCGCTGTAATCCGTTTCACCTCCTGCCACCCATCGCCCCTAGGCCTTGGTCGGATCTTGCATCGCTTGCGCACAGACGGCCTGATGGCCCGCACGATAGGAGATGCCGTGCCCATCCACACGATGAGTCCTCTCGTCCCCCGCTCCCGCTTGAGGATCTTCGGTCTGTCCATCGCGAGTCTTCTGGTGTGCGCTGTGCTCCTCGGCTTCGTGTTCAACGGAGGAGCACGGGCGGCCACAACCTACAGCGCCCAAGAGATCACCTTCGTCAACACTCTCAATCAGTATCGCTCAGCCAACGGGCTTCAGCCCCTTCTGGTTTCTGACGAGATCTCTCAGGCTTCCTACAGGCACAATCACGACATGGCCAAGTACGAGTTCTTCAGCCACTACTCCGTGGAATCCGATTGGTTCGCCGCCAACGCCACGCCCTGGGACCGCATGGCCGCAAGCGGGTATTCGTACAACACGAACATGGGTGAGAACATCGCCGCCGGCCAGAGCACCGCGGCGCAGGTATTCGCGGCGTGGAAGGCCTCGTCAGGTCACAACGCCAACATGCTGAACTCCACCTACGCGGTGATCGGGATCAGCTTCTACACGTTGGCCGGTTCTCCTTACACTTACTACTGGACCACCGATTTCGGCGGATACGTGGATCCCACCGCTCACGCCGTCGGTGCGGCGCCCGCTCCGACGGCGACGCGTTACCAGCAGACCGATTCCCATCTCGTCTACAGTGGCACCTGGTCCACGTTCTACACCTCCGGCGCCTCCGGAGGCAGCTACAAGCGCGCCAAAGCGGGCAGTGATTCCGTGACGGTGACCTTCGCCGGTACGTATCTGGGCTGGGTAGCGACTGCAGGGACCACACTCAGCAAGGCCTACGTGTCTCTCGACGGCGGCGCCGCCCAGACTATCGACCTGGCCCGGTCCGCCGTGGCGTACCAGCAGAAGGTATGGAACACCGGCACCCTTGCGTCGGGCAAGCACACGGTGAAGATCTGGCGGGACCCGAGCGATGCGGCGGGCAAGTACGTCAGCGTCGATGCCATCGACGTCATTGGAACGCTGGACTGACTCTGACTTTGGACTGAGCCGGTCGCAGGATACCGGCCGACTGGAAGTGTGCCTGGTACGTCTCACGCCCGCTGCGGGGCGTACCAGGCGCCGGTGCTGGGTACAGGACAGCGCGACGACCCGGTATCGAGGCAGGCGCCTCATCAGCCGAAAGCGAGGTCAGTGCCATGTCCCATCATCTCGACACGCCTCTAGCGGCCCAGAACGGCCAGCTCTACATCGACGATCTCTACCTGTTCGGGAGCAAGGACGGCACGGTGTTCGTGATGGACGTCGACTCCACGGTGACCGGTCCGGACGTTCAGCCCGGCTTCCACCACGAGGCCCGTTACGAGTTCAAGGTCCATTTCGACGGCGGCGAGCACGAGGAACTCACCTACCGGGTGTCCTTTGGCGAGCCGGACTCCAGCGGACGACAGGCCCTCCGGCTCCACTCCCTCACCGGCCCAGAGGCGCGAGACGACTCGGCGCGCGGCGAACTCCTGCTCGAACGCCGCACGGGCGAGTCGGCCACAGGCGGTGGCGCCCGCATCTGGGCGGGGCGCATAGCCGACCCGTTCTACGCCGACCTCGCAGCGGTGTCTCCGGTCAGCAAAGCCGTCAAGAGCGGGACAGCGGTGGACCTCTCCGAATGGCATCCCGAGAACGCGAAGAACCTCTTCGCGGGGACGACCGTGGAAGCGATCGTGCTGGAGATCTCCCATCAGCATCCGAGACTACGGCCCGGCGCCCAGGTAGCCGTTTGGTGCGCGACGAAGCTCGCGACCGACGCGGGCGGGTGGAGGCAGATAAACAGAGGCGGCTACCCGATGATCTGGCCGCTCTTCCGGTCCGAAGACACGTGCTTCTCCGATCCAGCCAACGCCAGGCACCCGTCCGAGGACTTCGCCGCCGAAGGCAGGCGTATCGCGGAACGGGTGGCCGCGGTTGTGGCCGCGAACGGCACCGCGGACGATCCCCAGGGCTACGGCGAGATCGTGGCGCGGAAGCTCTTCCCTGACATCCTGCCGTACGAAGTGGGAACAGCGGGCAGCTTCAGCTTCGCCGCCATCAACGGTCGCCCGATTGCCGACGACGCCCCTGGCGTGATGATGTCCATGGTGGCCAACATGGCCGTGCCTTCTGGGTTCAAGCCGTCCGTTTCAAAGGCTCTGCGAAGGGCCGACTTCCCCTATGTGGTGCCGGCACCGGCACCACAGCTCGCGGGCGTCTGACCGACTGGGACGTTCTCCTTGACCGCCTTGGCGAGCGCCGCGGCCAGCTTCTGCCGGCCCTCCGCGCTCGTGAGCAGCGCCCGGTCGGCGACGTTGTCCCCCAGCTCCAGCAGGACCCGGATGGGGGCCTTGTTGTGCGCGGGGTTCAGTACATAGAGGTCTGATCTCGGCTTGACGTAGTAGAAGGTCATCCCCATGGTGGCTCCGGCCGACTTCAGGACGGCCTCCCCGAATTTGCCGGAGGCCGTGTCGCCAGCGTAGTAGTCGCCGGTGAAGCCGCTGCCGGCGCCGCCGTTGACGTGGATGGCGATGAAGATCTGGGCGTTGGCGGCGTTCGCCTTGTCACACTCGGATTTGAGGGCTGTAGAACTCTTGCTCGAGAGTCCCGCGCTGGTGTCCCAGCAGAGAACGTTGGTGAAATCGGAGAGAAGAGCCATCGTCCGTTTGGCGATATCTCCGCAGACGGCGTATTCATGCCAGCCGTCGGCGCCGGTATCGTCTTGGTGTGAGGGATTCCAGGCGATGACCATCGTAGTGGTCCTCGCAGCCGAGGAGCCGCCCGAACTGGTCGAGCCGGCGGTCGTGGTCGACTTGGATCCAGGACGATCGCCGGAATAGACGACCGCCAGAGCGACGGCGATCGCGACGATGGCCGCCATGCCCATTGCCAGGACCAAGCGGTGTCTTCCCAACCGCCTCTTGGCACGGTGATGCCGCCCTTCTTGAAATGATTCAGATTCAGTCATCATCTTCGATGATCAAAGACTGCTCTGAGTGGATGATGAGAAGATGAAGGAATCCCGCAGCTTCCTGCGGGGCGGCACGGTCCGGCCATCCGGCACTCACCGTCTGCCCGCCCGCTTTACTGGGCCTTCCCCCAGCGATACAGTTATGGGCGTCATGGATGGGTGTGGCTGGGCGTTGGGGGGCAGCGCTCGCCGGAGTGCCGCCGACCCAGGTCGGTGGCTCGAAAGGCTGGGAAAGGAGACGACGGTGATCGTCGGCTGCCCCAAGGAGATCAAGAACAACGAGAACCGCGTAGGCCTGACCCCGGGTGGGGTCTGGGCGCTCGCGCAGGCCGGACACACCGTGCTCGTCGAGAAGGGCGCTGGGATCGGCAGCCACTTCTACGACGAGGAGTACCAGGGCCAAGGCGCCGAGATGGTGTCGGCCGCATCTGAAGTCTGGAGCCGCTCGGAGCTGGTGGTGAAGGTCAAGGAGCCGCTTCCTTCCGAGTATCAGTTCTTCCGCGATGACCTGGTGCTGTTCACGTACCTGCATCTGGCGCCGGTACCCGACCTGACCAAAGCCTTGCTGGACAGCGGGATCGTGGGTATCGCCTACGAGACGGTTCAGCTGACCAATGGCGAGTTGCCCCTCTTGGTGCCCATGAGCGAGGTGGCCGGCCGCATGGCCGTCACCGTTGGGGCCTTCTATATGGGCTACCCGAACGGCGGCGGAGGGCGGCTCATCGGTGGGGTGCCGGGTGTGGCGCCCGCGGAAGTGCTCATTGTGGGTGGGGGGATCGTGGGGCTCAACGCCGCCAAGATGGCGGCAGGGCTCGGCGCCCGGGTGACCATCCTGGACGTCAACGCCGACCGTATGAAGTACCTGGACGACGTCCTGCCCAAGAACTGCGTCACCGTCCATAGCGACCGCTACGCCATCGAGCGGCACCTGCCTTGCTCCGACCTGGTCGTCGGCGCCGTGCTGGTGCCGGGTACCGTGGCTCCCAAGCTGGTCACCCGGGACATGCTGAAGCTGATGCAGCCCCGCTCGGTGCTCGTGGACGTGGCCGTGGACCAGGGCGGCTGCTTCGAGACCACGCACGCCACCAGCCACCAGGACCCGGTGTACTACGAAGAGGGCATCCTGCACTACGCGGTGGCCAACATGCCCGGCGCGTACCCGCGGACGTCCACCCTGGCGCTCACCAACGTCACCCTCAAGTACGTCTTGGATCTGGCCAACAAAGGCGCCGTGCAGGCCGCCAAGGACGACAAGGCACTGCGCCTTGGCATCAACACCTGGCACGGCAAGCTCACCTGCATGGGCGTCGCCCAGTCGCAGGGTGTAGCCTGGCAGGACATCCCGGAATTGAGCTGATCGGTGTGGCGCAGCATTGGGCCAGTTTTGCAGCTGCTTTCGAGGGAGCAGAGTATAATTCTCGGCATCCCAGCTTGAGTTTTTCACCCTCTTGCCACGCGAGGAGGTAGGTTTGATACGGTACGACGCACAATCGGCGGCGCGCACGCGGGACAGGCTTCTGAAAGAAGTCGAGACCGACGTGCGCGACTGCTATCAGTGCGGCAACTGCTCGGCGAGTTGCCCCGCTGCCTTCACCTTCGACATCATGCCCAACCAGATGATGCGCATGCTGCAGGTGGGCATGGTGGACAAGGTGCTCGACTCCAAGAGTATCCAGCTGTGCATCCAGTGCCTCACGTGCACCGGCCGATGCCCGCGGAACATCGACGTGGCGGGCATCTTCGAGGACCTTAAGACCATCGCCGCCGGCCAGGGCCGCGACGTACCCGAGCACGCCAAGACTTTCAACGAGGCCTTCATGAACGCGGTGGCCCGCTTCGGCCGGCTGCCCGAGCTGTACATGATGGGCATGTTCTACCTGGGCACCATGAATCCCAAGATGGCCATGGGCGACGCCGGTCTGGCCGTCCCGATGCTGACCAAGGGCAAGATGGCTATCGTGCCGCGGCGCTCCAAGGGCGCCGACGAGGTGGGGCGCATCTACAAGAAGTCCATTGAGAAGGCCAAGGCACGGGAGAAAGCCTTCACTGAGGCGGCGGCCCGCGAAGAGGCCGCCGCGGCCCGGGCGGCGAAAGCCGCTCCTGCAGCCGGCGCCCACGGCGCCGGCGCTTCCACGGCCGACGAGACCGAGGTGACGGCATGACCCTCGCCTACTACCCCGGTTGTTCGCTGCACAAGTCCTCCGCCGAATACGACGTGTCGGTCCGCAAGGTCCTGGACGTCCTCGGTGTGGAGATCAAAGAAGTCCCCGAGTGGACCTGCTGCGGCTCCACCCCGGCGCACATGATGGACCATCTGCTGGCCCAGTCCCTGGCTGCCCGTAACCTGCGGCAGGCTGCCCTCGTGGGCGACGAGCTCCTGGCTCCCTGCCCCTCCTGCTATCAGCGGGAGAAGAACGCCGAAGTCGAGATCCACGCCAGCGACGCCTTCCGCGCCGAGGTCAACGAAGTGCTCGACAAGCCCTACACCGGCCGCGTGACGGTGTGGTCGCTGCCCGAGTACCTTATGAAGTTCGTCGGCGAGGCGAAGATCGCGAGTCTGGTCAAGGCCGATCTCTCCCAGCTGAAGGTCGTCCCCTACTACGGCTGCCTGCTGGGCCGCCCGGGCGAGCTCACCGGCGAGAAGGACATCGAGCAGCCCATGATGATGGACCTGCTGCTCCAAGCGGCCGGCGCCGACGTCAAGTGGTGGAACTACAAGACCGAGTGCTGCGGCGCCTCCGTGGGCATGCCCAAAGCAGAGATCCAGCGGGTGCTCAGCGGCAAGATCATCGAGCAGGCGCTGGCCGCTGGTGCAGAAGCCATCGTGGTGGCCTGCCCGCTCTGCCATGTGAACCTGGACCTCAAACAGGGCCAGATCAACAAGGCCTTGGGCACCGACTACAACGTGCCCATCCTGTACCTGTCGCAGGTGCTGGGGCTCGCCCTCGGCCTGAGCGGCGACGACGTGCTGCTCAGGCAGAACGTGGTCGATCCGACGGTGCTCGTCGGCACGGCCATCCAGAAAGCGGCCGCCATCCGGGTCGAAGAAGAGCGCAAGGCGGCTGAGAAGGCCGCCAAGGAAGCGGCGAAAGCCGCCAAGGCGGCGGAGACCGCGGCCAAACCGGCCGCCGAGCCTGCCGCGGCGCCGGCGGCGCCCGCGGCCGCGCCTACCAAGCCCGCCGCTGAGGAGGCGCAGCCATGAGGATAGGAGTCTTCGTCTGCCACTGCGGCAGCAACATCGCCGGCACCGTGGACGTGGCCGGCATCGCCAAGCGGGCGCTCACCCTCAAGGACGTCGTCCACGCCGAGAACATCATGTACACCTGCGCCGAGCCCGGCCAGGCCGCCATCCAGAACGCCATCAAGGAGAAGAAGCTCGACCGGGTGGTCGTGTCGGCCTGCTCGCCGCACATGCACGAGGTCACCTTCCGGCGCTGCGTGGACAAAGCCGGTCTCAACCCCTACCTCTTCGAGATGGCCAACATCCGCGAGCACTGCTCCTGGATCCATACCGACATGCCCGTGGCCACCGAAAAGGCCTGGGAGATCATCAAGATGTCGGTGGCGAAAGCCCGCCAGCTCGAGCCCCTCTACTCCAACGAGGTGGAGGTCAACAAGGACGTCCTCGTCATCGGGGGCGGGGTGGCCGGCATCCAAGCCGCCCTCGACATGGCCGACGCCGGCCTCAAGGTCACCATCGTGGAAAAAGAGACCACGATCGGCGGAGTGATGGCCAAGTTGGACAAGACCTTCCCCACCATCGACTGCTCGGCCTGCATCCTCACGCCGCGCATGGTGGACTGCTCGCAGCACGAGAACATCACCCTGATGACCTACTCGGAGATCGAGAAGGTCAGCGGCTACGTGGGCAACTTCACCGTGGATATCCGCAAGAAGGCGGCCATGGTGGACTGGACCAAGTGCATCGGCTGCGAGATCTGCGTGCAGAAGTGCCCGGCCAAGGCGCCCGACGCGTTCAACGCCTTCCTCGAGCCCACCAAGGCCATCTACATCCCGTTCCCGCAGGCGGTGCCCAAGCGGGCGGCCATCCAGGTCGACCACTGCCGTTGGTTCACCCAGGGCAAGTGCCGGGTGTGCGAGCGCGTCTGCCCGGCCGACGCCATCGACTTCGAGCAGAAGGACGAGATCGTCACCAAAGAGTTCGGCGCCATCGTCGTGGCCACCGGCTTGGAGGTCTTCCCCTGGGAGGACTACTACGGCGAGTACGGCAGCGGCAAGATCAAGGACGTCATCTCCGGGCTGCAGTACGAGCGGATGCTGAACGCCTCCGGCCCATACGGCGGCCACGTGCATCGCCTGTCCAACGGTGAGGATCCCAAGACGGTGGTCTTCATCCAGTGCGTGGGCTCCCGCGACGAGTCGGTCAACCGGCCGTACTGTTCCGGCGTGTGCTGCATGTACACGGCCAAGCAGGCGCTGCTGACCAAAGACCACGTGGGGATGGACACCGAGGTCTACGTCTTCTACATCGACATCCGCGCCAATGGCAAGGGCTACGAAGAGTTCGTCAAACGGGTCCAGACCGAGTTCGGCGTCAAGTACGTGCGCGGCCGCGTGTCCAAGCTCTACGAGGATAACGGCAAGGTCATGGTGCGCGGCACCGACACGCTGCTGGGCGAGCAGGTGGAGATCGCCGCCGACCTGGTGGTGCTGGCGACCGGCATCAACGCGGCCCCCGGCGCCAAGGAACTGGCCCAGAAGCTGAACATCAGCTACGACGAGTTCGGCTTCATGAAGGAAGGCCATCCCAAGCTGCGTCCGGTGGAGACCAACACCGCCGGCGTGTTCCTGGCCGGCGTCTGCCAGGCGCCCAAGGACATCCCGGCCACGGTGGCCCAGGCCTCCGGCACCGCCTCCAAGGTCATGGGTCTGCTGGCCAAGGACAAGCTCAAGACCAGCCCGATGATCGCGGTGGTCGATCAGAAGAACTGCGTGAGCTGCTGGAAGTGCATCGAGGTGTGCCCGTTCAGCGCGCCTGAAAAGCAGGAGCTGCGCGACGGCACCCAGAAGAGCCATGTGATCGAGACGGTGTGCCAGGGCTGCGGCGTATGTGTCGCCACCTGCCCGGTTAACACCATCGCGCTGAAGGGCTTCCCGACAGACGCGATCCTGGACCAAATCGAAGAAGTACTTCAATCCTAGGGAGGTGGTGAAGATGGCCGAAGTCAACAACAACCAAGCCAGCGGCGCCGCCACCCAAGGTGCTGCGCCAGGAGCCGGCGCCGCTACCGGCGCCCCCGACCGCGACGTCAAGATCGTCGGCATCGTCTGCAACTGGTGCAGCTACGCCGGCGCCGACACGGCGGGCGTGGGCCGCTTCAAGCAGCCGGCGAACCTGCGCCTCATCCGCCTGCCCTGCACGGGCCGCATCGACCCGCTGTTCGCCCTCAAAGCCTTCGAGAAAGGCGCCGACGGCGTGCTCATCAGCGGCTGCCACCCCGGCGATTGCCACTACTCCGAAGGCAACTACTACGCCCGCCGCAAGTTCGAGCTGGCGGAGCGGATGATCCACCACCTGGGCATCCCCAAGGAGCGCTTCAAGTGGACCTGGGTGTCCGCGTCCGAAGGCGCGCGCTGGCAGAAGGTCGTCACCGACTTCGTGGAGGGCGTCAAGAAGCTCGGGCCGCGTGAAGGGAAGGCCCTATGAGCCGCCAGGACCACATCCGCGAATTCGCGGCCAAAGCCCTCGCCGACGGCCGGGTGGACTACTTCATCGGCTGGAAGCAGGGTTACAACAGCTCCGAGGTCATCCCGGCGTTCGTCAAGGACCCGGCGGCCGTGGACGAGCTCGTCTGGAACCCGCTCTGCCACCACAACCTGGTGACCTTCATCAAGCGCAACATGCCCGAGCCGGCGGACGCCAAAGTGGGCGTGTGCATCAAAGGCTGCGATAGCCGTACTCTGGGCGCTCTGCTCCAGGAAGAGCTGGTGGACAAAGACCGGCTCTACGTGGTGGGCGTCCCCTGCGACGGCATCATCGACCGGCGGAAGCTGGAGAAGAACTTCGCCTCCGAGATGGTGGCCATCGAGTTTCCGGACAAGGGCAAGGTGACCGTCACCACCCGCACCGGGGAGACGAAAGACTTTGAGCAGAAAGACGTCCTGCTCGCGACCTGCACCAACTGCCGTTACCCCAACCCGGTATACAGCAACGACACCGCCGGCCCCCTCGCGCCCGAGCCCGACCGCGCCGAGACCAAGCCCGACTGGAGCGACCTCGAGGACTACGAGAACCTCTCCGACGACGCCAAGCAGGAGCTGCTTGAGCGCATCTACGCCACCTGCATCCGCTGCTTCGCGTGCATCCACGTGTGCCCGGTGTGCGTGTGCTGGGACAAGTGCGTGAACCGCTCGCGGACGCCGGAACTGGTGAGCCAGAAGGTGGGCCCCAAGGAGAACCTGCTGTTCCAGATGGTGCACATGTTCCACGTGGCCGGCCGCTGCCCGTCGTGCGGAGCCTGTGACCGGGCCTGCCCGGTGGAGATCCCGCTCGCGCTGCTACACCGGAAGATGAACAAGGAGATCTACGACATGTTCGGATTCGAGCCGGGCG
>Ga0182021_10005092_pt1 | contig 15521 bp, 12 predicted proteins | sample 612E3MmetaG_FD_120493 | JGI IMG/M metagenome (GOLD analysis project Ga0182021, IMG submission 120493) | Permafrost microbial communities from Stordalen Mire, Sweden - 612E3M metaG (Illumina Assembly) | ecosystem: Environmental > Terrestrial > Soil > Wetlands > Permafrost | place: Sweden... | reverse complement strand
GCCCGATTGCGCAACGAGACGCCACGGGCGGGCTTCTTCGGGTGAAGGACCGGTGCTGCCGCGAACGACGAGGCGGCACGGCAGCAGCCGCTGTACGAGTTCGGGATGGTCTTCCTCGAGCTGCCCGATCAGCGTTTCGACGCCCAGGCGGCCGAGTTCGGAACTGGGTGGAGTCAAGGCCGTCAGCGGCGGTAGTGTCATCTCCGCGACCCGAGCCGACGAAGCGACGGAGATGATCGATAGGTCGTCCGGGATTCTCCAGCCGCGCATGGCGGCTGCCTGCATCACGCCGACCGTAGCCCGCTCGTTTATCGTGGCCATGGCGGTCACTTCAGGATGGTCTGCCATGAGTTCCTCGAAGACCTTCTCTCCGGCCAGCGCGGTGTCGCCGCAGAAGCGGCTGATCGGCGTGAGGCCGGCCGCCTGGGTCACCTGGTCGAAACTGGCGGCCGCTCGAACGGAGGGCCCGTACCCGGCGTTGAACGCCTCTTCGGTCTGGCTGAGGAAAACGATGTGCCGGTGGCCGAGCCCGACGAGGTACGTCACGGCATCGCGGGTCGTTTGCTCCCAGTCGATATCGGCGAAGCTGAGGTCGGAGGCGGAGGCCGGTCGTCCGATCATGCTGAACGGGACGCCGATCCGCTTCAACAACTCAATCCGCTCGTCGTGCAGGCGAACTTCCATGACCAGGACGCCGTCGACCAGGTTCTGGCGGACAAGCTGCTGCAGTTCGCCTACGGCGTGGATCTCCATCGGCCACAGGACGAGGTGGTAGGCGCGATCCTGGGCGGCTTCGGCCGCACCGGTGACGAATTCGAGCTCGGTAGCTCCAAAGCCGCGGGGCAAAGCCGGGAATAGCAGGGCGATGATGCGACTCCGCTTGCTCGCCAGGCCTCTGGCCAGTGCGTGCCGCTGGTAGCCGAGATCGGACATCGCCTGCCAGATCCGCTGGCGCGTTTCCTCGGAAACCGGCCGGGTGCCGTTCAAGGCATACGAGACGGTGCTGAGGGCGACGTTTGCCCGCCTGGCGACCTCGAGCATCGTGGGTGCGGCCATCAGCACTCCGGTCAAGCTGCCATCAACGCCGGGAGTAAGATGCGCATCGAAGCGCATAGTCGAAGCGCATAGTCGAAGCGCATAGTCGAAGCGCTTCGACGGCACGTTAGATCGCCGGTCCCGGCTGTGTCAAGATGCAAAGAGCGAGCCGAGCGCTCCATCGCGGGCGCCACCCGATACATCGGCGCGAAGCTGTACATCGGCGCGAAGATGACGGCCAAGACATCGGCGCGAAGATGACGGCCAGACTCAAGGAGGACAGAGCGTGACTCAGGACTTCTTCTCGGAAGTGGCGGCCCGCATCCCCTTCGGCGGCCTGGAGTCGAGCGATCCGCTGACGTACAAGGTCTACGAGCCGGATCGCCTCGTCCTCGGCAAACGCATGGAGGACCACCTCCGGATATCGGTCGCCATGTGGCACTCCTTCGCTTCGGGCGGATCGGACATGTTCGGCTCCGGCACCTTCGACCGGCCCTGGCTCGAAGACGGGCTGGAGCCCCTCGCCGCCGGCCGGGCCAAGCTCGACGCCGCCTTCGAGTTCATCGCCAAGCTGGGCGTTCCGTTCTTCTGCTTCCACGACCGTGACATCGCGCCCGAAGGCCGGACGGCGGCCGAGACGAAGGCCAACCTCGAGGCGATGGTCGACTACGCCGGCGAGCAGATGGCTCGGACCGGCGTGCGGCTGCTGTGGGGCACCGCCAACCTGTTCAGCCACCCGCGCTACGCCGCCGGCGCCGCCACGAACCCCGATCCCGAAGTGTTCGCGGTCGCCGCCTCGCAAGTGAAACTCGTGCTGGAGGCGACGAAGCGGCTCGGCGGCACCAACTACGTCCTGTGGGGCGGCCGCGAGGGCTACGACTCGCTCCTCAACACAGATCTGGCGCGCGAAGAGACCCAGCTTGCGCGGTTCCTGAGCCTCGTCGCGGAGCACAAGCACCGCATCGGCTTCAAGGGCACCCTCTTGATCGAACCCAAGCCCCACGAGCCGACGAAGCATCAGTACGACCACGACTCCGCGGTCGTGCACGGGTTCCTGGTCCGCCACGACCTGGCGGGCGAGTACCGGCTGAACATCGAGGCGAACCACGCCACGCTTTCGGGGCACAGCTTTCACCACGAGATCGCCTACGCGGTGGCCAACGGCATGCTCGGCAGCGTCGACGCCAACAGGGGCGACTACCAGAACGGCTGGGACACCGACCAGTTCCCCAACTCCGTTGACGAGCTATCGCTGGCGATGTACGAGATCCTCCGGGGCGGTGGCCTCACGAACGGCGGCTTCAACTTCGACGCGAAGCTGCGCCGCCAGAGCATGGCCCGGACCGATCTCTTCCACGGTCACATCGGCGGTATCGACACCCTTGCCCAGGCCCTGCTCATCGGGGCGGCGATGGTCGAGAACGGCACGCTCGAGCGGCTGCGCGAGGAGCGATACGCCGGCTGGGCGGACAAGCTCGGAACCTCGATCCTCTCGGGCGGTGCCACGCTCGAGGATCTCGAGCGCCGGGTCGCTTCGGGCGAGATCGACCCCAAGCCGGTGTCGGGCCATCAGGAGTTGCTCGAGAACTTGGTGAACCAGCATGTCTGGGCGGCACAGCGCCGCGCGCGAACAGACTGACTCTGCTACCGACCTACGGACGGCGCGGCATGGCGCTCATCGCGCCCGTGCTGAATCCACCGTCGACAAACAGCAACTGACCGGTGACGTATGACGCCGCCTCTGACGCCAGGAAGATCAGGGCGCCGTCGAGATCGCCTTGGCCACCCGTCCGGCCCGCTGGGATTCGAGCCACGACGCCGGCCACCCAGTCGGGGTCTTCGTAGAGAACGGCATTCTGAGCCGTCTTGAACCAGCCGGGCGCGAGGGCGTTGACCGTGATCCCGTCGGCGGCCCATTCCGCGGCCAAAGCCTTGGTCAGCTGGGTGATGCCGCCTCGCGCCGCGCAGTACGGCGCGATACCGGGCATCCCGAACACGGACGTGCCGGAGCCGATGTTCACGATTCGTCCGTAGCGTTGGGGGCTCATGGCCGAGCGCACGACCGCGGTCGAAACGAAGAACGTGCCGCGCAGGATCGTGTCGACCACGCCGTCCCAATCGGCCGGCTGCATTTCCACGGCAGGCTTGCGGACGTTCGAGCCGGCGTTGTTCACCAGGATGTCGATACGGCCGAAGCGCTCGAGCACCTGATCGACCATCGGCTGGATGGTCTCCACCCTGGCCGTGTCGAGCGTGCACGGCAGGACATCGACGCCGAATGCTTCCAGCTCACGCCGGGTGTCGACCAGTGACTCGATGGTCCGGCTCGTGATCGCAACGTGTGCACCGCGGCTCGCGAGGGCCGACGCGAAGCCCCGACCCAACCCGCGGCTGCCACCGGTCACGAGCGCCACGCGGCCGGCCAGGTCGAAGAGATCAGACATTCGCCACCTCCGGCGATGTGGCCCCAGGCTCGGGGCGCAGCACGATTTTGAGCAGTCCCGGTTCGCCCCGGCGCAGCGCGTCGAATGCGGTCTGGCCGTCGGCAAGGGGCATGACCCGGCTGATCAACGGTCCGACCTGGAACCGCCCGGCCGCGAGAAACGCCAGGCACGCCGGGTACTCGCCGGCGCTCGCGGCGGAACCTCGGATGGTCAGCTCCTTGGATACGATGGCCTGGAGGTTCTGCTCGATCGAGGGCTGGACGTTGCCGATCAGCGTGAGGTTGCCACCGGGCGCGGTGAGGTCCGTTGCCAGTTGGACGGTCTGCTGGATGCCGACGGCCTCAAACACCACGTTGACGCTCGGGCGACCGGTAGCCGTCTCTAGAGCGTCGCGCGGATCGCCGCTCTGCGAATTGACCACCGCGTCCGCGCCCAGCTGGGTGGCCAGGAGCAGACGCTCCTCCCGAACATCCACGACCACGACCTTCCCGGCGCCCCGGAGTTTGGCCGCCTGCATGGCGAGCAAGCCGATGGCGCCCGCTCCGATGACGACTACGGCGCCTCCGGGCTCGATGGGCGTGATCCGGGCGGCGTGCAGCGCCACTGCGGCGGGTTCGACCAGCGCTGCCTCCTCGAATGAGAGCCCGTCCGGCAGCCGGTGCAGGATCCAGTGCGGCACGGCCACGAATTCGGCCATTGCACCGTGCCGCCGGAAAGCGGGCGGCGAAACGCCGAGGATTTGCCGCTTTTCGCACAGGTTGATGCGCCCGCGGCGGCACTCCGGGCATTCGTTGCAGTAGACCGTCGAGTCGAAGGTCACCCTGGTGCCGCGCGGCCACCCAGTCACCTGCCGCCCGACTGCTTCGACGACGCCCGAAGCCTCGTGACCCATGATGATCGGCGGGATCCGCCGGCCGGTGGTGCCGGTGTAGCCGTGGACGTCTGAGCCGCAGATGGCGACCGCCGCCACACGAACGAGGACCTCGTCCGGGGCGGGGATCGGGTCCGGCCAGTCGACGTACTCGAGCTTGAGCGGAGCAGTGTGGACAAGCGCCTTCACTTCAGGCTCCTTCTCGCAAGCGGCGGGCGCGTCGGCCCCGAACTCCCGGCCGCACTCTGAAGACCCCGCCGGCCTCCGGCTCCGCGGCACGCTCGTCCGAGGTCGAACCTTCCCAGGCCGTGGTGATGAACAGCTCAGCAAGGTCGTCGCCGCCGAAGGCACAGCTTGACACCCGCGCCACGGGAACGTCGACGCGGGTGAGGAGCGATCCGCCAGGGCCGAACCGCAGGACGCATCCCCCACCCCACACGGCCACCCAGACACAATCGTCCTCGTCGATCGTGAGGCCGTCGGGCACCGCGGATGCAGGCAGGCCCAGGGACTCGTCGACACGAGCAAAAGGACGGCCCTCCCCGATCCGCCCGTTCTTCTCGTCGAAGTCGAAGACCGAGATGACCCGCCGCACCGAGTCCACGAAGTACATTCGCTTGCCGTCGCCCGACCAGTCGAGCCCGTTGGGGATCGTCAGCCCACGCAGGACGGTCTCGAAACCTGCTTCGCTTCCAGGCCCAGACCGACCATAGCGAACAAGCGAGCCGGCGCCCGGTGCGCGATCGAACGCCATGCGATCGATCCAGAACCGGCCCACGGGATCGGGCTTGCCGTCGTTGCATCGGAGGGCGATGGGCTCAGACTCGAATCTCGCGAGGATTCCGGTCGCGCCAGTCTCGGGATTGAGCTTCAGGAGGGCTTCCGGCGCCGCGACGACCAGTGCTCCGTCCTGGCGGAGTGCGATGCAGCCCACTGGCCTGCCGATCTCAATAGCGCTATCCGACCCAGTTGCCGGATCCAGGCGGTGGACGCGGCCGGCGTTGATGTCGACCCACCAGATGACGTGCCGGTCTTCGTCCCAGAGCGGCCCCTCGGCGAGCTCCGCACGAGCGTCGAGGACCAGCTCGGCTCGCAACCCGATGACAGTCGTCCGATTAGTCGTCGGGGTGGCGGATTGCGGGTCTGTCGGCATCCGACAGCGGCTCCTTTGGCAGCGCTGGGACGGCACACGTTTGGTCCCCAGGCTGTCAATCCTAGCGACCGGCTGCTTCGCCTCTCTCCGAACCGGAGGGTCGTTCCTCTCGACGCTGGGCGTGCGGCGCATGTTCGGCGTGAGGGATGGCGTCCCCGGTCGGACTCGAACCGACGACCTACCGCTTAGAAGGCGGTTGCTCTATCCGCTGAGCTACGGGGACACCGAAAGGCCCGACGCCGCGGGTAGAGTACCCCGGGCCGCAATGCAGCGGTAGCCCGCGCGGGCGGTCGAGCGCCGAGGCGGGCACACGCTCGGGCTTGCGCGGCCCATCGAGCGCCGCGAGACCGTGCTAATGCTGGTTCGAGTCCGAGCCACGATACCGGCCGCTAGTCCCATCGCCCTCCCTTGGGGCGGTGCTAGACTCCATATCCTCGCGTCCACCACGTACGCGCCTGCAGTGCCCTACGAGGTCGTATCGGTGTCGTCGCTTCCGTTCGAGTCCGGACTGGCAGCCATGCCGTCGGTGGCAGACGAGCGGTCGGACGTACGATCGGCAGCCCGGTCGGCCGTCGCCCAAACCGGCGCCCACCTGCTCGCCGCCGACGGCCAGCTTGCCCTGCAGCTGCCGAGCGAGTTGCCCCGCCTGACGATCGCACCCGAATGGAAGGACCAGCAGCGGCTGTGGGGCCACAGCTTCCATCCCATGTGCTCGTATCTGGCCAGCTTTCCCGCCGGCCTCGTCCATGCGTTCATCGCCCGCTACACGCGTCCGGGCGACGTCGTCCTGGACCCGTTCAGCGGCCGTGGCACGACTCCGCTCCAGGCCTGCGCGGAAGGCCGAATCGGTGTCGGCAACGACCTCAACCCCTTCGCCCACATCCTGACCGCGGCCAAGGTGGACCCGCCGACTAAGGCGGATGTCAAGACCCGTCTGGTTGCCCTTCGCCTGGCATGGGCCGCCACCGCGAGCGAATGGAACGCAATCGCCGACAGCGTGGTCGCCGAGCCCGGTTCGGCCGAGATACTCGTGCCGGGCTCAGGCAGCCGGCCGATCGGCGGCTCGACCTCGGGTCGTCCCGAGGCGGTCGTCCCGGCCGAGGTCGCGCTCGCCTTCCATCCTCGAACTCTGGCGCAGCTGCTCTATCTGCGCGCCGGCCTGGATCCCGACGATCGGACCGACCGATTCATCCTGGCGACACTGACCGGGATCCTCCACGGCAAGAGCGCGAGCTACCTCTCCTCGGTGATGCCGAACACCTTCAGCATGGCCCCGCGCTACGTCCGTGACTTCGTGGCTCGAACCAACTTCCACTCCCCTGAACGAGATGCTTTCGGCCTGCTCGACGACAAGATCCGCCGCCTGTACCGCCAACCGGTGCCGGCCACGCGAGGGATCGCCCTGCTCGGCGACGCACGCGACTCGGGCGTCCGGTTCCAAGAAGCCCTCCGGGCGCGGGGCCTGCCGGAGAAGGCCCGCCTGGTGGTCACTTCGCCGCCCTACCTGCGGGTCGTGAAGTACGGCTACTACAACTGGCTGCGGCTGTGGCTCCTTGGTTACGACGCCGCCGCGATAGACGACCTCCTCGACGACGCCCACCACCGCGACGCCTATCTCTACTTCATGCGCGAAGTGCTGAGCGGCCTTCGCACCGCCCTTGCGGATGACGCGGTGGTGGCGCTGGTCATCGGCGACGTGGAGTTCGACCGCGGCCGGCCGGCCAACGGCGGCGTGGGTCTCGCCGAGGCGGTCTGGGAGATGGCCGCCGCCCCGGAGGGCTACCGGCTGGCGGGAATTGCCCTGGACGACGTGGCCGCAGGTCGCAAGATGACCAAGATCTGGGGCGACGAGGCGGGCCAGGCCACGAAGCTGGACCGGATTCTTGTGCTCTCGACGAGTGAAGCCGGCCGCCGCCGCGCCCTCAACAGCGCCTCGCTGCCGATCGACTGGTCCTGGCCTCCGCGCTCCCCACGGCCGCTGTAGGCGCCCGACGCGCCGGCCACACCGGAAGCCTCCTACAATCAAGCGATGAAGCCGATGTACGACGACAGCGACCTCGCGGCAATGGATCCGCTGGTCCTGATGAAGAACCTCGACCACGTGCGGATGACAAGCCGCCGTCTGAGCTACATCCTCCAGCAGCAGGTTCATCTGTACACGCCGCCGGCCAACGAGCTGCGCCAGCGGATCGACTCGTACACGGAAGCCGAGCGCCAGATCGAGGCCGAAATGGCTCGGCGGCAACTCCGGGCTTGACGCGGCGCCGCCCTGTCGAGCGGCAAACCTCGCGGCCGGCCGCCGCCCCGCGAGGCGGCATTACCCCCCAAGCAGCATTGCCCGCGGAGCGAGGCCGCGCCAGCCGGAGCGAGGCCGCGCTCGGCGGGTCCTGGTTCAGCCGGCCGTACCCACGAGCATCGGGGCGTGCCTTGCCTCATCGGACGCCTCTTCCGGCGCGTCCGATCGCAAGCTCAGCGGGGCCATGACGCCGACGAGCAGCCGACCGCGCCGCTCGACGTCCTCCCGTGCGATCTGGCTGACGAGCCCGGCCAGACGCGGCATCTCTGCGAGCCCAAAAGCTATGCCGTGTTCCGCAAGCTCACCAAAGCCCCAGCCGTGGTACAGACCCCGGCAGGCGACGGCACACATTTCGTCGTAGAGCTCGGGCCAGCCGACGCGTCGGCGGCGGTGACAGAATTTGACGAAATCGAGGGCGGCGTCAGCGGCGGCGCGGTCCTCCACGTGCCTGCGCGAATCCATTCGATGCACTCGCTCCTCTATCCACTGCGACCCGAAGCCGCTGCCACGCGACGGTCGTGGCCGGGTTTCGGTCCCCCCGCGCGCTCTCCTCCGCGGCAGGCTCCCGTGCATGCTAGGCGGGCGCCCGCCGCCAAGAAAGGGGTTTCTCCACCAAGTCGTCCACTAAGTTCTCCACAGAACGCGCGTTCGCTGACCGTTTGTTCGACGGTCCCTAGTGGAGCCCCGATATTGCCCGACCGGACTCCGACGGCAGGCTCGAAACACATGCTCGGCGGGAGCGATCGAGCGCGCACTCAACGCCGGCGGCGGCACGCCGCGAGACGACGGACCCTTCGCGGTGTCGGACTTCAACCGGATAGGAACGCCCCCGGGGCGCGGTCCGGGGGCGTAAGGTGCGAGCGAGCTGGTACCGCATATCGGATTCGAACCGATGATCTCAGCCTTGAGAGGGCTGTGTCCTGGGCCTCTAGACGAATGCGGCATCGTGTCGGCCGCCACAACGGCGGGCCGGGCGGGATGATAGCAGGAGCCGCGACGGCGCGCCATCGGGTGCGGCGCGCTATCGGGTGCGGCGCGCTATCGGGGAGATCGCGAGTCGGGGATCGCCGGGCGGCGCGTCGATCCCTACAGGCGGTGCGTCTCGAGGAAAGCACGGACTCCGTCGGCGACCTGCTGAAAGCTCTGCTCGCCGATTATCAGTCCGTAGTGCGAGTGCGCCCCGAACGGCTCGTAAGTGCCTCCGAGCCAGTCGGCCAGGCGGCTGGCGCCGGTCGCGGCCGAGGTTCCGTCCAGGCCCGCGCCGACGACGAGGATCGGAACGCCGGCAAGTCGGGCCCGATCGATCGGAATTCCTTCGAGGATTTCGCGCTTGGCCATGCCCGACTCGTGGGGTTTCTGCCCGAACAGATGCTGCAACCGGGTCACGTCGTCGATCGTGAGATCGCGGTTCTCGCGCTGGAGCTTCTCAGGCAGCGTTTCCCAGCCGATGTGGTCCCGGCCGTAGACATCCGGGATCTCGCGCAGCTCGTGAGGTCGGACCGGCTGGCGCAGGTCGCGCGGGAGCTCGCTGTCGAGCAGGATGATCGCCCCGACCGGATAGCGTCCCGCGGCTTTGAGAATGAGCAGGCCACCCATTCCGTGCCCGACGGACACCGTGTTGGGTCCGAGCTTCTCCATGACCGAAACGACGTCCTCGACGTACGCTTCGAAGTCGGTGGCGGCCATGTCGGCTGTCTGCGACCAGTAGTGGTTGCGCAGGTTGAGGGCGTGGCCTTCCCAGCCGCGACTGGCGAAATAGGACAGATAACGCTCCCAGACCCAGGAGCCGGTCAGCTCGCCGTGGACGAAGAGCAGGGGCCGTCGCCGCGAACGCCGCTCCGGCATCCACGACTCGACGTACAGCCCACGGTCTGTGACTTCGATCTCGTCTTTGCGAATCGGTCGGCCGTTGGAGCCGACTGGATGCGGCCGCGCGACGCGCAAGCCTTCGGGAGTGTTGTCGCTCATAGCCCTCGGGTTCCTAGATTCCTTGCTCGGGACGCCCACACGCCCGATTCACCACTCGTGCGGATTGATGATGAGCCCCGTGACGGCCTTTGGATAGAAGTAGGTCGACTTCTGAGGCATCACGTCGCCATCGGCCGCGACCGCCGCGATCTCGGCAACCGGGGTCGGGTCGAGCAGAAACGCCATGTCGGCGCCGTTGTCGGCCTGATCCACCCAGTCGAGCGCCTCGCGCACAGATTTGGTGTAAGCCAGCCGTCCGGCCGCGATCGCCTCTCGGTCGATCTTGCACAGCCGACCTAGGGCTGTCTGGAGGAGCGTCACGTCCAACCGGCGGAGAGCCGGCCCGCCCGGCGGCAGGAACCGGATGAATTCATCGCGTCGAGCTCGCAGGATGGCGCCGCCCTGACGGGTCCAGAGCCCAAACCGGCCCTCGCCGCCCGGCGACCTGGCCACGGAAGCAAACGCTCGTTCGAGCTGGAGGCGCCCGGTCACTGGTTCGACGTCGAATAGCTCGTGAGCGCGCGACAGGAAGGTCGCCACGCCCGGGTCGCCAAGGTCGCGCACGATCCGGTGGGTCGGAAGAACAGTCAGCTTCTGGCGCGTCGTATCCAACAGGAGCATGAGGACGTAATCCGACGCGGGATCCGGCTCTCCGGTCTTGTTGGCCCGTCGCTCGTCACGGTAGCGGATGGCGGTCTCATAGCGGTGGTGGCCGTCGGCGATGGTGATCGAGTCGCGTCCGGCAGCGGCGAGAATGTCGCGGACCTGCGAGGCGAAGGGTCCCTTCTCGGTCACCGCCCATAGACGGTGACGAACGCCGTCATCGTCGGTCACGTCGATGTCTGGGGGTGTCGCGGCGATGGCCTTCATCGCCTTGAGCGACGTCCCGCGTCGATCCGAGTACAGCCCCACCACCGGGCTGGTGTTGACGTTGGTCGCCCTCATCAGCTTGTAGCGATCCTCTTTTGGGGCCGAGAGGGTTCGCTCGTGCGGCAGGATGCCCGATCCGGGCCCAAACGTCTCCAGACGAAGGCGTCCGAAGAAACCGATCTGGCTCCTGGCTCTCTTGCTTCCGGGGATCAGATATGTCTGTTCGTAGACATAGATCCCGGCATACAGGTCCTTGTGGAGGGTTCCGTCGGCGCGCCAGCTGGTCAGGAGCTTGCCGGCCCGCCGGTACTGGTCGTCGGGCTCGTCCCCGGGCCGGACCTCGGGCCGATCGATGCGGACGGCATTGCGCGAGTTGCGGCGCAGCAGCCTCTCGTGCAGTTCCGGCCCGATGACGTCGTATGGCGGGCAGATGACGCTGTTGAGATCGCCCGCGACCCCAGGGTCGAACCTAAGCGCACGAAATGGTCGGATCTCAGGCACCCGATGCTCCTCAGCGGGCCGATCTGGCCCAGGCCGCGGCGCGGACCGGCGGTCACGCTTCTGGGCGGACCGGCGATTGCCGACGCGAACAACTCGGATCCTAAGGTAACGGAGCGCTTTGGGCCACTCCGGCCATCGCTCAGACAGTCCGGGGCAGACGAACCGACGCCGTGAAGCTCCCATCAGCGGGCCGCCATGGGTGACCCTCGCGAGTGCCGGGTGGCTCCCGGGGGGCCGGGCACCGGTGCAGGTTATGTCATTCACTGTTACTTTTCTGCCATGCATCACGAGCGGGCCGTGCATGCGGAGTTGCCGGCCAATGACATCGCCGCCCCGAATCGCGACGTGGCCGCCGCGCCGGCTCCGTCGACGGCGACCCGGAAATCCGACACTCCCTCCCCCGCCGCAGTGTCCGCCACATATGGCGTGGCCTCGTTCGAACACGGCACTGACGCCGACATCATCCAGCGCCGCGTGCGAACCGCGACCCCACTGGTCACGCCGTCTCCCGGGCCGGGTGCCTCATCCACCCTTCGCCGCGACGTGCTGTACGCCCTCCGGACGGGTGGACCCGCGTCGCCCGATCAAGTAGCGGACCGAGTCGGCGCGAGCCGAACCGGCGTCCTGCAGCAGTTTCGGACCCTCGAGACTGCCGGCCTGGTCACACGAAGTCTGAGCCGCCACGGTGTCGGACGGCCGCGCCACGTGTACGACCTGACTCCCGCGGCGCAGGAGCTTTTCCCGGCCAACTACGGGGCGCTGACGCAGTCGGTGCTGACTGCCATAAGGACCGTCGGCGGCGAAAAGCTGATCGAAGATGTCTTCGAGGCGCGCCGCGAGATGCTGCGGGCTCGGATTGCGCACCGCATCGAGGAGCGGCTGCCGGCCAATGCCACGCTCTGGGAACGGGTCAAGGAGGTGGCGAGCTATCAGGACGAGACCGGATACCTGGGCAGGGCCACCCGCGACCCCGACGGGACGATCCACTTGCGCGAGCACAACTGTGCGATCTACGGGGTCTCGGGCACGTATCAGATCGCGTGCGCGGCCGAGCTGGCGCTCTTTGGCGAGGTGCTGGACGCCAAGGTCACACGGGAATGCCACATCGCCTCGGGCGGTCGCAGCTGCACCTACAGGATCGAACCGGCCGTCGGCTAAACCTCATAGGACGGCGCCGCGACGCAGCGGTCGTCAGCCCTCTTCGCGCTCGACCTGCTGCCGCGTGGCCGGCTCGATGATGGGGACGGCAGGAACGGCACCGACCTTCGCCACGAAAGAGGCCGCCAGCGAGGTCTCGGCCGCCTGAACCTGTTCCTCGTAGGAGAGGATTCCCAGCCTGCCGAGACTGGCGAGCTCGTCGCGGATGTAGGTTCGCAGCATCTCGGGCCCGTCGGTGCTGATGGCATAGCGGACGTCATTCGCGCGGAACTGGTCGAAGATCCACCGGAACTCCTCCCAGCTCGAGACCACCTCCGTTTGAAGATTCGAGGTGGGACAGATCTCCAGGACGATTCCGCGCTCGCGCAGCATGCCCATCGTTCGGGCGTCGTAGGCAGCCTTCACGCCGTGCCCGATTCTGTCGGGCTCGAGCTGCTCGATCACGTCGGCGATCTCCTCGACCGGCCCCGCTTCACCGACATGGACGGTGATCCCCAGACCCATCTGGCGGGCGCGCTGGAAGAGGTTTCGGTAGTCCGAGGCTCGGAAGCTGGCCGACTCCGGGCCGGCGATGTCGATTCCCACGATGCCGCGGTCGCGCCAGGTGATCGCCTTCTCGACGATGATCTCGTTGAGCCCAAATGCGAAGTCGCGGTCGAGGCAGAAGATGAGACCGGGCTTGATGGGGTACTCGAGCACCGCCCGGTCCATTCCCCGCAACGCCGCGGCGATGATGTGGTCCAGATCCTGTTCTCCGCCCCGGTTCCGCTTCATGGGATTGAAGCGGAGTTCGGTGGTCGTCACGTTGTTCTTCCGGTACGCCCCGCCGATGACCTCATACACAGAGCGCTCGACCGCGAGTGGCGACGACTGGATCAGCTCAGTCCAGTGGAAGAGCGCCAGGTAGCCGTCGAAGGAATGCCCGCGCCGCGGCGAGGCGGTGATGATGTCACGGAATTCCCAGTAGTCCTTGGTCGGGAGCCTGATTCCCTGGGAGTGGGCTATCCCCCACATGACCGCCGGCGTGACGGCCCCGCCGAGGTGACAATGCAAATCGGCGAGCGGGATCCGGCGCGACAGCTGGCGGGGCATCGCACAGAGCATATTCCTTCGGCCGCGGATCGCCCGAATGCCGGCGGTTCGAGGCGTCGACCCGCAATCGGAGACCGCTCCGGGGCCACGGCTGACCCGGAAATGCTTGGCGGACCTCGGCGTCGGGCCCGCCTTGCAGGCGAACGCTCGCGCGGGTACGCTGCCTACGCCGATATCGAAGCGTATCTTGAGACTCAGGGGACCCAGAGAGGACACGGGGACAGGCATGACCTCGCCCAAGTTCCGGGTCGTCGGCCTGCTGGCCGCGGCCGCCATAGCCATCGCGGCATGTGGCAATGCCGTGGTAACTCCCACGCCGTCGCCCACCGTCGCGCCCACTCCGACCCAGATTCCGACGCCGATCCTGACGCCCGCCCCGACGCCCGTCCCAACGCCCACGCCGACCCCGGCACCCACTCAATTGATCGTGGCTACCGTGCCGGTCGATCAGCTGGTCGCCGCGGGCCAGCTCACCGTCTGCTCCGACCTTCAGCGGGCGCCGCAGGCATTCCTGGACGCGGCCGGCGACCCGACCGGCTCGGATGTCGACCTTGCCAATGAGATCGCCAACCGGCTCGGCATCAAACTCGCGATTCAGAACACCCTCTCCAAGGCTGTCCTCGCCGCGCTGACCGGCCGCAAATGCGACATCGTCATGTCGGGCCAACGGATCACGCCGCTATTGCTCACCCAGGTCAATACGATTCCCTACTTTCACGCCGGACAGGCCTTCATAGTCGCCCGGGGCAACGTGACTGCTATCGCGACCGTCTATGACCTCTGCGGCAAGACAGTGGGCGTCAGGAAGGGCACGATCGAGGCCGACCACCTCAACGGCGCCGGGACCTACAACTCCGCGATGGGGCTGAACGCCAGATGCCAGGCCGCCCGCAAGACTGCGATCGCCGTCAGGACCTACACCAAGGACAGCGACGCAATCCTCGCCATCGAGGCGGGCAAACTCACTGCCTACTTCACCGACTCGCCCGCCGCCGGATTGGCCGTCATGGCGCAGCCCGACCAGATCGAAGTCGTCTCCGGCCTCCTACTGGAAGACGCCACCCAGGCCATCAGCGTCACCAAGGGCCGGACCGATTTGGACGCGGCCGTCTGGAACGCTCTCCAGTCGATGATCGACGACGGCACGTATCTCCAGATCCTCAAGAAATACGGCGTCGACTCGGGCGCGATAACGGCCGCCGGTCTGATCCCCGACTGACTCCGGAGTGTGCCCGACCCCCGGGGCGCTGCAGCAACCGCCACGGCGGTCGGCGAGTGCCAGCTTGAGGCAGCTCATCGCGGCCATTGCTGCGAGATTCATTTCATCTGCAACTTCATCGCAACCGCGGATGTCGTGGGAGCCTTGCACGCTTTCCCGTGTGACGATACGCTGCGGCTACCGATCCCACTGGCGCGTCGACGGGGCGGACGACGGGCAGGAGTGGGACGCCTTGGAGGATTTGGAGGAGCACTCGTGATCTCTTATCGATTCCGGATCGCCGGCTTCCTGGCCACGGCAGCGATCGTCGTCGGTGCCTGCTCGGCAGCTGCCACGCCGTCCCCGACCGTCGCGCCGACGGTTGCGCCCACGCCCACTGCGGCACCCGCGACCCCGACGCCCGCGCCGACCGGCACGCCTGCGCCCACTGCGGTCCCGCTGCCCACCGCTCCCGCAAGTGACTTGATCACAGCCGGAACGCTGACAATCTGCTCGGACACGTCATACCCGCCTCAAGAGTCGCTCGACGCGAACCAGAAGCCAACCGGCTCCGACATCGACCTCATCAATGAGATCGGCAAGCGGCTTGGGCTGACTGTCGTCGTCAAGACCACCAACTTCAACGCGATCATCCCGGCGCTGACCGGCGGCACCTGTGACGCCATCATCTCCGCGCAGACGATCACTGCCGACCGCCAGAAGCAGGTCGACATGATCCCCTACTTCGCGGCCGGCCAGGCGTTCGTCGTGGTCGCCGGCAACCCCGACAACATCAAGATCGTCGACGACCTGTGCGGCAAGGCAGTCGCTGCCGAAGACGGCACGGTTGAGGCAATGCACATCAACGGCACCGGCGACTACAAGCCCGCCGACGGCCTCAGCCAGCAGTGCGTAGCCAAGGGCCTCAAGCCAAT
>Ga0182021_10005091_pt1 | contig 15525 bp, 12 predicted proteins | sample 612E3MmetaG_FD_120493 | JGI IMG/M metagenome (GOLD analysis project Ga0182021, IMG submission 120493) | Permafrost microbial communities from Stordalen Mire, Sweden - 612E3M metaG (Illumina Assembly) | ecosystem: Environmental > Terrestrial > Soil > Wetlands > Permafrost | place: Sweden... | reverse complement strand
GATCCTCGGGGCCCTCACCAAAGCCGGCATCGGGGCGGCCGACCTCGCCGCGGTCGGAGTCACGAACCAGCGCGAGACCGCGGTCGTGTGGGACCGGCACACCGGGCGGCCGATCCACAACGCCATCGTCTGGCAGGACACGCGCACTGACGCGTTCATCGCCGAGCTGGCGCGCGACGGCGGCCAGGATCGGTTCCGCTCGCGAGTCGGCCTGCCGCTGGCGACGTACTTCTCCGGCCCGAAGGTCCGCTGGCTGCTCGACACGGTGCCCGGCGCCCGGGAGATGGCCGAATCGGGCGACCTCCTGTTCGGCACGATCGACAGCTGGGTCATCTGGAACCTGACCGGCGGCGCCGGCTCGGGCGTGCACGTCACCGACGTGTCGAACGCCAGCCGGACCATGCTCATGAACCTGCGCACGCTCGACTGGGACGACGAGATGCTGGCGGTCATGGGCGTGCCGCGCGCCATGCTTCCGGCGATCAAGGGATCGAGCGAGGTCTACGGCCAGGCGGTCGGCGATCTCGAGGGCGTCCCCGTGGCGGGCGACCTGGGAGACCAGCAGGCGGCCCTCTTCGGCCAGACGTGCTTCGCGCCGGGCGAGGCGAAGAACACCTACGGCACGGGCTGCTTCATGCTGCTCAACACCGGAACCGAACCCGTGGCGAGCAAATCTGGTCTGCTGACGACGCTCGGCTATCGGATCGGCTCGGCGCCTGCGGTCTACGCGTTGGAAGGGTCGATCGCCATCACCGGCGCCCTGGTCCAGTGGCTGCGCGACAACCTCGGTCTGATCGCCGATTCGGCCGACGTGGAGACCCTCGCGAAGACGGTCGACGACAACGGCGGCGTCTACTTCGTGCCCGCATTCTCCGGCCTCTTCGCGCCGTACTGGCGAGCCGACGCGCGTGGCGTCATCGTCGGGCTGACGCGGTACGTGAACCGCGGCCATATCGCCCGAGCCGTTCTGGAGGCGACAGCCTGGCAGACGCGCGAGGTCCTAGACGCCATGAACGCGGATTCGGGAGTTCCGCTCAAGGCGCTGAAGGTCGACGGAGGAATGGTCCACAACGAGTTGCTGATGCAATTCCAGGCCGACGTGCTGGGTGTGCCGGTGATCCGCCCGAAGGTTGCCCAAACGACCGCTCTCGGCGCCGCGTACGCCGCCGGGCTGGCGGTCGGCTTCTGGAGCACGCTGGACGATCTGCGCTCACACTGGGCCGGCGACCGAGAATGGCGCCCCGCGATGGACGGCGCCCGCCGCCAGAAGGAATACGGACTCTGGAAGAAAGCCGTCACGAGGACCTTCGATTGGGTCGAATGAAAGAGCGATTGAGACACACGGCGAAGAGGCTGACGACAAACGATCGGTCGGAAGACGGGGGGCGGCCGAGCCGGGAGCGAACGGACGACGGGCCACGTGTGCCGCGCCCAAAGCGGGCGCGGTCGGCGGCCGTCGCCCCATCGGGCGTGGCGCGATCGGCGGCCGGCGCAGCTCCCATCCTCCCGCCCGAGAGTGGCGCGCCCCACGTCCTGATCGTCGGCGGCGGCGGAACCGGCGGCGCGCTGGCCCACGACCTGACGTTGCGTGGGCTCCGGGTCACGGTCGTCGAGCGCGGCGAGATCACGTCCGGAACCACCGGCCGGCACCACGGCCTGCTCCACAGCGGAGCCCGCTACGTCACCACGGATCGGGCCGCCGCCATCGAATGCAGCGCTGAGAACAAGATCCTGCGCCGGATCTGCCCGGGCTCGTTCGAGGAGAACGACGGCCTGTTCGTGGCCATCACCGACGAGGACGCGGCGTACGAGAAGCGGTTCCTCGAGGCGTGCTGGGAGTGCGCCGTACCGTCACGGCGCATCGAGCGGGAAGAAGCCCTGCGCATGGAACCCGGCCTCAACCCCGAGCTGCGTTTCGCGATCCAGGTCCCCGACGCAACTATGGACGCGATGCGGATGCCGCTCCGATTCTTCGCTACAGCCCGCTGCAACGGCGCCGACATCCGGCCCTTCACCGAAGTCGTGGCCGTGACCATGGCCGGCCGCACGGTGAGTGGCGTGAGGGTCCGTGACCGTTCCGCAGACCGCGAGTACGAGATCGGCGCCGATATCGTCGTCAACGCCGCGGGGCCGTGGGCCGGGAGAGTGGCCGCGCTGGCGGGCGTCACGGTCCCGGTGGCCCCATCGCCGGGCGTCATGGTCGCGGTCCGCGGCCGCCTCTGCAACATGGTGGTCAACCGGCTCCACTCCCCCGGCGACGGGGACATCGTCCTGCCCCAGCGGCAGCTGACCGTGGTCGGCACGAGTTCGTGGCTGGTGGACGATCCGGACGACCTCGCGATCGCGCCCGAGCAGGTCGAGGCGATCGTCCGGGGCAGCGCGGAACTCGTACCGGCGGTCGCGAAGGCCGAGATACGAGCGGCGTGGTCGGCAGCCCGGCCGCTCATCGGTGGGAGTGGCGCGGGGAGTGGCGGGTCCACGGGGAGTGGCGGGTCCACGGGGAGTGGCGCCGCGGGTGGCGCCGCCGGCCGTGAGCTCGGCCGTGAGTGGCAGTGTTTCGACCATGCCACCGACAAGACCCCCGCCCAGGGATTCGTTACGGTCGCCGGCGGCAAGGCCACCACCCTTCGCGCCATGGCGGAGGGCACTGCGGACGTCGTCTGCGCCAAGCTCGGCCTGGTCCGCCCCTGCTCGACGAACGACGTCGTGCTCTTCCCGCATTCCGCGTGGTACTCGGCATGAACGTCCGCTTCCGCATCTCGCGCTTCAAGTCGGGCGACCGCAAACGCCGTTTCGAGAGCTTCGAACTCGAGGTCGAGCTCGGCGCAACCGTGCTGGACGCGCTGCTTGCGATCCGCCGCCTGCTCGATCCGTCGCTGGTCGTCCGCCATTCCTGTATGCACGCCTCGTGCGGAACGTGCGGCGTCCGCGTCAACGGGCGCGAGGTCCTCGCCTGCGACACGAAGATCGCCGGCCTGCCGGCCGGCAAGCCGATCCTGGTCGAGCCGCTGCGCGGCCAGCGCCCCGTCGCCGACCTGGCAACCGACATGGTCGACTTCTACGCCCGATTCGATGCCGCCGGACTGCCCCTCGTCCGCGCCGCCGAGGTCCCCGCCGGGACCGAGCCGCCGGACGGAATCAAGGCGTTCGGGCGCTTCGAGAACTGCATCGAATGCGGGCTGTGCCTCTCCGCCTGCCCGATCGCCCGGTGGAGCCACTCGTACATCGGACCGGCGGCACTCGCCGCCGCGGCCCGTGTCGTGGCCGAGCCGCGCAGTCTGGGACTGGGCCCTGTGCTGGCTCTGGCCGGCGAACACGACTCGGTGTGGCGCTGCCGGGACGCGATGCAGTGCACTGCCGTCTGCCCCTCGGCCGTGGACCCGGCCGGGGCCCTGCTGGATCTGCGCCGCCACGTGGCGGCGGGCGGGCTGAAGCGGCTCTTCGGGCGCGGGGCCAAGCTCGCATGACGCTCGAACCGGTGGCGACCACTCCGAGCCCGGCCTCGCCCGCGGCCACGCCCCGACGCGTCCTCGTCGTGGGCGCCGGCGCGGTGGGCTCGTTTCTCGGGGCACTGCTCGGGTCGATCGGGTACGACGTGACCCTGGTCCGAATCTTCGAGCCCGACTCCGAGCGGCCGGTCGTGCTCGTCAAGCCGGACGGTGCTCGGGCCACGATCCCGGTCCACCGATTCACCCGAACGGAAGACGCCTCGACTCCGGACCTGATCCTGGTTGCGGTCAAGATGCCGGCCCTGCGCGAGGCCCTGGCGCCGACGCTGCGCTGGCCCAACGTTCCCACCCTGACCGTGGAAAACGGCGTCGGCGCGGACGAGATCGCCGCCGAGGTCCGGCCCGCGGCCCCGCGGCTGGCGGGCTCGTTGACCGCGCCGATCCGGTTGGCCTCCGAAGACGAGATCCAATGGCTGGGCCGCGGCGGCCTGGCGCTCGCCGCCGCAGGCGAATCGGCCCGACCTCTCGTTCGCGGCCTGCTGGACGATTTCGGCCGAGCCGGGTTGCGCGTCAGAGGGCTTCCGAGCGTCGCCCCGATGAAGTGGTCGAAGCTCCTGGCCAACCTGATGGCCAACGCCACCGGCGCGATCCTCGACATGGATGCGGACGCGATCTACCGCGACCCGCGGCTCTTCGACGTCGAGCGCCGGCAGCTGCGGGAAGCGCTGGCGGTAATGCGGCGGCTGGGCTTCAGGCCGGCGACGCTCCCCGGTGCGCCGGTCCCGTGGCTGGCTCGGTGCCTGTGGCTTCCTGCGTGGCTCGCCCGGCCGATGCTGACCCGCGTCGTCGGCGGGGCGCGCGCCGGGAAAGCCCCGTCACTCCGAATCGCGGTCGCGTCCGCGCCACCCGACCAGCCTTGCGCCGAACCGACCGAGGTCGAATGGATGAACGGCGCGGTGGCTCGCGCGGGCGCCGCGTGCGGAGTCCCGACGCCGGTCAACGCCAGCCTGGCCGCCCTGGTCGATGAGGTGGCGACGGACCCGGAGCGGCGAGCGTGGTTCCGGGGCCATCCCGAGCGGCTGCTGGCCGAACTGGCGGGCAAGCGCTAGGGAGTGGCTGCCCGACGCACCTCACGGATCCAGGGGCGCGCCGAAAGGGGGGCAACGCGCCGGATTCGCGGCCCTATACTTCCCCGCGATGCAAAACCTCGACCTCGCCCGGGTCGCCGTCGCGCTCGTCGCCGGCTATCTACTCGGCGGCATTCCTTTCGGGATCATCGTTCCGCGGCTGATTGGCGGAACCGATCCTCGGACCATCGGCAGCGGTAGAACCGGCGGCGCCAACGTGTCGCGAGCGGTCGGATTCCGATGGGCGGCGGTGTCGGGCTTGCTGGACGTGGCCAAGGGTTCCGTGGCGGTTCTCCTGATCGTGGCCATCGGCGGCGGGGCGGTCCCGCAGGTGGTGGCCGCTCTGGCCGCGATCGTCGGGCACAGCCGCTCTCCGTTCATCGGCTTCCACGGCGGCCGCGGCGTCGCTCCCGCTACGGGTGGCGCGCTGATCATCGCCCCGATCATCCTGCTCGCGATCTTCCCCGTCTTCGCCCTCACGATCCTGTTGACTCGCATTTCGTCGATAGGGTCGTTGAGCGCAAGCCTCATCGGAGGGATCGCGATGGTCGTCATCACGGCAATCGCACCGCTGCCGCCGGTCTATACGACTCAGCTTGCGCCCATCTACTTCGTCTACGGCGTGGGCGTGCCAGGCCTCATCTGGGCGTTCCACCTCGACAACATCGGGCGCCTGCTGCGCGGCGAGGAGCGCCGCGTCGGGGGACCGTCGAAGGCGGCCGCAGCCGGAGCCGTCGACCCCGGTGCGGCCGAAGTCGGGGCCGATCAGGCGACCCGATAGGACCGTATTCGCCGTCGACCGGCGGCCGAGCGATGCGCACGACCTCCACGATCGGACCGTTCCATAAGGGGGTTTACGAAGGGGCGCTTACCCCATTCGGCGTATCCTGATCGGGACTATTCAGCCGACATGTCCCATAAGACATTCCAGCGGTGCTCAACGAGCGAACTGGGGAGACCATGGGAACGCAAATCGATTTCGTCGGCTTCGCCGACGATTGCCGCGTCGAGGGCAAGGTCGATCTGGATGACGCGCGACTGGCGGACCTGCTCAACAGCCGCCGCAGCATTCTCGTCCACGACGTGAAGCTGGTCAGCACTCTCGACGGACACACGCAGGAGTTCGAGGAGCTCGAAATCGAGCGCGACGAGCTCGACATCGTCGTTGCCAGCGGCCCGCGGGGAGATCCCAAGCGCCGCCTCGCCACCAAGCCCAACGGCGTGACCATGAGGCTCGGCCCCTACAGCGCCGAGGGATTCATGCACGCGCCCCCGACCGCCAACCCCGTGCGCGACATCGGCCATCGACCCACCATGGTTGCCGTGACCGACGCGATCCTGGAGTACCGGTTCTGCGACGAGCCGGTGAGCGAGTGGTTCCGAACGCTGCTCGTCAACCGCGAGATGGCCATCTCGCTCCGAACGGTGACGAACCCGGGCGGCATTCAGCCGGGAGCGGCGTAGCGCCCTCAGCCGCGCGGGCACACTGTCGCCGGGCGAGGCTCGCCTGGCTCCCGCTCCTTGCCGACGCCCAGGCATCTCTCGGCGGTCGGAGCGCGGACTCCGTTCACCCTCGGACGGCGGGCGAGATTTCACGGCACCTTCAGCCGGCTGATGGGGGCGCGACGGTTCTTCAGCGGGCCGCTCCGGACCCCGACCGCGGACATCTCGCATCTTTCCGGCTACACCGGACAAGCAGGGCGGCGGCGGCAGGATCGTCCATCGCAAGTCAGCCCTGCGACTCGTCGCGCCCTGTCGTGGACGGGGAATTCGGGTCCAGGGGCGCCTGAGCCGGTCTCGAAACACGGATTCCGAACCGACACCCGGGCGACTTCGCCTTCGATCGTGCGCCCCTGGCCGATCCTGTCCGGTACAGCCGGATTCTTGCGAGGTCCGGTGCCCGGCTCCGCCTCGGGTCGGCGGACCGCGATCGGCGGCTACGGGGCGCCCGATCGGCCGGCCGCTCCGGTGGGGCAGCGCGGGTGGCACCTCTCAGCCGCGCTGGGCCAGTAGCTCGTTTGCGGCGGCCCGAACCGTTTCGGCGTCCGTCGCGGCCAGCGCTCCGGCGGCAAGGTCTCTCAATTCGGCGCTCGTGACGCCGGCCAGAGCCGCTCGCACGCCGTCCAGGCTGCTCGCTTCGGCCGACAGCTCGTCCACGCCCAGACCTACCAGCACCAGTGCCCCGGCCGGGTCGCCGGCCAGTTCCCCGCACACCGCCACCGGGATGCCGGCGGCATCCGCTCCGGCCACGACCGTGGCGATCGTCCGCAGCACCGCCGGGTGAAGCGCGTCCTGGAGTCCCGCGAGAGAGGGGTCGCTTCGGTCGGCCGCCAGCACGTATTGCGTCAGGTCGTTCGTGCCGATGCTGAAGAAGTCGACCAACCGGGCAAGCTCAGGGGCCAGGATCGCCGCCGACGGCACCTCGATCATGACCCCGGTGACCATCCGCTCGGGACAGGCCGCGCCACTCGCCGCCACCGCGTCCCGGGCCTCGTCGCGGAGTTCCAGGAGCAGCCGTACGTCGCCGATCGTGGCCACCATCGCGGCCATGACGTGGGGCGTGACCCCGGCCGCACCGGCGGCCCGCCAGATCGCCCGCAGCTGAGTCACGAGCAGCTCGCGCGAGTCGCGGGCAAGCCGGATCGCCCGGACACCGAGGAACGGATTGGGCTCCTCCGGGCGGCCCAGGTACGGGATCGATTTGTCCCCGCCGATGTCGGCCAGGCGAACCACGACCGACCGCTCCGGTCCGAACGCCTCCATCGCCCGCCGATACTCGCCGACTTGCTCCTTTTCCGTCGGTGGCGACTGTCGGCGCATGAACAGGTACTCGGTCCGGAAAAGGCCCACGCCCTCGGCCCCGACCCCCAGGGCCCGCGTGGCGTCGTCGGGGCTCCGAATGTTGGCCAGCAGCCGTATGCGCCGGCCGTCGGCAGTGGCAGTCGGGCGGCCTCGCAGCGCTGCCGCGGCCCGGTCGCGGGCGCCTCGGGCGGAGCGGCGATCGGCAAGCTCCCGAAGTTCGGCGGCGGTCGGGTCCACGGTGATCTCCCCGCTCTCACCGTCGATCGCGATCGTGGCCGCGTCCCTTGCCTCTTCGAGCAGTTCCGCCGCCGCCACGACGGCGGGAATCCCCAGGCTGCGCGCCAGTATGGCGACGTGAGCCGTTGCCGAGCCCCCGGCCAGGGCCACGCCAAGCAACAGGCCCGGCGGCATCTCCGCCAGGAGCGAAGGCGGCAAATCCACGGCAACCACGATGGAGGGCTCCGGCGGGACTTCCATGCTCGCGCCGCTCAGGGCGCGGGCCACTCGCACGGCCACGTCTCTGACGTCACCGGCGCGTGCCGCAAGCAGCGCGTCGTCGAGCGCGGCCAGGACCTGAGCGGAGGCCTCGGCCGCGGCCAGCACCGCCTCGACCGGGCCCATCCCTCCGCGACTCAGCCGGACGGCCTCCTCGAGGATTGCCGGATCGACCGCCATCAGGGCCTGAGCTTCGAGGATCTCGGCTTCACCCGGGCGGTCGAGTTCGCAGAGCCGCTCCGCCAGCTCCTGGAGTTGAGCGGCCGCCATGCCGGCGGCGCGGCGGATACGAAGCTCGGCCTCCCCGATCGAACTGACATCCACGACCGGCCCGCCGGCGGCGCCGCGAGGCACATACCGCCACACGGGGCCGACCGCGATTCCGGCGGCGCCGGGGACGCCGGTGATTCGGCGGGGCATGGCTACTCGCCGACCGGCTCGCCCAGACCGGCGAGCAAAGCGCGCAGGGCGCCGAGGGCCTGATCTTCGTCCGCGCCGTCGGCCACGATCCGCACGACGTGGCCCCGTTCAACTCCCGCCGTCAAGACCCCGACGATGCTCTTCGCGTCCGCGGAAGGACGGCCCAGAGTCAAGTTCTCCAGCCGAACGGTCGAGGCGAAAGGGGCCGCGGTCCGAACGAAGGCCGCAGCTGGCCGGGCGTGCAGACCCGATTCGTTCCGGACCTCGACCTCGATAGATTTCACCGCAGACTCCTCCGGACCGCCGCGCCGGTCCGCCCGATTGCGCGTCGGGCCGGACCCGACGGCGCCGACCCGTGTCGTATCGTACCCGCGACCGCCCGAAACGGACCGCCGGGCGCCGAACCTGGCATCATTGCCACCACAGCGGCTCAAGGAGTATTCGTTCTGTCGATGGATCGCGCGACGGCCGGTGGCCCGGCTAGAGCAATTGCCGGCCTGGCCGCGCTGCAGGACCTCAGCGTTCTGCTCGAAGGAATCGAAGATCCCAGAACCCAGCGGCCGATCCTGCGGCAGGTGCTGGAGGCCCGACGCAAGCTCCTCGGGCACGACCATCCGACCACCATCGAGGTTGAGGCTCGTCTGGCCGGGATCGCGTTGGAACTCGAGGAGTATCAGGCCGCCCGGGACGCCTATACCGTCCTTGGTGAGCGCTGCGAGCGGGTCCTGGGCCCGCGCAACCTCGACACGCTTGCCGCCGTCCACGGACTTGCGGTCGCGTTGTCGTACATGGATGAGCCGGGCGCTGCGCGACCAATGTACGAACGGGTCTACAACGGCCGTCGAAATACGCTGGGCGCGGACGACCCGGCGACGCTCAGCGTTCTCCACAACCTCGGCCTGGCCCATCGGGCCCTGGGCGACAACGCCGCCGCCCGCGCCACATTCGAACAGCTCCTGGATACCCAGCGCCGCGTCTTCGGCCCCGAGAATGCCCTCACGCTGCGCACGATGACGAACCTCGGGGGAGTGCTCATCGCGATGGAGGATTACGCTCGGGCCTGCGAGGTGCTGGCCGAGCGGGTGGATCGGAGCCGCCGCGTCCTCGGACCGACCCACCCCGACACCATCGACGCGATGTTCGGACTGGCCCGAGCTCTGTGCGGAGCGGGCGATCGCGCCTCGGGGCGTGCCCTCTCTGAACAAGCTCTGGCGGTAACGAACGGAGCCTTTGGTCCCGATTCGCCCGAGACAATCCTGGCCATGACCCAGCACAGCAGGCTGCTGCTGCGTCTGGGCGATGCCAAAGCGGCAGCGATCGCCTATCGGGCGCTGTTCGACAAGCTGACCCGGCTCAACGGGCCGGAAGACGTGGCCACGCTCGATGCCATGGCCGGTCTGGCCGACGCCGTAGGTCGAAGCGGCGACCACAAGCGGGCCTACGCCCTCGACGTTCAGCTGCTCGACCGCCGCCAGAAGGTCCTCGGCCCCGAGCACCCGGCCACGCTCTGGGCGATCGGTGATCTGGCCTGGAACCTGGAGCAGCTGGGCGACCTGAGCGGCGCGGCGGCCCGGTTCAGCGAGCTGACCGAGGCCCGGACGGCAACGATCGGCCCCGACGAACCGGACACGGTCTGGACGCTCCAGGGCCTGACCCGCGTCCTGGCCAGGATGGAGGCGCACGACGACGCCCGACGCGCCTACGCCAGGCTCTACGAAACCCAGGACAGGCGCCTAGGCGCGGAGGCCGAGGAAACCATCGAGGCGATGCGCGGCCTGGCCTGGGAGCAGGGCAAGGTCGGCGAGCTGGAAGCCGCAAGGAACACCTGGAAGCAACTCGTGGAGATGCATGAGCAGCTCCACGGCTCGCGGGACGAGCGGGCGCTCGACGCCATGGTCGGGCTGGCTGGAGCGCTGGACGCTCTCGACGAGGAGGAACAGGCGCGGATGCTGTCTGAGCGAGTGGCAGGTCCACTCGGTCGGTTGTATGCCGGCAGCGCCGAGGCCCTCGGCCCGGACGACCCGCGGACGCTCACTCTGGGACACAACCTCGGTACGACTCTCGAACGGCTGGGCCAGTGCGAGGCCGCTCGCGTCACCTACGAGAGAACGCTGGAAGGCCAGATCCGAGTCCAGGGCAAGCGAGGCCGGGCCGTTGCGGACCTGCTCGGGCACCTCGGGGGCATCGCCCTCAAGCTGGGGGACCCGGCCGGGGCCCATGCCAGGTACGGCGAGGCTCTCGCCATCATGCGCAAGCAGCCCGGTCCCGAGGACCCGGACACGCTCGAGCTGATCGGCCACGACGCCGAGGCGCTGATGGAGCTGGACAAGAAGATCGCCGCTCGCAACCAGGCTCGTTGCGTCGTTGACGGCTACCGCCGGACCCTGGGCGAGGAGAACCCGCTCACCCGTCGAGCTCAGGCCCGCCTCGACGCGATATCGCCGCCCGGCCGCCGGCGTCCGGCGTACTGAGCGACACCACTCTGCGGGGCGGCGGCTTACCGGCCGGGCCCCAGGTGCCGGATCCGGCGCCGGGTCGACACTGGACGGCACTTATCCGACGCAGCCGGCGGATCCCGAATCAGTGAATGTGTAGCTCGGCGCGGGTACGAAGTTCCAGCTGTAGCTCGTGGGCGCCAGCGTCATCAATATGACGCCGAACGAAGTGTCGTTCCGCACGACTTCGCCGGGCAGAGCAGGCTGGGTGAAGGGGAAGTGTTTCCTGCCGCCGGTGCCGACAACGAATTCGGTTACGCCGGCGGGATCGGGTTGGCCGCCGGCCCCCAGCGGCACGAACCGCTCGTAGTCGTGGTTGTGACCGCTCAAGACAATGCTGACGTGGGCTGAGACCAGGTCCGCCCAGATCGGAGCCATTTGCGTTGCGTCTCCAGTCTCGCCCGATGACCACCGTGGCTCGTGCCAGTACACCAACGTGCAGGTCGACGGGTGGGCCGCCAGATCGGCCAGAAGCCAGCGCTCCTGTGGCGAACCCGCCTGGCAACCACCTACGTACTGGCATTCCGAGTCGAGGGCAATCATGTGCCAGGCTCCCAGATTGAAGCTGTAGTAGGCGGGAACTCCGAAGTAGCCGAAGTAGCCGGCGGCCCCGTTCGTCAGGTACTCATGGTTGCCGATGGCCGGATGCATGATCGAGCGGTACTTGCCCCAGGTCGCGGCGAACACGGAGTTGAAGGCGGTCGGCGTACCGTTCTGGTACTGGTCGTCGCCAAGAGTGAGGACGGCCGTCGGGGCGAGCCGGCCGATCTCGTTCGCGGTCGCCGCCTGGTCGCAAGCCTGTGGCGCTCCGACGTTGCTCGCGGGATCGCACGCTATGTCGCCGGCGGCCACGATGGTGACGTCGCCCTGCCCTGGTTTCGGGACTGCGCCCGGGGATGTGGCCCCGGCCGTAGCCGATGCCGTCGGCGACGACATCGCAGTGGGCGCAGACGTGGAAGTCCCGGTGCCGCCGCTGGGCGGGGCGGTCGGGCCGGACGTGACTGTTGCGCTCGAGCAGGCCGCCACCAGAAGAAGCAGGGTTGCCGCGACGGCGATCCTGCCGCCGGGCCTTCGGGTTCGTGAGGGGAGTCTCATTTCGAATTCCTCGAACTATGTGGCTCGCGGCCGGCATGGAGCTGCGGTGCCGCGGAGAAGTGGTGTCCAGGCAATCGTGGTTGGTGGTCATCGCCGGCGCCTGGGCGGCCTCCGGCGTGTCGTATTTGTCGACGACCCGGGCCGTCGAGACGCGGTCGGTTGGGCCGGGGCGACCGGCCTCTTCCGGCGAGCAAGCGCAAAGCCGGACAGCGCGAGGACCGCGAAGAGCACAACTACGCCGATAACGATCAATGCCACTGGCGTCGTGGATCCCGTTGAATCCGCCGCCGAGGCGACTGGCGAGGGCGACGACCCAGATCCAGACAGGGCCGGACCGGCGGCGCTGGCCCCTGCCTGACCTGGAGGAGCCGGCGTCCAGCCCGGCGGAGCAACTATCGCGAAGTCACCGAAGTCGGTCACAACCGCGGTGAACATGTGCGGCGTGCCTGCGGGATCGGTCTGGAGAGGGGTCCATGTCGTGCCCGCCAGCCGCTCGATCTGGGCGGATGGCAGGTTGGGCGGACCGCGAAGAACGATCGTCACGCCCCCGCTCGCCTCACCGCTGAGCGGCGCGCCGTTCTGGTTGGTCAGCGAGAAGCGATAGACGTTGCCCGCGATCACGCCGTCGCCGGGCTGAGCGGCGGGTGCGACCGGCTGAATTGACACATTGATGGTGGTTGTTCCTGGAGGCATCACAAGGTATCCCTGGCCGGCGAAGACCTGGGCCTGGGGAGGCTGCTCCTGTGTGCCAATTCCGAGGTCCGGGCTCTGGCCTCCCTGCACCGCGCCGGCGGCACTCGCCGATTGGGCTCCGCCCTCGTATCCGGGTGGCGGCGACAGCCATTTGTACGGATCTTCGACGACAACGCCGTCATAAAGCGGCGGTCCCGCGACCGGAGCCAGACGCTGCGCGACCACGACCACGGCGAAGCCGCAGAGCAATGCCGTCAGCGCGAGACGCCGCCGTTCCATCACAGCCACCACGTGGCCAGGTCGGCCAGGACGTGAGCGGCCGCAGGGGCGGCTGGGCCGCCGAACCAGAGCCGGAGCCCGCCGAACCAGAGGCCGACTCCGAAATCGAGCGGAACCACGTGCCAGCCGTAGATAGGGACGTGGATCAGGGCGAAGAGAACGCTGGTGGCCAGCAGCGCGGCAACGTCCCCTCCGGAGGCCCGGACCCAGCGCCACAGCGCGCCGCGAAGCACGAGTTCCTCGCCCGCCGCCACGAGTGTCGTTACGGCTACCCACGGCAGGAACGGCGCGGCATGGCCCAGGACGGGCGGCGGGAACGGCCAGCGGGCGACAACCGAAACGGCAACCAGCACTCCGCCCGCAGCCAGGCCCGCAGCGAGCGCATCGAGCTTCGGCGCCGACGCCCGGAGACCGGCCAGCAGGGCGATGGCGAACAAGGCCAGGCCAAAGACAAGGCCCTCGGTCACGCCGTCGAGAGTTTCCGTGCGGAACACCTGCCAGCGAACCGCTACCGCGAGGCCCAGAGCAAGGCCGGTCGCCAGGGCCGGCGCCGCCGCGGCACGGCCTCGGTCGCCGGCTCGGATCGGGCCGGCTCGCAGCACGCTCATCGCGGCAGCGGTACCAGCGCCGGGTCGATCGACCCGCTGGCGAACTGGGCCGGCCAGACCGTCACGCTCTGCGGCGTCGCCGCCGCGGCCGCGGAGCCCGAAGCGCCGGCCGCCATCGTCGCGGCGATCGCCGGCTGCCACTGCCAGACGACCGCGGCGGCGAGTTCGTTCTGACCGAGCCGCGCGGGGTCGGTAGCGAAACGCAGACCGGAGCCGTTGGGCAGACTGCCCTCGGGCAGGTCGACGGCCCGCGCCGCGGCCGCGATCGAGGCCGGATCGTCCGGCGAGGCGGCATTCGGCAGGACGTCGTGGAAGAGCGCCCAGGCGGCCGTGAACCCGGCGAGGCCCTCTTCAGTCGGCTGGGGCGAGCCGTTGGCCTTCGCCCACACGGCCGCGAAACGGTCGTACAGGGCAAGGGCGGCGGGCTGCAGAGCGCCCGGATTGAAGCCGCCGGTCGGCCGGTCCGACGCGAAGACGCCCACTGCATCGGGTCCGAGCTCCTCCCCGAAGTCGCCGACGCACTGGGCCATGGTGGAGCCGATCAGCGCACCGACATGGACATTCGCCGCGATCATCGCCCGCCGGAACGCCTCCCCATCCGGAATATGAGCGGCCAGGATGACGACGTCCGGCGCCGACGCAACGAGCTTCTCCAGCACCGAGGGCCAGTCCGGCACCGAGAGCGAGTAGTCGATCCGATCGGCCGGCGCGGCGCCCGTAGTCGCAATCCCGGCCTGGGCGGCGTCGGCGACAGATCGCGCGTAGTCGTCCGTTGCGGCGACGATGGTCACCCGCAGAGTCGTCGCCGTCTTCCCGAGCAGGGGCGCGAGCACAGTCGAGGCAAACGTCGCGGAGTTGGCCCCCAGGCGGGCCCCGTCGGCGCCGACCCGGAACACGAGCGGAAGGCCGCGCCCGGTGAGCCGGTCGGCTACCGCGCCCGACTCCCAGTACACCAGCCCCGCATTCGCCGCCGCGCTGCTCACCGCCATCGAGAGATCCGAGGCATAGGAGCCGACGATGACCGAGACGCCCTCGGCCTTGAGCTGGGCGACGACGTTCGCCGCCTGAGTGCCGTCCGAGAGGTCGCGTACATCGAGCGCGAGCCGGCGACCCTTGACTCCGCCGTCGGCATTCACGAGGTCGGCGGCCAGCTGGATGCCGAGCCGCTCCTGCCCGGCGAGTTGGGCAGGCATTCCGGACAGCGGCAGCACGACGCCGACGCGAAGAAGCGGCGGTGCCGAAGGAGACGGCGCGGCGGCGCCCGAACATCCGGCGACGACACCGGCAAGCAGCAACGCGCCGACCGCACGAGCCGCGTCGATTCCAACGAGTCGGGACATGGTTCGACTCCTCATTTCACGGTGAAGAAGACCTGGGTCGACCAGTCCCGCGGGTTGAACGGGGCGTGGTCGTTGGCTACGAACTCGGCCTTGATGACATACGTACCCGGGTTGACGGGGATGTCCTTGGAGAGGCTGTACTGCATGTACCAGAGGGTGTTGTCGAGGTAGACATGGACATGGCCCTGGTCCGGGCGGATCTCCTCGTTCGTGTCGTCGACGACCGTCGCCCCGGTGACGCTCACCACGACGTGGACCGTGCTGCCGGTGATCACCTCGTTGGGCGTCGGGGAAACGATGCGGACGACGGCTTTCGTCGAGGGACGGCCCGATGCGACATAGCTGGCGTAGGGGGCGTACGCGGCCGAGGACGATGAACTCTGGGCGCAGGAAGAAACGAGAAGGGCAACCAGTACGGCCGCCAGTGGTCGCGCAAGCCGAGCGGGACGCATGGGGTACCTCATGAGCTTCGAGCTATCTGCAGCTGGGTCTGAAGGCCGATCCCACCCGGGCCGGTCGCCGTGAGAACGAAGGTCGCCGGGAGGCTCGCCACCTGGACTGGAGCGGCCTCGTGGCCGGAATCGAGGATCGGCGGCTGGAGGGCGACCGACCCGCCGCTCGCAAGCAGCTCGGTCATGGTCACGTTCGAAACCGGCATCTCGCTGCCGCTCGCCGCGAACCACGTGGCGTGGAGCGTGTTGGCGCCAGGCAGGCCCGGATCG
>Ga0182021_10005090_pt1 | contig 15526 bp, 10 predicted proteins | sample 612E3MmetaG_FD_120493 | JGI IMG/M metagenome (GOLD analysis project Ga0182021, IMG submission 120493) | Permafrost microbial communities from Stordalen Mire, Sweden - 612E3M metaG (Illumina Assembly) | ecosystem: Environmental > Terrestrial > Soil > Wetlands > Permafrost | place: Sweden... | reverse complement strand
CTGGATCTTTCTATCAGTTCTTCCGCCTCTTTTTGGCTTTCAGCGAGGATTGTCGAAAAACCAAAAGATTCAAGCCTTGTTTTCATCTGGAACAGGTAATCCTGGTCATCATCCACGAGGAGAATGGTTTTATTCCGGTTGGTCATATGGTGGTCCATTAAAATTTATTCGCTAATCGCTAATCGCTAATCGCTAATCGCTAATCGCTAATCGCTATTTACATTCTTGGTATCGTAATTGTAAACGTGGTTCCGGTAGGGCCCCTGGAAGCTTCATTATTCGAATCAACATGTATCTTCCCTTTATGCATTTTCACAATCCCGTAAATCAGGGCCAGGCCAAGCCCCGTACCCTTTCCCATTTCCTTTGTCGTAAAAAAAGGTGTGAATATTTTATCCATATTTTCCCTTGCAATCCCGACCCCGGAATCAGCGACTATAAACCTGATCTCTTCCCCGTCTCCTTCAACACTGATTGTAAGAATGCCCCCGTTTGGCATGGCTTCAACGGCATTTTTTTCCAGATTCGTCAGAACCTGCATCATCTGGTCGATATCAAGCCTTGCGATGGGGTTAGAGATATCGGATTTAAAAGCCAGCCTTATATTTTCAGGCTTGATAATTGAATCGACACTGTGTCTGGCGAATTTTATCACATCCGTTTCAGTGAGTGCCACCTGGTTTTTTCTTGCAAAGTTCAGTAAGCCACTAACAATTTTTTTACACCGTTCAGCCTGTTCAGAGATCAGTTTCAGGTCATCCCGCAGGGGATCTCCCTGGGGCGCTTCATCGATCAGAATATTTGAGTACATCGTGATAACTCCCAGCGGATTATTCAGCTCGTGGGCTATCCCGGCTGAAAGCTGTCCCATATGCGCAAGTTTCTCCGATTGCCGGAGTGCTGCTTTGGCTTTGGCAAGTTTTTCGTTGGAAATATTCAGGCTGTGGATGGAGTCATGCAGTTTTTCGATCGTAAAAGGCAGGCACATTTCAGTCTCAGCCAGGCCTTTGACGATAGCAATGGCATGTTCCACACAGGTATCATAACCGCAGGTACCACAGTTAAGATGGTCCCTGGGAGTAAATTTCCCCATTGCATGCAGAGCTTCCATTATTTTATCTTCAGAAGGGATCTCAAACCTTCGGTCTTCAGGGTTGAATTCCTGCGAATAATCCAGGTCTTTGAATTCCTCGATGTGGGCTTCCCATTGTAGTACATCAACTGCAGCCAATTTCTGTGTAACATATTCGCCGACCGCGGCAGAGCGTGCAAAACGTTTTCCACCGGGTGAAGTTCCGGGTCCCATAATGCATCCATCGCAGCAAAGAAGCATTAAGTGTTTGTTACCGATAAGCCCTTCCTCATATTCCCTCACAGCTTCTTTAAAATTGATTCTTCCTTCAGCAACGACAACCTGTTCCTCGGGGATGGTTTCCGTGGAATTAGCTGTAAAATACAATCCACGGCTGATAGGGAAGATTGCACCTTTACGGCTGAAAGGAGGGTCAAATTCAGACTTAGCCGCGTTTTCCCAGCTGATACCCTTTTCCTGGAACATTTCTCTCAGTTCACGGAATGTCAGGACTTCATCCACTTCTCCGGTTTCAGCTTTCTTTGCGAAACAGGGCCCTATGAAAACGACCTTCACCTTCTCACCGTATTTCTTTTTCATTATTCTCGTCATGGCGAGCATGGGTGAAGAAATAGGAGCGAGGTTCCCAACCAGCTCAGGATGGTAATGCCGGATAAAATAAACGATAGCCGGGCAATCGGAGCTGATACTGCCCTGCTGACCTTTATTTTTAATTTTTTTTTCATATTCCCTTGCGACCATGTCGGCCCCGAAAGAAACCTCGGCAACATAGGCAAACCCAAGCTGCCTGATCATTCCAACCAGAAGATGATAGTCGGGGATTTCGGTGAATTCAGCAGGGAAGCTAGGGGCTATACATGCCGCAACAGGCTGGCCGGAATTAAGAAGTGAATTCACTTCATCAATAGAGCGAAGTGGATATTTGGCCCCCTGGCTGCAGACTTTTACACAATTTCCGCATCCAATACAACGCTCATTGATCACTTCGGCCTGGCCGTTGATTATTTTGATGGCCTTTACCGGGCATTCTCTGACACAGGTGTAGCAAACACGGCATTTGTCTTTAACCGTGAAGACCAGCTGGCGGTGATATGCATGGCTCATGTGCCGGCAGGGTTTATGCGGTTTATATGAAGAATATCCCTGTTCCTTTCACTGTTTGGTTTCGAAAGGAATTTTTCATAAAGTTCTGAAAGTACGGGATTTTTATGCGCAACTTTAAGCATTTCCTCTTCGTCAATATCGTACAACGCTTTCATCTTCGCTTTCAGGCTTTTTTCGTCGGATCCTATTTTTTGCCCGCCTCCGTTAATGCAGCCGTTAGGACAGGCCATGACTTCAATAATCTTGTAATCGTTTCTGCCATTCTCAATTTCATCCAGCAGGGCAATTGCATTGGCAAGTCCGCTGATGGCGATGACATTGTATGCCTGCCTGCTGATTCTAAGCCTGGCCTCCTTTTTTGACTTAAGTCCCCTAAGGTCACTGATCTTCATTGGGTTGAGTTCCTGATCGGCATTCATGAAGTAAATAGTCCTAATCAATCCTTCAAGGTGACCGCCGGAAATACCAAATAATCTGCCGGATGAACTTGCCAGGCTGAATGCCGTATCGGCTGGTTCCGGTTCAAGGCGTGAAAAATCGATTCCCAGGAGTTTGATCATTTTGATAAGCTCCCTGATAGTTATTACAGCATCGACCAGGTTTATGCCATTATTTCCGTTGTGACCGGATTCAGCTTCAGCTTTTTTTGCGGTGCATGGCATCACTGAGACAACGAATACTTTCTCAGGTTTGAGCCCGGCGCTGCCGGTAATATATTTTTTAATCAAGGTTCCCATAATTTGCTGAGGAGATCTTGTTGTTGAAAGATGTCCGGTCAGCCGGGGGTTGTTTTCTTCCAGGTATTTCACCCAGGCCGGGCAGCAACTGGTGAACATGGGGAGCTTCTCATTTGAACTGATCCTGCTTAAAAACTCGGTAGCTTCCTCCATGATTGTCAGATCGGCAGCAATTGATACGTCGAAGCTTTGTCTGAATCCCATTCTTTTAAAGGCTGCCCTTACAAGATTCAAAATGTCTTTGTTGGACTTCAGCCCGAATTCTTCGGCGATAGCAGCAGGGACGGTTGGGGAGAACTGGATCACAGGATAAAGGTCAGAACTGGCAAGGGCTTCCATTACTTTATGAAGGGATTTCCTTTCTGTAAGAGCCCCTGTAGGACAAACCATTATGCATTGGCCGCATTTTATACAGGAATTGAAGTTAAGCCCTTTATTGTAAGTGGTCCCGATTCGTGTATTTGAACCTCTTCCGACTGAGCCAATGGCCGAAATACCGATGACTTCAGTACATACTCTTGAACAACGGCCGCAAAGCACACATTTTGCCGGATCTCTCTCGATGGAAGGACAAGCCTTGTCGATCTGGATATGCCTGCGTTTTTCAATATATTTTCGTTCTCTTACCTGCAATTCGTCCGAGAGCGACTGCAACTCACATGAACCGTTCCTGTCACAATAGAGGCAATCATCCGGATGATTTGCGAGGAGCAGCTCCAAAAGGGATTTCCTGGCATTCAAAACTCTGGGTGAATGCGTGTGTATCTGCATCCATTCTTCAACAGGATGGGAGCATGCCGGAACAAGGTGCGGTAATCCTTCAACTTCGACAACACACATACGGCAAGCGCCTGCAGGAGACATGTTGCTCAGGTAGCACAGGGTAGGAACTTTAATTCCAATCCGGTCAAGGACCGATAAGATCGTTTCTCCTTTTTTTGCAGATACCTGTTTCCCGTTGATCTCAACATTGAAAAGCATGATTCATCTATTTAAAGAAGATGGCACTGAATTTGCAGACATCAAAACAAATACCGCAACCAGTGCACCTTGATTCAATAATAAAATGTGGCATTTTGACAGAGCCGATGATCGCATTCTCCGGACACTTTTTCTGGCAGATGTTACACCCGTTGCATGTGTCAACTTCAATAAAAAAGGTTCTCAGGTCGTGACAGACGCCTGCAGCGCAACGGCGGTCAAAAATATGCTCCTCGAATTCCTCCCTGAACCATTTCAGTGAACTGAGAACTGGATTCGGGGCATTCTGCCCGAGCCCGCAAAGTGAAGTGTCGCGGATTACCCTCGCAAGATTTTCCAGTTGCACTACACCCTTGAACCTTTCTAGCGTCTCATGGGAAGTTTCTTCCTTGGGCCTCCGTGTTATTGCTTCCAGAATATCCAGCATCTTTCTGGTTCCCTCCCTGCAGGGTATGCATTTCCCACAACTTTCATTCTGAAGGAATTCCATGAAGTATTTTGAAAGGTTAACCATGCAGCACTGTTCATCCAGGATGATCAGCCCACCCATCCCCAGCCTGGCTCCGATTTCTTCCAGACACTCATAATCCATGGGGGTTTCAATATCTTTGGGAGGGATACAGACCCCGGAGGGACCACCAAGCTGAACCGCTTTTAATGCTTTGCCGTCCTTCAATCCTCCGGCGATCTGCATAATGATGGAAGATAATCGGATACCCATCGGCACTTCCAGGAAACCTGTATGCAATGATTTTCCTGACACAGAGAAAACCTTCGTACCCTTCGATGATTTGGTCCCGATCGATTTGAACCAGGATGGCCCGTTTTCAAGGATACCTGGAACATTGGCAAGCGTTTCCACATTATTGACAACTGTGGGCTGGCCAAACAATCCCTTTTCAGCAGGATAGGGAGGTTTTGAAGTCGGCAATCCGCGGTTCCCTTCCAGGCTTGCGATCAGGGCAGTCTCTTCACCGCAGACAAATGCGCCGGCACCCGGTTTTATCCTTATAGTCAGTTTAAAACCGCTACCAAAAATGTTTTCACCCAGGAACCCGTATTCTTTGGCTTGCAGGATTGCCTTTTCAAGGATAGCTAAGGGTTTTTCATAATCAGATCTCACATAAATAATAGCATTGTTGGCTCCAATGGCATAAGAGGCTATTGCGACACCTTCAATGACCCTGTGGGGATCGCTTTCAATAATTGCCCGGTCCATAAAAGCACCGGGATCACTTTCATCTGCATTGCAAATCAGGTATTTCTGGTCTCCGGCAGTATCCAGGGCAAGCTTCCATTTTCTACCAGTGGGGAAACCACCGCCTCCGCGTCCCCTCAGCTCACTCTGGTCAATGATTTCGCAGATCTTATCTGCCGGATAGTTCAATACCGTTTTGTATAACGATTTATAACCGCCCCTGACAATGTAATCTTCAATTGAACCGGGCGATATTATTCCTGCATTCTTTAAAATATGCCTTCGCTGATGAAGAAACCAGGGATGCTGCTCAATAAAGGGAATATTTGGCCATTCTTCCAGTCCGGGGAACCTGTATTGACCTAAGAGATTGTCGCCCTGTACATTGTGATGAAAAGTGGAGTTGACCAGGTCTTCAACCTTATCGGAAGTAACACTGTGGAATGACAATCTGGCTTTCCCGGGCAACTGGATTTCGACTATGGGTTCAGCAGAACAAAAACCGTTGCAGCCGACTTCCACGATATTCGCCTTCAGATCATTTTCTTTTACATATTTCCTGATTGCTTCAAGTGTCCGGTCAGCTCCAGCTATCACACCACAGGTACCTGTCCCTACATAAATTACGGGAACCACGACCTTTTCGCGCCTGATGAGGGTAAGCCTTTCGGAAGTATGCTGATCGAAAATACCGGAATAATTCTTGATCACCTTCTCTATAAGGAATTCCTTTATATCTGAATTGTTGGGCCCTTGCATGTTAGACGGTTTTTTCCCTGAGAGCTTTTATTATTCCTGCAAGCTCTGCAGGACGAATATTTTTGTAAAAAGTGTCGTTTATCCTGACAATGGGCGAATGGCTGCAACCTCCCATACAACTCACGGTCTCAAGACTGAATTTCTTGTCCCTGCTGACCGATCCGGCCTTGACCTTAAGGATCTTTTCTATCTCCCTCAGGTAAAATGAAGAACAGCACAAATAGCATGAAGTTCCCCTGCAAACCTGGATATGATATTGCCCCCTGACTTTAAACCTGAACTGGTCATAAAAAGTCGCCACACCATAAATTCTATTGGCAGGGATGTTCAGGAATACAGATACTTTCTCAATGATCTCATCAGTCAGGCAGCCCTTTTCCTTCTGGATCTCCTGAAGAAGCGGGATCAGGTTCTCTGGTTTTTTAACGGTGTATTTTTCGAAAATATGATCCATAAGCAAAGTAACCATTCACTACAAAGATAAGTCAAAATATTGAATCATGAAATATTTTATTGTGAAAAATTTAGCATTGTTAATAAATAAACAAAACAGTTAAGCTGGTCTTTATCATTAAATTATTTATAAATTCTTCGAAATTACCTGATTTATTTGTACTTTTGAGCATTATGATCGATTCTCCTTTATTTGAAATAAAGCAGGAAACCTGCATAAAATGTTACTCCTGTGTAAGGATTTGTCCTGTCAAGGCCATAAAGGTAGATGTGATCACAGAATACCCGTCCATACTGCCTGAGCGTTGTATAGGTTGCGGGAGTTGTTACAGGGCATGCTCACCCGGGGCTATCTATTACCGTTCCTCGATCGTGGAAACCCGGGAAATTATTTCCTCCGGGGAAAGAGTTGCAGCAATATGCGACCCTGCAATTTCAGGGGAATTCCATGACATAACCGATTATCGCAAATTTGTCCAGATGATCCGGAACCTTGGATTTACTTATGTGATGGAGATTTCCTTCGGGGTTGATCTGGTTGCAGAACAATACAGGGAACTTCTGGGGGATTTCAGGGGCAAGTTTCATATTATGGCGAATTGTCCGGCGGTCGTTTCGTTTATCGAGAAATTTTATCCGGAACTGATTAATAATCTTGCTCCCATCGTTTCCCCGATGATTGCTGCTGCAAAAGTCGTGAGAAGAAGGTACGGCAGGGAAGTGAAAGTTGTGGCGATCGGGCCTTGTATTGCAGCAAAGGATGAGGCCAGGAGGTTTGAAGGAGATTCAAGGATCGATTCCGTCCTGACTTTCACTGAGCTGAGGCAGCTCTTCAGTGAGTGTAATGTCCGTGAAAGCCATCTTGAATTTTCAGAATTCGATCCGCCTCTCGGAAATAAAGGGTCATTGTACCCTGTCAGCAACGGGATCTTACAATCTGTCGGCATCAGTGAGGATCTCCTGGAAGGGAATGTGATCACCACCGAAGGCCGCGATAACATGCTGAGCGCTGTAAAAGAATTTGATACGAGAATTGACATAATCCGCAGGCATTTTAATATTTTTTACAATGACGGATGTTTGATGGGACCAGGAACTTCCCCCGGCGGGGAGAAATTCCTTCGTCATACCCTTGTGACCGATTATGCCGGAAAGCGGTTGAAAACACTTGACATGGAGGTATGGCAGAAGGATATCGGTGAGTTCTCGGACCTGGACCTGAGCCGGGGTTTTGTACCTGATGACCAGCGGCTACCGTTGCCTTCGGATGAAAAAATTGAGGAAGTGCTGAAAATGATCAACCAGCAGGATCATAAAGATAATGAGATCGGTTGCGAATCATGTGGCTATGCTAATTGCAGGGAATTTGCAATTGCCATTGCCCAGGGCCTGGCGACTACCGATATGTGCCATATTTTCAGCGGAAGGAACCGCCAGGAATATATCAAAACCCTTCGTGCAACCAATGAAAAACTGGCAAAAACGCAGGAAGCACTGAAGATCTCGGAAGAAAAAGCAAAATCGGAAAAGGAAAGCCAGGAAGGAACCTACAACCTGATCACTTCCACGCTTCAGCAACTCGTCTCCGGTGTTGTCATTGTCGATGAAAACCTGAAAATCCTCTATGCGAATAAAGCTTTCATAAGTATCCTCGGTGAAGAGGCCTCTATGGTTGATGAAGTGATCCCGGGACTGGAAGGAGCGGATCTCAAATCCCTTCTGCCGGTCCACTTTTATAAACTTTTTACATATGTCCTTTCTTCTGATGAGAATGTCGACCGCAAGGATGTCCCTTATGCCGACAACATCCTGAATGTTTCGGTATTTTCGCTGAGGTCAAAAAAATTTGCAGGCGGTATAATCCGTGATATGTATATGCCTGAAGTTTATAAGGAACAGATCATTGCACGAATGAAAGAAGTGATTGACCAGAACTTCGACATGGTTCAGAAAATTGCATTCCTTCTCGGTGAAGGATCTGCCAAAACGGAACAGATGCTTAATGCTATTATCGAGTCCCATCAGCAGTCGGCGCCAAAAAAATAAACCATTTCCTGTATGGATGAAAAATTCTATATTGAGGTAGCATGTAAACAGAAAAACCATGGGGATGCCAGGGTTTGCGGGGATGTGTTCTTATCACGGCGGGTCAGGGAAGAAGGAAGGATCATTGCTGTATTGTCAGACGGGCTGGGCCATGGGATCAAAGCCAATATACTTGCCACCCTTACTTCCACTCTAGCACTGAACCTCACCCAGGAACACAAAAGCGTCGAAGCAATTGCAGCCACTATTATGAATACCCTGCCGGTTGATAGTGTGAAGGAAATGAATTATTCAACTTTCACCGTTGCCGATATTGATGTGGATGGTGAAGTGAAGATACTCGAATACGAAAACCCGAAAACATTATTTTTCAGGGGCACAAGGTTAAATGAGCCTGTATGGAACGGCGTTGTCCTGCAGGGAGTGAAACATGCCGGGAAAGAGGTGCTGACTACCAGTTTCAGGCCTCTGAAAGAAGACCGTATCATATTCTGTTCTGATGGAGTAGTTCAGTCAGGACTGGGTTCTGATAAGTTCCCGCTTGGGTTCGGGCAGGAGAATCTGGAGAAACTGCTTACCGACGCCATACAGGAGGAGCATTTTATCTCGGCCGATAAACTGGCTGCAAAGGTCATTGACAGGGCGAACCTCAACGATGGCTTTCATCCCCGTGATGATATCAGTTGTGTTGTGATCTATTACCGCGAACCCAGGAAGCTGATGATTTGCAGTGGCCCTCCTGTGGACCCGGCCAACGACGCCATGTTTGCAAACCTGCTCAGGCAGTTTGACGGAAGGAAGATAATTTCCGGCGCCACAACAGGCGATATGATAGCAAGAGAATGGAAGCAGGAGATCACCGACAACAATGTAATGACAGACCCTGAACTGCCGCCTGTAGCATTTATGGAAGGGGTCGAACTGATTACTGAAGGGATCCTCACACTGAGCAAAGTCAGCGAGCTGCTCAAGAAATACAGTTCAGCAAATGAGCTGGGTAAAGGCCCGGCCGACCTTATCGTAAAGGCTGTTCTCGAAAGCGACGAGATACATTTCCTCATCGGGACCAATATCAATGTGGCCCACCAGGATCCCACCCTCCCCGTGGAACTCGAACTGCGGCGTACAGTGGTCCACCGGATAGCCCGCACCCTGGACGAGAAGTTCATGAAGGAAGTCAGCATGAAGTTTTTCTGATCTCAGGGATTTTGTTTTCCCAGCTTACTTGTTTTCACCCTGAAAATTTTAATCCTCATCGAATCCCCGCTCCCGTAATGGCAGCATATCCACAATTCACCCTGTTTGCCGGCCAGGATATGGGGTGCACGCGCAGCCTCTTCCCCGCTTGTTATTTTTACAGGTTCCGACCATGCATCCCCGGCACCGGAGACCAGGTAGAGAGACCAGTTGCTGTTTTCATGCGGATTTCGCCCGCTCCATACCACCCAGGTCAGCCCGTTCGCATCTTCAGTTGCGCAGGGAGTCTGATTGAATCCCGCTGTCCTGGCCGTGGTAAGTTCCGCTGGCAGTGACCAGCAACGGGATAAGGTGTCAAAACTGGAAGCAAGGATCTTCTGGTTCCCCGTCTCCGGCACATCCCAACCCATGGTCTCCCTGAAAACCATGCGTTTGCCTTCTTTCTCGCTTAAGGCGAATGGATAGCCGCCGTTCTCGCAATCATCAATATTTTCTTTTACTCCTGTGACTGCGGATGGACTCCCTGCCAGGTTGCCGGCACATACCCCGAGTGTGGCAGGATAATGCTGGTTCCAGGCTCCCCAGAATTTTCCGCTGGCATCCGATGAAAGACTTATCCACCAGGCATTTGTATAATCCCTGAGGGTGGAGCTCCTGACTACTTCAAGGGGGTGTACGCTGTCGGGCACACCATTCCTGATGATCCTGTAAAAAGGGAACCTGAAATTTGCTTTCCAGTAAGTCCAGGCAAGGGCTATGTTGTTGTCCTTCCCGCACACGACCGAGGACGTTACTGCATCGCAGGGCAGTACTTCAGAGATCATGACCGGGTCGGATAACCTTTTCCCGTCCCAGAAACGGCCGTACAAACGGTAAAACCCGTCACGATCGTTGAGGTAGAATACCCAGACCTTATTGTTGCATACGCTGACCAGCGGGTCGTAACTGCGCGACCTGTCGCATTCAACAGCCATGCTTACAGGTCTTTTTACATCGAGTGATGAAAGAATTATATCGCCTTTTTCTTCCCAGGCAAGCCAAACCATGCCCTGAGCGTCCCTTGCCATGGAAGGGAATCTGCTTCCTGCACCCCCCAGGGTGTATTCTGTTCCAAGGCTGTAAGATTTCTCAACCGGGTTTTTTATAACAACCCGGTGTCCGGGCAGGGATTTGGAGGCAGGAATCCTGCAGATGCCTTTGCATTCAGGGGACCCTATATATGAAATGGTTCGGGGATCTGCATAAACCCAATGATGAGGATCTGTTTTATCAAAGAATCCCTGCAGTAAAAGCCTCGACCGGGCCGTTCCTGCAGTACAGGATGATATGCTGAAATCCACGCTGTTATCGTAAAACCCTTTCAGGCATTTAGGCCCCCTGATGTTCAGCACCAGGTACTTTTCAGGATTACGGGGATTGGGCAGGCAGGCCGAAAAAGCAATGGTATCGAGACCGAAGCGGTAACTCCCGATAATCAGCACCGAATCTCCGTCTATCCTGAACGGGGTTTTGATGCCCGAAAGAAGCCCACTGAATCCTTCCCTGAAGCTGCCCGCCAGGTAAACGTGCCGGCTAAGATCGGCAGGTGTGACCTCCCTGAGGAATTTTACCGTATAGCATTTTGCCCTGGATGCAAACTCCTGTTCACGCCTCTGGCGGGCCGTATCCCCGTCGGGGATCACGCAGACTGCCTTATAGTGCTCATTTTCATAAATAAGACGGCTTGCAAAATGAAGATCCCCCGTGGGTTTGAACCTGACGTCTGAGTCGTTCCACAGGGTCATCCGCAGTGCATAAAACATTGAATCGTAAGGAGTAAGATAGCCTTCAGGAATTTTTACGATCTGCTTTCCGCCCCTGAATGCCAGCAGGGAAGGGAACCCGTCCTGGTGATACTGGTGCAGCAGGGGGGGATAGGTAAGGGTCGGAGTCAGGGTATCCCTGTAATGCAGCTCAAAAGTGTACACATCCAGCTGGGGATTGAAGAGGCATTGGGTAAAACTGCAGCCTCCTTTCCGGCGGTTTTCTTCCAGGTAATTCCTCGAAGCAAAATACCCGTCTACAAGACAATATCCGCAGTTGGCCGATGAGAATGGCTGGACAACAGTGGTTTCAGCTGACCTTGCAAGGCTGTCGAAGGCGACAGGATTTCCCCACAGGTCTTCAGCTTTCCTTACAATCGTATCCTGTGCCTGCAGTACCTGTCCGCAAAGTACAAGGTACATAGGAAATAACATTATTTTTTTCATTCGCTATTCGTTATTGTTCGCACCAATTATTTATTTCAATTGTGTGCTCACGATTGCTTCGCAATTCGATATTCAATTATTCAATATTCGCTCAATACCCTCCATCAATATTCCATGCGTGGTATGGATTGTCCCTCCTGAGAGCGAGGTTCCCGCGGGCAGTATCCCCCGAAGGAAGGCGGAGGGTAAAGGGAACGTAATCGCCGGGATAAAGCCCTGAGCGAAATGCCTCTCCCAGTTTTAAAAGCCTGATTCCGCTGTACGACTGCAGGACAGCTTTCAAAGCATTGCTGCCCGACAGTGCTTCCACGGGAAGCAGGCGGCCCAGTTGTTTCACATCCTGATTTGAGATAGCATCAAAGAATAGACGGGCAGCCTGTATGCTGCTGATATCTTTGATCCCTAAGCGGTTGATACTGTCCATTGCAGCAAGCGGGACAACAGGGATTTCTTCCTGCGGGATGAATCTCAGCAGTGTATCGGGAATTGGCTGGTTATAAGCAATCCGTTCAAGCCTGATCACGGGGATGAGTTGTTTGCCTTTTTCAACGGTAACCTCCATTGATTCGGGGAGCATAGTGGCTTTGCTGAAGATGTAGGTCCTGGTGTTGTTCGATTCCGCGACCGAAGAGTTCAGGGCAAAGGTATTGCTGAAATTCCCGAGTGCTTTTGCCTTTATTGTTAGTATGATTTTCCCGTCCTTTTCGTCAATGCGGCAGGATGCATCATGGCTGCGCGCAAACTCTTTTTCCGATTCAAGCAGTTTCGCAGGATCCAGGAAAATCTTCATCCAGTTGACAAAACCGTTTTCGGGACTGCCTTTCAGTACATATCCTGAGCCAGAAGTCACCATATACTGGTCCTTCCCGTCCATAAGCACCATACGGCCCTCTTTTTCCATTCTCCATTTCGGAGGATTGCCGAAGGTCTTCCACAGGCGGCATTCCAGGAAGCCACCCGATGGATCGATGAAATCGATATTTTCATATTCCCTGGTCCTGATGCTGAAGGTCATCTGAACCGACTTCATTTCCAGCATGGCAACAAGGGAACGGTTGATGAGCTTTTCTGCTGCCACGGCCGGGTTGCGAACGCTGACCAGGATGAAGGTCAACGCGATCGCGGCAAAGATCATGACGGATGCTGCTATCCTAACGGCCTTTTTCCACGGGAACTCTTTAATTTTATGCGGACCGCCCTGTGATCCCTGCATGCTTTCTTTCCTGATCTCATGAACCAGGCTGTCGCTGAACCCCTTCCTCGAAACAGGCCGGTTGGTCGAACTGATCATGCCGGCCAGGTATGAGATGTCCCTGTAATGCCGCTTGCAGTCCTCACACCCTTCAATATGTTCTGTCAGTTTCTCCCTTTCGCCGGAGGTAAGGGATCCGTCAAAGAGATCGGCAATCCTGTCATGGATAAATTCACAGTTCATCATATGCTTCCTTTTTTACACGAAAGCCCGATCGCAGTTTGTTTATGCCGTATGTAAATCTTGATTTCACAGTGGTCACAGGTGAAGAGGTGACCTCGGCAATATCGGCGAAGCTCATTTCTTCAATGAGCCTGAGCCTGATCACAATGGCCTGGTCTTCCGGAAGATTTTCGAGCATGATAGTTACGCGCATGGCATCTTCGCTGAGCATCATGGATGTTTCAACGGGCTCTTCAATTCCCTGTTTGGGTTCTCTCAGGCTCACACGGATAAATGTTTCCCTGGTCGCATTCCTCCTTATCAGGTCCAGGCAGGAGTTCGAGATCATACGGTGAATATAATTCAACGGCTTGCTTATGCACCTGAGACTGTGTCTGTCGCGGAACACTTTCAGAATGACATCCTGTACCACATCTTCAGCATCTTCAATGTTTCCAAGACGGGAATATGCATGCCTCACGAACCCTTCGAGCTGTTTGCCGACGAATAATTCGAACTCGATTGCAGACTGGGGAAATCGTTGAATATCTGTTGACATGAAATTCGGGGTTTCAGTATATAGACGTACACTGCCGCAAAAAAGACTTAAAGGTCACATAATTTTTATAAAAATAAAAAGCCCGCTGTTAAAATAAACAGCGGGCCAACATCAAGTATTAACCAAAAAACCAATTCTTAAGTTCTGTATTCAGCGATTATATCGGCAACACCGTCGGGAGCCACGCGTCCATATACCTTTTCACCGACCAAAACCACAGGGGCCAGTCCGCAGGCACCTACGCACCTCAGGCAGCTCAGTGAGAACTTACCGTCAGGAGTGGTCTCTCCGACCTGGATATTCAGCTGGCGCTTGAATTCTTCCAGTACTTTTTCCGCCCCCCTTACATAACAGGCTGTTCCCAGGCATATGGAAACCGGGTTCTTCCCCTTGGGCTGCATGGTGAAGAAAGAGTAAAAGGTTACCACACCATAAACATGGGCTACCGATACATTGAGTTCCTTTGCAATGACTTCCTGCACCTCGGCGGGAAGGTAACCAAAAATACCCTGGGCTTTATGAAGCACATTGATCAGCTCGCCTTTCTCGTTATTGAATGTTTTGCAAACATCCTTCAGCTCCTGCAGCTTCTTTTCCGATAATTTTATCTTGGCCATAATGTTGTTGTATGCGATTTGCGATCAGCGAATAGCGATTAGTGATGAGCCATAAATAATGAGAATTCGCAATTCGTTGTTCAATATTCGATATTCAATTACTCTTCCACAAAAACTCCCGCACTTTTATCAAAGTAGTGGGTATGCAGCAGATGATGTGATTTTTCGCTCATCGGTTTTCCAAGGAATTCTTTATATAGTTCTATGATGAACGGGTTTTCATGGGATTTCCTGATCGGTTTGCCGGCATCCTCGCGGTAAATGGCGGCAGCTCTTTGCTTGATGATCTCCGAATTCCCGTAATGGTAAGGCTGGCCACCTCCTCCGATACATCCCCCCGGGCAAGCCATGATCTCAATGGCATGGAACTTGCTCTTCCCGTCGCGGATGTCTTCCAGCAGTTTGCGGGCATTGCCTAATCCGTGGGCAATACCGATATTAATCGGCAGTCCGTCGAAATCAATGGTTGCCTTACGGACATTCTCCAGTCCGCGTAATTCCATAAAATCGACTTTTTTAAGTTTTTTACCTGTGTACAGTTCGTAGGCTGTACGGCATGCAGCCTCTATCACCCCTCCTGTTGCGCCGAAGATGACGGCGGCACCGGTGGATTCGCCGAGAGGGTTGTCAAAGTCGTCTTCAGGAAGAGCGTTGAAATCAATATTCGACTGCCGGATAAGATTTGCAAGCTCACGAGTTGAGAGTGAATAATTCACATCGGGATCTCCGTCCACTTTGAATTCTTCGCGCTGGCATTCATATTTCTTGGCCAGGCAGGGCATGATGGAGACCACGATCATGTTGCGGCGGTCAACGCCCAGTTTCTTTGCGAAATATTCCTTTGCAACGGGCCCGAACATCTGCTGGGGAGACTTTGCCGATGAGGGAATATCGCGCATTTCGGGGAAATGATGCTCGAAGAAGTTAACCCAGCCGGGGCAGCAGGAAGTCAGGATGGGGAGCTTTACATCCCTTTCACCCTTAAGGTAACGGGTAAGACGGTCGAGTAGTTCGGTGCCTTCTTCCATGATCGTAAGGTCAGCGGCAAAGTCAGTGTCGAAAACATAGTCAAATCCAAGTCGTCGTAGTGCGGCGACCATCTTACCTGTTACAAGGGTG
>Ga0182021_10005089_pt1 | contig 15526 bp, 20 predicted proteins | sample 612E3MmetaG_FD_120493 | JGI IMG/M metagenome (GOLD analysis project Ga0182021, IMG submission 120493) | Permafrost microbial communities from Stordalen Mire, Sweden - 612E3M metaG (Illumina Assembly) | ecosystem: Environmental > Terrestrial > Soil > Wetlands > Permafrost | place: Sweden... | reverse complement strand
GCGATCCGTGGAGAACAAAAGTTATGTGACCCTTTTGCAGCCCCGCCGCAATATCTCCAATTGGTTCGTAGGTGCCTTCATCCCAGATGGTCACCTCCCCTGCCCCATACTCCCCTTCCGGGATAGGTCCCTCGAAGTTTCCATATTCCAAAGAATGGTCTTCAACCTGAATTGCAAGGCGCTTGTCGGCGGGATTCATGGATGGACCCTTGGGGACAGCCCATGATTTGAGGACACCGTCATGTTCCAGGCGGAAGTCCCAGTGGAGGTGGGTGGCGTGATGTTCGTGGACGACGAAGCGGGGCATGGATTTATAGTTGTCTGACTGTTATTTCCCAACCAATCATAGTATTGATTTCATCCAGGATGTTGACGCGGCCCTTCTTTGCCTGCTCTCCCTCTATTTCCGTAACCCCTCCGAAGCTGCCAGCACGGATTTCCCGGCATGCGTCATGCCCTTGATCTCCGCTTCCCTCTTCCCCGCACTGCTGCGGGTATGTCCGCTCTCCAGGTAGACCACCCGTCTCGGCTGACGCCCGCGAAAATACCGGGCGCCGCGCCCGCTTGCATGCTGGGTGAACCGCCTGTTCATATCGGTGGTGATGCCCGTATACAGCGAATCATCGGAACAGAGAATGATGTAAACGTGCCAGTTCATGGGCGGCAACTTTTTCCACCCCTATGTTTGAATGCAGCCCTGTCCCCTTTAATCCACAATTTTTATTATACCCGCAAAAAATATTCTTAAACAGACTATATTTTTATGTTCCACGTGGTATACTGTAAGCAGAAGGAAAGAAGTACAAACCATTATAAAGGAGGTTTTACTTTATATGGATGTTACGCCACCCGGCAGGTTTCTCAAATAAGCGGTAACCACTGCCCGATTGACAGATAATCGGGATACTACCTGCAAAGGTAACAAAGATCAAAAATAAAGCCCACCGGATGAATTGGTGGGCTTTTCATATTCTGCATTTATTTGATGAGGGTAAAGGGGGCAGGGTACTTCGACGGAAAGCAGCCTGCCGCTCGATTCTTACAGCTTGTCCACAGTCAAGGGCTGACCCGCTTTATTGGCGCAGGATTAAATGGGGAAATCAACCGGTTAAACTTCGGACTTCAGCCTGACTATCTTCAGCCCGACTTCGGCTCATGAACGGTTGGTTACGCTCCGCTTTGCCCGATACGGCGCGGGAGTTTCGGCAACGTGCATCCCGATCTGGTTTTCAACCGGTTCGAAGATGATGCGTACCCGTGAATGCAGGGCCTCGGCAACGCGTCGCAGCATGCTGAGGGAGTGACCTTCATAGCCGGCTGACTCCAGTCGACTGATCTGCTGCTGGGAAGTATGAAGAAGCATGGCGAGTTCTTTCTGGGAAAGTCCGGCCTGTTGACGAAGAGCTGTGATCTGCAGCGCCACATCCCAAGCCTCGCCGACATGCGCAAAGCGGGCGGCAAAGGCCGGGTCTTGCAACTGTTCTTCGAGATAGTTGTCGAAATTGGTCTTTTTCATCGCGGCATTCTCCTCTGCCAGTCGTGCATGCGCTCCCGTGCAATTTCGAAATCGCGGGCCGGGATGCCCTGGCCCTTGTTCCGGATACCGTGCACCGCAATTATCCTGCGGTTCCTCACAAAAAACCAGAAAACGCGGGTATTCAGTTTGCCCACATGGCGCAGCTCAAACAGCCCATCGCCAAGCGCCTTGGATAAGGGCTCGCGGTGATACTGCCGGTTTCGAAGTTTTGCCAACCCGGCGAGCACCGCCGCGAAGTCGTTCGGATCACTGGCTTTCAATTCGTCCAGAAATTGCCGAACAGGACATATTCCGTTCTCCGACTCATAGAATTCTACACTGAAATCCATAATCTCTCAACATCAAATTTGATGTGTTTGCCTCTGTTTGTCCAAGTTCAAGGCCAGACCCATTCATTTCAGGGCCTGATATACGCATTCAGCCCGATGGTCACCGGCTTGCCGTCCACTTCGGCGGTCGTTACGGCGTTGCCCCGCGTGCTGGCCACCACCAGGGTCTTGCCCGATGCCGAAGGGGTCGGCTTCTCCAGGTCGATTTCGATGCAGAGTTTGTTCCCTTTGATTTCAACGGTCATTGCCATGGCGGGTCTCCTGTTCGGTTATTTGTTGAGGGGTGAAGGGGGCGGGGAAGCTTGACGGGAAGCCGCCGTGACACTCTCGTGGTCCTGGACGACGATTAGGGGCAATTCAGTCGGGGATGGGACCGATGAGGCTTTCGGCCAGCTTGAGGAATTGCACTGCGCGGGTAATCTGCTCCTGTGCCTGCTCGTAATTCACAGCGCTGCGAAGGCCATAGTCACCGCTGTGCCGCAACTCCTGCGCTTCCATGAGGAAGCGATGAAACTCGGCCGGCACCTTGCCGTTCCGCGCAAACTCCCGGCCGAAAGCTGAAATCACAGCCGAATGTTTCGAAAATGAGAGCCCTTCACCTTCAAGAAAAGCCTCGGCAATGTAAAACATGGCGAAGTAGGCGCGCGACGCCGCGTAGCCAGGGTATTCCCCTTCCAGAAGAAGTTTCGCGGCAGCGGTGCTGTCTCGGGCTTCAAAGAGGAGTTCGAGTTGTTCGTCCGTCATGCCGCGATGCCTTCCCTGCGGACGTTGCGCAGCAGCGGGCCGTTCCGGTGGAGATAGCGGTACTCATCCACGAAGACACAGCTGATCACCACGTCGTTTTCAAGAGAAAGTTCCGAAACTATGCCGCCGGTTCTTTTTATTTCCTCGCCGGGGTTAACGTCGCCGCGCAAAACAACGAGCACGTCTATGTCCGAACCAGGCTCGGCATCACCGCGGGCATGGGAGCCGAACAGAACCATATGGACCAGCCTGGCTCCATACAGAAGTTCCAGCCTTTCGCGCAACGCTGCAATGATCTTACGAACTTCCGGCATAGTTTCTCCCCGTTACATCACCGTGTTATCCGCAGTATACAGGAATTACAGAAAAATTCAAAAGAAGACGTGATGCTGGAGCATAAAGCTTATTTACGGATAAGTTCTTGGATATAGTGTATGTTCCCTTTGATTTCAACGGTCATTGCCATGGTGAGTTCTCCTTTTCGGTTATTCTGTTGAGTGGGGAAGAGGGCATTCAGTTGCCGAGGAACTTGTGGCTGGGTGCCATGCGAGGTGATGCTGCGCGGGCCGGCAGGCGGGGTTTGTGGGGAGCGGGATTTACCTGTCTTTCATGCGTGCCGGCAGGTGGGCGGATTCACCGGCTTCCGAAAAGTGCCGATCGGCAACGAGGATGGTGTAGTCGTCCCGGAGCCTTCATATGCAGGCTGCTAGTTTTAGTTCAAATCACCGGGCATTTCATCCAGATGTCGCTTCAATTCAGAAACCTGACCGACACCACATCCCAGATTATGTCCTCGTCAATGCCAAAATAACCATGAACTAAAATGTCACGTAACCCTGCCATCTTCTTCCATTCCACATCCGGATAGTTACGACGGGCATCAGCCGGAATCTTCTTGGAAGCCTCACCGATGATTGCCAGGTTGCGCGTTACCGCGTCGACTGTTTTCGGATCGTGAAAGAACTCATCGCGTGACATGGTTCCGACATAGGCAATGACCCGTGCCGCGCAGTCGCGGATATCCTTGAGGAAGAGGCGACAGTCCCGCTCAGACATGGACCGCCTCGCGGAAGATCCTCGTCTTGAGTTCCTCCCTGACGGAGTCCTTGATGACCAGGTCCACTTTTCCCCCGACGATGCGGCCAAGGTAAAACTTCAGCTCCATGTAGTTGTCGAAGGTCTTGTGGGCCTTGTCGAGTGCCACGAGGATATCGACGTCGCTCCGCTTTTTCTGCTGCTCCCTGGCATACGAGCCGAATACCGCCAGTTCGGTCACCCCGAACCGTTCGCCAAGCCCCTCCCTGCAGGACTTCAACACCTTGAGCAGTTCATTCTTTGTCCGTACTTTTTTCATTCTGCTATCTCCACGTTATTCAATGGCAAGAAGTATAATCCGATTTGAGAGTATGTGCAATAATGAATGCTCATTGACAAATAACCGAAGACCAGCTGGCAAGGGCTGCAGTGGATTTATTGCAAGATGGGTGGGTGGCGCGGATCACGGCGACCTGCTGGGACGGGGCGATGTTGTACCGTGCCGGGACCACAGGGATCGCCGCCAGGCCGAAGATCCCGGCGAGGAGTTCGGGGGGTATCGGAGAGTGAAGCGTCCGCACATGGGGTGAGTCCAATCAGTCCTTCTTTTTGATGAGCAGCCACTCCTTCCCCGTCCCCTTCTTCATCCGTACCAGGGAAAACTCGCCGGATAGCTTTTTACCATGAAGGCAGAACCTGATGGCCCCGGACGCCAAGCCCACTTCGAAATCGTCCAGCGGCTCGTAGGTGCCTTGGTCCCAGATGGTTACTTTACCCGCCCCATATTCACCTTCCGGAATTTCACCTTCAAAACTGCCATACACAAGTGAATGGTCCTCAACCTGGATGGCGAGGCGCTTGTCGGCCGGATTCATGGACGGCCCTTTCGGAACGGCCCAGGACTTGAGGACGCCGCCGGATTCCAGGCGGAAGTCCCAATGGAGGTGGGTGGCGTAGTGTTCGTGAACGACGAAGCGGGGCATAGGTTTATATTTTTCTGTCTGTTATTTCTCTAGCAATCACAGTATTGATTTCGTGTAGAATGTAGACGCGACCCTTTTATTTTCCCTACAATTATCTCCCGCTCATTACGAAACTCCTCCAACCGTCATCACCAGTTGAGACGTGGCTCTGGTCATGGCAACGTAGAGAAGCTTGGCCACCTCCACATCAGCCTGGGCCTTCTCCACGATTCGGCCTCCCATGATGGCCACCAGCGGAAATTCCAACCCCTTGCTGTTATGCATGGTCAAAAACTTTACCTTGGTGTCATGCTTGTCGAAAGAGGTCGTTTTCTTGCCGTCGACATAAATATGCTGATCCTTGAGCGCCCGGAAGATTTCGTCCCTATCCGTAGCATCCCAGTACAAAATCGCCATATCCTTCCACGCAACCCCGCTTTGATGGGCTTCCTTTAGGCGCTTGACTATCTCGTCGGCTTCGTCCCTGATAGTCGGGAGTTTCACCAGCAGCGGCCGCGCACCCCGCCTACCCGCAGAGACCGGGGCCAGACGCGGTATGCCGTCCTCGTCCGCATCCTCCTGGGTCAGAAGCTGCCGGGCAAAACCGGCGGCAAAGTCGAGAATCTCATGGGTATTGCGATAGTTCACCTTGAGAATGGTGGTTCGACCCTGGGCATGGATGCCGACACTCCTGAAACTGAACTTCCCCATTTTATGGGTGTCGTAGATGGACTGTGCATCATCATACAGCACCAGGAGTGAGCTGGTCTGGGGATTGACCATCTGCACCACCATCTTGAGCCATTCGGGGCGGAAGTCGTGCCCTTCGTCAATCATAACCGCATCATACTGCCCGGACGGTATGAACTTGCGATCCACCTCACGGATAACCTTGTCCACCATCTCATCATAGAAGATATTGTCGTCCCCATGATTGCGGGGCAGATCAACATTGTAGGTCGTCAGCTGCTGCCGGCACCAGGCATGGAAGGTATGCACTTGGACCTTATCCGTAAGCCCCTTGACCTGCATCCATTGTTCCAGCCGTTGGGCCAAGAGCCGGTTGTAACAGAGCACCAGTATCGGACGTGAACAGACCTTGGCCAGGTGTTCGGCCCGATAGCCAAGGATGAGCGTCTTGCCCGATCCTGCCACACCGTGGATCACTCGATGACCCTGCCCCAGGCTGCGGGCCAGTTGTTCTTGCTGCAGGTCCATCACCCGCAGAATATCAGGCAACCCTTGTGGTTGATCTTCAAGATCGTCGAAGAGGGATGCCTGTTTGTACGGCAAGCGGATTTCCGGAAAGAGATGCCAGCGAACACGCTCTATCTGCGGCAGTGTCAGTAGTCCATGGGCATTGAAGGGAAACATCCCCCAGAGCCGCTCCTGAAAGGCCATGGGATCAACAGACTCAGTCATTTCGTCCCGGCAGATAACATGGTGCTGCTCGATTGCCTCCCCGAGGTCAGTTTGCTCGAATTCACTGCGGGTTATGTTGGGAAGTACAACGCCAAAAGTCCACGGGAATAGCAGCTTCCCTAGAAACTTGCCATCAGTCCAGACCAGTTGTGGATCGGTTTTCAGGATATCGGCAACGGCCATGGCATAGCCGCGAGCCTGTTCCATCGGGTTCTTGACCGTCATGTGGCTGCCGTTAACAAATATGGTTGCTTCATGACTGTTGATTGTTTGGATTGTAGACAGGCGCCAATCCTTGACTTCCAGGATCAGTACGCCTCGTCGGGGGTGAAGGACAATAAAGTCAGGATGAATACGAGCGGGGCCAATGGGAACGTTGAACCAGCAGAGGTAATCATCCTCCAGCTTTGCCTCCAGCAACCTGGCAAAGCGTCGCTCGCCGGGAGAATCGAATTTGCAGGTGCTGATACTTGGAATGAGTGTGGCCATGGATTTGCCTTAGATTTTATGGATAATCGAGAAACATTCTCTCTTGCGCTTTCAACTCTTAAAAATCATGCCATAAAAACCCGCCGCCAACTTTGGTCTATCGGCTGCACTTCTTCCTTACAGAGCCATAGGTTTGCGCCAGCGGTTTCGGCCTGTGAGTAGGCCCAGACAGTGATCTTCTCGGTTGCTTCCTGGTTATGGAGAATGCATCGTGTGTCAAACTCCTCGCCAAGTGCTATCCCATGTAGTTGATTTCTTTTCTGCCAGTTTTCAAGGTGACTGGGAGCGGCAAGAAAGTCTCTTTTACTCCTGTTGCACGTTGAATGGGCAAGAACAAAATTATGCCCTAGATCAAGCGGGTAACGAGTCCATGGGATGAAATGATCAATTTCTCCACCCTCGCGCAACATTCCATTGCAGTAAAAGCAACCACCAGATTGAACATCTTTGAGAAGCGTCCGTAACCCCGGTAACATTGTACGCTCAGCCCCAAATAAAAACTCTGCCAAATCCGATTCACCCAACGAAGCTACGTTCAGCATCCTTACATGACGAATCCATGCACCCTGTACCAGATTGCGTATGAGATCATAAAATTTTCTGAAATTGTAAACTACACCAGGTTGAAGATTGATGTTTCTACCTCTGCCGTGCTGTTCATACAAAAAAGGCAAAGTCGAGCCTCCCACCACTTGAAGCTTCCAAAGAGGCATCTGCGCTATCGTTGCTGCTACCCTCGTCAGCAAGGCTTTCCAAGCTCTGGCATCTTTTTTTGCAGTAGACAAAGACCCACCGAAACGATCGTGAAGTTCAATGATCCGGCTCAAAATGACTGGCTGGTTTCCGGCTGCCTGCTTCAGCACGCGCACTGGTGCCTGTAAGTTGCCATGCACATATGGTACAGCCGACCGCCAGTAATACTCAGCAAAACTATCTGCAATGTCAAGAGTCGTCAATGGTAAAGGCTCGCCGGTGTCATCTCCGTTTTCAACGGCATAGTCGGCAAGAGACATGATCAGAGCAAATTTGTATGTTGCAACGAAGGAACCTTCATCGAGGATTCGCTGAATATTCGTGATGAATTTAAGTTGTTCTTCTGCGGCTGGTATCGTCATAGCTATTTCCAATATGCTGCCTTATCTGGGAATATCCAGCGCACCCCGCCGCGCGGGTCGGACATGTCACCATCGTATCGTGGGATCAGGTGGATATGCAAGTGCATCACAGTCTGGCCTGCGGCAGCGCCATCGTTGATGCCGATGTTAAAGCCGTCGGGATTGTGTTCTGCAAGAAGACGCTCTCGCACTTCTGCCAACAGGTCGAGCAGCGCCGTCTGCTCTTCTCTGGTTGCTTCAAAGAAAGAGGAAATGTGCCGCTTAGGGATGATCAGGCTATGACCAGGAGTGACCGGGTAGCCGTCATAAATGGCTATGGCGTGGTCGTTGTCCAAGATGACCCTGGATTTTTGCAGATTGCAGAAGGGGCAGAAGGGTTGATTAGCCATGACTCTCTTCTCACACTTTTTTTCATGCTTTAAAATGCTTATCCAAAGCTAAAAACTCACGGTAGCCATTCGGATACGAAAGCGTCAGCGATTGGCGGTCAAAAACTGGATCAGTCTTATGAATTACGGTATGATGGTTCGGACATATCACCATCAAATTGTCATAATCATTGTTCATCGAGCGTACAAACTGAATGATGTGATGGACCTCGACAACCCGCTGGTCATATGGCTCCCCAAAATTATTTCCACAGACTTGGCAGCGAAAAGAATATAGTGCCTTCAAGTCTTCGCCGATCGAACGATCAAGCTTGCGAACCTTCGCCAGTTGTGGTCGCATGACGATGGATGCCGATTCGTCACGACGGGCATAATCGCCAAATCTTTCATATTCCTCCTCCGAAACCCCCGCCAGCATATTGTTAACCTCGTAGATCTCGGACTTCGTTATCACCTCCACCACAAAGACTTCTGGCTGGGATGTTGTGTAAAGCACGAAAAATTCCCTGTTATTCTCTGGCAAGCGAACAAAGGTCTTTCTTCCCTGTAAAATTTCCCGTTCCTTTTTCAGGTAGGCGTAGCTTTCTGAAAATATTTGACGTAGTTTCTGTGGCAGTCCGCTCTTCTCAGTAAATCGAATCTGCACAACATCGGCGTGACGGGCGTATTTCTCCCGGTCAAAGGCCTGGTTGATGAGCATCGCTTCGAACGGCTGCCCATCGACAAGCAGGGTCACACTCCTGCTAATTCCCCGCTCATAACCATCAAGTAGGCTCCTAAACACAACCTGAAGGCGAACCGGTATAGTCAACCCCTCGTGGAGCAGCGACCAGTCGACTTCCTTTCGGTAGATGTAGGATTCATCGAGGGCCATAAAATTTCACGATCACCGATAAAACAATTCTTCACGATGTTTTTGCAAGAAATCAGAATCCGGCAAAAACTTGTCTGGCATTTGGATCTTTTTGCCCTCGTAGGCAATGAAATTCCGTTCCAAGGCTTCGTTCGGAAGGAACTCCCTCAGATACGGACCAAGAACGAGCCTGTATTCCTCGTCAAAGATGATCAAACCCCGGTCAAAGGCGGCGTCTTGGGTTTGCGCGAGGCATAGACCGTTCCTCGGATTAAGGCGATGCTCCGGGTGAATGCCCCAAGGAAGAATGTGGCTTGCAACAAGTAGTTCTGGAATTGGATTGCCGGTAATGCAACAACGGCAGTTATAGGAGGCAAGCACGCTTTGGCGAAAGAACCGCTGGCCTATACGCGCTTTCTCTGTCATGATCGTTTCTGTTGGGCCGGTTGGTTCAAATACCGGCATTTTTATAGCAGGTCTTTTTCTAATTATCTCTTTCACCGAGGAAGTGGTCAGCTCCTCCTCTGATGTTTTCCCAAGGAGTATCTGCAACCGCTCTTCGCTTTCCACACCAAACCGCTCCCAATCTGCGTTGAACTCATCCCAAATTTCACGATCTCCCCTGCTTGTACTGCTTAGTCCCTTAATTCCGCGTCCCTGATGATATGGGTCGAGCGCAGCAAGATTGCAGAGCTTCATGGAAAGGCTGCTCGGCGTTCTTCCTAACTTCTGAGCGACTTCAATGATCAAGGGATTTCCGTGACGAAGCTGACCAAACGGGAGCTTGCAATACAGATTCATTGCAATCATGAGTTCATCATTTGTCCATGATTTTCCGCTTGGCATTTTCTTCTGCCCCCCCAATAAAAAAACCGCCAATCAGCACCATGCTGACCCCGGCGGCCTTCGCTTCAAGAGTCTCTCCCCTCGCGTTCGCACCCCATCCTGATCCCCCTATAAAAGCAAGGATGAATTATGAATTATGAAGGATAAAATTACAAGCATTAACATTTATTCACGCAAGTCTGGGAAAACACTCAGAAAGGCAAAGGGGTCTGGCCTTGAAAGTGGACAAATTCTTCGGCCCGGAAAGGCCGATTTCCCTTCTGCCACTGACAACAGGGACAGGGAATCGTGAATAGGCATTTCATAAGGAACTGGCAGCCAAAATCTCCCAGTTACCTCAACCAGCTATCATTTTTTATTCTTGAAGTACCACCAGTTTTGCCGTAAGCTTGCACATAAGCGAGGATAGCATATGGTAGCGCAAATAATTGACTTCCCCATGGAAGAGATCACGGCTCTCTGCAGCCGCAACAAGGTGCGTGAACTTGCCCTCTTCGGCTCCGTCCTGCGGGACGACTTTCGCCCGGACAGTGACATAGACATCCTTGTCGATTTTGACCCGGACGCCGAGATCGGCTTCATGACCCTTGCGAGGCTTGCTCGTGAACTTTCTGCGCTTCTGCACCGCAAAGTCGATCTTGTGCCGAAGACGGGGCTGAAACCGAAGATCCGCAGTGATGTGCTGGCCGGTGCAAAGGTGCTCTATGCGGCGTGAGGAGGGGTGGACTGGTCTATCGTCTGGGTAACTGCGACCGGCGACGTTCCGAAGCTGCGGAAGATTGTCGCAGACATTTTGAGCAAAGACTACGCAAACGCTCCGTAACGATACGACGACCCCCCTACCCCACAAATAAAAAAACCGCCAATCAGCACCATGCTGACCCCGGCGGCCTTCGCTTCAAGAGTCTATCCCTTTGCGTTCAAACCCCATCGCACTATAAAAGCAAGGATGAATTATGAAGTATGAATTATGAAAATACAAGATGCACCTTTATTCACGCTGTCTTTCAAGAATTCAGGTCTTCGCCTGCAGCATTGGCTTAATCCGCTTGAACTCCTCTTCCATGCCTTCATGCCGTGACCACCTCTCAATTTCCTCCAGATCAACATCTGAATCTAATGCCACCATCACCGCCTGATCGAGGCACTGCCGGTCTTTCCAGTGATAGTAATGGGCAAGCCGGTCCTTGACGCAATCGGTACTGGAAAGGAGGCGCAACGTGCCGGTGCTGAATTCCATTTGGGCTACCTTATGAACCGGCTCATCACCTATCGCCAGCGGCCCGGCCGGAAATTCAACGAAAAATGGAGTGTCGGGATGGGTAAAGTACCGGTCCCTCTCCTGAAAGCCTATCTCACTCAGAATCCCGGCGATCTTTTTCCGACTCGATCTTCCCACTTCGATGAAGTCCAGATCATTGGACTGGTAGCGGTTATCGGTATAGATCGAGACGCAACTGCCGCCGGTCAACACGACATTTATCCCGCTCTGGCGCAGATGTTCAGCAACATGGGCGGCGATCTCACCGATGGCCATTTCACGCAGAGATTTCACAGAGGCTTGCCTTTCCGCCTGGGCCGCCGCCTGTTCGCACGGAGCGCGGTGCGAAAATCTTCGGGGTAAAAAGAGAGGGCCTTGTCGAGCAGGGCCTTCATCTCCTTCAGGAACGGATAGCGGGGATTAAACCCATAGAGACGGGTGCGGCCGGCGAGACGGCTGAAAAGGACCCCTCCGGTTTCGAGCTTCTCCAGCTGCTTGAAAAGGGGAGCGGGCGAGGTCTGAAAAAAATCGGCCATTTCCCGCAGATAACCTTCGTCACGAGCCGCGAGATAAATCAGCACCCGCTCACAGCTGGTTGATGCCAGAAGAGGTTCGAGCATGGCAGTCTCCATAATTGATCTTTTATCGAGATTATATGATCTACATACAAGACCACTTTACCGGCAACCCGGCTTGATAGCAAGATATTTTTGGTATTTCCCCGACATTTCTCCCCTTCCCCAAAAACTAAAAAACCGCCCAAGCCCATGATTCGGCCCGCAGCGGCTTTACAGCATTAAGTCGAAAATACCCCCATCCCGTTTCTCCCGGTAAAAGCAAGGATGAAGTATGAAGGATGAATTATGAAAATAAAATCTTCAACCTTTGATTTCCGTGTCCAAATGTACATGAAACGGGGGTTGCGGTCAATTTATCTAATGATGCAATACCGTGAATGGTAAATGGTAAAGGAGATGTAGAGTATGACGGATGAATTATGAAATGTTCAACAGGGCTTTTTGGTTTCTTGCCCCGACTCCGTCATGTGTTACACTTTCGACAGGTGAATGGCATGTCATGCAACTTCCTGAAAGACGATTCCCTCCAGATTTTCCTGGATGCGCTTGCCGCATTCGGAGAGGTACATGGTCCGGTTTTGACCGATGACGGTGTCCCGGCATTTGCCCGGATCGTTTCCGCCGCAGATCTGAATCTCAATTACAGAAGGACCCTCATCCCGCCGAAAAAATATCTCATGCCGCCCCGGGAAAAGGTACTCGATTTTTCACCGGACCGGGGGTACCAGCTCCCACCGCCACCGGATCGGAACATAGTCCTTTTTGGACTTCACCCATGCGATCTGGCCGGAATTGCCTATCTTGACAAGGTCTTTACGGCTACAATTCCTGATCCGCTCTATCTCCGGCGGCGGAACAACCTTTTCACCGCAGGACTTTCCTGCGAGCCGGACGAATACTGCTTCTGCGGAGAAATGGGGACAGGGGACCCTCCCCTGTTCGACCTTTTTATGCATCGCGTCACGGAAGGATTCCTGATAGCTGCCGGAAGCCGGCGCGGCGAACTTGTCATTTCCGGTTTTTCAACGCACCTTAGCGAACATGAACTCCCTCCCCCCGCCCGACAGGCATGTGACATCGAGAGAGCCATTCTTGACGCCTGCGCCCGTGGTGAGACCTTTCAGGACAGCCCCCTGTGGGACGACTTCGCTGACCGTTGCCTCTCCTGCGGCGCCTGCTCCCTCTGTTGCCCGACATGCTACTGTTTTGACGTCCGGGAATACGGCTGCCTTGACGGGGAAACGGCCGAACGCCTCAGGGAATGGGATAACTGCCTGTTTACGGAACACGGGATGGTTGCCGGAGGATTGAATTTCCGTAAAAAACGTCGCGAGCGGTTTCTCTACCGCTATCAGCATAAATACCTCGGTTTCGGCCCGGTAAGCAGCATCGTCGCATGCGTCGGTTGCGGGCGCTGCCGGGCAGTCTGCCCGGTTGAGATTGACCTCATTGACCTTTTCAGGGAAGGGATAGATGAAAAGCCATAGTGAGCTGACATCGGTCCCGCTGCCGGCAACTATAACCGGCCGGCGGGAGCTCGACCGCGACACTTCCCTTTTCCAGCTCCTCCTGGATGACGAAAAAGCGGCGCGGGAATTCACCTTCGCACCCGGACAGTTCATCCAGCTCTCTGTCCCTGCCGGCGGGGAGGCCCCCATTTCTCTCGCGTCTCCTCCCGCTGACGACGGCAGCATGGAGCTTTGCGTCAGACGGGTCGGACACGTAACCTCCATGCTCCACGAATTGGACGTCGGCGGCCGGCTGGGAGTACGGGGCCCTTACGGACGCGGTTTCCCGGTTACTGCATGGCAGGGCAAAAACATTCTCCTCCTCGCCGGCGGACTCGGTATTGCCCCGCTCCGTTCCCTTCTCTACTTTATTCTTCTGCATCGTGCCGAATTCGGAGACCTCACCCTGATGTATGGTGCCCGTGAGCCGTCGGCCATCCTTTTCAAGGAGGAATTGGCGGAGCTGAGCAGCCGCCGGGACATGCACCTCTTCCTGACCGTGGACTTCGCCACGGATGAACCGCCGGAAGGACTCATCTGTCACACCGGTCTCCTGCCGAGCCTTCTCAAGGGGGTCAATTTCGCCACGGAAAACACCATCGCAGCACTATGCGGACCTCCGGCACTCTATCGTTGTGCTATCGACGAGCTGCAAAGTTTCGGCTTCACCCCCGATTCCATATTCCTCTCACTGGAGCGACGGATGAAATGCGGCGTGGGACTCTGCTGCCACTGCGCAGTGGGAGAGCTCTTCTGCTGCACCGACGGGCCGGTCTTCCGTTACGCCGATATCCGGGAAATCAGGGGGGCGCTATGAACCGGCCGGTCATTGCCATAGCGGGGCTTACCGCCTGTTCCGGCTGCCAGTTGACGTTCTTCAACTGCGAAACCGAGCTTCCGGAGCTTGCAGAACATTTTGACGTCGTCTACTTCCCCATGGGCATCACGGAACGTTCCATTACCGGTCCCTTCGATGTGGCTTTCGTGGAAGGGGCTGTTTCGACACCCGGTGACCTGGAACTGCTCCTCAAGCTCCGGAGTGCAAGCCGCGTACTTGTCGGTTTCGGCACCTGCGCCCTCTGGGGGGGTATCGCCGCCATGAATAATCATGACGAGAGAAAGGGGCTGCTCGAATCTGTCTATGGACGTGCCGCCGAGACTATGGAATCCTTCAATCCCCAGCCGTTCCGTCATTTTGTCAAGGTTGATTTCGCCATCACCGGTTGTCCGCCGGAGAAGTCGGAGCTCCTATCAGCCCTGGCCGCGCTCCGCAGGGGGAATTTCCCGGTATTCCCGCGCTATCCCGTCTGCACTGAATGCCGGAACAGGGAGAACCGGTGTCTCCTCATAGAGGACAACGCGATCTGCCTCGGGCCCCTGATCCAGGCGGGATGCAACGCACGCTGCCCCGCGGCGGGAATCATCTGCGAGGGATGCCGCGGCCCCGTGGCGGAGGCGAATGTTGCAGCTGAAGTGGAGCTCCTTCTGGAAAAGGGTTTCACCAGGGAGGAAATCGAACGCCGGATGCGGCGCTTTTATCCGGAGTGGAACTATGAGCAGCGTTATTGAGATAAGCCCCTTAAGTCGCGTCGAAGGTCACGGCCGGGTCTTAGTCTACCTCGACGGGAAACGGGTGGAGCGTGTCCAGCTCGCCCTCACTGAATCTCCGCGCCTCTTCGAGGCCCTGCTTCTGGGAAAGGGCTACCGGGAAGTGCCGGAGATCATCTGCCGCATCTGCTCCCTCTGCTCCTCGGTCCACCGGGTAGTATCCCTGCTGGCTATTGAAAAAGCCCTCGGGATAGAGGTTTCCCGACAGGCGAAGCTCTACCGTGAACTCATCCTCAATGGAGGGCATATCCAGAGCCATGCCCTCCACCTTTTTTGTCTCGTTCTCCCCGACCATTTCAGCGCCGCAGGTCTTCCCGATCTGGCGGCCAAGGCCCCGGAAGAGCTGAAGATGGGGCTGCGCATCAAGGCGGCGGGAAATCTTGTCCAGGAAACTGTCGGGGGGCGGCTCATCCATCCGGTTACGCTGATCCCCGGCGGGATGGGTAAGCCGGTCAGAACGGAAGGCCTCTTCCGGCTCCGTGAGGCCCTTTCCGGGGTCCTCCCGGAGGCTGGGCAAGCATACCGGCTGTTCCGCTCCTTCCCCGCCGAAATGGGCAATCTCCCTTCGCACGGTTTCATGGCTGTCAAGTCCGGCGGTGCTCCGCCTCTTTTCGGCGAACGACTGTTTACCGGCAAGAACCGGTCATTCCCCGTTGTAGAATACCAGGAGAAGCTGGGCGAAAAGGTGGTTGCCCATTCCAACGCAAAAGTAAGCGGCATCAAGGGAAAGCCGGTCATCGTCGGCGCCCTGGCACGCCTCAACCTCGGCATGCGCCTCTCGCCGAAGGCCGCACTGGCATTTCAGGAATCACGGGACCGGATCATCCGGCAGGATATTCATGCCAACAAT
>Ga0182021_10005088_pt1 | contig 15527 bp, 13 predicted proteins | sample 612E3MmetaG_FD_120493 | JGI IMG/M metagenome (GOLD analysis project Ga0182021, IMG submission 120493) | Permafrost microbial communities from Stordalen Mire, Sweden - 612E3M metaG (Illumina Assembly) | ecosystem: Environmental > Terrestrial > Soil > Wetlands > Permafrost | place: Sweden... | reverse complement strand
TGCAAAATTCGGCGTGGGACCGGCAATCGAAGCGGGTTTTTATTATGATGTTGACTCGGATACAAAATTCACCGAAGAAGATTTGAAAAAGATTGAAGACAGGATTCTTGAAATTGCAAAACGTGATTTGAAACCAGTACGCGAAGAAAAACCGAGACTCGAAGCAATTGAATATTTTAAAACAAAAAGACCCGACCCTTATAAAGTAGAAATACTCGAAACAATTGCAAAAGATGAAGCAATAGTTTCGCTATATCACCAGGGTGAATTCACAGATTTATGCCGCGGTCCGCATCTTCCGACCACTGCAAAAGTGAAAGCAGTAAAATTATTATCAGTCTCGGGCTCATACTGGAGAGGCGATGAAAAAAGGCAGATGCTCCAGAGAATATACGGAATAACATTCCCGACTCAAAAAGAAGTTGACCAGTATTTAAAAGACCTCGAAGAAGCAAAAAAACGCGACCACAGGAAACTCGGTAAAGAACTCGATTTATTCTTCTTCCACGAAGTCAGCCCGGGTGCGCCTTTCTGGCTTCCCAACGGAATGATTATATACAGGGAAATAGAAACTTTCTCGAGAAAACTGCACGACAAATACGAATACGATGAAATTAGCACGCCCATTATAGTTCGTGAACCTTTATTTAAAACTTCCGGGCATACTTCCCATTATGCTGAAAATATGTTCAAGATAATCAGTGATAATGAGCCGATGTACCTAAAACCGATGAACTGTCCCGAAGCAACTTTGGTTTATTCTTCAAAACTCAGAAGCTATAAAGATTTGCCGTTAAGACTTAGCGAGCTCGGCAGGATGCACAGAAATGAATTACGCGGAGCGCTCGGCGGAATGTTCAGAGTCAGGCAATTTACAATGGATGATGCTCATATATTCTGCCGCCAGGACCAGATACTCGTGGAGATTACACGCGTGCTTCAGCTTATGACAGAAACTTATTCGGCATTCGGATTCACTCCGAATTATTATTTGTCGACAATGCCTGATGAACATATGGGCTCGGAAGAATTATGGAAAGAAGCGGAAAATTCTTTATCAGAGGCGCTTAAATTTAATAATCTCGAATATAAAGTAAACGAAAAAGACGGCGCTTTTTACGGACCGAAAATAGATGTGCATATAAAAGATGCTTTGAACAGAACCTGGCAGCTTGCTACTGTTCAGCTCGATTACCAGCTGCCTGAAAAATTCGATTTGACTTATGAAGGCAGCGACGGAAATAAGCACCGCCCTGTTATGATTCACCGCGCAATTTACGGAAGCTTTGAAAGATTCGTAGGAATATTGACCGAGCATTTTGCGGGAAACTTTCCCCTCTGGATTGCACCGGTACAGGTATCGGTTCTCTCAATCACAGATGCTTCAAAGGATTATGCCGAATCAATATATAATGAATTGAAAAATAATGGTTTAAGAGTATTTTTTGATGCAAGAAATGAGAAAATAGGTTATAAAATCCGCGAATCAGAGAATAAGAAGATTCCATATATGATAGTTTTAGGCGATAAAGAGAAGGAAAACAACAATATATCCGTCAGACAGCATAAAAAAGGCGATATAGGAAAATTTGAATTGAAAGAGTTTATACAAAAGCTTAAATTAGAGGTTAGCAATAAAACATTATTGTAATTTTTTTTAAATTAAAGAAAGGGACATTTAATTAAAGACAAAAGATACAGAGAGCGGGTAAATCACGAAATCACAGCTTATCAAATCAGGGTTATTGATGAAGATGGCGGCTCGCTCGGAATTCTGACTCCGGCTGAAGCACTTCGAATTGCTTCCTCAAAAGGTTTCGACCTTGTAGAAATTTCTGCAAATGCAAAACCCCCGGTTTGTAAAATCATAGATTACGGAAAATACAACTATGAAAGACAAAAGAAGGAAAAACTGCAGAAGAAAAACCAGGTAGTAATGACAGTGAAAGAAATCAGGTTTAATGCCAACACGGATACGCACGATATAGATTTTAAGACAAGACACCTGAAACAATTTTTAATGGATGGACACAAAATAAAAGCAACGGTGATATTTAAAGGCAGGATGATAACGCACCCCGAGTTCGGAAGAAAACTGATGGACGAAATACTTGCGATACTGCTTGAAGTAGGTAAAATTGAATCACCTCCGAAACTCGAAGGAAAAATGCTGACAACTTATCTTGTACCGGACAGAAATAAGATAGTAACTTATAAAGCAAAATTAGAGAAAGAAAATAAATTAAAACCCGCTCCGATAGTAAAAGCGGATGATATAAATAAAGAATAAAACAAATTAGAAAGGATATTTTTTCTGAATGCCTAAGATGAAATCAAACCGTGCGGCAAAAAAAAGATTTAAAGTAACCGCCACAGGTAAAATAAAAAGAGAAAAAGCATATAAAAGTCACATCCTGACTAAAAAATCTGCTAAGCGCAAGAGAAATTTAAGAACTGCCACAACCGTCTCTGACGGTGATTCCAAGAGAGTCAAGAGAATGATTCTCGCGGAATAATGTTTCCTGTTTTTTTCGGAGACAATTTAACAAGAAGAGGTTTCAAAACAGAATTTTTCTGTGCCTCAATTTTAATAAATTATTTATTTAAGGAGTTACAATGCCAAGAGCTAAAAATAAAGCAGCTTCACACAGAAGAAGAAAACGTATACTTGACCAGGCAAAAGGTTTTTTCGGTGCAAGAAGCAAAGTCTACACAATCGCCAAAAATGCAGTTGATAAAGCGATGGTGCATTCCTATCGCGACAGAAAATTAAAAAAACGTGTCTACAGAAGCCTGTGGATAGCGCGTATTAATGCTGCAGCACGCATGAACGACACATCTTACTCGAAACTGATGGGTGCCTTACACGATAAAAACATTAACATAAACAGGAAAACCCTTGCCGATTTGGCGTACAATAACATGGAAGCATTTAACGAAATAGTTAAAGTCGCTATGAGTTAATATATTTTTATATTTATTACTTAAAAGCGGATTCGATAATCCGCTTTTTTTTTGAGTTTTAATATTTATCCGTCTTTACTATAATTACTTTTTATTAATAACACGCCGGTTTTACGTGTTTTAAATAAATATTAAATGATTGACAATTTAGAAAAATTTAAAAAGGAAATCGAAGAAAAGGCTTCTCAAATCACAAGCCCCGAAGCACTGGAAGAATTCCGACTGTACTATCTCAGCCGCAAGGGTCTGCTCAATGATTTATTCGAGAATCTTAAGAACATCGATAAAAGCATTAAAGGCAGTTACGGAAAAGCCCTGAACGATTTAAAAAATTTCGCTATTGAAATATTCGAAGTTAAAAGCAAATATATTTCGAAAGGGAAAACAAAGGGCAGCATGATCGATGATTATACTCTTCCCGGTAAAACTTTTAACACCGGCTCGAAACACCTGCTCACTCAGGCACTCGAAGACATAACAAAAATTTTCGAGCGCATAGGATTCAAGGTTTATGAAGGTCCTGAAATCGAAGACGAATATCATAACTTCGATGCACTCAATACACCGGATTATCATCCTTCACGCGATATGCAGGACACATTTTATATTTCCGGAAAGGATAAAGATAAAAAATATTTGCTCAGGACACATACATCCCCAGGTCAGATACGCGTAATGGAAAACCAGCAGCCGCCTGTAAGGGTTATCGTACCCGGAAAAAGCTACAGGAATGAAGCAATCAGCTCACGCTCGCTTTCCATGTTCCACCAGGTCGAAGGTTTATATGTTGATAAAAATGTAACATTCAGGGAGCTGAAGGGCACGCTCGATTTCTTTGCAAAAGAGTTTTTCGGAAAAGATATTAAAACGCGATTAAGGCCAAGCTTTTTCCCGTTCACGGAACCGTCAGGTGAAATGGATGTAGAATGCTTCCTGTGCAAAAGCAAGGGATGCAGAATCTGCAAATATACAGGCTGGCTTGAAATTCTCGGATGCGGCATGGTCGACCCGGATGTATTTAAATTCGTAAACTACGACCCCGAAGTTTATTCGGGCTTTGCATTCGGAATGGGAATCGAAAGAACTTTATTAATCAGGCACGGCATTCCCGATATAAGAATGTTCTACGAAAACGATGTCAGATTTTTAAAACAATTTTAATTTTTGACTATGAAGATTATTTTTAATTTATTAATACTGGTATTTGCAATAACATTTTTAAATTGCAATTCTACAAAAAACAATTTAACCAATAAAAACATTATGAAAGTTGAAACAAATATGGGTACGTTTAAAATAAAACTGTATCCTGACGAATCACCAATCACAGTTGCACATTTGAAAGAGCTAATAGGAAAGAAATTCTATGACGGAATAATTTTCCACAGAATAATTGCCGGATTTGTTATACAGGGCGGCGACCCCACGGGAACGGGAACGGGCGGCTCGGGTAAAAGCATCCCCGATGAATTTAACAATAAGCTGAAACACAGTAAAAAGGGAATGGTCGCTATGGCAAATTCAGGCAGGCCTAATTCGCAGGACTCCCAGTTTTATATCACGCTTGCCCCGCTTGAATTCCTCGACGGCAAATACACTGTGTTCGGTGAAGTTGTGGACGGAATGGATGTGATAACAAATATCGGAAATGTAAAAACAGGCGGCGGCGACAGACCGATTGATGAAGTAAAAATGTTAAAAGTTACACTCGAAGAAGAATAAAGAATAATCAGTAACACTCGTTACAACGCTCCGGCGTTGTAACGAAATAATATTGAATTAAAATATTTTCATTAACCAATAAGGAGATAATAAATGTCAAAACTATTTAATCTTTTTGTAATTTCATTATTCGCATTTGCAATCCTGATTTCAGGCTGCGGTAAAAAAGAAGAAGTAAAAGAAAAACCGAAAACCGAAGAAAAGAAAGTTGATACCGTAAAACAGCAGACACCTCCGACCGAGCAGAAAAAAGATACTCTTAAATCTGCCGACTCAGATGTAAAAAAAGATGATAAATCCGCCGGCAATATCATGAAAATCGAAACCACGATGGGCGTAATAAAAATTAAATTATTCCCCGATAAAGCCCCGAAGACAGTCGAGCAGATTAAAGCACTCGTAAGCAAGGGTTTTTACAACGGTATAATTTTCCACAGGGTAATTTCAGGATTCATGATTCAGGGCGGAGACCCGACAGGTACGGGAACACAGGGCTCGGGAAAAACCATTCCTGATGAATTCAACAACGGACTGAAACACAATAAAGAAGGTGTTGTTGCAATGGCAAACACAGGAAGACCGAATTCACAGGATTCGCAGTTCTTCATCACGCTTGCTCCCCAGCCTCACCTCGACGGAAAATATACTATATTCGGTGAAGTCGTATCTGGCATGGATGTAGTCGAAAAAATCGGTAAAGTAAAAACAGGCCAGAACGATAAACCTGTCGAAGACGTGAAAATGAAAACAGTAACTCTGGAAGATAAGTAAATCACAGATTACTATGATTTCACTGATTTCGCTGAATGCTTTATATATCTAATTATATTAATCTCGTTCCCAATCCCCTGATTGGGAACGTTTTTTTATTGTAATTTTAATGCACGTTACTAAGCTCAGGCTTGGTAACGTTTTTTTTATTGTAATTCTCAGTACCCTCCGTGGCAAATAAAAAATCCCGTTCTCAAAATATGAAAACGGGATAATTTTTTTTTAATAATCCGTAAAAACTATTATGGCATTAAATAATTATCAGATCGGTTTGGTTTGCTGGATTATATTTAATGTTAATTTTGTCGCCGACTCTTGGTACTGCGATTTTTGAAACTGCCGTCTGCACTTCTGTTTCAAATGGCGGTCCGAACTGCGGCTGAACTTTCAGTTTCATTTTTACTACAGGATTGAAATTGACCAGTGCGCCTGTATCAGCGATTGTTACTACTTCAGCAGTTCCGGGTAACCCGGTCTGCATTAACTGTGCATGCTTTCCGTCATAATCCGTATATTGCTTTGCCATATCAAGGCTGGCATTGGCTTTATCCACGAAGTCTTTGCCCATAAATGTTTTTGCCATAAAACCCGAAACACCTTTGTTTAAAGCTTTGTCGGCATTATTCAAAGCTTCTTTCGGGTCATCCGTATTTTTCTTTCCGAATCCAAACATTTTATACTCCCTTTTTTAGTTTATTATTGCTTTGTAATTTTTGGTCTAATATAATAAAGATAAAAGAAAAATCAAATATTTAACATATTCCCTTAAAATAAAATTTTCCCGGTCAAATTAGGGATTTAAACTGCCGGTGTTGTGCCGCTTTGCATCATTAAATTCAGTACTTTGCCCGCAATAAAATCGGCAAGGTCGTTAAAATCCTTAGGATTATACTCGAAGCTCGGCATTGCCGGTACAATCCTGCCGCCTGCTTCGATAATTTTCCCCATATTCCGCAAATGAATTTTATTAATCGGGGTTTCCCTTGGAACCACTATTAATGGTTTGGAATATGAAAAGCTCCAGTCTGCGGATTTCTCGATTAAATTTTTGGCGTCACCGTTTGCGATGCCCGCGACATAATCCATCGAGCAGGGACAGACTATCATTCCGAACGCATTGTACCAGTTCATAAATATTTCGGATTTCAAATCGAGATTATTGTGAAAAGATACTGTGGATTTCCTCATCATTATTTCGGGAAAAATATTCTGAACATTACCAGGTTTTAATTCAACCCCGCATTCCCTGTAAATTGTGTAATGGGCAAACTCCGTAAGGACTAAATCCACATTGAAATCGCTTTTGATGAGTGCTCTCAGCATCCTTAATCCGTATATTGCCCCGCTCGTGCCTGTTATGCCGAGTATAACGTTTTTACCTTCTCCGTTAAATGATTTTACCAGCGGTTTTGTTTCCGTCTGAGGAACAGCTACTTCAGGTTTATCTTGTGCTTCCATATTTTATTTGTTGATAACTTATTAAAGCAAAACTTTACGTTTAATAACTTTCGATATAACGAGAAACAATAAGATTGAAATTACTACAAATATAACATTTTCAAATATAAAAATCTGAACAACAAAAATTCCTACAGCAATCAGCATAATAAAAAGTATTTCCCCGAGCTTAGAGGCGGAATTGTATTTCGTGCTCTCCAAACTGAATGGATATACCCTGTCAAACAATAAGAACAGAGAGTTTACGAATAAAGATGCAGAAAAAATGTAAGCAAGATTCAATACAGATGACAGTAAATTTATTTTAAAATTTATTATGCAAAACAATATTATTATCAAAGGGAAAGCAAAGTTTACAGTGATGAATTTCAGATTCGCATTTTTAATTCTCCCGGGCAGGTTAATCGGTAAAGATGAATACATCCATCCCGTATCTGAAGAGTTTTCATCTTCTATTTTTGTCGCCGAGATGAGCAGTTTAATGCACATGAAGAATGTAAACGAGATTGAAGGAGTAATTACCAGAAGACCGTTTTGTGCATTACCGGCATCAGGCAGAGAAGCCGTGTTGGTGAAAACAGATATCAGGCATACTATTACAGGAAGAAATATCAATGGCACGAATTTAAGCTTGAGTGATTTGGAATTGCTTAACTGGTTCAGGGTTAAATAATACGACGCTTTCTCCTCGTTATTCCTTATAAATATTTTACTCATAAAATCATTATATTTTATCCACAAGCTCTTTTTGCTTTTACTTCCGCGCGTTTTTTCTTTTTGTTCGTAAATAATTGCAGAAATTTTCAGGTAATTCTTTTTAATATAAAAATAAAATATAACATAAAGTAAAATCGTTAAAAGAATCAACGCCGCAAGAGTCAGCGGCTTGCCGGCAGATGCCGCAAAATAAAACTGGGGAAGGTATTTTATAAATCCCTGCGAAAGCAAATCTGCCTTTTCAACAGATATCCGGGAAGCCGTGCTGGACGTGAATATCACATAAAAGAAAAAAATAAACTGAAACAGATAGAGAATGATATTCGATTTGCCCGAAAATACTTTAAGGCTTGCTGTATATAAAATAAGTATTGCTCCGGTTATAAAAAAAAGCGAGCACATGTTAGCCGCTAAGAACATAATCATTTCAAAAATATTACTTCCGTACAGGCCGAAGAATATCACCTGCGGTATTGCAATTATCAGTGCGTACACACTAAGGTATAAAAATGCCGAAATAAATTTCCCCAGAACCAGGTCGGAATTATCTATCGGCAGCGAGCTCATCACATCTATGTGTTTTTTTGTAAAGAAAAGATTTGCAAAATCGTTCAGTATTACAAAGACAAGAAGAAAAACACCCGTAGAAAAAGAAAGAATAATGAAACTTTCCCTGTTGAATGCAATATAATTATTAAGCGTTAAAACGGAATTCGCAAAAAGGTATGAAATGAAAATTCCTAAAAACTTTTTCTTCCCCTTGTTTTCCTTATCCCTGAAATCAAGGCTGAAAAAAGTTTTAATTAATATTTTAACTTTATTGTTCACTTTTCTTTTCGGTGTTTTTCTTGTATTCTTCCACTGCTTTTAAATGGTCCTTGTAATTTTCCGTGAATTTATGTCCGCCGTTTCCCGTTGCAACAAAAAACAGGAAATTATTTTTATCGGGATTTATTGCCGCTTTAATCGCATACAATCCGGGATTATTAATGGGGCCGGGCGGCAGACCAAAATGCTGATACGTGTTATACGGAGAATTTATTTTCAAATCACTGAATTTCAGCTTTACCTTTGGCCCGTCAGGCAGGATGTACTGTATAGTCGGGTCAGCTTCCAGCCGCATATTTTTTTTCAGCCTGTTATAATACACTCCGGACACTTTTCCCATTTCATCTTTTAAATTGGTCTCTCCCTGTACAATGGAAGCCATTGTAATTATTTCCACTAAACTCTTTTTTGACTTCTTCAAATCAGTCATTAATTCCTCATCGTTCAGAACTTTCTTCCTGAATTCGTTGAATAAAATCAAGACCAATCCCCTTTCATCCACATCGAGCGGAAGGTAGTATGTTTCGGGGAATAAAAATCCTTCGAGATTCCGAATCTTGCCCTTTAATCCAAGAATATTTATCAGCGAATCGTTCCCGGCTTCCTGAATGAATCTTTCCTGCGAAAGCAGCAGTTTTGTTTCCGCTATTTTTCCGATTTGTTTTATTCTGTATCCTTCTATCACGGTGAACTTCTCCATCTGCACCATGTTCCTGTCGGTGAGAAGGTTCAGAAGCTCGCTGTTACTTAAACCGCTTGTAAATATATACCTTTTTGAAATAATTTTTTCTTCCTTGCCTGATAATTTCACGTATACCTTGAATATAAAACGGCTCTCCAGCACATCTTCCTGCTTTAATTCATTAATTATTTCATCGAGACTCTTGCCCGGTCTTATAAAAAACTTTTTTTCCTGTCCGCCATCCCAGTAATGCTTTGCATAAAGAACTCTGTATGCACTGAACCAGAGTAAAAAAATATCAAGTAAAATAAAAGCAAGAGTGTATAGTATAAGCCTTCTGTATGATAAGTATTTTATGTGCCTTACAAAGTCGCTTAAATATTCTAAAGAAGAGCTTGTCTTTTTCTTGGATACCGCGGGTTTTATCTTTTGAGCAGGAGTCTTTTGCTTTTTGAGTTCTCTTATAAAAGCTGTAATTTTCTCTTTTGCAGTTTTCGTGTAAAACACTAAACCGCTGAAAGCCGCTTCAATCCTGCCTAATAAGTCTTTATTGTCTTCTTTGGCAGTTAACGTAACTAACCTGAAAAACTCCTTTGTAAGTCCTGCTGCATTTTTTAGAGAGGGAAGAAATTTATTCGTGTAAAAACCGGAAATCCAATTTATTGCATTCTTTATAAAGGGAAGAATAATATCCCTGTATATCCCGGAAAGCCAAATTGCTGTTGTTTTTAAAAAAGGAATTATTTTATTATTAAAAATACCTGAACACCAATTCACAATCCCGCGCAAATATTTTTTTACTGTCTCAATAATCCTGTTCATTAAATCCTTTTTCATCAGGTTTTATTTTGTTTTTACCGTATCCAGCGATTTATATAACTCCTCAGTTTTCTTGTCATCGGGTACAACCTTCAAATATCTTGAAAGATAAAGCTTTGCATCCTCGATTTTATTTACAGACTTGCAGTAATTTCCATACTGCAGTAATGCTTCTTTATATTCGGGAAATATTTCGAGTGCTTTTTTCATATTCTTTTCAAAATTATTCCAGTCCTTCGCGAAAGAATATATTCTTGCATTTAGAAGATATAGCAGTGAAACGTGGGAATCCATTGAAATACACTGGGAAAGCACCTGCAAAGATTCATTATACTTTCTTGCTGGAAGCAAATCATAATTGATTGTATTGATACCACTGTTTATTTTTTTGTTTAATATTTTTGTTTTGTCAGGAATGAACTTATATATTTCCATTACTTCAGGCGGAAGCGTATTTATAGTTGTAAAAAGCGGATTCTGATTTACTATTCTATTCCATTCATTTAAAAATACAATATAAGTTACATTTGCTTTTTTTAAATAATCAGATAAGAATTCAGAATAATTATCATCGTTGATTTTTGTAATCAGTTCGGGTGTTACAAGTCCCGCAACATCAACAATCTTTCTTCCGCAATAAAATCCTATTGCTCCTACATCATGCGTTGCAATGATATCACCTTCCTTAGTGTTATTTTTAATCCACATTGCAGCCGCAACCTGCCTGTCGCTTATATACTTGCATTCGGTTGCATACTCTGTTTTATTTTCATTGTACTGCTGAAAAGTATAAAGAAGTATAATTGCAGATACAATTAAATACAAACCTACGGTAAAGTTCCTGTTTTTAAAATACCCGCCAAGTAATTTCGCAATGTCCCTGAATCCTATTGCAGATACCAGAATAAAAAACGGAATTATCGGCATCATATACCTGCCGAACCTGTGCGCATAGGGCATCTGGTACCAGTAAACAAAAACCAGAGCAAATGCAAAGGCTATGTATAAAATATTCCGGTTATATTTTTTCCTGAATAAATCATAAAACATTTTCAGGACTGAAAAGATAAAACCAACCATAATAATTCCGTATGGTCCCGCTGTAAAATACTGCCATACTTCAACCTTCAGAAAGAATTCCTTGCTCTTTGCGGAATAGTACATAATCTTAGCCGTATAGGTATTCGGCATAATAGAACCCGATAGCACAAGGTTCATTATAAAATATAAAATTAAAATAGCACCCGATATGATTCCGATTTTTATCAGTTCATTTTTATTAAAAAGCGTGATGCTCTTATCAGTCTTTGCAAAATATCTTGCGAGAAGATAATCAAGTGCAAGCGCACCGATAAAAGTTAAGCCGTCAGGCCTTCCCCACATAATCAGTCCAAGAAACACCGCAAACGGAACAACTTTTCTTTGCCTGTAAAAATATGCGGCACCTATAATAATAAAGATGAACATTGTCGTTTCCATCCCGGAAACAGAAATGAAATTCATCCATTTATCTAAAATAAATATTCCTGTAAATATCAGAGCATAAAAATTTTCTTTGCCGAATTCATAACTGCTTAATCTATAAAAGGCAAATCCCGATAAAATCAAAAATGCTATACCGAATACATAGCTTATCACCATCTCGTTATTCGATATAATAAATCCTGCGGCAAGTAAAATCGTATAGATTGGCGAAGACGAGCCTGCTGTTGCCATTTCATTTTTGAAATACGAAAAACTATGGTAATCCACGAGGTTTTTTGCAAATGTCAGGTGAATCCACGGGTCATCGAGCGGAAATCCGAATCCGCCGTTCTGAGCCAGTGCAAAGTTCAGATAATAAAACGAAAGTGCAAATGATATTATTGCAATTGCAATAAAAATCAGTGTCTTAATGTTCTTTGAGGGCTCAAAAGGAAGCTCGAGGTTTATTACTTCTTTTTGAATCTGCTTTTTGTTGATTTTTTTCTGTGCCATTTGTAAAAATACTGATTTAAGGCAATAAGAAAAACTACAAAAACAATTAGCAAATAACAGATAACCTGCCGCGGCGGGTCTTCGACAAATAACAAATAAATTAAATATTCTAACTTCTATATTCTAACTTCTATATTCTGACTTCTGTAACTTCTTGTTTCTTTAACTTCTGTTTTTAATCTAACATTTAACATTTATCATTTTACATTTGAAGAAACTTTTTCCTTGAAATTAAATTCTATTATATAGAAATTTGGATTACTGGAGATTCATCTTCATTTTTTTATTCTTTCAAAAAAATTAAACCACTAAAAATATGAAAAAATTTGTTTTCAGTTTTGCATTTATTCTTCTTTTGCTCGTTGTTTCAAAAGGATATTCACAGAGTGCAGTTTACTTTTGTACTGAAACAGGTGCATACGGATTTGCATATGGATACAGTACAGAATCCGAAGCAAAAACCGAAGCTTATAATACCTGCATAAGCTACGGCGGAACAAACCCGGTTTTAATAACCTCGACATACCAGAAAGGTTACGGAGCAATTGCTCTCGGTAATGATGCAAACGGCAACAGGGTAATCGGGGTTGCAGTCGGATTTTCAACATTAACCGGTGCAAAAAATGAAGCCCTGAAGCAATGCAAGGATTACGGGGGTTATGACGTTAAGATAGAAAATACCTGGAATGATAATTAAATTGGTTTTTTGTACATAATTTGATTATAAAATTCCACTAAAAGTGAAATTTAATAAATTTTATCATTTCTTCGATTTTCAAGCGGAAACACAATTATTTCCGCTTAAATCACTGTTCATTCATTAATTTTGGATTTTATTATTTTTCACTTGAAACTTTTCATAATTTATAATAGTTTATAATAACATCAATAGACATAATATATCACACCGGTATACATCTATCGTTTTATAAAATGTAGATTAAACTATATAATATATTTAATTAATCCAAAAATAAAATACCACATAATAATTCTAACGAAAGGTAATGGAAATGACTGATAAAAACGGTAAAAAAGAACCGAATATTAAAGATAATTTGGACAAAGACAAAAATTTTGAATATTTAAAGACCAAGAAAGTAGCCGAGCTTATTCAAATTGCTAAAGAACTGAAATTAACAGGCTATAGCGATTTGAAGAAGCAGGAACTTATATTCAAAATAATTGAAGCTCAGACTCAAAAAGACGGTTATGCATTTGCTGCCGGAGTCCTTGAAGTACTGCCAGACGGATATGGCTTTCTTCGTTCGTCAGACTATAACTATCTGCCCTCCCCGGATGATATTTACGTCTCACCTTCACAGATTAAAAAGTTTTCACTTAAAACGGGTGATACCGTTAGCGGACAGGTTAGACCACCGAAAGAAGGAGAAAGATTCTTTGCACTTCTTAAAGTAGAAGAAGTAAATTTTGGCGACCCTGATAGAATAAGGGAAAGAATCATCTTCGATAACCTGACACCAATGTATCCCGAAGAGCGTTTTACGCTGGAAACCGTACCAGCCGAATATTCAATGCGAATAATGGATTTGTTTACGCCTATTGGCAAAGGCCAAAGAGGTTTAATTGTTTCCCCTCCTAAAAGCGGTAAAACTATATTGCTGCAGACGATAGCAAATAGCATTACCAGAAATCATCCGGAAGTACATCTGATAGTTCTTCTCATAGACGAAAGACCCGAAGAAGTCACGGATATGCAAAGAAACGTAAAAGCTGAAGTAATCAGCTCGACATTCGATGAACCACCCGATCGCCACGTGCAGGTTTCGGAAATAGTTTTGCAAAAAGCAAAAAGACTTACCGAAGCAAAAAAAGACGTCGTAATTCTGCTCGACAGCATAACTCGTCTTGCAAGGGCACATAATACGGTAATACCTCACAGCGGCAAGATTTTATCGGGCGGTGTCGATGCAAATGCTTTGCATAAACCGAAAAGATTTTTCGGAGCAGCCAGAAATATCGATGAAGGCGGCAGCCTGACAATCATAGCTACGGCTTTGATTGAAACAGGCAGCAGGATGGACGAAGTTATATTCGAAGAATTCAAAGGCACGGGTAATATGGAAATTGTCCTCGACAGGAGACTTTCCGACAGAAGAATATTCCCTGCAATTGACCTTAACCGTTCAGGTACCAGAAAAGAAGAGCTTCTGCTCGATAACGAGATGCTTAACAGGATGTACCTGTTGAGAAAAATTACTTCGGATTTAAATCCCGTCGAAGCGATGGAGTTTCTCCTCGAAAAAATGCGCGGTACTAAATCCAATAAAGAGTTCCTTGCTTCAATGAATTCATAGTTAGTATTATTGAACTTAAATTGAAGTAATGAAAAAAGAAATTCTGATAAACTCCACTTCAGATGAAGTAAGGATAGCTATTACCGAAGACGGAAAATTAACTGAACTTTTTTATGAAAGCCCCGACCTTAACCGCAACGTAGGCGATATTTATCTCGGTAAAGTTGCCAAAGTAATGCACGGTATAAGAGCCGCTTTCATAGATATGGGTTTTCCTCAGGATGCTTTCCTACACTTCTCGGATATGGATACATCCATAAACGATTATACATCCGTACTCGGGGATGATTCCGATGTAGACGACGACGATGAAGAAGAAGCAACTCCCCAGCAAACCGGATACAGGAATTACAATAAGGAAAAACCCCTGCCCTCCAATATAGAAAGAGGAAAGGATATAATCGTTCAGATAACAAAAGAACCGGTTGGAAATAAAGGTGTAAGAGTCACCACAAAATATTCCATACCCGGCAGATACCTCGTCTTAATCCCTTACAACAGGCGCATTGGCGTCTCGAAAAAGATTTATAACTACAGGGAAAAAAGAAGACTGAGAAATATCATCAGACCCTTACTGCCCGCAGGATTCGGAGCAATAATAAGAACCGTCGCCGCAGGACAGGACGAAAATTTAATTCTCGATGACCTCAATAAACTTATCAGCACCTGGAATGATATTCAAAATAAACTGAGCACTTCCAAAGCTCCTGCAATGCTTTATAAAGATGCCTCTACAACTTCATCCGTGATGAGAGATTTATTCAGGGATGACATCAGTAAAATTACAATCGATTCGAGGAAACTTTACAAGCAGATTAAAAATTATGTCGATGATACCTCGCCTGAATTTTCGGACAAGGTGGAATATTATTCCGATAAAGCTCCGCTCTTCGATGTAAGAAGTATTGAAAAGCAGATTGAAGAATCGCTGAATAAAAAAGTCTGGCTGAAAAATTCCGGTTATCTCGTAATAGAAACTACAGAGGCAATGACCGTGATAGATGTTAACAGCGGAAAATATGCAAAGTCACGAGAGCAGGAAACAAATTCGCTGAAAATTAATTTCGATGCCGCAAAAGAACTTGTAAGGCAGTTGAGGCTGAGAGATATTGGCGGAATAATTGTAGTTGACTTCATTGATTTGTATGAAGATGATAACAGGAGAAAACTTTATGAAGAAATCCGGAAAGAGTTCAGGCGCGACAGAGCGAAAGTTACTGTACTTCCGATGAGTGATTTCGGAATAGTGCAGATTACAAGACAAAGAATCC
>Ga0182021_10005087_pt1 | contig 15530 bp, 13 predicted proteins | sample 612E3MmetaG_FD_120493 | JGI IMG/M metagenome (GOLD analysis project Ga0182021, IMG submission 120493) | Permafrost microbial communities from Stordalen Mire, Sweden - 612E3M metaG (Illumina Assembly) | ecosystem: Environmental > Terrestrial > Soil > Wetlands > Permafrost | place: Sweden... | reverse complement strand
TTCAACCTCGTCAACGACCAGAATGACACCCACATGAAGAGACACGCAAGCGTGAACAAGATTCCGTAACTCAGCGGATAAGAGACATCGGCAAGTACCATCTCTACGACGAACCCGGCAAAAACACCAAGGATGCCACCTATCAGATTCCGAGAGGCAAAAAGCCGCCCCCGAAGATCAACCGGAGTAAGTTTGGCGATCAGGTCAAACCAAATTGGAAAGCAGAGACTGCCTGTAACCGCGGCGAGAGTAAACAAGAAGAAGAAACTGACGATGCCGGAAGTCGGACTCAAACGCCCGAGCATAAAGAACGACAGGAGTGCGAGCAGCATCCAGGGTACGCGCTGAAAAAATGCCGTCTGCAGGAACAGTCGCATCTTGTAGGGAAAACGCTGGGCATGATTAGCGATGAAAATCTGTGGGAAATTGAAGCCGGCCGTCCAAAGTACCGGAACCAGACCCACTGCGAAATCACTGCCGCTAATGTGCTTCACCATAACCGGGATCACCGTCTGAATCGAGACGAAACTGATCCCAAACGCATACATCGACCCATCAACGATGTTTGCTGCAATATTCTGCCGAAGAACACCCTTCTTCTCCCTCACCTCCGGTCCAAAAAACCATTCAAGCACGATACACCTTCATGTCGTCCGATATCAAGTCGCAAAGATCACAAAGAAACTCAAAATGTCAACCCCATCCGTCGTAAGCGGCAATCCGAACCACACCATACCGCTTCATCTCTCGGGATTGGACCAACATAAGGAAGGATGTCTGGAAATTCAATGGGCAAACAAGCGCGCGCATGCCGCGATTGAATGCAACAAGAGTTGTCAGACTGCAGGTTGGACCAGGTTGATGAGATTGCCGCAGCTGTCCTCAAAGACTACTGCCGTAATTAGTCCCATATCCGCTGGCTCGCCTCGGAAAACAACACCAAGTCGTTTGAGACGATCGTATTCAGCGTGAATATCCTTCGTGGTAAACGCAGTGGCCGGTATCCCGGCATCAAACAAGGCCCTTTGAAACACTTGCGCTGGTGGGAAGGCCATGGGTTCGAGCACGAGCTCGACACCCTCGATGCCGTCGGGAGAGACAACCGTGAGCCATCGAAACTCTCCCATGGGAATGTCTGCCATTTTTGCGAACCCAAGGACGCTCGTGTAGAAGCGAAGCGCAATGTCCTGGTCGTAAACCATCACAGAGACGAATTTTATCTGCATGAATACCTCATATAGTCGATGCGGCCGATGAGAGCGTTGGTTCATTAAGCCAAATCAAAATGAGCAAAAGACCGGGCCAAGCTCATGACGACCAGCAGGAGGGCAAAAGAAATTCTGAAGCTAGTGCCACTTCTAATAAGAGATCTTGTATTCGGAAAGGCACTAGTGCTCGGTTCCAATGGTAGATTCTGTATCCAAACACAATATTACTTTTTGGAACCGGCACTTGCGAATACCAACATACGACCCGGGCAAGACATATACAAGCAAGGCGCCAATGCAAGAGCACCAAGTTCCTCTGTCTTTCGTTAGATCACCCGACAGAAGAGTCCCCATTCACATTGCAAGCCTCGTCGAGAATTGCAGTCCCCCTATATAACACGACATCCCGCCGAAGCGGGATGTCGATGAACACTTTCAAACCACTGATACAAACGATAGCTTACTGGAAGTCACCGTAGTATGACCAGCCAGCCAGCCTTCCATTGCTGTCAATGGTGACCGTTACGCTGTTCGATGCATTCTGCGCAGAGACTGCGGTGAATACGATCGAGTTCTGGCTTGGAGATGAAGTGTAGGTCGCATTCTCATTCGTCTTCATCTTCGACGGAATGGCAAAGGTCGTGTAATCACCCTGGCCACCACCCATCGACGTCGGGCGAATTCGGAACTGATAAGCCTGAGCAGCCAGGTTATTCAGGTCGTTGATGATAGCGTCACGGTTCGACTGGACGCTTTGCGCACTGAAAAGGCTCAAACCGACGGCGATAGCAATACCGACGATAATGACGCCCAAGATGATGAGCAGAAGTTGCTGTTGTCCCATGGTGTAGCCTCCTGTAAATTGTTTATTGGATTATGCTTCTTGCTGCGTGGATTCTATCATAAGCTCTGGGTGCGAAGGATCAACATCTGTGCCCAAACCATAGAAAACGCTCGACCTCGAATTCCTTCTAAAAAGGCTTACAGTGACTCATTGCTTGAACCTCTCTCACGTCATATTTACCGCCTCAGGAAAATATTACCGACCTGATTTCACCGACCTCCATGCTTGCGTTCCCGGGACAAGAAGACACCGACCGTGAGTCTTGGCGCGGCCAGAAACATGACATCCCGCCGAAGCGGGATGTCATGAACACTTTCAAACCACTGATACAAACGATAGCTTACTGGAAGTCACCGTAGTATGACCAACCAGCCAGTCTTCCATTGCTGTCAATGGTGACCGTTACATGGTTCGATGCATTCTGAGCGGAGACCGCAGTGAACACGATCGAGTTCTGGCTCGGCGATGCACTGTACGTCGCATTCTCGTTTGTCTTCATCTTCGACGGAATGGCAAAGGTCGTATAGTCACCCTGACCTCCCCCCATCGATTGCGGGCGAATCCGGAACTGATAAGCCTGAGCAGCCAGATTATTCAGGTCGTTGATGATGGCGTCACGGTTCGACTGGACGCTTTGCGCACTGAAAAGGCTCAAACCGACGGCGATCGCAATACCGACGATAATAACGCCCAGGATGATGAGCAGAAGTTGTTGTTGTCCCATGATGTTTACTCCTTACTGGCGTGATGATGACAATCCCAGATACTTCCCTATTTTAGATGTTGATGTGAGATCAATCGGTCAACATCCGTGCCAAAGGAGAATACCATCATTTCATGCTGATTTCTCAAAGTCACCTGTTCGTGACCGAACCAAAACGAGATTTGTGTTTCACTTCGAGTTTTCGTCTCACTTTAGATCGCTGCAGAGCGCGCTGTCAAGACACAAATCTTGATTCTGTTCTCGATCGACGTCATCGCTCCAATAGTCACACTCTATTTTCGTCCCCCGCCTCAGAAAAATAGTCTTTGATCTCAGCGGCGAGCTTGGTTCCCACGATTTCTCCGATCTGTTCCTCGGTCGCGAACTTCACTCCTTGCACAGAGCCGAATGCTTCCAGGAGTTCCTTCGCCCGGGCCTTCCCGATACCTTTGATCAGATCAAGTTCCGTGTTGAGTATCCGCTTGGAGCGAAGTTTTCTGTGATACGTGATCGCAAACCGATGCGCCTCGTCTCGCACCTGTTGCAGAAGCCGCAGACTTGAGGAGGTTCGCGCAATTGTGACAGGCTCACTCTCCTCCGGCATGAATACTTCTTCGAGCCGTTTGGCGAGACCGATGATCGGAATTGAACTCAATCCCAGTCTCTGGAGCACCTCCACTGCGCTCGACAGTTGTCCTTTTCCTCCGTCGACCATGATCAAGTCCGGCATGGCACCGGCTTCCTCGACTAGACGCGTATATCTTCGCTCGACAACTTCCCTCATGCTGGCGAAATCGTCAGGCCCATCGACGGAGCGGATTTTGAACTTCCGGTATTCGCTCTTCTTCGACTTGCCATCGACGAAGACCACCATGGACGCCACGGTGTCGCTTCCCTGGATGTTCGAAATGTCGAAGCACTCAATGCGTCGCGGCGGCGCCGGAAGCCGAAGATCCTTTTGGAGAGATTGAACCGAGTGCGGCACAAGATCACCGCGCTTCATCTTCTGAAGCTGCAGCTCCTCGAGCAGAAACGCCGCATTCTTCCTTACCATACTGACGAGCTTGAGCTTCTCCCCGCCGCGGGGCGTCTCAAGAGTCACGGGCTTGTTGCGTTTCCCTGCAAGCCACGTTTCGATGATGCCCGGGGAATTCACATCGCCGGAAAGGGTAAGTTCACCAGGGATGTCTTCATTGTCGAGGTAGTATCGTTCGAGCAGAATCTCCAGAATTTCCGCTTCTTCCTTCCCCTCGACATTGCTCAGATAGTAATGATGGCTCCCCAGAACTTTTCCATCGCGCACTTTAAACACCACGCCGCATGCGTCGTCGTCTTTAGCCGCGACAGCGACGATATCACGGTCCACGTCCTTGGAATCAACAACCCTCTGTTTCTGATTGTAGACCGAGAGGGCGCGCAGTCGGTCCCTCGCTTTGGCCGCTTCCTCGAACTTGAGCGTCCCTGCCAACTCCTCCATTTCAGCCTGAAGTGCGTTGACGACATCATCCGTTCGTCCCTTCAAGATCTTTGCCACCTTATCAATCATGGCATTGTATTGTGGCTCAGACACGAGACCCTCACATGGGCCTTCGCATTTCCGAATGTGATAGTCCAGACAGAGTTTGAACTTCCGCCGGGCGATCGAATCTGTCGTCAGTTCGTAGTTGCAGCTGCGGATCATGAAAATGTCGCGTACCGTCTTGAGGGCGAATCGCATCGTCTTGACATCGGTGTACGGCCCGAAATAGCGAGAACCGTTCCGGATGATTCTACGGGTCACAAAGACCCTGGGGAATGGCTCGTTCGTTACGACGATGTAAGGAAAAGATTTGTCGTCCTTGAGGAGAACATTGTAACGGGGCTTGAGCTTCTTGACGAGATTGGCTTCAAGGATAAGGGCTTCGACTTCAGAATCCGTGACAATCAACTCTACGTCAGCTATTTTCGAAACGAGCGCTTCGAGCTTTGCGTCCGCTCCGCGGGATTTCTGAAAATACTGCCGGACCCTGCTGCGAAGGTTCTGGGCTTTGCCGACATAGATCACCTTCGCATCGGCGTTCTTGAACTGATACACGCCCGGCTTCGATGGGAGAGAGTCGAGCTTCTCTCCGAGCGAAAGGTCATCCTTCTGAATGCGGATTTCCATACTCACTCAAAACGAAAGGGACACCGGATTCACTGCTTCTGACTGATTTCTATCAAAACGCCGTTGGTAGACTGGGGGTGGAGAAATGCAACGAGGGTGCCATCGGCGCCGATGCGCGGGCGTTCATCGATGAGTTCAAATCCGGCTCCCTTGAGCCGTGCCAGCTCCCGCTCGATGTCGTCGACAACAAACGAGACATGGTGAACCCCTTCTCCCCTCTTTTCCAGAAACCTGGACACGGGGGACGACGGATCGGTGGCCTGGGTCAGTTCGATGCTCGAAGGGCCGACCGTGAACATCGCCGTCTTCACTTTCTGATCGGGAAGCTCCTCCGTGTGGTCAGGCTTCTTTCCGAACAGCCTGCTGAAGAGATCCATGGAAGACTGAAGATCCTTAACGGCAATACCGATGTGCGACACTTTGTTGAACATGATCAGGTCTCATAGAGATGAAACAACACGTGTTCAGGAGAAACGCACCTCTCCTCATTCCTTTTCGGAATATCCCAGGCGCTTGAGCAATCCCTCGTTCTCTCTCCAGTGTTCGCGCACTTTCACGTGGAGTTCAAGAAACACCTGGCGACCAACCATATGCTCGATATCAACCCGCGCCATCTGTCCGATCTTCTTCAGCGCGGTCCCTCCCTTCCCGATCAGAATCCCCTTCTGTGAATCCCTTTCCACAATGATATCCGCATTGATATACGTCTTTCCCTTCTCGCGTTCCTTGAACTCGACAATCTCCACGGCAGTGGAGTACGGAACCTCTTCGTGAAACAAGGTGAAGATCTTTTCGCGAATCAATTCTGCCGCAAAGAACTTCTCGGGCTGCTCGCTCACCGCATCAGCCGGGTAGTACGGCGGATGCGGTGGCAGATACTGAATGATCGTGCGAAGGAGTTCAGGGAGGTTCTCGCCTTTGAGAGCTGAGATGGGAACGATATCCGCGAATTTCTGGGCCTTCGAAAAATATTCGATCATCGGCAGCACCTTCGCCCGATCGATCGTGTCCACTTTGTTAATGATCAGGAGGAGCTTCTTGCTGCTGTCGACCTCGGCAAGAGCTTGTTCAACCTCTGCCGGGAGTTCGGTGCCTCGAGAGGCCTCCGTAAGAAGGAGAATGATATCTGCGTCCTGCAAGGCCAGTTTCGCCGAGTGCACCATCTTCTCATGGAGAAGGTACTTTGGACGCAGGAGACCCGGCGTATCGAGAAACACGATCTGCGTGTCGTCGGTACTGAGGATCCCCAGGACGCGTTGACGCGTCGTTTGCGGTCGCTTGGAGACAATGGAGAGCTTCTGAGCGAGTAATGCGTTCAACAATGTCGACTTGCCAACGTTTGGCTCGCCGACGATGGCAACGTATCCTGCTCTGTGTGCGTTCTGTTCAGTCATAATCCCCGAAATGAAAACGTTCCGTTGTGTTGAACGGAACGCGCTGTGTTATTCCTGCGAGCCCTTGGATGCCTCCGACAACCCGTTCTCTTCCCGGGTTTCAGATGGCATCCTCGCCCGATTCTTCAGTGCGGACCCTGATGACATCATCGACCGGAGAAACGAAGATCTTTCCATCCCCGACCTGACCTGTTTTGGAAGCCTTGACGATCGTGGAGACAATGCTCTCCACCATCGCATCGGCAGCGATGATCTCGATCTTGATTTTCGGAAGGAAATCGATTTTGTATTCCGACCCGCGGTACAGCTCCGTATGTCCCTTTTGCCGGCCATATCCTTTTACCTCCGTCAGGGTCATCCCGCGCACACCGATTTCAGAGAGCGCCTCACGAACATCATCGAGTTTAAAGGGCCGGATAATCGCTTCGATTTTCTTCATGTCGGTTTCTGTCTGATGTGAAAATGATCTGCTGCGTTTCTTCCCTGTCGGAGCTCCCCCAACGTCGAGGGTTTACACTCCGTGACAATTCTTGTATTTCTTTCCGCTTCCGCAAGGGCAAGGATCGTTCCGCCCAACCTTCTCTTCGACGTGAACAGGCGCCTGCTTCTGCGGCGGCTTGGAAGGTTGAGGTGCGCCCGGGGCTCCGGCCGGAATTGCCTCGCGATTTCCCTCAAATCCGGCGCCCGATGCGGACTCGTGCGTCATGGTCAATTCCTGAGCGCGCACGGGCCTTCGTGTCCGTTGCGCCGGTATCTGCTCCGGCGTCTCCGGGAAGAATTTGAAGACGATGTTCACGACTTCATCCGCAATCTGTTCCATCAAATCCATGAACATCTTGAACGCCTCGGTCTTGTATTCGACCAATGGATCTTTCTGACCGTATCCCCGAAGGTGGATTCCTTCCTTGAGATCGTCCATCTCTCGCAAATGATCCCGCCATTTATTGTCGATAACCTGAAGCATGGCCATCCGCTCCAGCATTCCCATCATGTCGCGGCCGATCTTTTCTTCCTTGCGGCGATAGAACTCCTCGGCATCCTTCACCACACGATCGGCAACGCCGTCTTCGCCAAGTTTCTGAAACTCCTCCGGCGGTATCTGGAAATCGATGAGGAATTTGCCTCGGGCTTCGGTCTTCAGTCCTTCGATATCTCCATCTTTGTAGTACACGGCGGTGATGTTCGCTGCGATGTCGCGCACCATGTCGAAGATATCGTCGCGCAGGTGGTCACCAAGAAGTGCATGCCGCCGTCTCGAGTAAATGACCTCGCGCTGCTGGTTCATGACGTTGTCGTACTCCAGCAACCGTTTCCGGATGCCGTAGTTGTTTTCTTCGACCTTCTTCTGCGCACGCTCAACGGAGCGCGTAATCATCGGGTGCTGGATCACTTCCCCTTCTTTGAGTCCCATCCTCTCCATGATCTTTGCGATGCGCTCACTTCCAAATAACCTCATGAGATCGTCTTCAAGGGAAAGGAAGAACCGCGACGATCCGGGATCACCCTGACGCCCCGAGCGGCCTCTCAGCTGCCGATCAATACGCCGGGCCTCGTGCCTTTCCGTGCCGACGATGTGCAACCCACCAACATCCTTGACGCCCGGTCCGAGCTTGATATCCGTTCCACGTCCGGCCATGTTTGTCGCGATCGTAATCGCTCCGGGCAAGCCTGCGTGAGCCACAATTTCCGCCTCACGCTGATGCTGCTTGGCGTTGAGAACATTGTGCGGAATTCCCTTCCGTTTCAACATACGGCTGATCGTCTCAGAGACCTCCACGCTCGTCGTGCCGACAAGCACAGGCTTGTTGATCGAGCGGCTGTGTTCAATTTCTTCGATGACTGCGTTATACTTTTCGCGCTTGGTCTTGTAGACCTGATCTTCCTCATCCTTCCGAACCATGGGTTGATTCGTCGGAACAACGACAACATCCAGCTTGTAGATATCGAAAAACTCCGCAGCCTCAGTTTCCGCCGTGCCGGTCATGCCTGCAAGCTTCTTGTACAAACGGAAGTAGTTCTGCAGCGTGACCGTGGCGAGCGTCTGAGTGTCCCGCTCGACCTTGACACCTTCCTTGGCCTCAATCGCCTGATGCAACCCCTCTGAATATCGGCGGCCCGCCAGAAGTCGGCCCGTGAACTCGTCGACAATCATCACTTTGCCATCTTCCGAGACGACATACTCATCGTCTTTCTCATAAAGGCAGTAGGCACGCAGAAGCTGTTGGATCGTATGAATGCGGTCGCTTCTGTCGGCGAACAGTGCGTTGAACTCGTCCTTCTTCAGTTGCTTCTGTTCGGCGGAGAGAGAGTCGTCACCCTCGAGCTGACTAAACTCGGTCGCAATATCCGGGATGATAAAGAGGTCTTTGTTCTGACCCGGAAAGACCTGTGCGAGGAATTCCCGGCCCTTGTCCGTCAGATCGATCGTATGCGATTTTTCGTCAATCGCGAAGAAGAGATCGTCATCGATTTCGTGCATTCTCGCAGATTGATCTTGAAGATAGATTCTCTCGGTTCTTTGCGTCAACGTTTTGTTGGACGGCTCAGAATAGATCTTGAGCAGCTTGTTGTTCTTTGGCAGGCCGCGTTCCGCTCTGAGGAGGAGCGGTCCCGCATCGTCCATATTCTTCGCGGCCAATTTCTGCTCGGCTTCACTGAGAATCTTGGCAACAAGGCTCTTCTGGGCATTGACAAGCCGTTCGATGTACGGCTTCATCTCGTTGAACTTATGGTCGTCAACGGCCACAGGTCCGCTGATGATGAGCGGGGTTCGGGCTTCATCAATCAGCACCGAGTCAACTTCGTCAACGATCGCGTAATTGTGGCCGCGCTGAACCATTTCCTCCGCGCTTACCACCATGTTGTCGCGCAGATAATCGAATCCAAATTCGTTGTTGGTTCCGTAGGTGATGTCGGCAGCGTAGTGAATGCGACGCTGAGCCGGATCCATCGGCTGCAAGATCACTCCGATGGTGAGACCGTGAAATTCAAAGATTTTTCCCATCCACTGGCTGTCACGCAAAGCCAGGTAGTCGTTAACCGTAACCAGGTGCACACCTCTTCCGGACAGCGCATTCAAATACATCGGAAGCGTGGCCACGAGGGTCTTGCCTTCGCCCGTCGCCATTTCAGAGATCTTTCCCTGGTGGAGAGTGATTCCTCCGATCAGCTGAACATCGAACGGGACCATGTCCCATATGATCTTGTTCCCGGCGACATCCCAGGTCTGACCGACCAGTCGGCGGCACGTATCTTTGACTACCGCGAACGCGTCGGGAAGGATCTCGTCAAGCGTATCCTGGATGGCTTGATCCAACTGCTTGTTCAAGTCATCAAGTTCGGCATAGACCTTTTCACGCTGACTGAAGGATATGTCCTCCTGAAGTGAGGCCTGAAGCCGGGCGATTTCGGCTTTGATTTCCTCGGTCGATTCATCAATATGCTTGCGAAACTCCGCTGTTTTTTCCTTGAGCTGATCGTCGGTCAGATCTTTGAGCTTCTCGTAATGAGCATTGATCTCCGCGACAATCGGCCATAACGAAACGACATCACGTTCGTGTTTAGAACCACCGAAAAGCTTTTTCAGATAACCCAACATAAAGACCTTTCAACAGATGATGAGAGCTGTGACAATCGGGCCGTGTCGTTGCGAGCGTTTTGTGCGAAGCAATCTGTCCATGTGCAGATTGCTTCGTCCTCCCGTCAAAAAGCAGCGGGACTCCTCGCAATGACATGTGACTCCCTGAGCTTCATTCTCTTTCGCGCTCAGTCCTAACTTTCCAAAATGAATACCAGAGAATATCGTGTAAATATACCCCTTTTTTGATGCTCAGTCAACAAAGGGGCCTGGTTCCAGCCATCTTGCATTTGACGCTTTTTCAAGTCACATTTCCGACAGTTTTTCACAAGCCATCGTCAATTTCCCATGATCCCTCGATCGGTTATTCAAACTTTGTCAACATCCGCCATGAACAACAGAAACATGAGACTCCTCGTTCCGACGCTTTTCGTGATCGCTCTTGTTCTTTCGAGTTGCGCAATCTTCCGTCCCACCGGAAGACCTTCAGATCCACTCGCAGCTCTGCGCTATGATATTGATCAGGTGCTTGCCGACTCTATCTTTACCCCGACGAAGGCTGGCATCAAAGTGATCTCTCCAAACTCAAAAGAGGTCGTCTATGAACGAGATAGCAAGCTCCTGATGCGACCTGCATCCAACATGAAGTTGCTCTCTTCTTCGACAGCGCTTCGCGTGCTCGGAAAAGACTATCAGTTCAAAACTTCGGTCTTTGCGGACACGACTGCGATCGACGGTGTCCTCAATGGAAACCTCTACCTCAAAGGTATGGGCGATCCGGATCTCACCACAGCCGATCTCGATACTCTCGTCGGACAGGTGCGGTCGCTGGGAGTGAAGTATATTACGGGCGGAGTGATCGCTGATGTCTCCTTTTTTGATGACCTGTATTGGGGTTACGGATGGAATTGGGACGATGAGCCGTCATCGTATGCGGCCTTCATTACGCCGCTTACTATCAATGACAATTGCGTGACAGTAAAAGTATCTCCTGGGCGCGCTCAGGGCGACTCCGTCCAGGTGAGAGTAGAACCGCCGACATCCTACGTAACCATCGTGAACAAGGGAAGAACCGTCCTCGACACGGTGCTCCACCGACTGAGCGTCACCCGTCTCTATAAAGAACACTCAAACACCATTCTTATCGAAGGGGAAATGCTGCCGCGTACCAAACCGATCGAAGAGGAATTGAGCGTCTGGAAACCTGAGCTCTATACGGCCACTCTCTTCACTGAGGCGCTGCAGCGAAACGGCATCACGGTGGCCAAAGGACCCGTCCTGGGACAGGTTCCTCCGAGCGACCGCGAGATCGCCGTGCATCTTCATGGTATCGACTCGGCCGTCGTCAACATGAACAAGGTGAGCGATAATCTCACCGCCGAAATGCTTCTCAAAACCCTCGACGCCGTGTCGAACAACATTCCGGGAAGTTCTGAAGGAGGCGTCTTTGTGGTCAACAAGTTTCTCAGTTCGATGGGAATTGATACATCGAAATACCGTATGACGGACGGTTCCGGACTTTCCTACCACAACCTCATCACGGCTGAGATGATGGTGCAGCTTCTGGACGGAATGCAGCATCAGACAGATATCTTTCCGCTCTTTTATGCCTCCCTCCCGATCGCCGGAGTTGACGGAACCATCCGGAACAGGATGAAGAAGACGCCGGCTGAAGGCAATCTGCGTGCGAAGACGGGAACGATCAGCGGCGTGAGCTCGCTTTCCGGGTATGTTCAGACGCTGGACGGCGAGCGTCTCGTCTTCTCCATCTCCATGCAGAACTTCATCTATCCCACACGCTACTACCAGAGAGCTCAGGACAAAATTGGAGCGTTGCTTGCCGGCTTCAGTCGGTTCGGCTTGATGCCGCCACCGACGAAGTAGTTGAGATTCCAGCGACTTTTTCATACGTTGAGATTGTGACGAATCTCTCCCTGAGTGTTTTCCTCTCGATCGTTCTGACGGGAATTCCCGCATCTTCGGAATTCTCTCATGATGCGTCGCAGCAGCGACGGCGTGATCCTCAGCAGGGGAAGTTCGACCAGGCCAGCGCCTTCGCCTATCTCGTCAAGCAAACGCAATTCGGACCACGCGACCCCGGCTCGGCTGGCCACGAGCGGTGCCTGAAGTATCTCCGCGAAGAACTTGGCAAGTACGCCGACGTCGTTCTTCCGCAGACGTTCAGCTACTCCGTCCCCAACTGGAAGCGCGTACAGCTGACAAACCTCGTTGCATCGTTCAACGCTCGTGCGACGAACAGGTTCTTCATTTCAGCGCATTGGGACACGCGCCCGTGGGCCGATCAGGACCCGGAGAAGCTCAACCGCTCGAAGCCTCTCATCGGAGCCAACGATGGCGCGAGCGGAGTGGCGATCATCCTTGAACTTGCACGACACATGAAGCAGTTCCCGCCGGCCGTCGGCGTGGATCTGGTTTTGTTCGACGGCGAGGACCTCGGCACAAGCGGCTTCGGAGATAGTTTTTCCATCGGCGCTCAGCATCTTGCGAAGAATCGTCCGCCGGGGTTTACCCCGAGATTCGGTATTAACATCGATATGGTGGGAGACCGGAATCTCGAGATCGAACGTGAACAAAGCTCCGAGCGACTTGCCCCGGAAATTCAAAATCTCATTTTCTCGACGGCACGCAGGCTCATGCTTCCGGGATTCGTCGATGCACCGGGACAGGAGATGACGGACGATCATCTGCCCTTGAACGATGCGGGGATTCCGACGGTCGACCTCATTGATTTCAAGTACCCGGACGACTCGAACAAATACTGGCACACCATGGCTGACACACCCGACAAATGCAGCCCCGAAAGTCTCGGTGCAGTCGGGACACTACTTCTCGAAATCATCACGACGCAACGCTCACCCGGAGAACCGACTCGATGAACCAATCCTCTTCCTCCTTCGGAGCCTATGAAGCATTTCGCATCATCGTCCCGGGGTATTACTTTGCCACATTGCTCCTGTGCCTTGTTTGGGCAATATCCGAGGCTCTCGGCCACGACATTTTCATAGACGGGATGCGACTCTTTCTCATTTTTGGAGGCACGGGCTTGATCGCCGGACTGACTCTCTACGCCAAGGAAAGCACGAAACGACGCAAAGCGTTCCAGGAGAATCAGCCGAGCCAATACCTGAAGACAAAGGCAAGAGCGATAGCCGATATTCCGGTGATGGAAGAGTCAGATGCCCAGCAGCTCTATTTTTTCATCTTGAACAATCATATCCCGCCCGTCTTCCACGAGAAGATTTTCTACTTTGGAACCATCTACCACATCATAATTCAAATTCGCAGGACGTCGTTGTGGTTCGCGGCTTTGGCTACAGTGATCGCGGGAGCGATGGCTGCACAGGGTGTTGTCCTGCAAGGGCTCGGCGGGCTCTTTGTGTTCACGGCTGTTGCATGGCTCCTGTATCTCCTTAATGTGCGGTACAACAAGGCAGACCGGAAAATGCAGGAAAATTATCGTGATCAGATCTGCTGGCTGGAAATGAACAACGAACTGGTCGAGTCTGTCATTCGAAAACGTTACACACCACAGAGATAGAAACGTGAAGAAGAGACAATGGATTGAAGTCACCATTGGTGCACCCTCCCCCTATCAGGATCTCCTGATCGGTCAACTTGCATCGCTCGGGTTTGAAGGATTCCTGCAGGAGGACGCGTCGTTCTCCTGCTATGCCCCCTTTGGGACATGGAAGAAAGGAATGGAGAAAGAACTCGATACCCTCCTGAGCAACTTCGGGAAGGAGTTCGCCGGAATGCGCTTCTCCACCTCCACAAAGACGATCCATGAGAAAAACTGGAACGCTGATTGGGAGAAAAGCATCGGGATCGTGGAAGCCACATCGAAGATCATCATCAAACCGTCGTGGAAGAAACTCCGGAAGAAAGACAAGGGAAAGATCGTTCTTCACATCGATCCAAAGATGGCGTTCGGCACTGGTCATCACGAAACAACGAGGCTCTCCCTCGTGCTTCTCGAAGAATTCGTTCATCCCGGCGTGGCAGTGCTGGACTTTGGCTCCGGGACCGGTATCCTGGCGATTGCCGCCGTGAAGCTTGGAGCGGCTTCTGCGCTCGCCATCGACAACGACCCGTGGGCCGTTGAAAACGCTCTGGAAAACATTTCGAGAAATCGTGTGCCCCGGAAAGTAAAGGCGGTCGAAGGGGACGGACGAAAACTTCCGAAACGGTTATTCGATGTGGTTGTCGCGAACATCGATCTCCCCACGATCACCAAGTGCCTTGCAGACCTTGTGAAGAGACTGAAACCGCAGGGCACGCTCATTATCTCCGGATTGCTTACGACAGACCTCACGAACTTTCTGGACTTGATTTCACACCGGGGGGTTGTGCCTCTGGAAATGCTCAATGAAAATGAATGGGTTGCTGTAGCACTTATCAAAGCCGATGCGAATAGCTTCCATTGACATAGGGACGAACACGATTTTGTTGCTTGTTGCAGACGTCACCGCTGACGGCACGATGACTGTTGTGCGCGACGAGCAGGTGATTGCGCGTCTCGGCAAAGGGGTTGATGCGAATCGAAGGATCACAGCGGAGACATTCACCCGCGTGCTCGGCTTCCTGCAGAAGTTCAAAACCACAGCAGAGGCAAACGGAGCGACAATCATCTCGGCCGCGGGGACAAGCGCACTGCGGGACGCGAGCAATGGAGCGGAATTTGTTCGCGACGTCAAGTCGAGAATCGGCTTGCACATCGAGGTCTTGTCTGGTCAGGAAGAGGCTGAACTGACCTATCGCGGCGCGGTTTCTGAGTTTCTCCGCACACCCGGAGCCCAGCGCTCGTACGCAGTCCTGGACATCGGCGGTGGCAGCACAGAACTGACGATCGGCGAAGAAGGTGCCGTCCTACGCAAGGCAAGCCTGAACGTGGGAGCCGTCCGTCTGACCGAGAGGCTTTTAAAGACCTCCCCCCCATCCGCGCCGGCAGTTTCCCAGGCAGTGAGTGAGGTGCGTTCATGGATATCCACTCTGCCGAAACTTCTTCCCACCACGCGTCTCATTGGAGTTGCCGGGACCGTCACGACGCTGGCTGCAATCGACCTGAACTTGCCAGTGTACGACGCAAAGCGCGTAAGCGGACATTTCATTCGCCTCGAGATGATCGAGCAGACATGTGAGAAAATCCGGACAAAATCCGTAGGCGAGATGATCAGGACATATCCGCAAATCCAACTTGGCCGTGCAGATATTATCCTTGCGGGAATGATTGTCCTGATCGAAGCGTTGAAGCGGTTTGGTGTGCGCGGGATTACGACGAGCGATCGGGGCTTGCGCTACGGATTGGCATTACAGGAGTTCGCGAAGGCGACTGCTCCAAAGCTGTAACGGAACACCCCTGTTCAGTGTCCAGTCCCAGCTTTGGCAACTCTCTCCACCACTTTTTTCAATGCATCCGCAGCGAGATTGATTTCCTCATCTGTCGTAAGACGTCCGATCGAAAAACGGACAGTTGCACGAGCCGTTCGCTCATCCCTACCCATCGCGAGAAGAACATGCGAAGCCTGGAGGCTTCCGGATGTGCACGCGGATCCGCTGGTCACCGCAACACCTTCAAGGTCCAATCCCATGATAATGGCATCGCCATCAAGCGGAGTTACGGAGGAGTCGAAAGATACG
>Ga0182021_10005086_pt1 | contig 15530 bp, 12 predicted proteins | sample 612E3MmetaG_FD_120493 | JGI IMG/M metagenome (GOLD analysis project Ga0182021, IMG submission 120493) | Permafrost microbial communities from Stordalen Mire, Sweden - 612E3M metaG (Illumina Assembly) | ecosystem: Environmental > Terrestrial > Soil > Wetlands > Permafrost | place: Sweden... | reverse complement strand
GTCCGTTGTAGCCGGCCTCGTTGAGGCCGGTCAGAGTCCGTTGTAGCCGGCCTCGTTGAGGCCGGTCAGAGTCCGTTGTAGCCGGCCTCGTTGAGGCCGGTCAGAGTCCGACCGGGGTCAACGACCCCGGCTACAGTCCGGTCTCCGGCGGCCGAGGGACAGAGCCCAACGGCCAGCTACGCCCCCAAATAGGATGCGCCCGCGCGCCGCGCTTGTCACCGCTGCTGCCGAGACTAAGGTGAACCAGATGTCCGACCCTTCACCCGATCCCGCCGCGTTCAGTTGTCCGGTGCCACTGTCCCGGCAGGCGGAAATTCAAATGGCCCATGGTGGCGGCGGGCGGCTCACGCAGCAATTGATCGACCAGGTGTTCGCACCGGCGTTTCGCAACGCGGCGCTCGACGCGCGGCACGACGGCGCGCTCCTGCCCGCCCCGCCGCCCGGCACGCGGCTCGCGTTCACCACCGATTCGCACGTGGTGAGCCCGCTGTTTTTTCCGGGCGGCGACATCGGCGCGCTCGCGGTGCATGGCACGGTCAACGATCTCGCCATGTGCGGCGCGCGGCCCAAGTGGCTCAGCGCGGGCTTCATTCTGGAGGAGGGATTGCCGATCGCGACGCTGGAGCGCGTGGTGGCCTCGATGGGCGCGGCGGCGCGGGCCGCCGGCGTGGAAATTGTCACCGGCGACACCAAGGTCGTCGAACGCGGCAAGGGCGACGGGCTCTACGTGAATACGGCGGGCGTCGGCTGGATTGAGCAGGGCCTGACGATCGCGCCGACGTCGGTACGGGCGGGCGACGTCGTCCTGCTCAGCGGCGACGTGGGTCGCCACGGCATGGCGATCCTCGCGCAGCGCGAGGGGCTGGCGTTCGAGTCCCCCATCGAGAGCGATTCCGCGCCGCTCTGGCCGGCGGTGGAGGCGCTGCTGGCGGCGGGCATCGCGGTGCATTGTCTGCGCGATTTGACGCGCGGCGGACTGGCGACGGCCGTGATCGAGATCGCCGAGGCGGCGGGGCTGGCCATGGCCTTGGACGAAACGGCGGTGCCGGTGAGCGAACCGGTGCGCGGCGCCTGCGAGATTCTCGGACTCGATCCTCTCTACGTGGCGAACGAGGGACGTTTTGTCGTTTTCATCCCCGCGGCGCAGACGGACGCGGCGTTGGCGATCATCGCCAAAACTGCTCCCGGCGGGCCGCCGATGAAAATCGGCGAAGTCCGGCCGACGCCGGCCGGGCAAGTGACGCTGCGCAGCGTCGTGGGCGTGGAGCGCGTTCTCGACCGCCTGAGCGGCGAGCAGCTGCCGCGCATTTGCTGAATCGAAAGGCATTGCGCATGACTCCGTCCCATCCCCTCCGGGTCGCCATCATCGGCACCGCCAAACGCTCCGCCTATTTGTATGCACCGTTGCTCGCAGCTTTGCGCAACGAAGTGGAACTGGTCGCGGTGTGGGGGCGCAGCGAAGGCTCGGCCCGGCGTTTGGGCGGAGACTTGGGTGTGCCCTGGTACACCGACATCGGCAAACTGGTCGGCCAGACCGCCCCGCAGATTGGCATCGTGAGCGTGGCCTATGCCGCCAACGACGAAGTCGGACGCATGGCGGTAGAAAGCGGATTGAACGTACTGCTCGAAACGCCGATTGCCCACCAGCTCAGCGAGGCCGACGCCATCATCGCCGCCGCCACCGCACGCAGACTGAAAATCGAAGTGGCCGAGCAGTTCCACCGTCGTCCGCTCGAACAGGTCAAACTCAAGCTGATTGCCTCGGGCCTGTTCGGGCGCGTCTACACTTCATTCAACGATTTCGGCGGACACGGCTACCACGGCGTCTCGGTGATGCGTTCCTACCTGGGCTTTGACGCCAAACCCGTGCAGGTGACGGGGAGCGTTCATACCTACGAGCTCGCCGCCCACTGGTCTCGCCTGGCGGATAAACGCGGGCCGCGCACCGAGACGCAGGAGCACGGCATCGTTGAATTCGCCGGCGGCCAGACCGGAATTTTCCACTGGACGGACGTCGGCTACGACTCGCCCCTGCGCTGGTGGCGGTCCAGCCGCTTCCTGGCTGAAAAAGGCATGGGCATCACCGTCGGCGTTGGGCTGGAGGTGCAGGAACGGTTGAGTCTGCTCGCCCCCGGTGGCGAGGCGCCGAGCTTCATCACCATCGAACGCCGCTGGGAGCGCATAGACGGCGGCGCGTTGGTGGCCATGGTGGCCCATACCGGCGATCCCACCCGGCCGATTGTGCGCTGGGACAATCCCTTTCTGACCCACGCTCAGGGGCGCAACATGCAGTGGCATGACGATGAGATCGGCGTGGCCGGCTGCCTGATGAGCCTGGTCGACGCCGTGCGCAACAACACCGAGCCCAGCTACGGCCCCCGACAGGCCCGTCTCGACCAGGAGATCATTCTCGCCATCCGCCAATCGGCCCGGGCCGGCGGCCAGCCGGTCAAGCTGCCGCTCGACGTGGGAGCGCAGAAGTAAACATCCCCGGGGCAACACCCGAGGCCTTTGAGCACGCCCGTCCTGTGGCCGGGGTCGCATGCCGTGAGCCAGTCGAACCGGGTGACCCCGGACCGGCCTCACCGAGGCCGGCTACAACCAGACCGAAGCAAGCTTCGGGGTATCGACCCCTTGGCCTGTGAATCGGATCGATGCAGCTGGAAATGTAGGGCGGGGTCGCCGAACCCCGCCGCTCCTCCCGTAGGGCAGCGAGCTTGCTCGCGCGGTTTGTCGGTCTTTTGAAGGGCCGCCGCTCGCCGGCGGGCCGTTCTTCCACTCACTCACGCTCGCGGCCACGGGAAATCCCGGACGGCCCGGACGCGAGGTCCGGCCCTACAATTTGTCAGAGCGCGGGCCAGCATTGCTCGGTTAAGTCCACGGCTGGGAATTCATCGATGCTCAGAGGGAATGATACGTAATACGTATCATTGGACCGTGATAATTTTTTGCGGGAAACGTCACGGAATAATGCTGGCTCGCTGACGTACGAAAGGCCGATTTTCCAAGAGCGCTGACTACCAGTACTGGTGCACCAGCGGCCTGATTTTGGCTCCGTAAATGGCACCGATCTTTTTCATCGTCGCTTTGGACAACGGTCGCAGGTCCGAAGCCGCAATGTTCTCGGCGACCTGCGCGGGGCGTTTGGCGCCGGGGATGGCGCACGTCACGGCGGGAAATTCCAGGATCCAGCGCAGGGCTAGTTGCGCCAGCGTGGCGCCTTTCGGCGCGAGCGGACGCAATTGCTCGACCGCGCGCAGACCGGTCGCGAAATCCACGCCCGCAAAGGTCTCGCCCCGGTCGAACTCCTCGCCGTGGCGGTTGAAATTCCGATGGTCGTCCTTGGCGAACCGGCTCGCCCGGGTGATTTGGCCGGACAACAAGCCCGAGGCCAGCGGCACCCGCGCGAGGATGCCCACGCGGCGGCGCTGTGCTTCCGGGAAGAACAGTTCCGCCGGGCGCTGCCGGAAAATATTAAAGATGATTTGAATCGTCTGCACGCCGGGGAACTCGATGGCTTTGAGCGCTTCCTCCACCTTCTCCACGCTCACGCCGTAATGCCGCAGCTTCCCGGCTTTGACCAGATCATCGAGAATGCCGAAGACTTCTGGCTGGTATAACACCGTTACGGGCGGGCAATGCAGTTGCAGCAGGTCGATCGCGTCGGTTCGCAGATTTTTCAGGCTGCGTTCGACGAAGGAGGTGAGGTTGGCGCGGTTGTAGCCTTCCGCCGTGTGCGGCTCGAGCCGGCGGCCGGCCTTGGTGGCGATATAGAACTGCTCCTTCCGATCCTGGCGCAGTTTTGCCAGCAGCCGTTCGCTGCGGCCGTCGCCATAGACGTCCGCCGTGTCGAAGAAATTCACGCCGCCATCGAGGGCCGCGTGCAGGGCGGCGAGGGATTCCTGGTCATCCACGTTGCCCCATGCGCCGCCGATGGCCCACGCGCCGAAGCTGATTTCCGAAACCTTCCATCCCGTGCGACCCAGTTCGCGATATTTCATGCAGGCAAGGTTGGCGGAAAATTCGGCAACGCAAAAGCCCGGAACGTTTCTTGAGCCCATTTTTCTCCAGATGCACCGGACCTTCGGCAATGGGTGGCTCTCGGTAATGAACTCTGTCAGGAAAGGCTGTCATCCTGAGCGCAGCGAAGGATCCAGCAGCGCATTGCCGGCCGGCAATATCCAGATGGATCCTTCACCTCGTTCAGGATGACAAACCAGGGCTGTTGATTGGCTGCCAAGCGAAGAGTCCATCCGGTTGCCGCCGTGGATTCTTCGCTTCGCTCAGAATGACAGGAGGAATTTGCCCTGGCGCACGCCCGACAATTCCGGCCACCGTTCAGTTGAGAAAACGCCCTAGTCTGGGTACCCCGACTTCTTCCCGGTCATGCTTTCGATTTCGACCTTGATCACCACGATCTTGGCGACCGTCTGACGGGAGAAGCGAAATTTCCCGGGCGCGTAGTGCTCCATGAGTATGCCCAGCGCCGCCGCCTTTTCCTTCGGGCCTTCCATCAGGCTCGCCCGACCGAATCCGATCACGCTGCGGTACTTCACGCCCCACTTGCAGGCCTTGGACGCAGGCGACAGTTCGCAGTCCGTCTCGACTTCGAAACACACGCGGTTGTTTTGCCGCAGCAGGTCGATCTTTCGTCCCGCCGGGGCGGAGTGCAGATACAGGCAACCGTCCCGGTAGCCGAAGTTCATCGGCACAAGATAGGGCTCGTTGTTCGACGCCAGCGCAATCCGGCACACCAGGGCCTTCCGCAGGACGGATTCCATCCACGCCTGGTCTTTCATTTCCTTGTCGCTGCGTCTCATGATTTATCCCTTCAGCCAGCGATTCGTACGTCGGGCAATCGTCGTTTTTTATGTGCGACCGGCCGCAACATTTACGTTGCCTCCAACTTCGGATGCGGTTCCGCCACGGCGGGAGCGGTAGCGGTAGTAGGCGGCGCAGGCGCCTTCGGTGGAAACCATCGGCGCGCCCAGCGGGCGCTCCGGCGTGCAACGCGTGCCGAAGGCCGGACACTCGTGCGGTTTCTTCACGCCGCGCATGATGAGGCCGCTGATGCATTCGGTGGCCTCGGGGGGCGCATCACCGCCCACGCCAAACCGTGCGGCGGCGTCGAACGCGCGAAACTCTGGCCGTAGCACGAGGCCGCTCTGCGGGATGCGACCGATGCCGCGCCAGTTGCGGTCGGCGACGGCGAAGACTTCGCGTATCGCCTGGATCGCGTGGACGTTGCCCTCGGGGCGCACGGCGCGGGCGTAGGCATTGGCCACCTCGGGGCGGCCGGCTTCGAGCAGGCGCACGCATTCGAGCACGCCGTGCAGTATGTCTACCGGCTCGAAACCCGTGACCACGATCGGCACGCCGAAACGGGCGGCGAGCGGACCATACTCGGCGGTGCCCATCACGGTGCAGACGTGGCCGGCGGCGAGGAAACCCTGCACGCGATTGTCGGGGGCGGAGAGGATGGCGGCGATGGCCGGCGGCACGAGTACATGCGAGACGAGCAGCGAAAAGTTTTTCAGACCGAGCCGACGGGCGTGAAGCACGGCCATGGCGTTGGCGGGCGCGGTGGTTTCAAAACCCACGGCGAAAAAGACGATTTCGCGGTCGGGGTGCTGGGCCGCGAGCGTCACGGCGTCGAGCGGCGAGTACACCATGCGCACGTCGCCGCCCCGGGCGCGGGCCGTGAGCAGGTCGGTGCCGGTGCCGGGCACGCGCAGCATGTCGCCGAACGAGCACAGCGTGACGCCGGGCCGGGCGGCGAGCGTCACGGCGGCGTCGATCAACTCGACGGGCGTCACGCACACCGGACAACCGGGCCCATGCACGAGGGTGATCGACGGCGGCAGCAGTTCGTCGAGGCCGAATTTGACGATGCTGTGCGTCTGCCCGCCGCAGATTTCCATGATCGTCCACGGCCGGGTGACGGTGCGGGCGATGGCCGCGGCGAGCGCGTGCGTGGCCCCGGCGCCGCGATACTCATCGACAAACTTCATGGGCGGGGAACCGGGAACTTCGAAGCGCCCGTTGATCGGGCTCGACCGTAGCCACGCGCGTGAGCGAGTGGAGGCTGATCCACTCGCTCACGCTCGTGGCTACAAGAGGAATGCAGGAGAGCGAGCATCAGAGTTTGTTTAGGGACGCGGCGTCCGCCGCGTCCCCGGGCGGGTCGAGTTCCGCGAGCTCGCCCATTTGCCGGAGATAGGAGAACACCTCCTCGGCCTCCTTTTCGTCGACGATGCTGAGGGCCATGCCGACGTGCACCAAGACATAGTCGTCGACCTTGGCCTCAGGCACGCAGGCGAGGCTGACCTGCTTGATGATGCCGCCGAAACTCACGCGCCCCGCGCGAAAGAGCGGGTCATCACCTTGGATTTCGAGGATCTTACCGGGGACGGCGAGGCACATGGAGTGGAAGAGTGCGGAGAAGCTAGCCGCCACCGCCTGCTCCGCAACCTGGAACTCATCTTGGCGCCCCCGCGACGCGCATCTCACTTTTCTGGACATGGGCGGGATGCCCATGCCACGCTTGACCGCCGTGGTGGGTGGCACGGGCGTCCCGCCCGTGGGTTTGCAGGAACCTGGGATGCGCCCACCTCCACGTTTGGGCGACCATGATGCTGCAAAGGATTGTATGTGCGGTTTCCGGATCGGCGGCTAGTCGATCAGGTTCGGTTTGAATGCGTCGTCAACGTAATGGTGGTGCCGGTCGTTTCGAGTTATCCATCAAGGGTATGAGCAAAAGACACGGGACGCAAAAAAAGCGGCGCGCCGGTCGGCGCGCCGCCTGGAGAAATAGAGTACGACCGTCTACCTCTTCGGCTGCTGCCCCTCGAGGTCGGTGAGTTTTTTGTCGAGCGCGCCCATCTTCGCGACGAGGTCTTCCTCGATCTTCTTGCGCTCGCTGCTGTTGATGATGCTGAGCTTCGACACGTCGCGCACGACGTTGGCGGGCAGCGTGAGCAACCGGGTGACGAGCCCCTGATCCTTGAACGAGCTGAGATAGAGGGCCGTGATTTCATGCGACAGGGCGAGCGATTCGCGCGCGACAGCCTGCGTGGAGATGACATTGTTGTTGAGCTGCTGGTTCTTCGCCATCTCGGCGGTGAGCACATTACCAACTTGGTCCGAGATCCGTTGCGTGTACCGGTCGATCGACTCACGCGTGAGGTTCTGGTCCTTTGACATCTCGGTCAGGATGGGCTGGATCTTGACCGCCAGGCGCGACGACACCTTGTCGACCTGTTCGTTTTGAATCTTCTCGGCCTCCTCGGGCGTCTTCGGCAGCGGGTTGTAGGGCTGGACCTTCTTCGCGATGGCCTCGGCCAGCTGGTTGACTTTCTCGGCGTTGAGCTTGGCCACCTCATCCTCGGTCATGAAGACATCGGCGCTGCGTTTTTGGATGGCGTCCTTCAGCACTTTGTCGACGGCTTCGATCTGGCGGCGGGTCACCTCGTTTGCGGCTTTGATCTGCGCATCGAGCTGCTGGCGCTGCTCGGCCAACTTGGCCTGCTGCAGCTCATCCATTTCTTTTACGGTACGAGCGTTCATCCAGGAGACGGCGCCAATCACGAGACCTGCCGTCACGATGATTACGACGAAAATTACGAGAAGCTGGTCTTTAAGTTTTTGCCACATGGGGAGGTTGATTCGATAGGACGGTTAGCAGAGACGCTGCCAAATGCAATGCTGCGCTAGGAGTTTGCCGGACTTAGGATAAAAGCTCGGATGGAGCTCGAGATTTCGTCGCGAGGCAATCCTCCCCGACCGCCAAACTCCTTAAACCGCCGCGAGGCGGCGGTAAACCGGAAGAGAAATCCGGTTTTCGCAGCGCGGAGCGCTGCTTAAGGAGCCTGTCGAGGCGGATGCCCGTCATCCAAATGAAATTTCCCGAAGAAGATTTGGTATTCATTAGCAAGTCCGACAGGCTCCTAGAGGAGGATTATGCGGTTGTTTTTCAACCGGAGCCACGCACGTTGGCCGCATGAGCCTCAATCGCTGCGAGCAAATGATTTTCGATTACGTGCAGGGCCATCCCGAGGAAAGACACTTTTGGCAGGACAAAGTTCGCGCCCTCGCGGCCGGCGCGCCCGACGAGCATGCCGTCGCGGCGGAATTGGAGGGCGAATTGGGGCGCTATTTGGAGGAACGCAGCCGGGTGGCCGAGCCCTTTCGCAGTGCGGCGGCACAAGAAAATCTGAGACGCACGAGCTTGCGCAATCTCGCCGAGCACTGGTTGCGGATGTGGGCGCCCCCACGTCCGAAACGGACCCGGTCCGCGGGCGCGGACGGTCTTTTGCCCTCCTGAGCGCACCTAACCGCGCTCCACCAGCCGTTCCGAATATGATTTCTCAGTATTTTTACCTAAAAGTGAATTGTCTGTTTGACGAAAAGAAGAATGGAACTTCTTTTAGTACGTAACGTCTTTCTCTGTGGTTCAATTCTTCCGCTTAGCGGAAGATTTGGGGTAACAAAGAAAGCCAGTGGCGGGCCGCTTAGGGGTAGGCGGTCCGCCACCTTTTTTTTGCCCTGAAACTCGGTCGCGGCCGAACGATTTTTCCCTCTGTAACAATGAGGTAAATGCCAAACGTTTTCATCGACAGATGGCACGACCTGTGCATAGTTATTCACACGTTATCCACCACCGATGGAACTCCTGAGCGGGCAAACCGCCTGTCATCCGCAGCTCAAGGTCTCGAGTAAGGTTAAGACGTACGTTCTCGACACGAACGTCCTGCTGCACGACCCCCAATCGATCTTCAAATTCGAGGAAAACAACCTCGCCATTCCGGTCGAGGTGCTGGAGGAGCTCGACGCGATCAAGAGCGAGCAGTCCACCGAGCGCGGGCGCAACGCCCGCCGGGTCCACCGCCTCCTGCAGGAGCTCCTGCCCGATACGCATGCGATGCTCGAAGGCGTGCGCCTGGCCACCGGCGGCACGCTCTCGGTCATCATCAACCGCTATCTGGTGGAGAATAATTTCACCTCGCCGGCCATGCAGCGCCTGCGGGCGGTGCTGCCCGACCTCGCCAAGCAGGACAACCGCATCATCGCCTGCGCGCTCTTCGTGCAGGAACAATTTCCGCCTCCGACCATCCTCGTGACGAAGGACGTCAACGTGCAGCTCAAGGCCCGTGCGGTGGGGCTCGAGTCGGAGGATTATCTCAACGACAAGGTTCCCGAAAACGTCGAGGAGGCGAGTTACCGCGAAGTGCCGCTTTCGATCTACGAGCTGCAGCGCTTCGCCTCGGAAGGCGTGTTCGAGCTGGGCCGCGACGCGGTGCGCGGCCTTTCCCTCAACGAGTACCTGCTGCTGCGCTCCGACGAGGGGAAGACGATGCCCGCGCGTTTTTACGGCCACGGGTTGGTCCGGCGCCTGAAGATCCCGGAGTTTGTCCGCGCGCCCGGGGGCATCCCCATCCGCGCCCGCAACCTCGAGCAGCAATTCCTCATGGATGCGCTGCTCGACGAGTCGATTTCGCTCATCACCTGTTTCGGCAAGGCCGGCACGGGCAAGACCCTCCTCTCCACGGCGTGCGCCCTGCAGCAGATCTGCGATGACACGGGCCGGTATGACGGCCTGTCGATTTCGCGGCCCGTCATCGCGCTGGGCAAGGACATCGGGTTCCTGCCCGGCTCGCTCGAGGAGAAGATGCGACCCTGGCTCCAGCCGTATTACGATGCGCTGGAAGTCTTGATCCCCTCGAAGGCGCCGAAGGAGCCGCAATTCGCGGCGAAGAAAGTCTCGAAAAAGAAAAAGAAAAAGCAGGATGAACTGGTGGCGACGATGACGGCCAACGGCCCGTATGTCTCCGGCCACAATGGCAATGGCAACGGACACGCCAACGGCCTGCCGCCGATCCGGCCTTACGAACGTCTCATCCGGAGCGGGGTGGTGGAGATCGAGGCGCTCTGCTTCATTCGCGGCCGTTCGATCGCGCGACGATTTTTCATTCTCGACGAGGCGCAGCAGCTCACGCCCCACGAGGTGAAAACGGTGATCACGCGCATTTCGGAAGGATCGAAGATCGTGCTGATCGGCGATCCGGCGCAGATCGACAATCCCTACGTCGATTCGCGGAGCAATGGCCTCGTTTACGCGCACAACCGCATGAAGGGCCAGGCGCCCGCCGCGCATGTGACCCTCACCAAGGGCGAACGTTCGAAGCTCGCGGAACTCGCCGCGGATCTGCTCTGAGCCGGCGCGCGACTGTTGCAGATGTAGGGCGGGGTCGCCGAACCCCGCCGTTCGTCCTCGCGCTGCGCAGTCTGCCCGTAGCCACGAGCGTGAACGAGTGGAGGAGGATCCACTCGCTCACGCTCGTGGCTACCCTGAACCCAGAAAACGCAGTTTGACACAGAGGGCACGGAGTTCGAAGGAGGCCACGGAGGCAGATGCATTCCTCTGTGACCTCGACCCAAATCTCTGTCTCTCTCTACTCTACCTCAACTCCGTTGCTTTGGTTGCGGCTCCGCCGCGCTAGGACAAGATCGGTCTGCGGAATTTAGGCGCGAATCGGATACTGCCGCGGATTCAGGCCGGCCTCGCTACGCGAATATCCGCCGCAGATGGGCGACGCTCTCGTCGATCGTCGCCGGAGTCGTTTCTTCGAGCAAAACGTCGATGTAAGACTTGCGGGCTTTGAGCAGACTCGCGAGCAACGCGAAGTCGAACCGGCCGCGGCCGATCACCTCGGGTTTCGGCACCCCGCCCTCAATCTTAAAATCCTTGGCGTGCACGATCACGATGCGGTCGCCGAACAGGTCGAATGACCCCCGGATCACGCGGTCCTGCTCCTGCCAGTTGTCCTTCGACAGCAGGTTTACCGGGTCGAAGAGCACCTGCAGGTTGGGCGAGGGGATCGTGTCGAGCATCCGCCGCAGGCGCTGCGGCGTGGACATGACATGGTGGGCCACGCCCTCGATGCAGACGAAAACGCCGAACTTTTCCGCTACCGCCACCAGTTCGCCGATGCTCTCGATCGCAGTGCGGAAGGCTGCCTCGCCGCCATTGTCCGGGTGCGGCGACCAGTCGGCGTTGAGCGACGCGGTCTCGGTGGCGACCACGCTGCAGCCGAAATCGCGGGCGAACCGGAGGTGCTCCTTGAAACGCGCGAGCAGCTGGCGCCGCTCGGCGAGGGCGGGGTGCACGAGGTTCACGTAGCAGCCGAGGACGGCGATGCGTACACCGTGCCGCTGGAAGGCGTCGCGCACGTGGGTGGCGAGGCCCGGGCTGAGGCCGCCGGTGTCGCTATTGATGCCGTCGATCGCCTTGGCCAGCGCGAGCTGGACGCTCGTCAGACCCTTGGCGGCGATCTTTTCCGCCAGTTGGTCGGCCGGGAGTTTGCCGAAATCGTGGGCGCGGGCGCCGAGAGTGAGCGTCATAATTTTCCGGCACATTGCGGAAAATTGGCGGGGAGGGGAAGACCGAGTTTATCCTGCCGGCCAGCTTTGCCAAGGTACTTTGTTTTGCCGAAGCATCCCTCTGACATGGGCGAGACGCCCATGCCACGTGGCAACGGCGTTCCGCCCGGAAGCGAGAGCGCTTCCGCTACTCTGAGGGATCCTGGCGGGGAAAGGATACATTGCGTCGCCCTACGCTTTTCCGTGCCTGCCGGCTGCTGTTCGGGGCGCGGGCACTCTTGCCCGCGGTATTCTTTCCGAAACCGGAACACACGACGATGGCCTGGCGGGCAAGAGTGCCCGCGCTCCGTCGAGCCCGGAAGCTCAAGAGGGGTGCTGCATAACACCGAGAGCGTATGGTGCCGGGATGGAGGGCAGGCACTCTTGCCTGCCATTCATCGGGGAAAGCGGGCAAGAGTGCCCGCGCTCCGGCCGAGGCCGAAAGGACTTCGCCGGTGGCCGTGAAGGTGAACAGGACGTTCACCGTTGTTTCCCCCTTTTCGCGCTACACGACGCGTCACCACGTCTTTTCGCCTGGGCCAGAAGGCATCAACCGCCCGTCTTGGGCTCGCTCGCCGTCGCCGGCGCGGCCGTGGCACCGGGCAACAACTGAGCGTAAGAGGCCACCATCACGTTCGGGACAACAAACCTCCAGCCGTCTGGGTATCGGACGAAGACATAGGTCATTTCTTTAGGCCGTCCCCCGGGACTTTCAAGACGAACGTTTATTTTGGTGGCGTTTCTCGCCCCTGGATCTTCCTGCGGAACCACGCCCATCGCTGCGACCGCTGGGGAAATTTGGGCTGCCAGCAGAGTGGCGAACATTTTTCCGGGAGAGCCATATTGAGCGCGGACCTCGGCTGGCAGACCGGCAAACAACTCTTCCAGCTTGCGGTCAGCTCCACCGGCTCGGAAGTCGAGCATCCCAATTAGGGCGTCAATATCGCCGTGCGTGGCGGCCCATAAGACGCTCTCGAACGCTGCCGCCGGCGTAGCCCGGCCGGCGTTTTTCCAGGCGCTGGCCGGCACCAGTGATATGGATTCCGCCGGGGCCGCAGGAGCCGGTGCGGTTGGCCGATTCTTGAGAGTATCGATTTCGCTGCGCAGACGTGGGATGGCCTCGTGGTCGTCGCGCAGCCCCTGCAATTCGTCGGCCGGGATTTGTTGCCCCGCGAGGTGTTGGTGCTCGGCTCGTAGATTGGCCAGAATCCGATTTTGCCGGCGGAGATCGTCGGCCTCGCCGCGCAGTCGCGTTGCGGTTTGGCGCTGGACGAGCAGGACAACGCCCAGGATGGCAAATCCAGCGGCCAGCAAACCGAGGGTTAATTTCATCGCGCGCATGATTTCAAAACCAAGTTGACGGGGGTAGTGGGGTGCTGTCCTTCGGAAGGTTGAATACGACTGGCACCGACACGCGCGTTCCGACGGGCAGACCGCCTTTCTGACCGGGCCTGAATTTCCACTTTTGGACGGCTTCGGCGGCGGCGGTGCCGAATTCGGCTTGGGTAGATTTGATGGCGCTGACGTTGCGCACATTGCCCTCGGGATCGACGACAAAGCCGATCGTTGCTTCGCCTGTGACTCCGGCCTTGGCCAGGGCGGAAGGATAGACGGGGTTGGCTTGGGAGCGCACGACGGGAATTTGGTCGAGATCAGCGAGGTTGAATACCGGACCGGTATAGGGCGCGGTCAGAGCAGCAGCATTCACCACGGTCTGAGCTTTGGCGGCGGCTTGGAAACGTGCTTTGAGCGTGGTGCCTTCGGTGCTTAGTTGCGCCAGCGCGGCGTCGTCCGCGCGCAGCGTTGCCACTTCGGCGGCGGTTTGTTTTAGGCGGAGATTGTCCGCCTGCAGCACGGCGATTTGCCGGTTTTCCTGACGCAGGGCCTCGATTTCGCGCTGGACCTGGGCGTTGGCTTGCTGTTGCAGGACGGCGCTCGTGCCAGCGGCGACGATTGCCACGCCGGCGATTCCGACAGATAGTTTGCTCATGGTGAAAAGTTGGAGGGCGGCCCAAGCGCCGCCGCCGGCCGCGGTCGCGCCGGTGAGCGCGGCGCCGGTGACCGTCGCTGCCAGTCCGGCGGGCGCGGCCACCACGGCTTGATTGGCCAGTGCAGCGGCGAGGGCGGCGGCCGTCGAGGTGACGCCGCGTTTCGCCAGCAGCGCCCGCAGTTTCTCGAGTGCCCGGTCGACGCGCATCCGGGCTCCATCCTCTGAAATCCGGAGGGCTGCGCCGATTTCGGCGAAGGGCCGGCCTTCGAAAAAGCGCAGCAGAACCGCGTCGCGATCGCGTTCGTCCAATTGGTCGATCACGGCGTCGAGTTCGGGACGAAGCTGACGCCAGTCCATTTCCGGCGGAGACGTGGGATGGTTCATAGCATGGGCTTCCTGCTCGCGGGCTTTGCGGCGGCGTTCGGCCCGCAGGGCGCTCGCCGCGGCGTGACGCGTCGCGACATAAAGCCAGCCGGGGAGCAGGGTGTGCCCCCGCAACGCGGCTGCGTTGCGCGCCAGCGTGGTGAAAACCTGTTGGGCGATATCTTCGGCGAGTGCGGCGTCGCCGTCGGTTCGCCGGAACGCCGCGCTGTACACCAGGTCAAGATGCCGCGTCACCAACTCGGTGAACGCCGCTTGCGAGCGGTCAGCGACGTAGCGTCGAAGGAGTTCGGTGTCGTCCATCATGGCTCTTTAACCAATTAGTGCCGGACGACTGAAAAACCGAACAAAGAATCTTCGCGAGCCGCCGTGGGGGCGCAAATCAGGTTTTGAGCGACCGCATGCCTGGAGACATGGGCGGGACGCCCAGGCCACGCTTGCCCGCCGTGGTGGGTGGCACGGGCGTCCCGCCCGTGGGATCGATCTGATTAACGCCCAAACAAAGAATCCGGCCAGTTCGCATCCATGGCCGCGCAGAGCGATTTGGTGGAAACCGTCGCCCGCTTCGATTTTGGAACGTGAAAACGACTCTGGCTGGAGAGCGGTCGGGGGACTAGCGCGGGGCGCATCCCAGTTATTGGATTGTCGCGGAGAAAGGGCCTGCCGGAGTAGCGGAACGGCTTCCCGTTCCGCCCGGAAGCGAAAGCGCATCCGCTACACTGAGCGCCTCCGGCGTTAAAAGGGAAAATTGCGTCGCATTACGCCTTCCCGTGCCTGCCGGCTGCTGCTCGGGGCGCGGGCACTCTTGCCCGCGGTATTCTTTCCAGGGCCGGAACACTAGACGATCGCCTGGCGGGCAAGAGTGCCCGCGCTCCGTCGAACCCGGAAGCTCAAGAGGGGTGCTGCATGACATCGAGAGCGTGTGGTGCCGGGATGGAGGGCAGGCACTCTTGCCTGCCATTCATCGGGGAAAGCGGGCAGGAGTGCCCGCGCTCCGTCGAACCCGGAAGCTCAAGAGGGGTGCTGCATAACACCGAGAGCGTGTGGTGCCGGGACGGAGGGCAGGCACTCTTGCCTGCTATTCATCGGGGAAAGCGGGCAGGAGTGCCCGCGCTCCGGCCGGGGCCGACAGGATTTTGCCGGTGGCAGTGAAGGTGAACAGGACGTTCACCGTTGTTTCTACCTTTTCGCGACGCACGACGCGTCACCACGTCTTTTCGCCTGGGCCAGAAGGCATCAACCGCCCGTCTTGGGCTCGCTCGCTGACGCTGGCGTGGCCGTGGCACTGGGCAAGAACGGGGCGTAAGAGGCCACCAGTTGACTCGGGACAACAAACCTCCAGCCGTCTGGGTATCGGACGAAGACATAGGTCGTGCCTTTCTGCCGTCCCTGTGGGCCTTCAAGCAGAACTTTTGTTATAGTAGTGTTTTTCGACCCTGGATCTTCCTGGGGAACCACGCCCATCGCTGCGACCGCTGGCCGGATATGGGCGGCCAAACAAGTGGCGAACAATTTTTCGGGGGAGCCATATTGAGCGCGGACCTCGGCTGGCAGACCGGCAAACAACTCTTCCAGCTTGCGGTCAGCTCCACCGGCTCGGAAGTCGAGCATCCCGATTAGCGCGTCAACATCGCCGTGCTTGGCGGCCCACAAGACGCTTTCGAACGCTGCCGCCGGCGTGGCCCGGCCGGCGTTTTTCCATTCGCTGGCCGGCACCAGCGATAGGGAATCTGCCGGTGCT
>Ga0182021_10005085_pt1 | contig 15532 bp, 11 predicted proteins | sample 612E3MmetaG_FD_120493 | JGI IMG/M metagenome (GOLD analysis project Ga0182021, IMG submission 120493) | Permafrost microbial communities from Stordalen Mire, Sweden - 612E3M metaG (Illumina Assembly) | ecosystem: Environmental > Terrestrial > Soil > Wetlands > Permafrost | place: Sweden... | reverse complement strand
GGCTTCACCAGCATCAGCATGTATCCGAAACTGTGGGAAGCCACCGGCCTCAAATACAGCGACCTGCTGGATAAACTTATTGCACTGGCGCTGGATCGCCACAAGAAGAAGTTGGAGATTAAGACAGACAAGATGTAATGTAATGAAAGATGAGATAATTTCATATAGACAAATGTGCGATGCTGAAAAAGTTCAGACACTTCAGCGTGGCATGAATTACCGCCTTAATGCCAACTATTCAGTTATATTAATGTCTCAGAGACATAATGCCCCGTATAAAGATCGCGTTTTATCAGATGGAATGACTATAGAATACGAAGGTCATGATATTCCAAAAACATCATCAGATATCGATCCTAAACAACATAACCAACCCCAAACTACTATATCAGGTAAATTAACTCAAAATGGGTTGTTTGCTTCTGCGGTGGAAGATTATAAACTTGGAAAAAGAAAACCAGAAATTGTTCGAGCTTATGAAAAAATATTTTCTGGCGTCTGGTCCGAGAAAGGCTTTTTTAATCTTATAGATTATAAATATATTACTATAAACAAACGTAAAGTATTCCGATTCTTTTTAGAAGAAACTGAGATAGATTTTAATGCTGCGGGGATAATTGAAAATAAATTACGTCAGCGAACACGAATTATTCCAAGCGAAATAAAGAAAATTGTTTGGGAAAGAGACGAAGGGTGTTGCGTCATTTGTGGAGCGACAGATGAATTACACTTCGATCACGATCTTCCATATTCAAAAGGTGGTGCAAGCATAACGCCAGATAATGTCCGCATACTTTGTGCGAGACATAATTTACAGAAATCGGATAAAATTGAATAAAGCCTTATTTTTACAGGAGGTAAAATTATGAAACGACCGGCATCATTAGTAATTGGTGTTTTACTTCTTTTTCTGGCCTGCGCCCAATTGTGCCGCTATCTTTTTGAAGTCAAAGTAGTAACCGCGGGAATGGAAATTCCCGTTTGGCCCAGCGCGGTTGCCGCTATAGTTTTGACTGCTCTTGCTGTATGGCTTTTAAAAGAAAGAAATAGTTGAAAAATAATTTGCAAATAATTAAGATCATAAAGCTACCATTTTGAAAGGAGACAAGATGAAGATTAGAAGAATAGTATGTTTTGTAGTGATTGGACTTATCCTTTGTACTGCCACTGTCATGGCTGCCAGATCTGACAGAGAAAAGGCGGCGATTGCCGCGGCTGAGAAATGGCTCACCATTGTTGATAAAGGGAAATACATGGAGAGCTGGGAGGAATCGTCTGAATATTTTAAACAAGCTGTCACGCAGGATCAGTGGGAACAAGCAGTTCAGGCGGTTCGATGGCCGCTTGGCAAATTGATTTCCAGGAAAGTAAAGAGCGCCACTTACACAACGTCCCTGCCCGGAGCGCCTGATGGACAGTATGTCATCATTCAATTTAACACGTCCTTCGAGAATAAAAAATCAGGAGTTGAGACAGTTACTCCAAGGATGGACAGTGATGGTAAGTGGAGAGTTTCCGGTTATTACATCAAATGAAGATCAGACAATTATGATTGGATGTCCCAGATAAATATCACGCCACTCGTGGGGAAAATCCAATCTTTGTCGGATATCTTAATGCCGATGGATTTTCCTTTCCTTATCGATACGGAAGGCTGGGGATGCCTGCCGGCAAAAAAGCTCTTTTCACTGACATTCTTTAACTTTGCTTTTTCGTAATTGAAGTTAATATCCACGCCCCTTGTGGGATAAATAAGATAAACGGGGAAGATTTTATTGTCTTTTGCCTGCCAGGTGGCAATTTCGATTTCAATTTTAACTTCACTGTTTATTTTCTTCTTGAGCGCCTCAGAACCGCACCATACCTCAAAGCCGCGCTTCGTTTTTTTTGTTTCAATAATGGGAATGTTCTTGTTGTCAATGCGCACCCGTTCGACTGTAAAGTCGCGCTCCAAGGACAAATTCCTGCCGTCGCTCAAAAGCCAGCGGTATTCGCAGCGCGGGTCTTCAAATAACGCGGCCAGCTGAGAATTGTTGGCGGCGCAGCCGATCATGAAAATATTGTCGCGGATGGTTTTTTTATATTCGATGTGCGTGCTGACACGGAAGTAATTCTGGGAATGTCCGGCATCTTTCGTTTTCGATGCCTGCCCGATGCGAATGTTGTAGCGGAAGCCGGAGCGCAGTTCCAGCCGGCGATCTTCCTTGCCGAAAAGTGTTTCAAACATTTCATAATAAATGGCGTTGCCCAGTTCCTCGTCGCGGGCGCGCGTTTGCAGGCACTGGCGGATAATGTTATCAATGCGGGAGATGGATTTTTCTTCATCCGGGATAAATATCCGCCGCAGGCGCGGTTCGACAGCTTCTTTTTTCCCTTTTTGCAGAAAAACCCGGGGCGCTCGTTTCCCTAAAGCGCAGAGAACTTCGTAGCTGATGGTCTGGGCCCTGGTAGCAATTTCATTGGCGCTGATGTATTCTTTCCCCTGCCTGCCCAGCAGAACAACTTCATCACCAACTTTGCAATCGGGGATGTGGGTAACATCAATCGTGCACAGATCCATCGAAACCCGCCCGACAATGGGCGCCCGCTTGCCTCTGATTAAAGCCTCGCCTTGATTGGAAAGAATAAAGCCGTAACCGTCTCCGTAGCCTACTGGGATGGTCGCGATGCGTGTCAGTTTCCTGGTGATGTAGGTGCTGCCGTAGCCGATGCCGTAGCCTTCAGGGAAATCCTTCAATAAAACAATGCTGGTTTTAAACGACATCACGGGAGCAAGTTTGGCTTTGGATTCATTTTCCGGCGAAGGATATATGCCGTAAGTCATGATTCCCGGACGCGCCATGTTCAATTGAAATTCGGGATAGTTTAAAATCGCGCCGCTGTTTTCCATGTGCTGTATGGGAATATCTATCCCTGAACGCTTTATATCGGCAAGTAGATTAAAAAATAACTGCCATTGTTGATCATTATAAGGGATCATTATCTCGCTGGAGGCAAGGTGGCTGAAAATTCCCTCCAGTTTAATATTGGATAGTTTGGATAATTCGAGGATAAGTTTCATAGCCTCGCTGTGCATGGTTCCGCCGCGCCCCATGCCGGTATCAACTTCTACATGCACGGGCAGTTTGCGGCCGGATTTGGACAGCGCGTTATTGAGCCTTTTGGCGAAAGCCGCGTCTGAAACAGACGGGGTAAGGTTGTATTTGATTATTTGTTCGATTTCCGCGTCTGTTGACGGTCCCAGGATAACAATGGGCGCTTCGATGCCGCTGATTCTCAGTTGAACACCTTCGTCGGCGTTGGCTACTCCCAGCATCCTTGCGCCGTTTTTGAGCGCAGCATGAGATATTTCTATGGCGCCGTGTCCGTAAGCATCCGCCTTAACGGCCGGCATAAAATCGACTTTTGGCCCGATGAGCCTTTTTATTTCCTTCAGATTGCTGATGTAATTATCAAGATCGACTTCAACCCAACTGCGATATTTCTGGTCCTTTTTTAACGGCATAAATTATTCCGATATTGGCGGAGATTCTGAAGATGAATCCCGCGACTTGCAATCCCCCGGCTCCTGCCGGGGATTGCGCCGTAGGCCGCGGGAGGTCGCGTTGTTAATGGGAGCCTTCGGTTCCTGTAACCTAAAGGTCATCTTTGACCAGAGGGGGCTCCACTATTTTTATCCAGGGCAACTTCTTTTTTAGGATAATATCAAATCATTAATGAATGTCAAGCCGTCTATGTTTTTAAAAAAATTAGCAATTTATGCTTGATAAAATATTAATTTTGATTAGAATAAATAAAAAACAGAGGGTGGATATTGAACCACTCACAACGAGGAGGAAGAAAATGTCGAGAGCAAAGGCTGGAGATGTTTTGAGTTGTGAAGTATGCGGACTTGCTGTAATTGTAGACGAAGAATGCGGTTGCGCTACAATTGATCTTATTTGCTGTGAAGAGCCGATGGTAAATATCGGTCCGGCAAAACCGAAGAAAGTACACGCCGCGTCAGCGCCGAAGAAGAAGGCTGTCGTCAAGAAAGTAAAACCGGCGCCGAAAAAGAAACCGGCGGCAAAAAAGAAAGCTGTCAAAAAGACGGCGAAGAAACCCGTCAAGAAACCCGTCAAGAAAGCCGCCAAGAAAGCCGCCAAGAAACCGGTAAAAAAGGCCGCCAAGAAACCGGCGAAAAAGAAATAATTAAAGCGAGCCGAAGGCTCAATATAAAATAACGCGATATCCCGCGAGTGTCGCCTGCCCTCGATCTGATCGGGGGGCGCATTCATCTTGCGTTAGCAGCAAGGGAATTCCAGGTTGTGTAATAAATATTTTGATATTCAATTTTTGCCCCGATAGAACCCCGTTGCACATGAGGCTCTGTCGGGTTTGTTTTTCCTGTTCTTCTCTATGCTCATCCTTTGTAACCGAGAGTGAAAAACAACGCTTGAAGAAACATCACTCTTTCCATCCCGTATGTTCTTGACTTGAAAAATTACGTGAATTCTGATTAACCTTTCTTAAAGGTTTTCTTCATATGACAGATAAAAACAATCCAGTTAAAAAGAACGATGAGATGTCTTCGTCCGCTCTGAAAGTAAATTTGGAACGGACAGCCGCCACAATAGAAATACCAGAGCAATATTCAAAGCTTCTGAAAGTAGTGGAGAATCATTACGGCCTGCAGAAAAAAACCAGCGAACTTCTGCTGGAGTTGAATCATCCTTTCGTTAACTGGGAATATGTTCTGAAAGAACTGAAATCAGTTTCCATCGGAGATTTCTATATTTACAATAATCATCAGGACGGACTGTCCGCTCTTTCCACAATATTGAGTATTTATTTCAACGTTATCAGGTCTTCATCGGATAAGGACGTTAAAGACAACGCTGTGCATTATTTATTCGATTATGTTGATACCGTATTTACTCAGAGCAACGAATTTCTTCCGAGAAATTTATCTCTGTTTACCCAGTTTGTAAAATCGCTTTACGATTTTGTTGATGAAGATTCGCTGATTTTTAAGAAAAGTTCCTCTTACATGAAAAGACTCATCAGGAGCATGACGGAAGGCCATCTGGATATTCAGACCCCCCTTTTTGACAGTCTGGTCTATAATGTTTTTAAAATTACGTATCAATTCTGGCTTGCCCAGCCTGACCCGGCCGGATGGTTTGCGGCGGAAGATGGGGAAACTCAGGAATCGGTTAACGCTTACAAACAATTGATTGGGCCGCTCAGCCACGAATATCTCCATACTCTTACCCAGCAACTGGAAACTCTTCATCCTAATGCTGAAAAAGGAAGCGGGGATAAGATAAAAAGATATCTGGAGATGCCGGATTATTTCCAGATAGTGAATGGATATTTGCTGGCCGCCGATCAACTGGAGAAATCTCCGGCCTATCAGGGCCGCCAGCATGTGGTGAACCTGCGCTTTCTTTTTAACGTCATGGATGTTCCCAGTCTCGCCGATATACACGCCAGCGCCTTGCGGGAAATAAACCATTCGATGAAGATGGTTTTTCAGGAAGAAAAAAAAGAAAATCTGAATGACTTTGTGCGCAAGATTTTCGGCTTCCTGAAAAAGAATAAATCGCAGTATGAATTCAGCGTCGCGATTTTCGATTGCATCACGACAACGGCGAAGGAAGTTTTCGCGCAGAACAGCCATCCCCTCGCGGATACATTTATCGATGAATTGATTGCTTACGGTTTCCAATACCCGGAGATTCAAGGCTCCACCGAAGAATGGCAGGTCAAGGTCAATCCGGCTCATATCATTAATATTCGTTCATGGCTCGAGATTATCGGAATGAAGCCCAGATGGACAAAAAAATTGATTTCAGCTCTGATTATCAATTTAAAAATGGGAGGAATTTTTGTCCGCGACACAGATCTCATTCAGAAAGATATTTCCACTCTGCTCAATAGCGATATTTCTCCGGCATACAACCTGACAAAACAGCTTCTCAGTATTTTCCCTGTTTACTTCAGCGAAATAGGAGCTGAAGGCGAATTGCGGGATATTTCCACCAAGGTTGACGAGCTTTCCTTCCGTAACGACAAGCTGGTTTACTTTTTCCGGAAGCAATCACACGTGGAGAGCAACAGTCTGCTGGTTAAATTTATCGAGAATATTTTTCAATACTGGAGTTCCGGCAATAAGGATTTCCTGCGTGAGCATATTCCCGATGAAGTCTACGCGCAGGTGGTGAATTCCGGAGAATATTTCGACGGGATGCACAAAGCGTTTAAACATTTCTTTTCCAATGTTAATAATAATCCTCTGAAATTTCTAGACTGGGATAAAGAAAAAGTCTGCAGGGAACTGAATCACGTCAAGGGCGTTAATGAGAGAGATCAGGAACGGATCAGGATAATGATCCGCATTTACCAGCTGCTCTATAAAAAATATTATCCGCAGTTTATTGATCTGTTGAAAGATCTGGAAGCTGTCAACGCTTTCCCCAAGGCTGATATCACGTCGCTGAAACGGGCTTTGAGCGCCAGGAATTACTACCGCAGCATTACTATTATATTGAAATTTTTATCCATCTTGAAAGAACGAATTCTTTCTCCGAAGAAAACGCAGTTTTATGAAAACATATATTACAAGAGGCACATCGCGGCAGGCATCCCCTCAATGTATGGTACATACTATGAGAAGAAATTCGAGGCGGTCGGCCTATCTCTGAGACTGGAGAGCCTGGCCACGATGCTTTTTGAAGAATTTGATAAGTCACTCAATCTGAAATTCATTACCAAGCACACGATCAGAAAGATTCACACGTATCTCTGGCTCTATATCAGCGCTCTGGAAATTGAAGGGATTTCCACGGAAGGGATCGCGGCGAAAGTAAAATACGTGACGAACGCCTTGTCCATCAAACAGTTTTCTCTGGAACAGTACGTGGATATCTTCCGTTTTATTTCCAAGGATATTCAGGATATTATCCGTAATTATTACATTGACGTTCATAGCTCCGGCCTGTCCGTTATTATCGGACAGATTCATCAGGAGGACTTTGAAAATGGCACAAAGGCCGGGCTTAAAAAACAGGAAAAATCAATCTATCAGCACTCGGAAAATTTTATCAGAGGGATGATATCTTCGGCCTTCGGCATTCAGGTGCTGGATAATTTTATCAACGCGGTTATCAAAACGCTGAACGCCGAATCTGAAAAATTCAAGGACAACGGACAAATTCTGAAAGTTGTCATGGCTTATAATCCCGAGTTGACTGTTTCATCGTTTTATAAAAAGGACAAAAAACTGGATAACCAGATACTTCTCGGGAACAAGGGGTATTTTCTCAAGGAACTTATATCCTTTGGTTTTAATGTGCCTCCGGGATTTATAATAACCACGGAAGTCTTCAGGGGATATGAAGCCGTCTATGGTTACAAATATATTTTTAATGATCTGGCTGTGCGCGTGAACAAGGAAATCAGAAAACTGGAAAATGTAACCGGCCGTAAACTTGGTGATCGCCGCAATCCTTTGCTGCTTTCAGTGAGAAGCGGCGCCACTGTTTCCCTTCCCGGAATGATGAAATCTTTTTTGAACGTGGGCATCAACGAAACCATAGCGGAAAATCTCAGCGAGAAGGAAAATTTCCAGTGGGCGGCATGGGATTCGTATCGCCGGTTTTTACAGACATGGGGCATGTTTCAGGGAATGGACAGGAACTTTTTCGACGCGATTATCAACGAATTCAAGCAGAAATACGGCGTGGAAAGAAAGATAAATTTTCTGCCCGAACAAATGAAACAAATCGCCATTTCCTATAAAAAAGGATTACTGGACAATGGAATTGAGTTCAAGGATAAGCCTCTGGACCAGTTGCGGCACGCCATCCTGCAGGTTTTCGATTCATGGTATTCGGAACAGGCGGAAATTTATCGCCGGCAGATGCATCTTTCCGATAAATGGGGAACAGCCGTTATTGTTCAGAAGATGGTTTTTGGAAATCTCAACGAAAACTCCGGTTCCGGGGTTATTTTTACCCGCGAACCAAAGAGCTCGTCTTCCGATGTGACACTCTACGGTGATTTTATATTCGGCGTCCAGGGAGACGATATCGTGTCCGGCTTGGTGGAAACGTATCCTATTTCGAAAAAACAGTGCGAAGATGAATCCCGGTATCCCAAAATATCACTGGAAGAAAAATTCCCCGAGATTTACGCCGAGCTTGTTAGAATTTCCGAGATACTGATTTACGGGAAGGGCTTTAATCATCAGGAGATTGAATTTACTTTTGAAGGACCGACCAGGGATAAATTATATATTCTGCAGACGCGTGATATGAATCAGATAAAGAATCAGAAATGGCGACGTTTTAAAGACACCAAGATATTGCAATCAGATGTTCTGGGCACGGGCATAGGGGTTAATGGCGGCGCTCTGGCCGGCAGAGCCGTTTACTCGGAATCGGATATAAAACGTTTCCGCAGTACGGAGCCGGAAACGCCTCTCATTCTGGTGCGTCCCGACACCGTTCCGGATGACGTCGGGGTTCTTCTGCAGGTGGAAGGACTGCTTACGGCCAAAGGCGGAAGCACGTCGCACGCCGCCGTGACAATCCCTCAGCTCAACAAGGTCGGAGTCGTCGGCTTCAGTAAGCTCAAGGTTTATGAGACCGATGAATACGCGACAATAGACGGCCACACCATCAAGGCGGGGGATTTCATCAGTATAGACGGCTGGAGCGGCACTATCTATACGGGAAAGCATGAAAGCGAAGCGGAATGATTATTTAAAAATTGCTCATTGGCCACTATTACCGAGGCCAATGAGCAGCTATGGTAATCAACCGGTTAATTTTTATAATATATTCTTGTGAATATATACCGTCAAATCTCCCATCCTGTTTGTATAGCTTCCGTATTCGTTATCATACCAGCCGAAAACTTTAGCGTGGACGACAGGCACTTTCAGTACTTTGTCGGGAAACGCTTTCATAATATCCGCAGGACAGTTGGGAATATGAGAAAGATCAAGATTAATAAAAGCGGTTCGCGTGTGCTGGAACTGGCCTTCAATGATTACTGCGGCGTCAACACCGATAAGGTCGGTGGGTACATTTTGTTCCATCGTAAATTTTATTAATTTTTCTGGATTGTTGACCGCCGCTTTGGAGTAAATGTCATTAATCATCTTTGTGTTGATGGCCGTTACCGCGCCCTGTTTATTTGTGCGAGCCTGGAAAGTAGCGTTCAGAACAATCAGGGACATGGTGCTGGTGGGTACCCGGATTGAATCAGCCATAAAACCGATGTGCTGAACTTCCGGAATAACCTCCGCGAGCGCCTTGGCGGCATTGGTGGATGTCAGGATGATATTGTTCAGAATACTTCTGTTCTTTCTCAAATCCTTTTCGCCGGCTTTGGGAATGCTGTCCAGCACGCTCTGGGAGTTGGTTACGGCGTGAATGGTGGACATGGAGGCCGTAAGAATATTGTTTGTTTCTTCATTTTCCAAAAGCGGTTTAATCATATGCGCAAGGCCCGTGGTCGTGCAGGAAGCGGCGGAAACCACCAGATGTTTCTTCGGATCAAAAGCGGTGTGGTTGATTCCATAAATCAGTGTAACGGCGTCATCCGGCGTGGACATGGCTTTATTCTTTATCTTGAATGGCGAAGAGTTAACGACAACCTTGGCTCCGCCGTGCAAATGTCCGCGAATGGAACCGCTCTTGTTATCCGAAGCAATGGTCGGATCCTTGAATTTTCCCGTGCAATCCAGAACCATTTCTACGCCGTATTGCCGCCAGGGAATATCGGCGGGATTTCTTGCTTCGCGCAGAATCGTGACGGGAATTCCGTCAATCAACATCTTCCCCTGTTTTTCGTCCGTAATCTGAATGAGACGTTCTGATTTTATTCCATACAGAAATCTGTGCATCAGCCCGTAAGTTGTATCTTTCTCAATCGCCTGGGCGATGGCATCCATTCCGGTGCCCGCTTCCCGTCCGAGATTGACGACAATTTCCTTAAAATACTTTCTGTTTACATGATGCCATAAAGATAATTTTCCTATTCTCCCCAAACTGTTGATGCCGAGTATCGGCGGTTTATTCTCAAATACCTGAACTTTTGCCATTATAAATATCCTCCTTAATTAATGAGACTCAAATATAATGAGACCCAAGATTCGGAAACAATGTGCTCCGAATCTTGCAGGTCGAATTATCCCCGAAGCGAAGCGAAGCGGGATCATTCGCTTTATTACAGGAAGTAGAATATTGGTTGGTTTTCTCTTTGATTAATAAAAAAAAATGCAGGGATCCCCGCAGAAGTACGCTGAAGTGAACTCTATTTAAATAAGGTTTTGTGGTGACCGGGGCAAACATCAACTATCTCCCTTAAAAGGTCGCCACCTTAATACAGCGAGGACGGGAAAAAGTCAATAGCTTAAAACGAAAAATATTCACCTATACGGTTATTGAATCAGTGTAACTCATTTATTTTTAAGGATAAATAACTATTATTGCGACTTTGGTCATTTCTAAAGCTCATATAAAAAAGCTTATGCGTGCCTGCCTGAACTTCTTGCTCGTATTAGGAATGTGGTGTAATATTTTACCAATCCAAGAAAAGGAGAATTAGATGAGATTAAATTTGTTTCGAGTGGCGCTGGCATTATTATTTTTGTTTACAACTTCCGGTGTCCGGGCGGAAAGTTCCGTATGGGTGGTAAAATCTTCCAAGGCAAATATTTATCTGGCCGGTTCTTTTCATATGTTGAGGGCGTCTGATTATCCTCTGCCTGCCGAATTTTTTACAGCTTATAAGAATTCCGGCAAAATCATATTTGAAGTCCAGCCCGATGAAGCGGAAAATCCGGAACATATGGGGGATCTTCTAAGCGGTGCGGTTTACATTGACGGCACAACTCTTAAAGATCACATTTCATCCGCGGCTTACGCTAAAGCGGAAAAATTCTGTAAAGAACGGAATTATCCGCTGGAGCAATATCAAGTTCTAAAGCCGACTATGTTTGTGATGACGCTTACGCTTCTGGAAACGGAAAAGATCGGCGCCGATCCCCGGAAAGGGATTGATAATTTCTTCAAAGAAAGAGCTGTGCAGGATGGAAAAGCCACCGGAAGTTTGGAAACGATGGATCAGCAAATCAGACTTCTTTCTTCAATAGATGCCAGTGTGGGAAGCGACCAAATCCTTGAATCTATCGACGAACTCAAACAGATTGAAGTAATGCTGGGAGAATATCTGGCCGCCTGGAGAAAGGGAGATGAACCCCAAATGGAGGATCTTTATATTAAAGAACTGAAGCGCTATCCCCAATTATATCAGACACTGATTGTTGACCGCAATAATCAGTGGGTGAGAAATATGGAAAGTTATCTCAATGGTTCAGGAAACACGATGGTGATCGTAGGCGCGGCGCATCTTGTCGGCCCGGACGGATTGGTCAATTTGTTGCGCAAAAGAGGCTACAAAGTGGTTAAACTGCAGAAATGATAATGATCGTGACAAACAACACATTCTTCAACTGTAAATGAAAGGATGCACCATGAAACGTTTGATGATGATTCTACTTATTTTCGTAATAATCATTACCGCCCTCGGTTGTCACAAAGAGAATGATCAGGACAAGGTCAAAAAGGTCATTACTGACATTCAGGCGGCGGCCGAAGAGAAAGATGTTAAAAAGATTATCAACAACCTGGCGAAAACATACAAAGATCCTCAGGGATACAACTACGAAACTATCAAAGGATTGCTGGTCGGCTATTTCTTTCAATACCCGAAGATATCAGTATATATCAATAATCTCGAGATATCTGTTGAGAACACATCGGCCCAGGCTGTATTTCAGACTGTACTGACAAGCGGAAACAAGACCGGCTCTGTGGCTGATGTGATTCCGCAGTCACTCGGCACGTATGACTTCGATGTATCACTGAAGAAGGAATCGAATAGCTGGAAAGTTACCTCGGCCAAATGGGAACAGGTGGGAGGCGGATGATTCAAAAAAACAGTGACTAATTAAGTTTCATCTCGATTATCGCTGCATAATTGGCGGCGAAATGTATCCTTCGAATTCCAGAGTATTTTATCCGACAACCCGAAACAGTCTGTATGCGGAAGATAAGCGGGGAGGCAATTCCACCTCTCTTAGCCAATCCACGGATCCTTCTGCCTTGAGACGGTCATAAAAAATAGATCCCTCCGGCGCCGCATAGTAAAATTTCCTTTCACCCGGATCATTAGTAACCAGGATCATATCAATCCCCCTCTGGTGAATCAGGGCATGTGCTTTTTCATCGGATGCCGCGGTCATGATCCAGTAAGCATCAAGGATGCCCCGCGCATTGCGATGATGTGGAGTTGCAATTACTTCATAGTTGGTGCGATACAGAATTTCGGGACCATAATAAATGAATGCCAGGATCCTGGGTTTACGGGAATTGCCTTCGTTAAGGTTATTGAGTTCATCACATAATTCTGAAAGCGGAACTGCTTTATTATATGACTTCGATACATTATCCTTCTCCGCAATTTTTTGACAAATAAAACCGAGCGAGAGAAATGCGGCACAAAAAAATATAATCGTGAAGGGTAAAATAAAAATTCTGAATAAAAGCTTTACATGATTGACTTCCCATTTTAGCGCCCTGCCCAATATGGCGGCAAGAGGAACCAAAGTTATAATATTTCCGTACAGCAAAAGTCTTCTTTCCCAAAATCCGGCCAGTGTGAATAACAGAATTGCTGATAAGATAAAAATCCATCCTTTCCGGTTTTTATCAGGTTCTTTCCGGAGGATAATAACAATATAAGCTATACCGATAATAGCGGAACCAAGGAGTTGAATTAAAGGCATTAGCCAGTTCCGGCTCAGGGGGGATTGCACCTCCTGGACCTTACTGAGCCAGATAGTCACAATCCTTGGATCGATATCAGCATAACCTCCCCGATAAAAACCGGGGAATATCAGCCATACACATAGAGCCACGATCACTGCTCCCAGCGAAGCAATCGTAAAACGCCAAGTTCGTCCCTGAGGAGAGAACATGGCGTAGCGCCTAAAATAAAATACGGCAATCCAGAACAGGCTTATGAGGCCAAATATGAACCAGTGGACGGCGGATATTTTGTCATACTCAATGCTTGTCAAGTCGTGCCAGGGACGTTCCAGAATAAGCGCTGCACTTGTGAAAACAAGAAGCGCTATGGAGTAATGCAGATTCTTCTTAACAAAATCTTCATCTTCAAAAATCCAAAAAATACCGAGCAGGATTATATTCAAGAAAATAACCAATAGCGATTCGACATGAATCCACAAGGAGAAGGCGCTCACCATTCCTGCGATATAGCAGGTAATTTTATTAAACGAACCCGGAATGACTCTTAAGATAAGGCCTGCGGAGATGATGAAGGCAAATCCCAATAGAGAGTGATGATCGGGCCGCTCAACAGAATAATACGATACTATTCCAAGTTGGAAAATAAACAATAGGCGCATCTGATTAGAATCATGGTCGGCAAGTATCGGCCGAAAGGCCCAGGGAAGGATCACTAAAGAGGCTATCAGTAAAAGGGGACTGATTAAAACTCCGCACCAAAACAGGCCGGTCTTAAAATCCGCCAGAGGTGTTAAGAGCCAGGCGCCCGTTAATAACAAAACATCGAACGGCCTTGTCCCGTGAAGATTCTCACCAAACGGGGCATTGCTCCTCGCCAATACGGAATCATACCATTTGCCGGTATCATGCAACTGAACCACGCGATTCAAATGCGTATAGCAATCCGAATCTGCAAATTCACCCTTATCGATACTCCAGCGCCCCTGCATGGAGAGCGCTATCGATAAAAGAACTAAGAATACAGACAAGAAATAGATGAAGTTATTTGATGTTACGGCAGAATCATAATTTATTTTCATTCATGAAAAACCCGGGATTAATGCGGGATTAAGGAACTGCAAAACGCCATTCATCCCATCTTTTTTGCACTTGCTGCCAAGGAAGATCTTGCTAAAGTAAATAATTATTGCTGAAATCATTTCTTCGCGGAAATGTTTTGAATGATTCCCAGAAATCCTTCCGCTTTTAAGGACGCTCCGCCGACAAGCGCGCCGTCAATATCTTCCATCGCGATTAAATCGCCGATGTTATCTTTCGTTACGCTGCCGCCGTATAAAATGCGAATATCGTTAGCCGTGTTGCCATACAAATTTTTTAAGATACCGCGGATGAAGGCGTGTACTTCCTGCGCCTGCGCGGTTGTCGCTACTTTTCCCGTTCCTATCGCCCAGACAGGCTCATAGGCTATGACAATATTTTCAATCTTCTCCACGCCGCTTAGACCCTGTTTCACCTGTCTGCCGACAACATCCTGCGTTACGCCTTTTACTCGTTCTTCGTCGGTTTCGCCCACGCACATGATGGGAGTTAATCCGGCGGTGAGCGCCTTTTTAACTTTCAGATTAACGTCGTTGTCCTGTTCGTGAAAATATTTACGGCGCTCGGAATGACCGATAATCGCATAGGAACAACCGGCATCCTTGAGCATGGCGGGTGATATTTCTCCCGTGAAAGCGCCCTTGTCTTCGTAATACATATTTTGCGCGGCCAGCAATACGCTCGATCCTTTAATGGTCTCCCCGACGTTAAACAGCGCGGTAAACGGAGGGGCTAAAATAATTGTTCCATCTTGGAAACCGGATGCCCCATCTTTAATAGCTTTCGCCAGAGCGACTGATTCGGCAATCGTGTTGTGCATTTTCCAGTTACCGGCGACAATCCATTTTCTCATATTTATTCCCTCATTTATTTTCCAGCGCGGCGATTCCGGGCAGGGTTTTTCCTTCCAGCAATTCCAGAAACGCGCCTCCGCCTGTGGAGATATAAGACATCTTTGCGCTGAGTCCTGCTTTTTTAATGGCCGTATCCGTATCGCCGCCGCCTATGATGGAAAGAGCTCCGGAATTTGCCACGGCGCTCGCCAGTTCGAAGGTTCCTTTGCTGAAGGGCGCCAGTTCGAACATTCCCATGGGGCCGTTCCAGATAATAGTCTTTACTCCCCGCAAAGCTTCACTAAATAACGATATCGTAGCCGGACCGATATCCAGCCCGATCCAATCTTTAGGAATTTCTTTTACACTGCAGACTTTTACTTCGGCATCCGCCGCAGCGCTTTTGGCGATAACGGCATCTACCGGCAATAAAAATTGCACTTTTTTCTGTCCGGCTTTTTCCACGATCTTGCGTGCCAGATCCAGCATGTCTTCTTCGCAAAGCGACTTGCCGGTTTCGTATCCGGCGGCGCGTAAAAATGTAAAGGCCATGCCTCCGCCGATAATAATTTTATCAACTTTTTCAATGAGGTTTTCCAGAAGACTGATTTTATCGGAAACCTTCGCTCCGCCGATAATCGCTGCCAGGGGCTTGGCCGGATTGATCATGGCTTTCTGGAAATATTCAACTTCATTTTTCAACAGGAATCCGGCGGCGCAGACGGGGACAAATTCAGTGATGGCTGAATTGGAAGCAGCAGCCCGGTGTGAAACAGC
>Ga0182021_10005084_pt1 | contig 15533 bp, 13 predicted proteins | sample 612E3MmetaG_FD_120493 | JGI IMG/M metagenome (GOLD analysis project Ga0182021, IMG submission 120493) | Permafrost microbial communities from Stordalen Mire, Sweden - 612E3M metaG (Illumina Assembly) | ecosystem: Environmental > Terrestrial > Soil > Wetlands > Permafrost | place: Sweden... | reverse complement strand
GGCGTAAAGTGGGAAGACAAATGCTCCCAATCCAACGGCTCACCTGCGCTGCTGGTCTGATCCACCGCAAGCCCCAGGCAGCCTGGCCCGGCGTTGTAGTTCGCCAATGTAAAGCGCCACATGTCTTCGTAACTGGCCGAATTCGTGGGCGCACTGCGATAGTTCAGGGTAATCACTTCGCCGGTTTGCTTGCAGTTGGCGACCAGCGTCTGGGCAAAGACACCCACGCTAAAATCCGCTTTTTGCAGATCAATTCCCATGGGACAGTCCGGGCACACCGCATCGACGCTCTGGATAAGCGCGCCGCGCAAGAGCGAACGCTCCACTTCGTCCAGACCAATCCTATGCCAGTTCTTATCAGGATTCGGGTAAATTTTTGTTTTGCAGACCGATTGATCCAGCAACGATGAACAGAACTGCTCGTAAAAAGATGGATTCCATGTCAGCACGACATCCGCACCGCCTTCGGTCATTTGTCCCAGCCCGGCCTCCAGGTGACCAGGGTTGGTGCCTGGCCAGAATTGGCTCTCGCGGGCAAAAATACTCTTTAACAGTGGCGCCGGAACGCCGGTTTGCCTGGCAGCCGAAAAAATGAGGCTATCAAAACGGTTCTGCCATTTACGCATCGCCTGACGGCCCGCATCCAGACCACAGGCGTTGGCAAAACCATTCGCGAGCAGGCCGCCTCCATCGCAGTCTGACGCATCCACCACATCATTTTTTATCAGGGCGGCCGCCAGATATGTGTATGGCACATTCGTAGCCAGGTCTTCGGGCCGTTGCGGAGTCGTAAGCCAGCCGGTGGCTCCGCCGACCGGTGGAAATTTATCCCAGACCTGCGAACAACCTGCCAACGTGTCTCCACGCCACTGCGTGCTCAAGACATCTGCATACCAGGCCTGATCAGATGGGTCAGCAGATTTGGCCACCCGCACACGCGCCTGGAATACATCACTACTATCGCCATAACTGGAATACGCCCAGAATTGCAGGGTAGAGCCATTATCGTCGGTCGGCACCAAATCCACCTGGCAAACCGGATCACAGGTGAAAGGCTTGCCATCTATTTTTCCAGCCAGGTGGGTGATATTTTCTCCTTGCAGCGGCTCTTCGCCGGTCAAAACCAGGCTGGGTAATGAATCACAACGAAAAGTCGACTGGTACGGAACACAACCATTCAGAGTCACCCAAACGACCGGAGGCGGCTCCTGTACACCCACTTTACGCTGTGCCGGGAAGGATTTTACAAGCTGCAAATAGAAACCATTGCATGTTCCGCCCTGCGGGCAAGGATTGGTAACAATCCATTGATCGTAAATATCCTGACCGCAGGCTTTGAAAATATCCCCACCGGTAGGTAGACCATCATGGTCAACATCGATTATGCACACGACCGTGTTGCCCGTCCAACTGGTCAGCCACCATTCATAGGAAGTGTAATTTTGCACTATAACCGCAAAGCGGTCTGGACCAGGAGGATCCCCCGCGGCAGCCACGCGCAGGCAGCCAAAAAGAACCATTACGAGCAAAAGTGCTGCGATCGCCAACCCAACCAATAAGCGCGTCCTCATATCCTAAGGAAAAGTCTCCTCGACCATTATAGCGAATTATTGGTGATTTGTATCTAGCTGTAAACTGGTCTGGTAGGAATCTCCTGTTTTCCCTTGCCAATAAGCGCTTTGAAGCGGTTTTTAGCCCGCTTTCTCGAAGCATCCTGTTGGGCAGCGGGCTTTGCAATAACCGGAGGCTTCAGCCCTCCGGCGTATCAGGCAAAGAGTTAAGGATGCCTTTCAAGCGTTCCTTCAATTCCTCGCGATTCTTTTCGTAGGCATCCTGGAGAATTTCCCCGGCTTTGAACTGGTCGTCCAGGGCGATCATGGCATCCATGATTTTGTCGCGGTCCTCATCAGGTGCGTCCTCTTCGATCTGCCCATCCTGTTCCTCATGCTCGTTCTGTTCTTCCATTAGAAGTCGAGACCTATCATGCAGGTAAAAATATACTCCCAAACCGACCAGGAGAATACCCACCCCGCTGATAATGATCCACACAATTGTTTGCCTGTCAAACTTGAAACCAGTCGAATCACCCGGTTTGCCTGACAGCACCAGGGACAATGAGCTGCCAGCGGCCATTTTATTGGCCTGATACGTCAGGTAGTTCTGGCTTTGAATGGTTTGCGCTGCTCCAGCGGTCAACTGTTTGCCACTCAACCGCATTCCCTGCGGCACAAAAACCGTCAGCGAAGTAACTGGTAAGGCAAAAAGCTGGTCATATTTCAGGCTTCGGCCGTAGGGCATGCTGAAATTGGCCAGGAAACCGTATTGCTTGTCGGCGCCCGGAAGCAGGGCAAAACCGCCTGTTGCATTCAATAATTGCGTACTACCCTGCGCCAATTGGTATTGCACGCTGCCGGCGCCGGCAGGAATTTTAAACAACGGAATGGTTGTCCCGTTGCTGGTAACAACCACCACCAGTTCACCCGGATTAGTGACGACAAATAATTCGGTCACCTGGATGGCACTCGCCGAAGAGTAATCAAATTTGAGGTGGATCTGGTCAATCCTGAGAACATTAAAATCATTCGATTTATCATAAATGGTGATCGGAATGGAATATTTCGTCCTCGTATCATTAACCAGAACAGGGTCGGATTGATACTCGATCCCCCCATAACTTGCAATGATGAGAATAGCACGGTTAAGCGATATTTCCACTCCTGTGAAACTATAGGAGCCATCATGGTTGACCGGCGACTGTAATTCCAGTACTTTCTGGTAGCTTCCCGTTTTATCCTTGTCAAGTCCGATCAGGGAAACCGTCTGTCCTTCCGGAATTCCTCCGCCCGATCCATTTATCATGCTGCCAGCAAAATTCCCAAGAAATATTGCAGGCGCTGTAACCGAAGGGGTAATCGGTTGTGTTGTGCTGGTCGGGGTTGATTCCGCCAGAGGGGTTTCCGTTGCCTGTGTTGGCCCAGAGCTCGGAGAGTTGGTGCCCGGCATAAGAGTGATATCTTTGGCTGAAGAAAAGGAAACAAGAAACAAGGAAAGGACGATAATGAATATGGTCAGGCGAAATTTCATTGCTTATCTTCCATTGAGTAACGGGTCAATAACCGTGCGGATATCCGCCACAGACTGGAATGGACCGATTTGTTCATTACGCAGGATGCCTTGCTGGTCGACAATATATGTTTCCGGCATGGCAATGTTGCGGTTGAAAATGGGGGTGATACGAGTTCCCAGATCCGGTCCATTTGGATAGGTGATATTGAAATGGGTCAGGAACAGGAGCGCTTTCGCGTCAACATCCGTGTAATCCACGCCCAGGAAAACCACCTGACCCGCCGGCTGGTAGTAATTCCAGGCAGCTTCCATCGCCGGAGCCTCATCTGCACAGGTCACACACCAGGAAGCCCAGAAATTGACCACCACCACTTTGCCGCGCAAAGCAGCCAAATTAACCTGGTTGGCGCTCCGGTAAGGATATCCATCAAACAATTTGAGCGTGAAATCAGGTACTTTTGAACCCATAGACAGGATGGGATGCTGCGCCCGGAACAATCCCAGCGCCAGCACAACCAGCAGCGCCAGCAGCCCAACCCACACCAGGATCTGCGCCCACAGCGGTGCGCCTCTGCGCGGCGCAAGCGCCGGGGAATTGGTTAAATTTTGTGCCATAAAACTTCCTTATTATGCCGTTGAGCCTCTTCTCAAACGCGTACCACAGGTGCGGCAGAATACATCATCTGGCTGGGCACGGGTCCCGCATTGTTGACAGTATATGAACTTCTCTTCGCTCAATTTTTGGATGGACTTGTTCCGGCTGCCATCAATCGGTACCTGGCCTCCACGCTGCCAGGTCACGAATCCGGCGATACCGGCAACTATCAGCAATAACCCGATTCCCGCCAGTGCCCAGGGTAAAATTCCGGTCATCGAGACATGCCCGGGGGTATCCGGTCCAGGTGTGGAAGCCGCCTGGATTGGCAGGCTGGAAATACTCAATGCGTCTGCCTGACGCTGATAATCTATCGTAAGTGCAAAGACCGAATCAGCTGCAAGGTTCGCTGCTTCAATCCGGTAATTTGTCAGGCCATCCTGGCCGGGACCGGTGTACACCGGTGGAAGGCTGATAGTAGGATTTTCTGCACCAAGCGGTTGAAGAAAATTGACTTGCAGTTTTTCCACCGAGTAATCCCCGGCCCAGTTGAAAACAATATGCCGGGTCGTCCCATTCTTGACCAGAGGCGTGTAAAACTCCACCTGCACTTGTGGTGATGTGCAGGTGATGGTAAGCATTGACCACAGCCCCTGATTTTTGTTTTCATATGGTGCATTTATTAGATTCCCCGTCGCATCCTGAAGTGCCACTGCGTTGATCTCTGCATCAGCCGGTATTCGCAGAGAAAGACTGGCGGGCAAGCTTGTATCAGGATCTAAAGTGAGATGATAAATCATTAACACTGCCGGTCGGTCGTATTCCGGCCAAATATCTGCACTCACCATACTCAAGTGCAGTTTCCTTTGGGCCTGGACTGAAACCGGCACAAACAAAACAATCCACAGAGTCAGCAACAACGTGAACCTGCGCATTACATGTCTCATAGGTTCATATCTTACCACGAACAGACAGAGCTTTCACCAGCGACCAGATCGTACGGTTGACCGGCACCGGTACCCCCGCCTGCTCCCCCCTTCGGATAACTGTCCCATTAATAGCATCCACTTCAGTCGGTGTACCGCGCAGAACATCCTGGAGCATGGATGAAATATTACCTGCGGTACGCCGGGCTACTTCCTCCACAGCTTGCACCGGATCCAAATATGGCAGCACTACCGCACAGGCAGCCGCCACCTGGGCAGCCTCCTGCGCGAGCTGGCCCATCAAAACGCGCGCGCGGGGACTGGTTAGCAGTTCACCATTTTTGACTTGCAGAATCGCCGTTAAAGGATTGATGGCGGCGTTTACAATCAGCTTGCCCCACACGACCGGCTCCACATCTGCGACAACGCCCACTTTGAATTGTGCCAGACCCAGCATCTCCTCCAGTTTCGCCAGGCGGGAATGCGCCTCAAGCGTAATTACCCCCTCACCGCCGGACCGAACAACTCCCGGAGCAACCAGCGTGGCGCCAATCGTGGTTACGCCGCGGGCAACCCGTTGCAAACCGAGGAAATTGAACAGGATGGTATCGTTGCCCAGGCCATTTTGGAGCGTAACAACCAAGCCGTCATTCGCCAGGCAATCTGCCAATTGAGATGCACTATGTTCCGTCTGCCAGGATTTAACCAGCACCAGAGCGAGTTTCGCCCCCCGGCAATCCGCCGGATTGTCGGTTGCCCGCACCGTCTGGCTCTCACTGCCTTCTATATAAGCCCCGTTTTTACGCAAAGCTGCCAGGCCTTCTCCCCACGAACCAAGCATCATTACATCCACGCCCGCTGCCGAAAGCCGGGCTGCGAAGAGTGTGGCGAGCGCACCACTCCCAACAATTAGCAACTCGGTTTTCATTTGAGCTTTTCTGCCGTTATTTCCCCCAATAACATCTGCCATTCTTCTTCCGGCATATCCACCGTATGTTCCTGCGCCGGATAGCGCCGTGCCTTCACATCTTCAATATACTCACCAAAGGCCCGCTGCATCTCGCCATGCAAATCGGCATATTTTTTGACGAACCTGGGTGTGAAACGGTCAAACAGGCCCAGCATATCATGAACCACCAGAACCTGCCCATCACAGCCTGCTCCCGCTCCTATCCCAATAGTCGGAATGGAAATACGCTTTGAAATCAGTTCTGCCAGTCGTGCAGGGACAGATTCCAGCACCAGGCTGAAACAGCCGGCTTCCTCGAGCAGAACAGCATCTTCGAAAATTCGCCTAGCGGCAGCCGTTGTACGTCCCTGCGGGCGAAAACCTCCCAGAGCATGGATGGATTGCGGGGTTAGTCCCAGATGCCCCATGACCGGAATTCCAGCGCTGATAAGGGCACGGATGGTATCCAGGCGTTCCCGCCCTCCCTCCAGCTTGACGGTATGCATGCCGCCCTCCTGCAGGAATCGTCCGGCATTACGGACCGCTTCTTCGACTGAAATCTGGTAAGACATGAAAGGCATATCACCAATAAGCAGAGCCGATCCTGCCGCCCGCGCCACTGCCCGGCAGTGGTGAAGCATTTGTTCCATCGTGACAGGCATGGTATCCTCGTACCCCAAAACCACCATTCCAAGCGAATCGCCTACCAGGATGGCATCTATACCCGCCCGATCAAGCGCCAACGCAGTGGGGTAATCGTAGCCTGTAAGCATGGTGATTGGTTCGCCATGCTCTTTTTTTAAGCGAAAGGTCTGTATGGTCTTTTTTTTGGGAACTGATGTTAAATCGGGGACGGGAACAATTGTTGACATGGTACCCTCCATTGGGTAGGGGCCAGGGATAGGTGATTACTCGCAGAACTATTCCTCAGGCGATTGAATTCGCTAACTCTTTATATAAATCCTGTCGCGTTCCTGTAGATACACGCAGGCAGCATTATTATTCCACAAAAACAGTACAATGGCAATCTGGTAACCCACCCCAATCTGCTCTATAATATAGAGAAAATAATCACCGTCTTTTACAGGAGGCTTATATGCGGCGGCTTTTTAGTTTCATAATTGGTACGACACTCGGTGGATTGGTGGGTGTGACCCTGGCTTTGTTATTCGCTCCCGCCTCGGGTGAGGAATTACGCACCCAGATTACAGACCGGTCTCAGCTATTTGCCACCGAAATCCGGCAGGCGGCAAATACCAAGCGCATCGAACTGCAGGAACGTCTCGAAATCCTGCGTGCCCCCAAGGCGTAAATTAAGCTCGTAAACAGGAAACGAGTCTTAAGTTTTTAATCTTTAGTTAAAACCTTTCCGAAAATTCAGGAGATTTTCGCATTTTGAGTGTGTGCGGCTTCACCGCACACACTCAAAATGCGGTTCTTCCATAATTTTCGGATAGACACTTAATATAAAACTTTTCCACGCGTGCCATATTGGGTAAATAAGCAGCCCGTTCTACGATAAGCGCCGCATTGTATTTTGCGGCCCTGGTTCGCAGGGCAGGCTGGCTGATTGCTTGCACGATGGCATCTGCGAGCGAGCTTGGATTTGTTGCATCCACCAGCAAGCCATTGATTCCTGGCTGAATCCATTCGTGCATCGATTCAATATCTCCCACTACCGGAAAACAACCACAGGCCATGGTCTCCAGCAGTGAGTTTGGAGTCCCGTCGTGTACACTCGGTGAGACAAAAATGAGGGACTTTTGGAACAACCTCCACAACTGTCCCTGGCTCAAGCGCGGCCATAATTTTGTGTTCGACCGGATCCCCAATGCATCCACCAGGCGTTCAGATTCATTATCCCCTCGGAGGGAAGGGCAAACGAAAACCGCCTGCGGGAATTTACGCAGGACCGCCGGAATGGCCTGAAAAAAAACATCCTGCCGCAGGCTGCCGGGCCGCTGTCCGCGCGGGTTGACGATGATTGGCGCATCCGGTAATTCCTCTGGCAGGCTTTCGGAATCAGAATGCACTCCGATTTCATCCAGCCGGATTCCACCCGATCCGGGCACGCTCAAAGTTGGCTTCCCTGGCTTAAAACCCCACTCATATGCCAGGTGAATATCCCGCTGCGTGTCAGTTATCAGCCCATCTGCCCGATTTAATACTCTGCGCGTCCAATGAGACATTAGAAACGAGCCACGCGCATGCAAAGTAATATCGTTGCCCCAGGTGGATACCACCAGCGCGATCCCGGGTGGCGTAGCCGTGGACAACATTCCCTCGAATGGAATACGAAGCGCATGCACCAGTTCTGGCTTAATTTCAGCCACCAGGCGGCGAAAACGGACCTGATATAAAGGCAGGCTGAAAGGTCCAAGATAGTAGCGCAGCCGGCGCAAAAGGCCGCGCAAGGAACCCAGCTTCCCTGGTCTCGATTGCACTGCTGAAGTATTTCTCACCTGTGCCCCGGCCATACTCCCAAATGCTACCGGCACTATATGAAAGGTGGCTAATCCCGTCGGGATGTCGCAGGGAAAAGTGCTGATGAGATGGACAGAATGGCCTGTCTCCACCCAATATCCCAGCCAGCTGAGAGCGGTCGGCGAACGCCCATCTGCTACAAAAAGGATTTTCATTAATTGCAATATACCACAAACATAGATTGAATTAGTAATTGACGAAACGCCCCAGTTTGGGTATAGTTCACTGGAGGAGCCGTCATGACTAAAAAACGCGTCCTGCTTGTGGAAGATAACGAAGACAATTTTGAATTGGTTCGTTTCTTGCTTGAACGCGCCGATTTTGAAGTACTGGCCGGCCATGATGGACAGGAAGCCCTTGAAATGGCCCATAAGGAGCTGCCGGATTTGATCTTGATGGATCTCTCCCTGCCCGGAATAGATGGCTGGACCGCTGCCAGGGAAATCAAAGATGATCCCGGCACATCTCACATTCCTTTATTGGCGCTCACGGCCCATACCCTACCCGGTGATCGAAAACGCGCCATGGAATCCGGGTTTGACGGCTATATTTCAAAACCCATCGATGTGGTCAACTTCGGAGATACCATTGCCAAAATTCTGAAGGAAAAGCCGGGAAATGCGTGATTGCGTCCGATTTTTGTAATTCAAGTAGGTCGGATCATTTTTTTATAGAAGTCCGATAATTCCCTGCTATTTTATTAATCATCGCTACCAACAAAGGCAGGAATGGCATTTCCTGCCTTTGTGTTTTTTAATGGTATATTAAGGCGGCTATAATCAAAATTATCATGGAGGAAAGATGAAACAAATCTGCGTTGTTGGTATTGGATATGTTGGGCTGGTCACTGCTGCCTGCTTCGCCGATCTTGGAAATTGCGTCATTGCGTTGGATGTTAATGAAAAACGTATAGAGAATCTAAAAAAAGGCGTTATGCCCATTTATGAACCCGGTCTGGAGGAGCTGGTCGACCGAAACGTTCGCGCCAACCGTCTGATCTTTACAACCTCCTATACCGAAGCGCTGAATGGAACAGAGTTTGCCTTTATTGCCGTGGCCACCCCATCCGGTATCAATGGCGAAGCAGATCTGCAATATGTGGCTGCAGCCGCAAAGACAATTGCACAGACGATGTCGGCACATTTGGTTATCATAAACAAATCCACTGTCCCGGTCGGAACCGGGGACTGGGTGGCCGATATTGTAAAAAAGAATCAACCTCATCCCATCCCATTTGCAGTTGTCTCCTGCCCGGAGTTTCTACGGGAAGGTACTGCCATCGCTGATTTCAACCAACCCCACCGCACCGTTCTTGGATCATTCGACCGCGAGGCCGCCGAAAAAGTGGCCCAACTGCACCTGCCGCTGCGCGCTCCCATCCTTATCACCGACTTGCGTACCGCCGAGATGATCAAATACGCTTCCAATGCATTCCTGGCTACCAAGATCTCCTTTATAAATGAAATTGCAGATATCTGCGAGGCTCTCGGAGCGGATGTGAAAGAAGTTGCCGTGGGCATGGGCTATGACAAACGTATAGGTTCAGCCATGCTGGATGCCGGGCTAGGTTGGGGCGGTTCTTGCTTCCCCAAAGACGTAAAAGCGCTGGCTTACATGGCGGAAGAAAAAAAGGTTGAGCCGAGCATCCTGAATGTAGTCACCCACACCAACTACGATCGTCGTCGAAAAATCGTCAAACGCATAGAAGAGATGCTTGGGAGCTTACAGGGGAAGACCATCGGCCTGCTTGGCCTGGCCTTCAAGCCCAACACGGATGATATGCGCGAAGCCCCTTCCATAGATATTGCCCAAATGTTGGTAAAAGAGGGCGCAGAGGTGCGTGCTTATGACCCGGTGGCAGCTGAAAACGCGCGCGTCCTCCTCCCGGCTGTTACGATGGTCGATAATCCTTACGACATGGCCAAAGATAGCGACGCCCTCGTTGTTATTACCGAATGGAACGAGTTCAAGCAATTGGATCTTGAAAGAATCCGCACTTTGATGAAGACGCCGATCCTTTTTGATGGGCGTAATGTTTATGATCCCGCCGAAGTGCGTTCTCTCGGGTTTACTTATCGAGGTGTTGGACGAGGTTTCGACGGGAAATAACAATGCCAGACGAGAAACGGCCGCCTGTCTGTGATTACGAAGGGTCTGATTATCAGACTCGCTTCTGGAAAAAAGGCGGGCGCGAATACGAAGACCGCTGTGAAGCTATCGCCCTCAAACGCTTGTTGCCCAAGCAAGGTAAGTTGCTGCTGGAACTGGGCGCCGGAGCCGGTCGCAATACGCAGCGGTACGGTGGTTTCGAGCATGTCATCCTGCTGGACTATTCACGCACGCAGTTGAAACAAGCCCAGGAACTGTTGGGGGATTCCAGTCGCTTCACTTACGTTGCAGCCGATATCTACCGGCTGCCTTTTGTGGACGGGTTGTTCGATGCCGCCACCATGATCCGCGTCTTGCATCATATGGCGGATGCACCCGCAGCGTTACTACAAGTAAGGAATGTGCTGCAGCCGGGGGCAACCTTTATCCTGGAATTCGCCAATAAACGCAACATTAAATCCATCTTTCGGTATATGCTGCACCGGCAAACCTGGAGCCCGTTCGCGCCGGAATCGGTGGAATTTGCACCGCTGAATTTTGACTTCCACCCGCGCATCGTCAATGGATGGTTGACCAGCCTTGGTTTCCGCATCGAAAAAACACTGACTGTTTCCCACTTCCGGATTGCCTTGCTGAAACGGATCATCCCGCCCGATCTTCTGGCGGGCATGGATTCCATTTTTCAGTGGACCGGCGCCTGGGCACAATTCACGCCCAGCGTTTTTTTGTGCGCCAGGGATGGCGGGGAAAGCCTCCAAACACGGGAGCATACGAATATTTCTTCTTATTTCAAGTGCCCGGAATGTGGAAACGCACCACTGGAAATGGCGGACCAGCAAATTACCTGCCCTGCATGTAAGCGTACATGGAATATTTCAGGCGGGATCTACGATTTTCGAGGCGATGGCCAGTGAAACCGCTCGTTCTAAAATCTCGCATCCTACAAATCGGGAAAAGTTTTTTTCAGGTGATATATCGTAATCTTTATATCGCCCTCATCGCTCTGAATATCCTAATAATTATTATTTTTGTTGTCCAATTTACGAGTGCCAAGTATCCCGTCGTTGGCGGTGATTACCGACTGTTCGGTCCACGCTTGCTGGATTCTTTGCTGCACTACAAAGTCAACGGGTTCAGCATTGAATGGTATACCCCCAGTTTTGGTGGCGGCCTGCCGGCTTATCCCAACCCCCTTCAGATGCAGTTTTCGTTCCAACAATTATTCACCTTTTTCGTTAATCCATATATCGCAATTCTTGCCACCAGCGCGGTTTATATCATTGTTGGATTTTGGGTCACATTTTTACTGCTTCGCGATGTGTTGGAGCTCAAACCTTTATCAGCAATCCTCGGAGCAGGTTTCTTTGTGGCAAACGGATTTTTTATCGAACGCATGGTTGTCGGACATGCCGATAAAATCACCTTTCCATTGATCGTAGTGCCGATATTTGCACTATTTTATCGAAAAATTCCCGCCTGGCTTGCCGGTGTATTAATTGCCATTACCGGTGCGATCCTCCTGAACTCGGGCGGAGTCTATATTGGTTTCATGTGCTTTTTCACTGCGATCGTCACACTTCCGATCGCCTATTTTCTGAAACCTGCCCTGGTTGACTTGAAGAAGATCATACCGGTTGTGGTTTGGGGGGGCATTCTCACGCTGCTTCTGTGCGGTTCCAAGCTCTATGCAATAACCACTTACATGGAAACATTCCCACGGGATGTACATGATCATTATTTCGTGACCTGGTATGCCAGTATTACAGGCGCGGTTTTTCAGTTGATTGGCGTGATGACAACCCTCCCATTTTTAAAATTAATTGGCAAGAGTAGTCTGGTGCTGGTAGTCCGGTTGACCAAATGGACCGGCACCCCCTATGGTTTTTGGGAAATCGACAGTTCCATCTCTCCGGCAATGATCATCTTACTCTTGTATGGAATCTGGACGGTGTTGTTTCATAAGCCAAACATTGAACGAAGCAACCTGATTAAGAAGGCTATCGCGGGAATCTGCCTGATCCTTTCCATTATCTTTGTTGTTCAATTTTCAACGGCACGCGGGTTCATGTTCGAAGCCGTAAAAGGTTGGCCTTTGATCAAGTCTATACGGACCAATTCCCGTTTTATAGCGGCGTTCGTCCTTCCTCTGGTAATCCTGGGGGTAAAAGGATTTGATCATTGGATCATGGGGAAATCTGGGTTTAAAACAATCTCCGCATTCCTTTTTTTGAATGTCCTTTCGTTGGTCGCTCTTTGGGCGTATTACCTGCTCCCTTTCAAGGTGCAGGGACGGAATTTTGATATTCGTTCCGTCGTGAACACGTACGCTAAAATTCAGGCCGGAGAGACATTTCCGGTGGAAAAAATCATTCCTGCCATGAACGATTATGAAGTGTTCGAGGCCCAGGCAAGCAACGTCACTCACCATTATGATCCGCTTTTGGGGCCAACTTCATTCCTTCCGCTTGTCCACGAGGGTTCTGTCTTCGACATTACAAACGGTTTTTACAACATGACCGACCCAACCGGGTATGTTTTTCCAAAGGAAAATAATTCCAAATTATTTTCGCTCATCCCGGTCTCGGATAATAAGAAATTGATTGAATTCTTGAGCCGCCACCAACCGGACTGGAAATTGCCGTTGATTCAAATCATGCTCGATTGGGCAGCCGGCCTGACTTTTATCCTGGTCTTGCTCGCCGTAATCTTGTATTCGATCCGAAAGAGAATCCCTGGATTAATGGTTCTGCGCCTCCCGCACCGCCGCACCTGACTACAAGAAAAACTTTGAATTTGTTAATGCCAAGTGATAATACTTATCAAATCCTTGCAACTTTTTCGCTTGTATGCTAGAATCTCGCTCGTTGTTGTAGTACCTATACCGAACGCATCGAAAAGTGGGCAACCCCCACTTTTCTGCGTGTAATAGAGATTTCGGGGAGCAGGTTGATTATGAAGAACGAATTTGCATTGGCGTTCAACGAAGTGTTGGAAGAAAAACAACTGCCCAAGGAGATCATCCTTTCGGCCATCGAATCGGCCATGGTCTCTGCCTATCGGCGGGCAGTCAATGCATCCAACGCCCAACAGGTTGAAGCCAAAATAAATCCAGAGACCGGAGAGGTTGCCATCTTCGTCGAGAAGGAAGTTGTCGAAGATGTGCAGGATGAACGCACCGAGGTATTGCTTGATGAGGCCCGCCGGGTAAGCCCGGAGGTCAACCTTGGTGATATGGCAATTGTGGAATCCACCCCCAAGGATTTTGGCCGGGTGGCTGCACAAACTGCCCGCCAGGTCATCCAACAGCGCATCCGCGAAGCCGAACGCCAGATGCAGTCCGATTACTACGAAAAACAGGTCGGCGAAATCGTCAGTGGTGTGGTACAGGCAGTCAATATGACTCAGGGCGCCACGGTGGGTTTGGACATGAAAGCCGAGGGGATCATGCCGCAGAACCAGAAGATTCCCGGGGAACGTTTTAAAGTACATGACCGGGTGCGCGCCATCATCCTGGAAGTCAAGGAAAGCCCGCGCGGCCCGCAAATCATCCTTTCCCGCTCGCATCGCAATTTCCTGCGCCGTCTATTGGAAAATGAAGTCCCGGAAATCTATCACGGTATCGTTGAAATCCGGGCCATTTCGCGCGAGCCGGGCCAGCGCGCCAAAGTAGCCGTTTCTGCCACCCAGCCCAACGTGGACCCGGTTGGCGCTTGCGTGGGTATTCGGGGCGTGCGCATCCAGGCCATCGTTAAAGAATTGCACGATGAGAAGATCGATATCATCGAGTGGAACACCGACCCGGTGATCTATATCTCCAAGGCGATCAGCCCGGCCAAAGTTTCCGGCGTATATCTGAATGAAGTTGAAAAAACCGCTACTGTTGTCGTTCAGGAAGACCAGTTGAGTCTTGCGATCGGCCGCGACGGTCAGAATGCCCGCCTGGCTGCCAAACTGACCGGCTGGCGGATCGACATCAAGTCTCTGACCGAGGCTGCATCTGACGCGATTGTCAAAGTACAAACCGATCCTACCCTGGCAAACATTGCCGAGGTGGAACACGATCACATCCCGGTAATTGAAGAAATACTATCCAAGAAGAGTGCCGGGCGTCCATTGACACCCGAAGAGTTCCTGTCAATGATCCAGTTCGTGGATCGCGTGGAACGTCGCACGGTGGAACAAAAGAAAGCCGAAGCTGCGGCAGAGAAGGAACTGGTTTCCGCGGCCCGGGCGGATGTTCCGGATGCTGCCTTTGAGGCAGATATTGCCACCCTGAACCTGCCTGATCACGTGTATACCATCCTGACCGAGGCCGAACATCGCACAGTTGGTAATTTGATGATGGCGATGAAGCTAAACCCGGATAGTGTGCTGAGCCTTGCCGGCATTGGCCCCAAAGCCATGCAATCCATCCAGGCTGCCCTGGCCGCCGTTTCTTACCCCGAACCCGAGCCGCCCGCTGAAGTCCTTGAAGTGGTAAGTGAAGCCCCGGTGGAAGAGGCTGTTGAAGCAGCCCCAACCACCTCACAGGCCGAACCAGTTGTTGAAGAGGCCGCGCCGGTCATGGAAGAAGTAACCGGGACCGTTACCCCGGTCGAAGAGACCAAAGAAGAAGAAAAAGACTTCGATAAGATCTTCTCACTGCAAAATGTCCTGGCTGTTCCTGCAGCGGCAGAAGAAGAAACCGAAGAAGAGCGCAACAAGAAGAAAGAAAAGAAAGCCAAAAAAGGCCGCGAATTGGAATTCGATGAAAAGCGCGGCGAGGTCGTGGCCCGCAAGAAGCACAAGCGTGGCGACGATGACAGTGTTCTGGAAGAATGGGAATAACCGCATTGTGGCGGAGGTATCTGCCTGCCGCGTGGAATGGTTAAGGTGTCTGGCAAACCTGTAAAACGGCCCAAACATATACCCCAGCGCACTTGTGTAGGTTGTAGAATGGTGCTGCCCAAGCGAGCCTTGCTTCGCCTGGTGCGTCAGCCGGAAGGCGTGCAAGTCGATCCGACCGGCAAGATGGCAGGACGAGGCGCGTATCTGCATAACGTTCGCAGTTGTTGGGAAAAAGGCCTGAAAGGGCCGCTGGCACATGCCTTGAAAGTGGATCTGACGCCCGGCGATCTCGATCGCCTGCGCCAGTTCATGCAGACCCTGCCTGAAGAAAATGAGGCAGCCAGTGATTAAGAATAGAGTCCCTATGGGCTGACGATAAACCAATCGCTCAGCCGGCAGGCCGGAGGGTTTGTTTTTCAACAAACATCCTGAAGGATCCGGACTCACACAACCCGCTTGTATGGATAAGGTGGCTTGCCACACAGGCAGTTTGAGGAAAGAGGTGCCGTATGAGCGAACCAAAGAGTAAGAAGATTGAACTCCCCGCGAATATCACGATCCGTGATTTCGCTCAAAT
>Ga0182021_10005083_pt1 | contig 15535 bp, 36 predicted proteins | sample 612E3MmetaG_FD_120493 | JGI IMG/M metagenome (GOLD analysis project Ga0182021, IMG submission 120493) | Permafrost microbial communities from Stordalen Mire, Sweden - 612E3M metaG (Illumina Assembly) | ecosystem: Environmental > Terrestrial > Soil > Wetlands > Permafrost | place: Sweden... | reverse complement strand
ATCTACGTTTCAGCGGCGGAAATGGTCCTAACTGGCGTGGCCCCCGCTGTTGTGCTGGCCCTGGCATCCCGGACCTGGAGCTTCGGGTGGGCCAGTTGATATCCTGTGCACGGTCCAGTACACTCTGAGCATGAGCGCAGCACGAGGCACAGACGGTCTCTACGCTACCCAGTCATTTCCTGCGATCTATGATGCGCTGGATCGCGAGATGAAGCGCATCTCCGAGAACCGCACGGCGGATCAAGTTGCCGTCTCTGCCGCATTGGCTGCCGCCGAGAAGGCTGTCGCCGCTGCGCTGACCGCAGCCAAGGAGGCCGTGAGCAAGGCAGAGATTTCTCAGCAGCGTACGAACGAGGGTCAGAACGAGTTTCGGGCGCAATTGAAGGACCAAGCTTCAACGCTGATGCCCCGTGCGGAGTACCGTTTGGCGAATGACTCCCTCCATGATGAACTGGGTCGATTGCGCGACGACTTCAACGAACTGCGAACCCAAGTGATGATGGGGCCACCGGAGGTCAAAACGCTAATGGCTGGCTCCAACCAACAGAGCGGACGAACTGAACAATCCAAGAACGACCGGCAACTACTCTTTGCTGTCATCGGCCTCGCCCTTGGTATTCTCGGCGCCTTCGGCTACGCCCTGGCGTTCGTGAAGCCATGACCCTCTATCGCGCTCCTGCCGACCTCTACTCCGAGCGCCAGGAGGCCAACGACCCGGACCCGAAGCTCCGCTCGCCGTGGGACGGCTGCTGGACCTGGACTATCGCCCGCGCCCTCGATGCCGCCACGGGCGGAAGAATCCATGGGCTCGGCGAGGACGACATCCGAGCAGCTGCCGGCAAGCCCGATGTTCCTGGCGCTGACGGCGGCTACCTGGAGGATCAGGTCAAGGCCATCGTGGCGCTAGCGCCGGGCCTCTGGTTCCAGGCGCGGCCAACCCTGGCTGCGTTCCAGGCTCACCTCTCGGCCGGTGGCATCGCCGTCATGGCTGGCTGGGAGTCTGACGCTCCTGCGAGCGACCGGCGCTACGATGTGCGGTTCTACGACAACAAGGGCGCCAACGCTCACAGCATCTATACCGCTGGCATTGGCGGGGTTGACGGTAGTGGTATCATCTGGGGGAATCCCGAGAAGTTCTTGGGAGAACCGGAGCCAATCGTCGGCGTCTCAGCCGCAGTCAAGTTCGTTTGGGACGCACGCTCACCCGCCGGGTGCGTAGAAGCGATCCTGTTCCGTTCAGTAGAGAAGGAGGAACCAGTGCCTCAGTTCTTGCCCGTAGGCAATCCCATCGGCGTCGTCCGCGTTGACACCAATCCCCTCACCCGAGCACTCAACAACGATCTCGCGGTCATCGTTCTGCCCGGGTCGGACGCTCTGGTGTACGCCGAGGCCAACATCCCCGGCCATGCCATTGACGGCACGGCTACGAGCGCCGCCTACGTGATCGGCAAGATGGCTGACGGCTCCCTCGTCTACCTCCTGAAGCGGAACTCCACCGTTTACACGCCCATTGGTGCTGCCGATGCGACCTACCTTGTCCATCTGGCAATCGCCAACGGCGTGCCTTCCATCTCTCTCGCATAGAAAGGAGACCCGTGAACGTAATCAAGAGCATCCAGGGCTTCATCAACGGCGTCCACAACACCTGGCTCGCCCTCCCCGAGTGGTTCCGCAAGGGACTGCGCGGTGCGGTTCTGGGTGGCATCGTAGCCGTCTCAGCCCTCAACCTCGCGATCCCCGGCTCGCTTTCTGAGGCCAAGGCCGAAGGGCTGACTGCCTTCACCGTCTTCGTGACAACGGCCTGGCCCATCCTGCGAATCGTGCTCGTACCACACCTTGCGGAGTTGTGGCTGACCGCGTCGGGTTCTGCCCGCGCCGTGAAGCTTACGACCCTGACGCCGGCTGAGTCCGACAAGTGGACCAAGGTAGCCTGACACTCGCATGAGCGACATTATCTGGTCGAAGTTCCCGGAGTACGACGCCTTTCTTCGGAAGGGCGTCGCTCTGTCTGGGGGACAGACGCCCTGGCACTACCTGGCAACATCCTTCGCGATGGAGCTTGGTGTTCCGGTAACAGCCAATCAGCTGCGCAAGCGTTGGAACCGGATCAAGGAAATGGGATCATGGACCGATAAGGAGGCCCGAGAGCACGGCAATCTAGCGGGTGGCGATGAGCCACTAAACGACTGGACGAACCGCCTCGGTCAACAGCCCCTCAAAGACGAGGACGTGATCCGTCTCGCGGAGGAGCGCGGATATGTCATCCACAAGCCGATGGCACCCGCCCGCGAGATCACGGTTGCTGACACCTCCCGCATTCTCGGGGATCGTGTCCGCATCGCCGTCATTTCCGATACCCACTTCGGCTCCAAGTACCAGCAGCCAACGCTCTTGCGGCAGTTTCTGCTCTACGCCAAGAGCCGGGGCGTGTCCGAGATACTGCACATCGGCGACACTGGGGATGGCCCCTTCCGCCGGCACCACAACCCGCAGGAGGTATGGCTGCACACCTTCAACAGCATGGTCGCGTATGCCTCCTCGACGGAGGCACTACCCGAACTCGACATCCCGTACTACTTCATCGACGGGAACCACGACGACTGGTGGAGTGATGACGGCGGCCCGATCTTCGGCGAAGCCCTCTGCGCCAAACGCGACGACTTCAACTACCTCGGCTCCCCGTCCGCTCTACGGCGGTACGGCGATGTGCTCCTGGAGATGTTCCATCCGAACGACGGCGGCGCCTATGCCCTGTCCTACAAGCTCCAGCGCCACATCGAGGGCATGTCGCCCGAGGAGAAGCCGAACATCCACTTGGCCGGCAACTACCACAAGGCAATTCACTTGCCCGGCTACCGCAACGTCGAAGGGTTCCTGGTGCCCGCGTGGATGTCGCGCTCCCACTGGATGAAGGGCAAGAGCCTGGTGTCCGTGGTGGGCGGCCTGATCCTGGAGTTCGGCATCAGCACCAAGGGGCTGACGCCTAGCCTGAACACCGAGTGGGTTCTGGAGCGCATCCCTCTCATCAACGACTGGCCCGGTGGGTAATGAGCACCGGGTTCCCCGGCGAGCCGATCCCAGGGGGGTCGAAGCAGGAGCCTGAGTCGGATGACGAACTCCTGCTCCTGATCTTCCTGACGGACCAGGAGATGGCTCAGGAGGCCGAAGACGACGTGCTGGTGGAGCCGCGCTACACCACGGGGCGTGGTCCGAAGGGGGACATCATGGGCTGGGGGCGCGGGCCATTCACGGAGCGCGACGAGGATCGGACCATCTGGGCCTGCTTCTGCGTCCCTAGACACGAACTGGCGTAACGTCTACACTTACGCCATGGCACGAACATTTACCGTCTCCAGCACAGGTCGGCTGACCAGCAACGTCAACCACGGGCTGCATCTGGGTGAGAAGATCAGGCTCAGTCATCTTGCCGGCGGCACGCCCCCGCCCGCCGCATCGGCCGTCACGGTCTACGTCGTGTACGCCGGATCGCCCATGACGGACCGCGACTTCTGGGTTTCCTTGACCAAGGACGGCACCCACATTGGCGTCGCCATCGGTCTAACCGGGAAGTTCGGTCGCATCAGTGCCGGCAAGGCGTTGCATCCGAGCGGGGCGCATCCGTGACAGCTGGGATTGCCGACTTCACGGCAACCCCCACCACTGGCCCCGCGCCCTTGATGGTGCAGTTCCACGACACCACTGCCGGCACAGGAGGCTTGGCGCTCAGCCAGTGGACCTTCGGCGATGGTCAGTCGCAGCAGGGCGTAGCCAGCCCCATGCACTCGTACACGGAACCGGGCACCTACACGGTGCGCCTTGATGACTCCCACGGCGGTGACTCCTGGACAGTTACCCGGGAGCACCTCATCGTCGTCACGGGAATAGCGCATCGCACAGGGCACGGTACTCGTGCTCGCCAGATCAACCGTGCGCTAGGGTGATGTGGCATGAAATTGCTGTTGATCGTTCTGATTTTGCTGCTGATCTTCGGCGCAGCCAAGCTCTAGGCCGTTCGGGCCAAGGCTCCCTCTACCCCTGGCCCGACCTGTCCCAGACGGACGGATGCAAGCGCGTCTTCTCGATGAAGCGTTCAGCTGCCGCGTCCATGGACTGCTTGCGGGCGGCGGCACGCCGGGCCTTGAAGTCAGCCAGAACGATGCTCGCAAGGTGCTGATTGCAGTACCCCTTGCCGTCGTTGCCACGGTCCACGGCCCAGTGTGAGCACTCATTGGCATCCTGCGTGAGATGCGTGCAGTGGCCTAGCTCCTCCTGTCGGGCACGGTCACACGCGGCCTTCGTCGTGTAAACGCAGCCAACGTGGTAGTCACGGCCGTGACGCAGACTAGCAGTCATCCCCGTAGTTCCAGTCCCGGGCCACCTTGCGTCCGCTCAGAACCGCCAGGGTATCAGACAGGCGGGCGCGGACGAACCGCAGCGCCCGGCGCCAATGGGAAACCCAAGGCCGCTCAGGCCAGAAGAACCAGTCCTCTCCGAGAACGTCTAGGAAGTTGGCGTACTCAATGTAGGCGTTCCATCGACGTTCTGCCATGAGGTAGTAGGTGTCGCCGAAGGACGCTTGATTTCGGATAGTCTCCTCGACTTGTTTCTGGATCGCCTCACCGACGACGCGGTTGAAGTTACTTGTCATCAGATGCCTTGCCCTTCATGTAGCTCCCGAAGTGGACCTCGTGACGGCAGCTGACACAGCGCTGCACGGCGATGGATCGGGTAGCCAGCAGCCGATATCGGCAGCCGCAGGGGCACTGGCAGACCAGCTTCAGGCGCTCGGTCTCGCTGCTATGCATCACGGGTGCTCGTCGCCCGTGTCGGGCGAGTCTATCCCAAGTGTTCGCAGCTTCGTCTCGGAGGATGTCGGTATACCCATCTTCTCCAACTTATCCCAATACTGGAGCAATGTCATCGTCTTCTCATCTGGGGGCGCCGACAGTCGTGGCGGCCGATCATCTGTCCCAAGGCCCCGAAGATAGAAGGAGAGCAACGCGCCCGACATCCAATTGGCATGGGCGATGTGTGGCAGACCCGACTCAGGGTCTCGGTCTTCGCCGGCCCAGAACAGGTTGGCGTGACGCTGCATGGCGTCGTACGCCAGGCTCCAGTCAAACCCTCTGAGATAGTTGAACCGGGCGTACTTGTTGGCGCCCATGCCTGCTACACGGCCGAGTTCGATCTGAACAATGGGGTCAAGGGCTCCGATCTGGCAGAGCTTCGCACCCTTCTGCCCGCCCGTGGCGTGATCCGTCACGCGCGTCTCAGGATCGTGGAGATAAGACAGGTCGATGGGGCTCATCCCATGATCCTTATGGCTTCGGCGAAGGTGTCTTCCCAGTCACCTCGGAAGCCCACGGCCTTGTCGTCAATGTAGAGTTGAGCCGGAATCTTCTCTGAGATGATGTCGCCGATCTGGAAGTCGGGAGCGCCACGACGCAGGGTCTCGACGATGTAGCGGCGTTGCTTCTCGGTGAACGCGACGACCTTGATGGCGTTCCAGCCAACGACCGAGTGAGCCCAGACCTTTGATACCCGGGAAGTCCAGACCACAACGCGGTAGCCCGCCTCTTGAAACGCCATCAGCGCGTCGGCGGCGCCGGGCAGCAGGTCTTTCTCGCCCATCAGTGGACCCCACGGAACGAGGGTGCCGTCGAAGTCGATGCAGACGACCTTGTCCGCAACAGGGGAGTGGCCCTTCGCCATCCCGAAGTCGTGCTGGTCGTCGGGTAGGCCGGCGGTGCTCACTTACCACCTCCGTCACAGACATCGTAGATGAAGCGCAGCGCCATTGCGGCGACTTGCATAGCCTCAGCCCGCATCTGAGGGAGGCTGTGGTGCTGTGCTTTCACCTCGTCCCAGAGTTCGTCCAGTTCTTCGAGGATCACAGCGTAGCCCTCGTGTGGACCATGCATTGGTGCGTGCTTCTTGGTGGCTCGTTCTAGCTCAGCTTCAACTTCGCCGAGCAGGTTTCGAGCAGTGCTGCGATCAAATTGCAGACTCATCATGCTCCTTTCGCGAACGGGGCTCGCTGGCCCATGCGGACGGCGATGCGGTTGATCCGTGCCCGGGCCTTGCGCGCTCTACGCGTGCGGCCCCAGGAGGTGTTGACGGCGGCGGTGCCGAATACGAAGCCCTGCATCGCCTGCTTCACGTGCCGGCGGACGTAGCGGGGCAGCATTGGTCGCCAGCCTACGGGATGGCGTCTCATCGGACCCTCCAGCGCTTGACGATGGCCTTGCGTGGAATGTGAATCACGCCCATGACGTTCCACCCCGAGACGGTGCCGGCCAGGGTGATCCCCAGCTTGTCGTCTCGCAGGACGTAGCCGACGCTGTGAACCTTCAGGTTCCGATGGCAGCTGCGCGCCCGTCTAAGCGACACCCAGCCTGCTTCAGACGGCCCATGGCTGTCGAGCCAGACGACCTCGACGCGCCAGAGGCGCTTGCCGAAACGCTTGCTCACAGCGCGCCCTGCCCGTGCTCCGGCGGGTACCAGGAGTTGGCGATCTGGCAGGCACGACCGACGTACTGGCGCGGTAGGAATTTCGCCTCTCGCCTGCGCCCCTCACGAATCACTTCGATCTGCTCATACGTGAGTGCGCGATTGCGCTTGGCGTATTCCATGTCGCGGTCACGCCATAGCGCCTGAAGTGCCTTCAGGTCGGCTGGCAGACCGGGATCGTCCGGCTCGTCGTGAGTCCGGTCATCGGCCGGCGGGGCAATGTCTACCACGGGTCTCCTTTCAGGGGTGAGGTTCGGAACGTAGTGGAATTGGGGCATTACAGCCGCTCGAACTCGCCGCATCCCGGAATGGGGCACGCACGATACTCCCGACCACGCCGGGCTGAGGTCTTGACAATGGCTTGATCGTGTTCAGGGCAGGCCCAGCCACCCACAACATCGACCGGGACGGACGGGCTGAGAGGCGTTGCCTCTCTGACGGTGGCTGCGTTGGCCTCGCTAGCCGCTGGCTCGTCCGTCCCGGGCTGTGTAAACACCTGCGCCTTCGCCTCGCCGGAGAGCCGGGTCATCCTCGCGGCGATGTCTTCGATATCGCCGGCAGCGGCAGTGACAGCCTCACGCTTGCTGCGATGGATCTCGTCGGCTGCGGCCTCGACCGCTTTCTGGGACAAACGCTGCTCCTCCTCAACGGCGGCCGGCGTCACTAGGGGCGCCACAACGACGGGCTCTGGCCCCATCTCGTTGTACCAGCTGGCTTGCGAAAGCTCCTTGGATAGCTGTTCCGTCAGGGCCAGGATTTGCGTGACATAGCCCTGCGCCCGAGCGATGGCGTCCTTGATGTCGTCAAGCTCTTTCGTGCTGACCGGCACGCCGACAGGACGCTTCTCTCCGGCAACAGGTGTAAGCGTGCCCTTCGCTTGCTTCTCTTTGCGCTCCATGATGCTCGATGCCATCGCATCGAGTACCGAGACGCCTTCGGTCTGCTTATTCGCGGACATATGACTCCTTCACGATTGCCAGACCCCGAACATGCATCTCCCGCTTGAAGCGGGCGATCATCCAGCTGGTCAGTTCGTCCCATTCGGCATCTGACAGATGATCTAGTTTCTCAGCCAGACCATCTGATAAACCCAGATGCTTCGAGGTCGAACCCAGAGTAACACCCTTGACTGCTTGATATAGACCGTCACTCTCCGTCATCAGATACCTCCAGTGCTACGATGCCCTCGGCCTTGCCGGTGAGGGAGTGGATGAACAGATCGTCTGGTTTGCCGTGGAGAGCCAGGAATCTCGCATAGGCGCATGAACCGGCGAACGCGCGGAGCACGTCAGGTCGCATCTCGAACAGATCGACACCCCAGCGGTCAGGTCGAATGTGAATCACGAGACCAAGCATAGCAGCTTCGAGCAACTTGCTCAGGCGCACGTCGATCAATCCGTCACTGGCGACGAACTCACCGGCCATGTAGGCAATGGTCTGGATCACGTGGGACGTGTAAACGCCGGCCGAGGTCTTCCAGTCGCCGACCGCCAGGACCCCGCCGATCTTCTCGACGTCGGCTAGGGTGATGACGCCGGCATCGGCTGCCTTCTGGAGCTTGGGCATCATTTCGGCGGCGCCGGGAATGGGCACGAAGACGTATTGCCCGTCCTCGGGCGAGTGCTCGACCCAGTGTCCAAGGAACCAGATGATCGCGTCGGCGCTGCCGCCGTAGCCCAGCGTCAGGTTGAACAGCTGGGGCTCGCGGGCCACCAGAACGAACGGGACGTTGGCCCGCATGTCCCAGTAGTTCGCCATGCCGTTCTGCACGAAGTTGACGTCGTCGGGCAGCACCTCGGGCTTGACCTTCCGGCGTTCCTCGGCCCACTGTGCCGCCATGTGCTGCCGGATCACGCCGTCATCGAGCACGCGCAGCGGCAGGCCCATCTCGATCATCTTGTGGACGACCGAACCCCGGACAGCGGCGATGTCGCGCGGCTCCTCGGCGGTGGTCTTCAGCCAGGTGCGGATCGAGTCGAGCGCGGCTTGCTGCCCGCGCGACTCCATCATCCGAACCACGAACTCGCCGGGATGCTCGCCGTCCTTGACGTAGACTTTCTTGACGCCTCCGCGCGGCCCGATCTTCGTGATCTGCCGCATGCCGGTGGCGAGGTTCACCACGTTGTTGATCTGCCAGTTGACGAGTGCTGGCGCCGTGCCGCACAGGGTGCGGATCGACGTCACCGACAGCAGGTCGCTGTCGCCGACGGCGTTGTACTCGCGGTTCAGCGGGGTGTCGGCTCCCCGCCACTGGTACATTCGGAAGCCGTCACCGCCGACTGTCGCATTACGGGGTGGCATCAGTCAATCCCATCTCGCGGCCGGCGCGCTCGAACTCGGGCCAAGGTACGGTACACTGATCGTAATGGTTGTAGTTTCCTGGCGTGCCGAAGCACGCCAACCAGCCTCTGCCCTTGTGACGCGGGTCGGAGAACGCGCTAGCTGGCAGTGACTCGTAGCCAGTCGGGCCACCGTGCATCCATACATAGTCGTTGTGAATGTCAAGCGTGACTTCGCACTCGAACGTCGGGGTTCCGTTGAGCCGGTCGAAGACGGCCATCACTTTCACGGGCTTGTCGTGCATCAGCCGTCTGCCCTTTCGATCACGACCGACCCGCGCAGCACAACCTCGCCGGTATCGAGCAGCTGCGTGGAGAAGTTCAGGGTGGAGATATCGGCCTCCCAGGTTGGGCCACGGGAAAGGCGCATGTTCTCCAGATCGCGCGTACAGCGACCGATGGCGTCACGCATCTCGGCGTCAGTCGGCACCAGCACTTGGCCCAGCAGATGACGCGGGATCAGCAAGACATCCTTCGGCGCCGGCTTGATCTGCACGGCGGTGGAGAGTAGGCGCCGGCTCACCAGCTGCCCTCAACCTTCTCGGTGCCCGGGCAGGCCGTGAAGTACGGCCAATTCATCGACGTCGGCGGGATGGCTGTTGCCGGCGAGCAAGGCTTCTGCTCGGGCTCGTCGTCGTGGGAAATCGGCGGCAGCAGCGCGCCACAGTGCGGGCACAGCATCCAGGGCGCGGTCCAGACGCGCTGGCAGTTGTAGCACTGGCGTTCCCGGTGGCTCATAGTTCCACCACCTGATCGGTCAGCGCCAGGATCAGCAGCGCCACCATGCCGACGACGTTGGCCGGCCAGCACAGCTGGAGCAGCCCGATGCCGGCGAGCACGAACAGGATTGGCCGGCGTAGGCTGCCTCTGGCGTTGCCGGTGATGGCGGTACGGACAGTGTCGTTTACACTACTCGTGACGTTGTTGACGGCACGAAAGAACCGCAGCGCCTTTGGCGGCGGCGGGGTAGTCGAGAGAGGTACGTCAGGCACTTGGGGCTCCTTTCACGTGTGTCGGGGGTTCGAGCGGCTTGTACGTCTCGGCAAAGACACGTTGGAGCGTTCGGATTAGCAGCAGTCGGTCTGTCGCCGCCACGTCGCCGGTATCCTCCGGCAGCGTCTTGCCCCGCTCAAACCTCTCGGCTCGGGCGATGTGCTCGGGAGCGATTGCCATGAAGGGGCGCAGCCTCTCCCGCTCAGCCGCCGCGCCTTTCGCTTGCTCTCGGGCGTCGTGGTCGGAGGCGGCTTGCGAGAGGTTGGAGAGGGTGTCGCCAACCTTCGCCGTGGCCCGCCCCAGTTCATCGAAGCCGCACTCGCAGTCAATGACGGGCGGGTCGCCGGGCTTCCATCCGGCAGCAGCGGTTCTGATTTCGCAGCGCCAGTCGTGGTCCTCGCGCGGCGAATAGTCGAGCACGGCCTCCCTGTAACTCTCCAGCGCGTCCACCAGCGTCGCCACCCTGGCCCGCTCCTGCTCCAGTTGGGCCTTCAGCGTCGCGATTTGACCTTGATAGGCCGTTGCATACTCCACATCGAGGGAGGCAGTGGCTTCGGCTTCGATGGCGAGGATGGCCGGGTCAACGATGTTGCCGACCTGCCAGGCATATCGGACGGAGACAAGCTTGTTGTCACTTCCGGTTCTGGTCCCGGCCATGAACGCCGCGAGGTCGTCACGCAGCTTTCGTCCCGCCTCGGTCCTCGGCGTCACGTCAGATGGCATCGGAGGGCTCCTTCGGAGGTTCGGCACCACCCGCGCGCCACCAAGCGGCGAACTCGTTATCGCAGCGGTCGCAGAGATCACCCGCCGGGGTATAAGTACGTCGGGCGTCGAGGTGCTGCCACCCGGTCGGCAACCCCTTCATGTCGCCATTGGACTCGCGGAGTGGCTCGACTTGCTGTAGCCCACAGCGGTCGCAGACCCAAACCTTTTGCTCGTTACTGCTCATTTCTGGGTCTCCTTGTCTGTTGAGGTGAGGGCGGCGATAGCGGAGCAGGTCGCGCACAGGGTCGGCTCGTTGCCATTTAGGCAGGAGAAGCCGTTGCCAAAGTTGAGGCACTCTCCGTCACCGATCCGACTCAGCGCCTCCCGCAACCGCTCCCGCGCCGCTTCGGCTTTGTCGAGACGGTCGAGTAGGGCCAGGTATCTCGGGAGCGGCACGTATTCCTCGTACTCGTCATAGTCGATGAACCAGTCGCCTTCGGGCGGTGGTTCGATGGAGTCGATCTGACCGCCGGTCAATCGCAGGACGGGGAAGTCCAATGCTCGGAGGTCGGCGGTTGAGGGGGTCATCGGGCGATCCAGAAAACGAGGAGCGCGCAAGACAGAAATCCGACACACCACCCAGCCAGGTAGTCGCCTATACGCGGCCAGTTCATCACTTCACTTCCGGTATAGTGTCAGAGAGCGCGACGAGGCGTCCGTGATATTCTGCCACCGCAGCTGCGAACGAGTCCGGCCCGACCGGCCAGAATGCTCGGGTCGGCGGCTTTGCGCCGCCGGCAGCTAGCTTCGGCTGCCCGGCGTGAGAGACGTGAGCGCAGTATTGGGTGACAGTGTAACCGTTAGTCGCCTTCAGATGGAGCATCCTGCCGTGGGCAGGCTCGATTGGGCAGGCGTCACCGTCGCCGATGTCGTGGCGCGGCCCGTCGTTTACACGCCGGGGCTTCATCAGCGCCTGCTTGACTTGCTCGGCGGCTCGGGCCGCTTCGAGTAGCTCAGCTTCGGCAGTAGGGCCGGCGTAAGCGCCGACGTGCTGGCCGACCGACACAGACGTGCGGTCGTCGCTCATTCGCTGTCGTCCGGGGTCGTGATGACGGGCCGGGTCACACCCGACTGAGTCAGCATCGCAGCGATGATCCCTGCCGCGCGGTCGTTGGCGGCGACCATCCTGGCGAGCGCCATGGCCGAGTTCAGAACCTGCACGTAGGCGCCAAGCTCGATGTCGGCCGGCACTTGCGTCAGGGTCGTCACCACTTGGCGGATTTGAGGCAGGGTGATCTCGTCGCGGACGGCGTTGTAGGCCGTGTTCCAGTCGCCGATCTTGTCGGAGACGGTGCGGTCACGCGTTGGGCTCATCGCCGTCGCCTCGTCACCATCACGACAACCAGCGAGAGGAACAGCACGATGATGACCCATGCTGGTACCTCGGGGTCATTGGGACCGTTCACGTCAGCTGTCCCGGCTGTCGGCGGCGGCGTCCGCAGAACCCGCGCGGTAGCCGTCGGTGCGGCCGGTGATGTAGCCGAGGTCGTAGCCGTCGGCGTAACCTTCGGCGTAGGCGTTGATGTTGGCGTTGGACTTGGCGATGGCGTCACTGATGGCGTCGGCGCCGGGGTCGGCGAGGTGCTTGGCGTCGGTGCCGGCGAGACGGTCGGACTCGGAGAGGGCGTGTACCTCAGCGATGGCGTTGGTGAGACGCTCGGCTTCGGCGTCGGCGAGGGAGTGGGCTTCACCGTAGGAGACGGTGTCGGCCGTGGAGTCGCCGTTGGTGTCGGCCGTGGGGTCGGTGTCGGCTTCGGCGTCGGTGTCGGAGCGCATGCCAGGCTCACTGCCACTGCGGCGATCATCGCCGCCAACACCATCTTCCCAGGTCGCTTCACTCATCAGTTCCCTTTCAAGGATTGCTGAAGGGCTGTGCGTGCCACACAGGACACGGGCTCGCGAGACTCGCCTGCCCGGGGCTCCAGCCCTTCAACACAAAGATACCACGGGCTGTCAAGCCTTCGGGCTTGGCCCTCGTCAAGCGGCCTCAGTGGTCGAACGCGGGGTCATCGGCCCAAGAAGATCGGCTTTGCTGACTGCCCAAGGGCCGTTGGCGGCGTCAGCGCCGATGGCTGCCCAAGGGCAGCCAGGTCGAACGTCTTGGAGTTGCCCGGGTCGAGCCGAAGGTCGTCGCCATCGGGGTTGTCCAGGTGGCAGACGGCGAGGATCATCAGATCGAAGTCCGGCTCACCGTTGCCCGCCATGATCGCCAGCCGGGCCTCGCGGATCGTCGCCGCCAGCTTCGGATACCGCTGACGGCTTTCAGACTCGGCGTGTTCCAGGTGGCCTACCGCGTACCAGCGATGGAACGGGTAGCCGAGAGCGGCCTCGTCCATGTAGACGGCGGCCGAGGCGATGTGCTTGCGCACACAGTCCAGACAGTGGTTACGCGCCACGGTTCACTTCCTTCCTTTCTTGTGCTTCTTCGGTCGGATCGCGTAGTTGACCGCAGTGCGACCAGATACGCGCCTCTCGATGTCGCGTGTAAACGCCATGCCTCGGGCTTGTTGCCCGAGGATGTCTGATCGAGGAACGGCGACGCGGCGAACCTTGTTCTCTCGCAGCAGTCTGGCGAGGGTGTCCCGATCCTCGGCGGCATGCCGCTCGGCGATGGCTCTCACTGCCTCCGGCAGTTCAGGTGCCTCGGGGGAGAGGATCATCGGGGTTTCTCCTGAGCGCAATGGCATTGCCACGAGAACCGGCCGCCATGACCGGATGCCTGAGTCCCGGCCTTGCCGGTGCATCCGGCTTTGCTGCCGTGCATCGTCCACGGGTGTGCACACTTGGAGCAGTTGCCGCGCGGCTTCCGCTTGACGGGGCTCACTTGTCCTCCACTTCCATTTCGAGTCCACTCCCGTGAGAGTCCGAGTTCGGGCATACCGGGGTGGCGATGTTGAGCCATTGCCGGGTCGTCCGCAGCGTGTAGCCGCAACTGGCGCACCAGCACTTTATCATCCGGGTTCCCTGCACGGCCGGACGTGCCGGCCCGGTGCCCAGGAGCCCGCCCTCGCCGCGAACGGCAGAGTGCGGGAACTCGCCAAGCTGATCCGCCAGCGACTGCAAGCGTGTAAACAGCGCGGGCGAGCGGCCCAGGAGCGGCCACGACTTGGCCCAGGAGCCGGTGTGATCCCCTTCGGGGTCGAGCTTCTTGGCGACCTTCGCGAAGTCCGCCCGGTGCGCGAAGTGGGCACAGGCGTGGATGCACTCGTGCATGATCGTGCCCAGGATTTCGAGCACGTCCTTCTGGACCGGCGAGACGAAGATAGCGGGCACCTTGTCCGCGACAGCTGACGCGGCCCAACACTGACCCACGACATGCTGCTTGTTGCCGCGACCGCCCGGCCAGCCGATGCTGATGCGGACTGGCGGGACTTCCTCGCCGATCTCGGCGAACAGCGGGCGCATCAACTCCACGGCGCGGAGCATCCAAGCCTCGCGGGTGTCGGTGGCGGGGAACAGTCGTTCGTTGTCTGCCGCGACGGCGGCGAATGCCTGATCCAGCCCGTCTAGGGTTTCTTTGAGCTTTAGCTCGGCGGCGGTCGGCGTCAGCGGCGGCATTGCCTCGATCAAGGCCGTCACAGTCATGGCCTCGCCGGATGGCGTGGCGGCTGCTACCGGGTGCGCCATCGCCACGTGCGCCGGCAGCGAGCCGGCGTTCGTGACGCTATAGGTGCATTGCGGGCACTTGACGCGGGCGGGCTTGCTCATCGCGGTGCCAGAATGATGCCGCGATAGGCGTCGATGCACTCGCCGCATACCCAATAGCGGTAGCCGGTCGCCCAAAAGATGATCTGTGTCGATGGGCGGAAGTTGCCGCAATCCTGACAGCGGGGGCTGTTCCGGCTGTACTTGCGTCTCATCGGTCGCCCTCGGGGATGCCCGCCCACTCGCGGAGCACAACGTCATCGCTGGCGATGTAGTCCGCCAGGTCGGCAAGCTCGGCGATCTCGCTCATGCTGATCCGTTCGGCCTCGATCTGGCTGCGCAGGTATTCGAGACGTTCCCGAGTCTCGGCATCGGGCTGCTTGTTCACGGCAGCACCAGCCCGAGTGTGTGGGTGCCGATGCCGTGGCCCTGCTTCTGAGCAGCCTTGACGCGCGCCTCCCACTCCCGCGTGGCGCGGTCGTGGTCGGTTTTCTCGGCGGCGGCTGAGTAACGGCCGATGCCGGTTCCGTTGGCGCTTCTGTCCATGCTACTTGATGCAGCGGCCGAGAGCCTGCCCGAAGGTGGCACCCCGGTCATAGGCTCGGCTGCGCAGCGATGACGGGTCGCCATCGTAGGTCATGCCGATGCTCAGGTCCCACGGCTGGGCGAACCCTTCCCGCAGTCCCAATAGATAGGCTCGGATCATTCCGTTACCTCCGTAGTAGTTGAGCCCGGTACATCCGGCTCGCTGGCGACCCGATGGGACACTCCGAGTCTTTCGGATCGCCAGCGGGGCGGACGGTCCGCTCCGCGTTGGCCGGTCGCCTCACGACAACCGTTTACACAATGGTACTCCCGCCTGTCAAGCCTTCCTTTCTCGGGCTCCTGGCTCGGGCACCTGGCGGTGCCACTCACGGGTCTGGCGTCCGCTCCTGCCCGGGGACGGAGGTACGGCCCGGGCAGGCGTGGCGGTCAGACTAGTCGCGGGAGTCCTCGAAAATGTTGGGATGCTCCGGGGTCCAGCGACAACCGCACTGCGCGGCATGTAGGGCGATGACTTCCGAAGCGGCACCGGCCTTGTCGAGCGCGGCCCTCGCCTTGACGTACGCGGCCCTCGCCTTGTCGAGCGCGGCCCTCGCCTTGACGTACGCGGCACCGGCCTTGTCGAGCGCGGCCCTCGCCTTGACGTACGCGGCACCGGTCTTGTCGAGCGCGGCCCTCGCCTTGTTGGGCGCGGCGCCGGCCTTGGCGTGCGCGGCGCCCGTCGTGTCGTTAGCGGCGCT
>Ga0182021_10005082_pt1 | contig 15538 bp, 13 predicted proteins | sample 612E3MmetaG_FD_120493 | JGI IMG/M metagenome (GOLD analysis project Ga0182021, IMG submission 120493) | Permafrost microbial communities from Stordalen Mire, Sweden - 612E3M metaG (Illumina Assembly) | ecosystem: Environmental > Terrestrial > Soil > Wetlands > Permafrost | place: Sweden... | reverse complement strand
CGCGCGAGGACCACCACGACCAGATCGTCGTTGAGGCGCATGGTGCGGGCGCGCGCGCTGGCCTCGCTCTCCGCGACCTCGGCCACGATGCTGCGGTACGTCTTCACGAGGTCGGCGAGGCGCGGCTGCTGCACCAGGATGGCCTCGGCCGCGGGGCGCGGCCCGAGATCCAGCTGCTCCTTCGGCGCGGCGTAGAGCAGCCCGAAGTCGTGGACGAGAAACAGCGGCACGTGCAGGCCGAGGCGCGCCAGATCGCGGTACCAGCGCAGCGCGCGCACGACCATCATCGGCGCCTGCGCGCGGACGGCCGACAGCGCAAGGCCGCCGAGCGGCCCGGCGATGACGGGATCTTTCAGCTGCGTGGCCGAGACAGGCACGCGACTGAGCCTATCTCACTCGAAGCCGCCGCCCGGGGTCCCGCTGCCACCAGGCGTGTCGCCCGTGATCGAGTTCAGGTCCGGCTGCATGCGGAGCTGCTTCACGTTGTGCCAGTCGGAGCCGACCTCCGAGTCCGCCAGGCCGTACTGGCCGTCGAGCTCCGGAATCTCGCCGGTCTTCTTGTAGACGAAGTACCCGCGGCCGCTGATCGAGGCCGACGGGCCGACCATGCCGTACTTGTGCTCGGTCCACGTGAAGTGGAGGACGTTGCCCGTCTTCGTGCCCGAGAGCTGGCCCCAGGCGCTCTTGTCCGTGCGCTGCCACTTCCCGACGACGTTCGTGTCCTGCTCCACCATGTGGAGGTAGCCGAACGTCGGGTGAAAAAAGACGCCGGTCCACGACTCGCCTTCGGGCATGTCACCCGGGGTGACGTTGGCCGATTTGGCGCCGCTGCCTTCGCCGCAGCCGGCGACGCTCATTCCCGCGAGCAAGAGCCCGCCCGCAACGATCAGGACCGACTTGAGCTTCATGCCGGGAAAGATTACAAATCCCGGCGCGAAGGGTCGTGACTTTGTCGCGAGCCCACCGGCAGTCGGTCAGTCGTCGGCGGCGCCCTCTTCTTCGAGCGCCGCGCCGTGGCACTTCTTGAACTTCTCGCCGCTGCCGCAGGGGCACGGATCGTTGCGGCCGATCTTCGGCCCCGACCGCCGTTGCGGCTCGATGACCCGCTGCGCCGGCGGGCGCGCGGAGGGGGTTCCTCCTGCGGCCTCGATCTCGTCGTCTGCACCGGGATTCACCTCGGCGCCGTGACGCAACACCAGCTCCTGCTCGGCCTTCTGGTGGCGCTGCAGGTCCTGGGTCTCCAGCTGCTCGACGTCGGTCTCCTTGCGGACCTGCACCTTGAAGAGCTTGCTGGCGACGTTGCTGTTCGTCGTGGCCATCATGCTCACGAAGAGGTCGTAGCCCTCCTTCTTGTACTCCTGCTTCGGATCGCGCTGCCCGTAGCCGCGGAGACCGATGCCGTCGCGCAGGTGCTCCATGTTGGTGAGGTGCTCGACCCAGGACCGGTCGATCTCTTCCAGGTAGAAGTGCCTGAAGACACGGAGCAAGAGCTCGGTGCCCAGCTCTTCTTCCTTCTTCGCGAGCAGCTTCTCGGCCTGCGTGTAGATCTCGTGGGCCAGATCCTCGGGGATGTGGACGTGGTCGAAGGTCGCCGGCTTCTCGCCGAAGTGTTCGACGAAGCCCGTGCGCAGCCCCTTCCAGTCCCAGTCCTCCGGCGGCTTCGCGGCGGGGCAGCTCTCCTCCACCATCGCGGCGATGATGCTGTCGATGAGGTCGAGGAGGCGCTCGCGCTGCTCGGTGAGAGACTGCGGGATCTCCTTGAGGAGGCGCTCGTGGACCTTCTTCGGGTTCTTGCCTTCGCCTTCCTTGACGTCGAAGCGATAGCCCCAGAACTGGTACACGTCGCCGCGGAGCGACTCCAGGTCGTGCAGCTCTTTCACGTCGTCGACCGTGGTGGGCTTCTTCACCTCGGTGTCGGGCTCGGGGAGCGGCGTGCCGTAATGGAGGAGCATGTCGCGGATGGCGTCCGTGACCTCTTTCTCCAGGCGCGGCAGGGGCTTGATCTCGCGCAGGACGCCCGTGGGCTTCCCGTTGTCGTCGATCTTCTCCGGCGTGTACGTGCCGACGAGCAGCTGCTGACGGATCTTGTAGACCGTCTTGCGCTGCTCGCTCATCACGTCGTCGTACTCGAGCAGGTTCTTGCGGATGTCGAAGTTGCGTCCTTCGACCTTCGACTGCGCATCGCCGATGGACTTGGTGACCCACGGGTGCTCGATGGGCTCGTCGTCGGGCAGGCCCATGCGCTCCATGAGGCCCTTGACCTTGTCGCCCGCGAAAATGCGCATCAGGTCGTCTTCGAGCGACAGGTAAAAGCGGCTCGATCCCGGATCGCCCTGACGTCCCGCGCGTCCGCGGAGCTGGTTGTCGATGCGGCGCGACTCGTGGCGCTCGGTGCCGAGGATGTGCAGGCCTCCGGCCTCGCGGACCTCGTCACCCTCCTTCTTGCACTGACCCTCGTACTTCTCGACGAGCTTCTGGAACTCCTCCGGCTCGCCGTCCGGATCGCGCTTCTGCTCCTTGAACTCGAGCTTGGCCAGCATCTCGGCGTTGCCGCCGAGGATGATGTCGGTGCCGCGACCGGCCATGTTGGTCGACACGGTGATGGCGCCTTTGCGCCCGGCCTGCGCGATGACGTAGGCCTCTTTCTCGTGGTGCTTCGCGTTGAGCACGGCGTGCGGCACCTGCCGCTTCTTCAGGATGCGCGCGATGGCCGAGCTCTTCTCGACGCTGGTCGTGCCGAGGAGCACCGGCTGTCCACGCTCGTGGAACTCGAGGATCTCCTTGATGACCGCCGTGAACTTCTCGCGCTCGGTCTTGTAGACGACGTCCTCGTAGTCCTTGCGCGAGACGGGCTTGTTCGTGGGGATCTGCACCACGGTGAGCTTGTAGGTCGAGTGGAACTCGGACGCTTCCGTGTCGGCCGTGCCGGTCATGCCGGCCAGCTTGCCGTACAGGCTGAAGAGGTTCTGGAAGGTGATCGTCGCCATCGTGCGCGTCTCCTCCTGGATGGGGACGCCTTCCTTCGCCTCCACGGCCTGGTGCAGGCCGTCGGACCAGCGGCGCCCCGGGAGCACGCGCCCGGTGAACTCGTCGATGATGAGGACCTTGCCGTCGTCGGTGACCAGGTAGTTCACGTCGCGCTGGTAGAGCGAGTGCGCGCGCAGACACTGGTTGAGGATGTGCAGGCTCTCGAGGTTGACCGGATCGTAGAGGTTCTTCACCCCGATGAGCTTCTGCGCGGCGTCGACGCCGTCGTCGGTCAGGGTCACGGAGTGGCCCTTCTCGTCGACGACGTAGTGCTCGTCCTTGCGCATGCGCGGGATGATCTCGTTGATGCTCTTGTACCTGTGGCTCGATTTCTCGGGCTGGCCGCTGATGATGAGCGGCGTCCGCGCCTCGTCGATGAGGATCGAGTCGACCTCGTCCACGATGGCGAAGTTGAGCTCGCGCTGCTTCCACTCGAGGGCGGAGAACCGCATGTTGTCGCGGAGGTAGTCGAAGCCGAACTCGTTGTTCTGGCCGTAGGTGATGTCCGAACGGTACGCGGTGCGCTTCTCCTGGTCGCTCTGCGAGTGGACCACGACGCCCGTCGAGAGGCCGAGCCAGCCATAGAGCTTGCCCATCCACTCCGAGTCACGTCGCGCGAGGTAGTCGTTCACGGTGACGACGTGCACGCCCTTGCCCTCGAGGGCGTTCAGGTAGCAAGGCAGCGTGGCGACGAGGGTCTTGCCTTCGCCGGTGCGCATCTCGGCGATGCCTCCCCGGTGCAGGACCATGCCGCCGATGAGCTGCACGTCGTAGTGCCGCATCTTGAGGACGCGCTTGCTCGCCTCGCGGCAGACGGCAAAACCTTCCGACAGGATGTCGTCGAGCGAGGCGCCGTTGTCGAGCTTCTCCTTCAGCTCGGCCGTCTTCGCCTTGAGCTTCGCGTCGGAGAGCTTCGCCATCTTCGGCTCGAGGGCGTTGATCACCTCGACCCGAGGCCGCAGCCTCTTGACCTCACGCTCGTGGCTCGTTCCGAGAACCTTCTTCAGTGCCCAGGTCAGCATGTCCTATCCAACGACCTCTCACGGTATTTCGCGGGGAGAAACGACGCGTTTCGTGACACCCGACGGGGTGGGTCCCGCAAGGTAGTGCCGGCGTGCTCCGAGCGCAAACCATCCGCGTGCTCGTGTTGTTTCCGGCCCCTGGACGGGCGTTCTCCTGGTCCCGATCGCGGAATATTGGGGTTGGCCCCCCGGCTTTCGCCTCCATGCCGCCACGCCGCCCGCGCAATTCGGAGTACTTCGACCTCACGCATACCGTCCTGCCCTTGCGGGGCCTGCCACGCGAGCACGAGGGGACCGTCGTCGCGCAGCTCTCTGACCTCCACGTGGGAACGGGCACGCCGTCGCGACGCATTCGCGCGGCGATCCGCGCCGTGAACCGGGCGAAGCCGGATCTGGTCTTCCTGACGGGGGACTTCGTGACGCATGTACGCTACCCGCTCCCGCTCATTCCCGAGGTGCTCGAGGGGCTCGAACCGCCCACGTATGCGGTGCTGGGCAACCACGATCACTTCGTCGGGGCCCGGGAGGTCCGCGCGTCCCTCGTCCGCCTCGGCTACGTCGTGCTGCAGAACGAGCACGCCGTGGTCACGGTCCGGGATCGCCCCCTCTCCCTCATCGGCGTCGACGACGCGGTCACGCATCACGACGACGTGTCGCGCTCGTTTCGGGACGCGCCCCGCGACGGCACGCGTCTCGTGCTCGCGCACGCTCCGACGACCGCTCGTGATCTGCCGGAGGACGCGGGGCTCGCGTGCTTCTCCGGGCACACTCACGGCGGGCAGCTCCACGTGAAGCGCCTCACGGCACGGATCAGCGCGGCGCTCGGTCAGCCCTACCTACGCGGCCTCTACAGCGTGCGTGACAACTGGCTCTACGTGAACCGAGGCCTCGCGTTCGGACGCGGGAGCCTCGTACCTCGCATCGACTCGGAGCCCGAGGTTGCGCTGTTCGAGCTCCGCGCGGCCTGATCAGAGCCAGCCGTTGTTGCGGTACCAGTGAACGGTCTGCTTCACGCCGTCGCGCAGGGACACCTTTGGCTTCCAGCCAAGCGCGTCGTAGGTGGGGGCGGCGTCGCACACGAAGTGCTGCAGGAGCATCGCGGCCTTCTCCGGCGTGAGCATCACGGCCTTTCCCGAGGCCTTTCCGTACATGGCCACGCCATGGGCGACGGTCCGCAAGAGCCCCACGGGGAGGCTGACGCGGACGAAGGCTCGCTTGCCGAGCCCGTGCTCCACGATCTCCAGAAACTCCTTCTGCGTGAGGGCGCCGGTCTCGTCGACCACGAAGTAGACGCTGCCGCTGGGGACCTCGGCGCCGATGGCGCGAATGCACGCCTCGGCGCAGTCGGGGCCGTAGACGAAGACGCCCAGGGCCTTGCCGCCACCCACCGTCGGCATGAGGCCCCGAGAGATCGATTTGAAGGCCTCGAGGATCTCGGCGTCGCGCGGACCGTAAATGGCGCCGGGGCGAAGCACCGTCACTGGAAGGTCGTTCTTTGCCGCCAGCACGACCTTCTCGGCCGCCAGCTTCGAACGTCCGTAGGCCGTGGCCGGTCGCTCCTGCTCCAGGGACACGGGCGCGCCGCTCTCGGAAGGGCCCGACGCCTCGAGGCTGGAGACGTGCACGAACCGGCGCAGCTTCGGCGTGTGCGCCTTCGCGGCGTCGACGAGGTTCTGTGTACCTTGCACGTTCGTGCGGCGGAGCTCTTCTTCGTTCCTCGCCTTCACGAGGCCCGCGGAGTGCACGATGGCGTCGACGCCCTTCACGGCCTCGGCGACGGCCTTGGCGTCCTCGACGGAGCCCTCGGCGAACTCGATGCGATCGAGCGTGTGCAGATGCTTTCGGTTCGACGACTTGCGCACGAGGACGCGCACGTCGTGACCCTGCTGCGAGAGGAGCTCTGCGACCCAGCTTCCGAGGAAGCCACTTGCGCCAGTGACGAGGACTTTCACGGGCGATGGCTTAGCAGAGGGCCAAGGCCTCTGCGACTACTGCTTCTTGATCGCGGTGTAGAACGAGGCCGAGCCCCGGCGCAGGCGCAGCACCAGGAGCCCGTCGGCGGCGGCTTCCTGGACCTGCGCGGCCGTGGGATCGGCAACTCCGTCCACCTCGAGGATGACGTCTCCGACCTTGAGGCCCGCGCGATCGGCGCTGGAGCCCGGCGCCACGCTGGAGACGGCGGCGAGCACCTTGGCCGGGAGCCCGAGCATCTGCGCCTGCTGCGCCGTGAGATCGCGGATCGCGAGGCCGAGGCCCGGCTGGGGGACACCCTGTTGTTGCACGGGGAGGGCCGGGATCGGGGCCTCGGGCCGCGCCGCGAGCGTCACGCTGCTTCCGTAGTGCTTGCCGTCGCGGATGACCTCGAGGGTGACGACCTTGCCGACGTCGATGGAGAGGACCTCGCGGATCAGCTCATGGCTGTCGTGCACCGGCTTGCCCGCGACCGCGGCGATCACGTCGCCGGGCTTGATCGAGGACTTCTGCGCCGGGCTGCCGTCACCGACGGAGTTGACGAGGGCCCCGGCGCGCGGGTCGAGCTTCATCGCCGCCGCCAGCTCGGGCGTCAGATCCTGCGCGCCGACGCCGATCCACGCGCGCTCCACGTGGCCCGTCTTGAGGATCTGATCGGCCACGCGTCGCGCCATGTTCGACGGCACGGCGAAGCCGATGCCGCTCCCGCGGCCCACGATCATCGTGTTGATGCCGAGCACCTGACCGTCGAGGTTGCAGACGGGGCCGCCGGAGTTTCCCGGGTTGATGCTGGCGTCGGTCTGCAGGTAGTCCTCGATGGCGTTCATCCCGAGGCCGCCTCGGCCCTTGGCGCTGAGCACACCCGAGGTCACCGTGTAGCCGAGCCCGAACGGCGAGCCGATGGCCACGAGCCACTCGCCGACCTTCGCCGCGTCCGAGTCGGCGAAGCGCGCCGCCACGAGGCCTTGCGTGTCCACCTTGATCACCGCCAGGTCCGTCGAAGGATCGCGGCCCAGGAGCCGGGCCGAGAGGTAGCGCCCGTCCCGCAGGTGCACGTTGATGGAGAGGGCGTTGTCGATGACGTGGTTGTTCGTGAGGATGGCGCCGTCCGGCGTGAACACGACGCCGGAGCCCATGCCCCTCTGGATCGGCGAGTCGCCTCCGTTGAGCCATCGCGACACCGCGCTGGTATCGCCCGAGTCCTCGCGCGACGTGACGTCGATCTGCACGACGCTCGGGCTCACGCGCTCGGCGACCGAGACGAAGGCGTCCGAGAGTCGCCGCGCCTCGGCGGTCGAGACCTGGATCTGCTGCGGCGTCGCCGGCTGCGTCACCACCGCGCCGTCGGCGCGCGCGAGGGTGGGGATGAGAAGAAAAGCGGCGGAGAGGACGGCAATCGAACGACGGGACATGATGCTTACCCCGCAAAACATGGGAAAGGTGCGCTGCATTCCGGTTCTACTGTGGAAAGCGCGAGCGTCTTGCGCAAGCCCGCAGCGTCAGACCGCGGCGACCCACTTCATGAGCGAACCGCACAGGTCCGACTGCGGGTTGCGCTCGCGCTCGAGCCGAAGCCCGGTCCTGAACATCTCGCCGGCGCGCTTTTCGTCGCCCGTGACCACGCAGCAAATGCCGAGGAGCTGGAAATCGACGGGCTCACCCAGCGCGCCGAGCATCTCGGTCAGCGGCTCGAGCGCCGCGCGATAGGCCTCGACCTGCGCAACCGAGGGCCGGCTCGGCGGGACCTTCGCGTTCACCACGAGCTTGATGGCGGACCGTTGATCGTCCATCGGATAGGTGCGGAACTCGGGGCTCAGATAGAACGCGGCGTACGCGTTGTACGCTTCGTCGACCTTGCCGCTCTTCGCGAGGGTCAGGATCTCTTTGACACGTTTCACCAACTCTTCCGACGCCATGGGCGAAACATAGGCGCGGGCGGCTCGATGCGCGAGCGTGAATCGCCTCGGGGAGAGCCGCGCGCGTTTCGGAGGATCAGCCCGACGCCTGGCTCTTGCCCTTGCGGAACGCAAAGAAGGCGGTGATCGCGAAGAGAATCATGAAGACGATCGCGAGGATCCGGGTGTACGACGGCCCGGCCTGCTCTTCGTCTTGGCGTGCGTCCGAGATGCTTCCGTTCTGTTCGATCCTGGACCCGCCTCCGCCCCCGCCTGCGGCCGCCGCCCCCGTGCCGCCGCCTCCGCCGCCCTTCGCCGGATCGCCGTTCGTTGCCATGCCGCTCTGATCGCCGCTGCCACCCTTGGCTGCGTTCTTCCCGCCGGCCTTGCTGCCACCGCCCGCGCCGCCTGCGGCGCCACCGCCTGCGCCGCCTGCGGTGCCACCTCCGCCTCCGCCTCCGCCTCCGCCGCCTGCGGCGTTGCCGTCGAAGTTCTGCACGGTCTCGTTGCCGGCGCGCTTCATCTTCCCGCCGATGGATCGGAACGCGAGCCCGACAGCCAGGACGATGAAGACGAGCATGATCGCGTACTCGACGCTGGTGGCGCCGCGGCGATCGGCGAAAATCCTGCGGGGTCGGCCCACCTTCGACTTGAACGGCATTCGGCTCACGGCCACCCTATGGTAGCCAGACGCGCGGCGAAACGCTCACGTTGGTGTAAGCGTACATGGGCGTACATCGCCCCTCGCGGCTCTTCGCTGTGGCTTCCGTGGCAAGCAGCCTGGTTTTCGTGGGAGAACTAGCGCCCCGATGCGCGCTTCGCTCCTCCTCGGTCCCGTCGTCGCGACGTTCTTCGTCGCCGTCTCCGGCGTCGCCCACGCGGGCACCTTCGACGTCGACGGACGCTTCTCCTTCGACACGCGTGCGATCCTTCGCGAGACGTTCGTGTCGAACGACGCACAGAAGGCGATGACGATCGTCGACGCGGCCGACGCGCTCGAGGGAGGAACCCTCGGCCTCGTGGACACGACGAGCTCCTCGTACACGCTCGCGCTCAACTTGCCCAAGACCGACGCGTCGTACCGCGCTCGGATGTTTCTCCGGAAGAATCGCGCCGTCGTCACGCTCTCCGTGGGCTACCCGGCGGACGGCGGCTCGCCTGGATTCTTCGCCCGCTTCTACCCCACCGGTGTGGTGACCAGCGACGGATGGTACGAGGTCGTGACGGCTCCGTTCTCCTTCCAGGGCTCGCGCGCAGCGACCACATCGGTGAACGTCTCCGGCAACGGCGTCGAGATCGACGCGTTCGAGATTGTCCCCGAGGGAGCCTTCCGTGCGCTGTCGGCTTGCATCGGCGTTGGCGATCCGGTCTGTCGTGGAAACGAAGCGTGCATGAGCGGGTGGTGCCGCGACGGCAACCTCTTCCTGCCGCCGCTGCCACCGCCGTCCGAGATGGACGACGTCGTGACCTACTTCGAGAATCGGTTCCGCTTCTTCTTCGGCGGGCGCGCCTCGCGCGAGACGCGGCTCCCGATCGCCATCGCGACGCTGGAGGAAATGCGCAAGGCCGGGAGCGGGTGGGAGTTCTGGAACGGTCTCGGCATGGGCCTCCGGCGGCTCCACGACTGGCACACCACGATCAACGGCCCAGTATCCGTCGGGGGCCGCGGCGCGCTTCCGGTGTGCTTCGTCGAAGGCGATGGCGATCTGTCGCATGGCCTCGCGCCCGCGGACCCGAGCTACGCCGACGTCCTCGTCTCGCACGTGGGACCTTCGAAGAACCTGGGCCTCAAGGCCGGGGATCGCCTCGTCGCCGTCAACGGCATGCACCCCATCGCGTTCTCCGAGACGCTCGAGTCCGTCGACTGGGGGATGTGGCGCGCGGACGATCCGCGGGTCCACGCCGAGCCGGTCGAGCGCATGAGCGGCCTCATCCGCCGCTTCGCGCGCAACTTCACCATCGTGCGCTGCGCCAGCGACGGCACGTGCTCGGCGCCCGAAGTCATCGACATCGCCAACCTGCCGGTGGATGACGGCACGGTGCAGAGCCCTTATTGCGATCACCGGCCCGGGTACCACCTGTCCGCGAACGGTCCCAATCCGCTGACGCACGACACGTACAACGGCCCGTTCCACGGCCTCCTCGCCGACAGCCAGAGCGGGGAGAACCTCTACGGGATGATCTGGGACGACGTGTACCTCACCGATCCGAACCAGAACCCCTACGCCGAGTCGATGGATGAGTTTCGCGCGAAGGCCAGCGGCGTGATCCTCGATCACCGGCTGGGCAACGGCGGCACGGCCTACGCCGCGGAGTACCTGACGTCGCTCTTTCGCACGCCGAAGCTCCTCGGCGCATCGACGGGTTTTCACCTCACGACGAGCCTCTACGACGCGCCGTTCACGCCCGCCCAGGGGCTCGACCTCTTCCAGATCTACTCGCCCGTCGGAGGCGACGCCTACAACGTCGGCGATGGTAGTGCGAAGGTGAACGACATGCCGACCGCCCTCCTTCTCGCGCGCGACGGAAGCGCAAGCGACTGGTTCCCGCTGGGCATGGTCGATCTGCCCAACGTGCGCGTGTTCGGCCGCCGGACCGCGGGCGCCTTCTCGTCGTTCATCGAGTTCGACTACTTCGGTCAATTCAGCTGGCGCCTCGCCAGCGGCGATCTGGTGCACCCCGACGGGAGCACCCAGCTCGGCACCGGGGTCCCCCCCGCCGAGGATCTCGTCCCGAAGCAGTCCGATCTGGTCCAGGGAAAGGACACCGTCTACCTCCGCGCGCTCGACTGGATCCGCACCTGCACGGGGTGCCGGTGATGCGCGCCCTACTCTGCATGGTTGCAGTCTGCACGCTCGTGGCGTGCAGCACCGACGAGCCCAAGCCCGCGCTCCCCGCGCCGTTGCCGACCGTCGATCCTCCGCCGGCGGCGGGGCCGATTCGCACCGTCGGCTATCGCAATCCTCTGGGCAACACCCGCGTCGTCGACAACCTCATGGTCGACGGCGACTTCGAGCTCACCGGACGAACCGGCCAGATGCCGTGGCAGGCGTTCGACAAGAACGGTCAGGCCACCCTGACGTACGACACGGGCGGTCGCTGTCGCTCGGGCGTTCGCTGCGGCTCGTTCATCAAGGGCCAGAACCTCGTCGGCTACTTCGCCGTCCCCGACACGGGCAACGTGGTGGTCACCCTCTACGGCAAGCCGGACACCGGCAAGTGCTCCGACCTGCACGCCTACGTCTACGATCTTGCGGGGATCGCGTCCGCGTCGTCGCTGGTGCAGGCTGCGGCGACCCCCGATGCCACGGGATGGTGCACGTACAGCGGCGTCGCCAAGGGGCTCGCGAAGCTGGAGCCGGTCATCTACCTCGACAACGTGGGCGGCCGCGTGCTCGTCGACGAGGCCGTGGCCCTGCCGGCCAGCGGCAAGCTCATGCTCGATGCGGTGCAACCCCCGCCGCCGGACGGAGCGACCCTGGCGCGCGCCCACGACATCGCCGAGTGGATTCGCCGCAATCGCCCCTACGGCGTGTCGCCGCGGCATGCCGACTAGGCTGTCACGTAGTGCCGGCGCGCCCATTCGTGCATCGCGATCCCTGCCGCGATGGCGACCGGCAGGGAGTGGTTGATGCCGTAGATCGGAATGCCGAGGATCGCGTCGGCGCGATCCAGCAGCTCGGCGGGCAGCCCAAAGCGCTCGCTGCCGAAGGTGAGAACGACGTCCTTCGGGAAGCGGTCGACGCTGGTGATCGCGCGTTCGGCGCGGTCCTTTTCCAGACACCAGACCGGACGCCCGGCGACGTGCGCGAAGAAGCCCTCGAGGTCGTCGACGACGACGATCGACTCGAACTTCTCCATGCCCATCGACGCCTTCGGGTAGTAGGGCGCGCGCCCGACGACGATGATTTCCCGCGCGAGGAAGCTGTGCGCGACGCGGACGATCGCCCCGACGGCGAACGCATTCTCGGCGGCGACGACCGCGACCGAGAAGTCGTTGCGCAAGGGCCGAAGCGCCTCGCGTACCTCCTCGGGGCTCGCGTCGATGGGGGGAAAAAGAGCCATGGGGGCGTGCACCCATGGTAACGAAACGAACGTGCGGACGCTCTACACGCTTTCGTATTCTCCTTGGTCCGAGCGCGCCCGCTGGGCGCTCGAGTACCACGGCGTGGAGTTCGTCGAGCGCCACCACGTGCCCATGCTGGGCGAGCCGTTCCTGCGGCTGTGGACCCGCCGCGCTCGGGGCGTCGTCACGGTGCCGCTGCTCGTCGACGGCGATCTCGTGCTCGGGGACTCGTACTTGATCGCGCGCTGGGCCGACTCGAACTCCCGCAGTGGGCGCGAGACGCTCTTTCCCGAAGCCGCCCAGGGGACCATCCTCACGTGGAACGAGCGCGCCGGCATCGCCCTCCAGTCCGCCCGTGCCCTCGTCATCGCCGCGCTCGGCGGGGACGAGGGGGCGCTCCTCGAGTCCGTGCCGCGGGCGCTCCGCGCACTGCCCGGCGCCCGCGCGACGGCCAGGCTCGGGCTCGCTCATTTCCGGCGCAAGTACGCGCTCGACGAGAAGACGGAGAGCGCCCACCTCGAGGCGCTCGAGCTCGCCGTCGAGCAGCTCCGGGAAGACCTCGGAGCTCGAAAATACCTGGTGGGCAACCGCTTCACATACGCCGACATCCTCGGCGCGACGTTGCTCCAGGCGGTCGTGCCGGTGGCCGACGAATTCCTCCGCCTGGGCCCCGCCACCCGTCGCGCGTGGACCCGCAGCGATCTGGCCGAGCGCTCCCGGGACCTTCTCGAGTGGCGGGACCAAATCTATCGCGCTTTCCGCAACACGCAGTCTTGACAGGCGGTGTCCGGTAAGTAGAGTGCGCCTCCCCGATTCTCAGGGGACGTGTGTCGCGATCGAGCGACGGCTAGTCCCGGGAAATATCTGATGCCCACGATTAATCAGCTCATCAATCACGGCCGCGAAAAAGCCCGTTTCAAGACGGCTTCTCCCGCGCTCAAGGCCTGTCCCCAGAAGCGCGGCGTCTGCGTCCGCGTCTACACCACCACGCCGAAGAAGCCGAACTCCGCGCTCCGCAAGGTCTGCCGCGTTCGTCTCACCAACGGCATGGAAGTGACGTCCTACATCCCGGGCGAAGGGCACAACCTCCAGGAGCACTCCGTCGTGCTCATCCGCGGCGGCCGCGTGAAGGATCTTCCGGGCGTTCGCTACCACGTCGTGCGTGGCACCCTGGACGCCTCCGGCGCCATCGGCCCGTCGTCCACCAACAAGGTCAACCGTAACCGCAAGCGCTCGAAGTACGGCGTGAAGCGCCCGAAGGCCTGAAGGAAGCACCATGCCGCGTCGACGTGAAGTACCGAAGCGCCCGATCACTCCGGACCCCAAGTACAAGGACAAGCTCGTCTCCAAGTTCACCAACACGCTGATGTTGGGGGGCAAGAAGGCCACCGCCGAGGGAATCCTCTACGGCGCCTTCGACGTCATCGTCGAGCGCTTCAAGGAGGACCCCATCGAGGTCTTCCGCAAGGCCCTCGACAACGTCAAGCCGAAGCTGGAAGTGAAGAGCCGCCGTGTCGGTGGCGCCACCTACCAGGTTCCGGTCGAAGTTCGTCCCGAGCGCCGCGTCGCCCTGGCGATGCGCTGGATCGTCAGCTACTCCCGCGATCGCGGCGAGAAGACGATGCGCGAGCGCCTCGCGGCGGAGTTCGTGGACGCGGCCAACGGCCGTGGAAACGCCGTCAAGAAGAAGGACGACACGCACAAGATGGCCGAAGCCAACAAGGCCTTCGCCCACTACCGCTGGTAGAAGGCTCTCGCCTTCACGCAAACCGGCCTGCGCAGCAATGCGCGGGCCGTTTGCATTTTGTCCTGCTCGGCGCCCGCCTTGGTCTTGACATGTAGGCCTCTGCGAGTAGATTGCGCGTCCCCCAAACCTGGGTCCCCCTGGGCCCCGCTTTTGTACAGGATCCGCACGAAGACATGTTCTCGCTGACATAAGGATCGGGTTACTCGCACCGCGGCTTCCACAAATGGACCGCACCGCAGAAGTACCCCGACACCCTCTCTGGACACTCCCTTTCGGGAGAGGCTCTTCAAAATGGAAGCGCCGGGCCAGGGAGGGTTTCGTGCATCCAGACCTCGATTTTTCCGTACCTCCTACCCTCTACGCACAGGAGACACCGTGGCTCGCGAATACCCGCTCGAACGAACCCGCAACATCGGCATCATGGCCCATATCGATGCGGGCAAGACGACGACGACGGAGCGCGTGCTGTATTACACGGGTGTCAACTACAAGATCGGTGAGGTCCACGAGGGCGCCGCGACCATGGACTACATGGTCCAGGAGCAGGAGCGCGGGATCACGATCACGTCGGCCGCGACCAACTGCTTCTGGGCTCCGGTCGAAGGCCCGCACGCGGGCGTCCGTCACCGCATCAACATCATCGACACCCCGGGCCACGTGGACTTCACCATCGAAGTCGAGCGCAGCCTGCGCGTCCTCGACGGCGCCGTCGCCGTGCTCGACGGCGGCAACGGCGTCGAGCCGCAGACCGAGACGGTCTGGCGTCAGGCCGACAAGTTCCGCGTCCCGCGCATCGTGTTCGTCAACAAGATGGACAAGGTCGGCGCCGACTTCGAGATGAACGTGAACTCGATCCGCGAGCGCCTCGGCGTCGTCCCGGTTCCGATCCAGTGGCCCGTCGGCGAGGAGGACCAGCACAAGGGCGTGGTCGACCTCATCAAGATGAAGGCCGCCATCTTCGACGAGGAGTCGAAGGGCCAGAAGTACACCTGGACCGAGATCCCGGCCGACATCAAGGCCAAGTGCGTGGCCGCGCGCGAGGCGATGATCGAAGCCTGCGCCGACGTCGACGACGAGATCATGGCGAAGTTCCTCGACGGCAAGTCCGCCGAGGTCCCCGAGGACGCCATCGTCGCTGCGCTGCGCAAGGGCTGCTGCAGCTTCAAGTTCTTCCCGGTCATCTGCGGCTCGGCGTTCAAGAACAAAGGCGTCCAGCTCATGCTCGACGCGGTCGTCAACTACCTGCCGTCGCCGCTCGACATCCCGCCGGTCAAGGGCATCAACCCCGACACCGACAAGGAAGAAGAGCGAGCCGCCGACGACAAGGCGCCGTTCGCCGCCTACGCCTTCAAGATCATCAACGATCCGCACGGCAACCTGACGTTCTTCCGCGTCTACTCGGGCACGATCACCTCGGGCACGATGGTCGTCAACTCCACGCGCGGAAAGCGCGAGCGCATCGGGCGCATCCTGCGCATGCACGCCAACAAGCGCGAGGAGCTCACCGAGGCCGACTCGGGCAACATCTACGCGGCCGTCGGCCTCAAGGACACGCGCACCGGCGACACGCTCTCGGACGAGAAGAGGCCCATCATCCTCGAGAAGATGATCTTTCCGGAGCCGGTCATCTCGATCGCCATCGAGCCGAAGACGAAGGCCGACGTGGAGAAGCTGGGCGTGGGTCTCGGCAAGCTCGCCGCGGAGGACCCGTCCTTCCGCATCCACACCGACGAGGAGTCGGGTCAGACCATCATCAGCGGCATGGGTGAGCTCCACCTCGACATCTACATGGAGCGGATGCGGCGCGAGT
>Ga0182021_10005081_pt1 | contig 15539 bp, 10 predicted proteins | sample 612E3MmetaG_FD_120493 | JGI IMG/M metagenome (GOLD analysis project Ga0182021, IMG submission 120493) | Permafrost microbial communities from Stordalen Mire, Sweden - 612E3M metaG (Illumina Assembly) | ecosystem: Environmental > Terrestrial > Soil > Wetlands > Permafrost | place: Sweden... | reverse complement strand
GCTCAGGGAGCCGAATCGTTCAGACCGAGCCAGTTCCATCGACCTCCGCGACTTTTCGTTGAGCATCGTACCTTAGGACTACCCAGCGCCTCTTGCCGAGGATCCCCATCCACTTCGCGCGCTCATCCGGTCCCGGGTCCACGGCGTAAAAGACATGGGCGGACTGCCAATCGGGTCGGTTCGGGTTTAGGTGCATGGCGTAGAAATCAGGCGGAGTGTCCTCGAAGTAGACTACGCAGTCGCAGTCTTGATACCTCTGGGCGAGCCGTTTTACTTCCCGTCGCGGTGAGCTCAGCTTATCCAAAGCCGTCGCTGCCAACGCCATCATGACCAATTGCGTCACCGCCAGGCCGATCGCCACGGGAACCACGGTCCGACGGCCGGGACGCCAGGCAGCCAGCAATCGCGTGAGCCCTTCGGCCGCCAGAACCACGATTGCGAAGTAGCCTTCAAACCAATAACGCTGCCCGATAACTGAACCCGACCCCATAGGAAAGAGCATCACTGTGCACGGCAGTGCCAGCAGCATCCACGGTATCGGCGATCTTGGCCGTGATGCCCAAAAGTAGTAGATAACAAGTAAGCCCAAAAACGGAAATGCATACAGGACCGTGCTCTGTGCCGCCTGCCGCCACAGTGTTGCGAGGTCGACGCCCTCTTGGGACACCCAGTTCCCGATCATCGGGACGACGGCGGAAAGCTGGAGATTGGTCCCGTCGGCCAGCGCGTACGGAGTGAGCAGCGGGTTTCCCGTAAATCGCCAGTTGTACAGGAAGAAGGACGAAACCGCGAGAACTGCCGCGGCTGCTCCCAGCGCAGCCACGCGCATACAAAGGACCCGCCGCGCTCGCGTGCCAATCAAGGCGCCCAGCCCCAGAACCACGGAGGCGCTCAACGCTGTTAATGGACGCACGTGGAAGGTGGCCACCAGCAAAAGGAACATCCATCCGAAACGCAATAACTTACCGGTCTTCAGCCCTTGGATACAGAGTACCGTAGCCGAAGCAACCAGGAGGCCTGACAGCGTATGAGACATTCGTCCGACGGAATTTGCGAGGAAGTAGGGTGAGAGCCCTGCCATCGCCACCGCGGGAAGAACGGTGGCTGGACCGAACGCCTCGCGTGCGGCCAAGCCGGTTACCAGAAGCAATAACACTCCCAAGAAAGGGCTGACAAGCCATCCCAGGTTCATTCTTTCCGGAAGCGCGAGTACCGCCGGCCATCCAATCGGGTATTTCGAATACCAACCTGCACGCGAGAGAATTTGCTGTTCAAAATATAGCGCTCGTGGAGTGCCGGCTCGGCCACCCGGACGCTCGGGCGCACCCGGCGGGGGAGGAGCCGACATTTCACCCGCGGCAAGCGTCAGCGCCTGGAACCGGTACGATTCCTCGTCTGCACACGCCGATCCTTCACTTACACGCCAGCTCACGGCAGCAGCTATCGCGAGAAACGCGCACGCCAGCCACAACGCTGGCCGGCTCGGTATGGAGAGTGCCGCCGCCGCATCGGCTGTACGCAGACCGTAAACAACAGCAGGCAGAAGGACCGCATACTGGAGTAAGATCCCTATTAGCTCGAAGTGCTGCCAGGATCGGGTTATGGCGACTCCTGTCACGGCAACGTAGGCGGCCATTCCGAGGAGGGCGACCGCGGTCCGAGTAGATCTGCTATCCTTCACGGCCGATAATTGTATCATCTCGCGGCGGAGCAGTCGCCCAGAAATCCCCCGGCACGCCCTCGGGCTAACTCGCAGTCCCTGGCGCCGCCCGCCCCTACGCCGTCACCATCGCGCGCGTCTCACTGCCGGGGAAGAAGAGCCAGCCGAGCGATAGAGGCGACCGCCATGATGGCGAACAGAGGCAGGTATCCGCGAGCCGCGAACCAGTCATGCGACGCGACCCACCGGACGGGAAGTATCCGGTTCACGGGAGGCCGCCGGCGGCAGGCGCTAGGGCCTCCTGTTTCGAATCCCCAGCTATTGCCGATGCCGCATTAGCCAGGAAGCTGCCGGCCGCGCCTACTAGCACGAGCCACATCGGGCCAGCACCTTGGGAGCGGTGAGGAACTTTTTCCGAGGCGTGAAGCGATACTTGAGCAGCGTCCACAGAGCTTCAAAACCATGCCGTGCACGGATCTTTTTGCCTTCCCCGATGCCGCGTGCATTGTAGCTGATTGGCACCTCATGAATTGTGTAGCCCAAGCGTCGAACCTTAGCGGTTACCTCGGGGCAAAAATCAAAACCGCGGCATCTCAGCGTGATTCGATCCAGCACGGTCGCGCGAAACGCTTTGTATGCAGTCGCCTCATCGGTGAGCCGGGCGCCGTAAAGCAAGTTCGCGGCCGTCGTGAGAATTCGGTTTGCGATGAGATTGCGAAATGCCATGCCTTTCGGGTGCCCGAGGAAACGGGACCCGTAGACGATTTCCGCCTCCCCGCGGACGATTGGCGCGATAATGCGCGCGTAGTCGTTGGGATCATACTCGAGGTCGCCATCCTGAATGAGGATAATATCGCCCGAAGCGAGCCGAATCCCGACGCGGACGGCTGTACCTTTGCCGAAATTCAGGATCGATTCATGTCCGACCACCACGCCTTGAAGGCGATAGTCTCTTACTCTTGCGGCCGTTCCATCCGTGGAGCCATCGTCTACAACGATAATCTCCTTGGTGCAGGATTCCGGCAGGTGCGCACGGCGCACCCGCTCCAGAACCTCATCGAATGAGCGGAATTCGTTGTAGACCGGGATGATAACCGAGACCTTCATGGCATCTCTGACGCCCCGCGCCGGCTCCATGGGCCGGCCCTTCCTCCGGCGACCAAGACTTGCATCCCTCAGTTTAGCCTATCTTGGGCTATCGGGTGCTAAACACCAGGATGTCGGAGGGTGCCAGGACTGATCGGCGGCGTGCCGCAATTGCGTTACAATTCGCGTGTGAAACGAGTTGGAACCTCGGCCAAATCCGGCTACTACCACTATTTTGCGTTCGGCCTGGACTCGTATAGTGCCAATCTGCTGGTGAGGGTCCGGGAAGAGGTCTTTCAGACTTTCGTTGAGGTGTTCCGGCCGTCGCCGGCGCAGACGGTTTTGGATATCGGCGTCTCGGCCGACGACCATCCGTCCTCCAATCACCTGGAGAAGCGATATCCGCACAAGGAACGAATTTGTGGGTTAAGCGTCGATCACCTTCCGGGGCTGCGTTCTCAGTTCTCAGGGATGACGTTGGTCCAGGGTGACGCAAGGGCGTTGCCGTTTGCCGATGGATCTTTTGATTTTGTGTACTCGCACGCTGTAATTGAGCACGTGGGTAGTCGAGTCCAACAGGCCCGGTTCTTAGCCGAGGCGCTCCGGGTTGCACGCTGCGGAGTCCTCGTAACCACGCCAAATAGATGGCATCCGGTCGAGACGCACACCGGTCTCCCTTTTCTGCATTTTCTTCCCGCGCCCCTCTATCGTCGGCTGTACGCATTCTTCGGCAAGGACATGTACGCAAGCGAGCAAACGCTCCACCTGATGGGCGCACGAACGCTCCGCCGTCTGACTCGGGATGTCCAGCCGAACGGCGAAAGCGTGCGGCTGCGCCGGCTGCGATGGCTCGGCCTCCCTTCCAATCTCGTTCTCCTTGTGTCGAAGAAACCGAACGCCTTCGCCGCCGCTCCCGGTGGCCGTCGGCCTTGAAGTGCGTGGGGGCGCTCCCGCAGGGTTCCAAGGACAAGGACCGGCCTCCGTTCCGTCGCGTCACCGCGGGTTTGACGTATACTGCAGAAGGCTGTCGCCATCGCCGCGGTTCAGGTGGCTTTCTCGGACCATTTCACCGAACGGATGAATGAGCCTGGACAGTTCTTTTGACGCGGCAAATATAAAGTTCGAAGAGCTCTTGATGAACCCGCAAGCCTCCAGGCCGGCAGTCCAACTAGCATGGCTCTGGTTGCTGGTAATCACGTCCACCTCCCGCTCCACGAGCACGCGCGTGGCTGCGGCAATTACGGCGCACGCGTCTTTAGATTGCGCGAGCCCATCCAGAATAGTTCCGATCCGTAGATTTCCATATTGATTATGCGCGGTCTTCTGCATGTCCGAGACGACGGCCCACCCCACGGTCCGCCGGCCAGAAGAAACCCGCAAACGGATAAAACTGGAGTTTGAGCTGGGGTAAAGCGCCCGCAGCGTACGGGCATCGCGCACCGCAATCATGGCAAAAGACGGCGCACACTCCTCCCATACCGCGTTTGCCCACTGGTCGAATTTCTCAACCACCTCGACCTCCGCCGGCGTACGCATTCCCCGAAATCCCGCCACGGCATGAAAAATCGTGAAGCCCGCCCACCCTACGCCGCTGCTCGCCGCGAGGTTGGCCGCCAGGCGACGCGCGCTGCTTTGGCGCAGAATTTGCATCTCACGCAAGAACCGCGCTGGGTGGATCACGCGAAAATAGAATGGAACCAGGCAGTGCTCCCATTTGAGCGCCATTAACATTCTGGGCAGAGGCCGGTCATACCCCGCCATGCCGAGGGCGAACAGCGCGGGATAGTCCCGCATCGCATGCATGAGCATCCTCAGGCCAACAGGGGCGTACTTCCTATTCACGATCCCTTCGGAGATCGGGTGGTGGTAAAAAGTCACCGGGCGGCGTGTCCCGTGAAACGCGAATTCCTGTTGCTTCAAGGCATAGGCGCCCCGCACGGCTCCGTCTTCCAACGCCAGATAGAGTTCGTTGCACACCGGCGCATCCGGCCCTGGGGGAAGCCACCTGGAGACGTGCGATTCGGAAAAGACACAATCGGGCGGAGCGCCGCCGGCCAGCAGCCGATGGTTGAATCCCTTGACCGCCGGTACATGCTCCTCGGCATACGGTACAATTGTTACCGCCATATCAGCTTGCCCCGGTACGAGACCAGCGTGAGCTCTCTTCGTACACTTCCGCGCGCGGGCCAACGCGGGACGCATACCCGATTGGGAAACCACCTCCCATGGTAGCGTCAGTCCGCGGGCGGCGATGAAAAACCGTGGAGCACCCGATAACGCGCGCGTTGCTGGATCTCAAACAGACCGCGCGCCACCTCGCGCATGCCGGAAAGCACCTTGTACCGCGATCTTCTCAGCCAGACGATCGGCCGCTCGACCGGTCCATACTTCCTCTTGTACTCGCCGCCCCCGCCCCAATCGAAAACCGTTACTCCGCGATCCCTCCAGTACTTCATCGCATGCCAGACCAATGCTTCGTTGGGGTGCAAATTGAGGCCCGAGCGATAACTGGCGTTTCCCCAGAACTCCGCGATGCGGTTCATGCCGGGGTAGATCCCCGTCGCGATGCACCGGCCGTCGGCGGAGTCTCTGGCGCGCAACAGCAACACGTGGCCGGTCGGCGCCATGATTCTGACGAGGGCCCGCACTCTTTCGATGGCGTAAGTGGGAGGAAGCCGCTGTTTCGCAAACACCTCTCGCAGTTGATCGTAATAGTCGTCCGCGAATCCCTCGTCGGTTGCTTGCTCGATGATCAGTCCCGTTTTCGACGCACGGCGGACATACCGCCGGCGCGCGTAGTCCATTGAGGCGAGGATCTCATCCTCGGATCGACTCAGGCTCGTCTCGAAGGATTCATGAAAGCCAGCTTCGAATCTTGTCCCCGCCGCGTCCTCTGGATCCAGGTAACGGTCGCTGATTTCGACGTGCCAGCAGCCCAGTTCGTCGAAGGCGAACTCGGCTATCCCATCCAACAGACGGCGGCGCGGATACCCGGGAACCAGATTGAAACCGATATAGGGAGTCGTCCACCCCGGGAAGGAACTGCCGAGAATCGGAATGCCATATCGTCTGAAAACGAGCCCCGTGAAGTACCCGATCACGCCGCCCGATTCCCGGATTTCGACCACAACGGGCGAGGCGGTTTGCGTCTCGGCGATGAACCGGAGCCAGGCCTCCGTCTGGAATACGGTGCGATCATGGAAGCCATCCAGCAATGCCCACGGAATCTGGTCTTTCGGCAGCAGCCTGTACAGGAGCATTTTCGCGAAACCCACGCCGGCGCGGGCGTGGCCGACAAGACCCACAGATTAACACACGGCAAAACCTGGGATTGCGCGGGCAAATCCACCTCAGACGTAGCGATGGAATCACAAGCCTGTGAGGTCGATGCGCGAAAAGCCATACTTGCCTGCGCTATTCTGGAGAGTTGCGCACCGACCTTTCCGCAATCAGGCCTCGAGTCTTGCTCATGGCTCGCGAACTCCATCATGGAGGGTGTGAGCGGCAGTTGACCGAGATCGCGCTGGCGCTCGACCGCGAGCGTTTCGAGGTCCACGTGGGAGCGTTTCGGGTGGAAGGCATGCGCGCCGGCGAACTGCGTTCCGCGGGGGTGCCTCTGGTTAGCGTTCCGGTGAAGTCCTTCTGGCATCCCGGAACGCTGGCGGCGTTGTGTAAGCTGGGGAGCTACATCCGCGCGCACCGGATTCACCTCGTCCACGCGTTTGATGTCCCATTAACTATCGCAGCCATGCCGGTCGCCCGCTTTCTCAGTCCGGCGATCGCTCTGGCGAGCCAGCGTTCCCACCTGGATCTGATTCCGAAGCAGGGGCGGAGACTGGTTCTGTTCTCGGAGCGGATTGCCCACGGTGTAGTGGTCAATTGCGAATACATGCGCCGGCACCTGATGGAGGACGGAAATATTCCGCCGGAGAGGATCCACCTGTGCCGCAACGGCATCAATCTGAATAGCTTTCGCCGCGAGCCGGATGCGGCCAGACCCGCCGCGCTACCTCTCGGCGCGCTCGTGATCGGCGCACTGTGCGTTCTCCGCCCGGAAAAGGGGCTGACTACGCTGGTGGACGCGTTTGCGCTGGTTCGCGGCGCAGCACCGGGTTTGCGGCTTCTCATCGTCGGCAGCGGCCCGATGCTGCCGGAACTGCGCCGGAGAGCAAGAGAGAGGGGCATCTCGGACGTCTGCATATTCGAGCCATCTACCGACCAGGTGCCGCAGTGGCTGCGGAGCATCGATGTTTTCGTACTGCCTTCCCTGACGGAGGCGCTCTCGAATTCGCTGATGGAGGCCATGGCCTGCGGCTGCTGTTGCGCAGCCTCCCGAGTGGGCGGGAACCCGGAACTGATCGAGGACGGCTTCCGCGGGCTGCTTTTCAAAGCCGGTGACCCGGCGGACCTGGCCCGCGCGCTACGGGAGGTAATCCTCAACCCGGATCTCCGGCGCCGCCTGGCGGAAGCGGGCCACGATTTTCTGCACGCGAACTTCTCCATTGCGGCCGCCGCCCGCCGCATGGAAGAGGTTTATACCAGGCTTCTTGCAGGCCGGCCGTTCGGGCGCCAATAGGCCCAGGAGCGGCGGCTTCAACAGTGCGGTTGTCGGCTGGTACCCGCCGTACCGCCGGGTGCTTGAGGCGAGTCGCGCTTCCTGATTCCGATCTTTCCAGCCGGCTGGTTGTGCCAGACCTCGGCCCGAAAGCGGTCTCCGCCGGTCCAGGCCTCCCCGCTCTTCACGGAGTAACGATGGCGCGCGTGTCGCTGACGGCGACTACCGCGCCGGATGCGTCCAGTTGTTTCCACCGGTAGTAGAGAACGCGCTGGGACAGCGCCGGTATCGTCACGGTGCATCCGGAGGCGCAGGGGACGCCGCTATAGGTCTCTGTCTGTGCGAAATAGAACGGCGATGCTTGATTCACCGCGCTGTTTGCGGCAACACACGTTTCCTGTCTCGATGTGCAGAAGAAGCTGTCGGCGCCGCCGTTCTCGGCGTACCCAAACTCCACCACGACATTGTTTCCCCCATCGTTTGTGGGCAGGATGTTTATGTTTAGACGCATAGGCACAAACGTGTTTCGCGAAATGCTGTCGGTGGCGGGGAACGACGGCAGTACCGTCAGGATGTCTTCATGACGGACGCCATCCAGCCAACGTACCTGGGACATGCCTAGCTGCCCGGTCGTGGTCATCGACATGTTCCAGTACACGCCCTGCTGGTTCCACCGTGAAAAAGCAGGGCCTAACCGCCGGAGCATCGCTCCCGTCGAATCCTGCTTCGTGTGCCCAAACTGTACTAGGTTTCCGGTATACGCTCCCAAAGTGCCGATACAAATGGCATTCGTATCGTCCCCCTGATTGGCGATGCCGGGATAGGAACAGTACGGCGTGCTGACAAAGGGAGCACTGACATAGACATCTCCGGCCGCGGAACCTGGCCGGCACTCTCCAGCCGTTAACACAACGCAGTACCGATAAGATCCTGTAGCGTCCGTCGGAATCACGCTACTGGGTCCGCTGACATCGACCAGCGGAGAGCGCCCGACATAAGCCATCGTTGCCAGAGTCTTGGGGCTGAGGCTGTTCGCCCCTCCAGCGAATTTCCAAAGCTGTCCAGTTACCAGAATTCCCGGACTGGAGCTTGATCCCACCATCGAGGCAGCTCCATCTCCAGAGCCACCATCCATCGGGCGGGCGTCGAGACACCACTGGCTCTGGCACGGCCCCGGATGGCTGTCAACGGAGTTGGGATTCCCAACTCCAAGCACTCCGCCGAAAGGTGGATCGGCAGCAAGCCCCAATGTCGGCGCCAATATCGCCGTCGCCAGCGTTCCATGCCGCATCTGGTAGCAAACGCCATACGTCGATAGGGTTTCCTTCGGACAGGCGGTATCTCCGATTCGATACCAAGTCCCAGTCGAGTTCACCCGCACACCACCGCCTTCACCCAAATGCCCGCCCGTATTGGTCTGGTCGATCACAGATGTGGTCCCACTGGCATTCAACTCATACGGGTCTGCCCGGTAATTCCACACAGACTCACGGGACGGGATTGGGTTTACCGTCCCACACTCCATCGTCAAAGTCGTCGAGGAGTAGACAGTAGGGGAACTTTGATATCCCCTCTGCACGGTTAGATGGTTCGCATCGGTCTTTACAAGAATCCTAACCCACTCGGTTGCATACGAGCCTGGGATCAAGGCCATCACGTCCCCAACTTGGGTAGCCTGTAGAAAGCTGCCATCTGTAACCAGGGTTGGCTCCCCGCCGACTGTGATGTCCGTGCACACTTGGCCGGTAACGCCAAAAGGATTAGCGGGGCATGTATTCAACCCCCCAGGATCTCCTGCCGTTGTGTTCAGCGTGGCACTGGTCAACCTCATGACGTAGGTCTGGGCGGGACCTTTGTAATACATAGCATTGCTTGCGAATCGTACCCAGCCATCTTCCGGGATGTCCGGTGTATGGATGGAGCACCAAGTGAGCGGAGGGTGCAGATAGCTGGACCCTGCCGCAACTGGCCGGATGCTGTTGGGTCCCGTGCCTGCCGGAGTCCCGTCCCCCAGCTTCCAGACCATCTGCCAGCCTTTTGTGTCCTGACCGCCTATCTCACTTGTGTAAACCAAGAGATCCCCGTCCAACGAGATCCCTCCCCACTTAAAATATGTACCTTGGTAGCCGCTCGTCCGATATTCGGGATTAAAGGCGGGACCGGCTATGCTCACGGTGTCCGCGTTGTTCGGTTGCATCAGCGTGAACGCCACGCACGGCTGAACTCCACTCTTCAGTCCACAATCCGGGAGCAATAATCCGGGCGTGTTCGCAGCATGTGCTCCATGGTAATTGGCCTTTACAATGGCCATGTTTGTCCAATACGTCTGTATCAGGCAGTACCATGTGTCACCGTCGAGTGGGTCGAATTGCTGCTCAACGTCGCTGTACCCGCAAACCGCGCTGGTGCTCCAGCGGCCGTCCGGCCAAAACGACATACCGACCAGACCGAGATCATTCACGATTGTGCCATCTGCTGAGATCCAATATAGCTCCTGGGCGATAAAACAGTTATACCCGGGCATACCCCCTACTGTGACGACAGCCGAGGAGCAGTTGTCAACGGCTGTTGCGGGCCAAACTGGCATCACCGAGCTACCGTAAGAAAAGGTCGTGTACCCAATTGTCACCTGGTCCGGCGCCGCCGTCTTCTTCCAGATCAACACTCCAAAGTTGTTGGCCGAGTAAGGGTCTTGGTAGAGATCTCCGACCGGACCGGGGGCCGTCAACGTCAGCGAAAGTTCGCTCTGGACGGATGCAATCTGGTACTCCGATCCGGCCACCATGATCCGGCTGCCAGGCGTCCACTTGACGCTAAACCGCGAGCCGCTCACCCAGGTGACCTGCCGCGTGGAGCTTGTGTAATTCACGGTGCCTGTGGCTCTGGAGACGTCCGGACTGGCAATGCCCGGCGAACCCGAACCCTGCCACAGATCAATGGGCGCCCCGGTGCCCACTGTATAGCTTGTGGGGGTTCTGGTGAGCGTTACGTCCCGCTCCGCGCTGGTGCAGGTAACTCCATTAACGGTCAGGCACTCGGCGATTTTGCAGTCTTCGCCCGCACAGGAGCCATTGTTTATCGAAGCATTCGAAATGGTTACCGTAACCCAATCGAGCGAGGAGCCGCTGCCCCCTCCGTAAGTGTAAGTCGCGCCTCCCGGCAACGATAGATTGTCGGCCCTCAGCAACAGCGCGCAATTCCCGCTCTGGCAAGGGCCGGTGAACGTCGCCGTTCCTCCGGTGTTGAGCGGCCGCGACGGAGTCTTCCAGGCCGCACCGCTGTCAATAGCGGTTTGAAAGGTCTGTACCGTGGAGGCCGTCCCCAGGGGACCTGTCGCCCGCATCGACCGCACGCCCGTGACCGGATCGATCAGGCTTTGAGCCCGGTTCGTCCACTGCACGGTGGGATACGCGTATTGCCCCGGTTGGCTGCGGTCCACCGGCAGACCCTCATTATGTGTGTCGCCGAGCGGGAGATTTTGCGTCGTGAATTCCTGATCGAAGTCTTGCGTATCGCAGGTAAGGGTGAAATGATGCCGGGAGTTGACTTGGAGAGCCCGTGTGTAGCGGTTCCCGTCGGCGGCCACATCCGCTGTTCTCTTGCCTACGACAAAGACCCGGTGATACGGGGAACCTCGTCGCTGCAGGGCTTCCTGCCGCTCTCCCGCCTTCATCAAAGTCTCGGTTGTACCCTGTGTCAAATTGCCGGGTCGTGAGTCCTGATCCGCCCCGGGGAAAAGGGTCGGATTTAAGTCGTCGATCAGGACCCCGACATTTCCTGTGGTCGCAAGACCAGATATTGCGCTGGCGAAGGTGAAGTGCTTTGAATCGGAGGCGGAGGTGATGGTCTGCCACCCGTCCCAAACCCTCGTCCCTTCCAGGTACACCATAGCTCCCGCCGCCAGGCCATGTGGCGATCGGGTAGCGATGTTTACAACTCCGCCGCCTTGGCTTCCGCCTATAACCGCAATCCCACGATTCATATCCGCCGCCTTCAAACTGCACGCTTGCGGCACGGGAGACGTATATTGCAGGATGGCCTGGGTGGCGGTGGTCGAAACGGACATAGAAACCGAGATGCTGCGAACCTGGGCCCCGGCTACCGAGACCATCAGTAGACCGGCTAAGCCGTGGAGTTTCATACCGTTTCCCCCTTAGTGAATATAGTATATCCGCACTTCTCCGCGCGCGCCCGCGCATCCAGTTTTGTTTCCGGAGGTAGCCACCCCGGCTCCGCCCCCGCCGCCTCCCGGGATAGACCCCGCCGTGCAAGCCGTCAGGCCCGTGCCGGATGTCCACGCACCCCCGTGTCCACCCGCTCCACCGTAAACGGACGTGCCTCCCGGAGCGTACGTGTCGGAATTAAACGCGCCACCACCGCCGCCACCGCCTCCCATCGCCGTCGATCCCGCCAGAAATCCTCTTTGCCCTGAGGAGACATTGCAGCCTCCGCCGCATCCCCCCTGATCCACGCGGTTGGCGTAGCTGTAGGCGTCGGTACCCACTCCCGTGCACATCGAGATTAGCTCCCAATCCCCTGGGTACTTGTTTCCCAAGCCATTCAGATATCCTTCGTTCGCCCCAGAGGCGCCAACAACTGAGAAGCAGTTCCCAAACCCGGAGTTGCCCCCAACTCCCGCGCCAACGCCGTAGCCGTTCGTGCCACCCGAGCCTCCAAGGCCCACGGTGACAACGTACGCATTACCCGGAGTAACGCCGCATATTACCTCGTCCCATCCGCCGCCGCCGCCTCCCTGCCCTCCGCGATCCCCTCCCGAGCTACCCTGACCCCCGGAACCCCCGGACCACGCCTGCACCCGCACCCACGTCACCCCGGAAGGAACAGTCCATTGCGTCGTGCAAGTGGCGCCCGAACCGCTCCCGCAAGACCATGCGGACATGGTCTCTCCCGAGACGGCGGTCGATCCGTCGAATACCAGTGCTTTCAGCGTCGGGGACGACCCGCCCGTACTCACCTGCGTCCACGTGTTGTCCGGCTTGCACAGATAAAAATTCTGACCGCCGGTCGCAGCGATGTTGAAGAACGCTTCTCCGGTTGAGCATGTGGCCGGTAACACGGTCCCCGTCTTCGCCGGTTTCGTCGTCAGCGCGCCTGAAGCGTCCCAATTGCCTATCATTGTGCGGCTTCCAGTACTGGTGCTCTGTCCGTACGCACATCCCATTGCCGCCCCCAACAGGGCCAAAACTCGTCGCATTCTATAACCCCCGTATGATCGTCGCGCTGAAAACCGCGCTGGCCGGAACGATACTCTGTCCCATGTTGCAAAGCCGAACCGCTATCTGGTTGGGAGCGCTGACCCGCATGTTTCCAATCAGTCCGCTTTCCAGGCCGCTCGGCCACCCGGGCGCTATCGTGTCGCCCACGGACGCCCCCGTCATTGCGAATGTCAGGTCCACCGAACATGTCCCGGCGGCGATCAGCGGGAAATTCAGCGAAACCGAATTACTCAGGTATGTCGGTACCACCGCGCCGTCGACGGCGATGGTGGTTTGCCCGCCCGCCTCAACCGTAACGATGCCAATGCCGGCCAGAAGCGTGCTTCTGCTGATCCAGCCCCGGAGATCCGCTCCGGCGGTCTGCCAGACCCCGCCTGCCGCGGCCCACGAATAAAGCGGAATCGAATCCACCGGAAAGCTCGTAATGCCCGTCACGGCCACGCAGGAGCCTGTACAGGTGACGGACATGGTATTGCCGACCGTCAGTACCCCATTGGAGGTGAGATAGATGTAGGCTGTCCCTGCCCCGCCCGTCAGGGTCGCGCTCGCGCCGCTCGTAAACGAGTAAACCCGGCTTCCGAACCGCACATTGCATGGAGTCGCGAGCGAGCATCCCGCCCCGATTGCCAGGCTCGTCGGACTTGTCGTGGTGACCGCGAAGTCCCCTAACTGTGCCGCCATCCCAACTCCGCTCGTCCCGCCCGTCCCGCTGGCCCCGGTGGCGGGCTGCCACTGGTTCGCCGCTGCACTCCAGGCGAGCACTTGTCCATCCAGCGGAGTCGCGGTCGACACCGCCCGGCCCTGCATGCCGACGACGGTGGTGGTTGCCAGGGCGCCGGTGACATCGCCACTGACGTTGTACGTTGGGTTGGTGGCGGCTTTGGAGTCGATCTGGGCCTGAATGTCGCTGCTGACATTGGCGAGATAGCTGAACGTCTGATTGCTCACAAGGCCCACGCCGATTTTCGAGGCGTCCAGGCCGGCTGCCACCTGGCTGTTCACCACTGTTCCCGAAATCTGCGAAAACGCATAGTCGCCGTTACTGCCGACCACATCCCCGCTTCGTCCGAAAACCGTGGTCACCGCTCCTCCGGACCCCCCGCCCCCCGTCCCCGTGCCGCCGTTGTAGCCGTTGATCACGCACCATCCGCTTTGGGCCGCCGGAAATCGCACGGTCACGTCGAACGTGCTCTGATTGATGCTGATTGTGCTCGGCTCGATCATGTTCGCCGGCGAGTTGTTGTCGTAGCACCCGACGATCAGGTTCGCGGTTCCCAACTCGTGCGTGGTGCCCAGCACGGTAACCACGGTCTGGCCGGTGAAGGACGTCGCATAATTGGCGTTTGCCGGCACCGGCGTCAGCGTCAGCCAGGAAGCGCCGGTATAGATCTTCAACTGGTTGGAATTGTTGGTATCCATGACGATATCCCCGGTTTGAGCCCCGGATGGCAGCACCGAAGGAGCCACTCGCAGCCCGGCGGACGTCGCGCTTCCAACGAACCCTTGCCGGGCGCCGGCCGAGTAACTGGTCGGCTTGGTCATGTCCACGGCGTTGGTGACTTGATCCGCCGAGTAATCCCCGGCCTGCCCGGTTATGGCCCCAGTCCTTCCGAACACGCTCGAAACCCCGCCCGCCACGGTTTGCGGCGCCCATTGAGCGCCGGTCCACGCCAGCACCTGGTTCGTCGTGGGAGCAGTCGCCGCCAACGGCCGGTTCTGGAGTCCCGAAACCGTGGCCGCCGTGGCCGCGCCGGAAAGGTCTCCTCCCAACGCCGGCAACTGGCTGCTGGCGACTGTGCCGCCGATCTGACTGAAGTCGTAATCCCGGGTTTGGCTGGTGATCGCGCCGGTTCGCCCAAACACGGTCGAAACCCCGCCCGCCACGGCTTGCGGCGCCCAACGAGCGCCGGTCCACGTCAGCACCTGGCCCGTCGTGGGAGCGGTGGCCGACACCGGCCGGGTCTGCAGCCCCGAGACGGTGGCCGACACTACCGCTCCCGAAAGATCTCCTCCCACCGGCGGCAACTGGCTGCCCGAGATCGTCCCGCCGATCTGGCCGAACAGGTAGTCGCCGTTTTGCGCCATTACCGTGCCGGTCCGCCCGAATATGCTGTTCAGCGCTTCGAGCGGAGGGCTCTGGGGCCCCCAGGACGATCCGCCCCACGTCAGCACCTGCCCGAGTGCCGGAGCGGTCGGGCTCAGGACCCGCCCTAAGAGCCCGTTCACCGTGATCGCATCCGGCGCGCCGCTTACGTCCCCGCCCAACGGTTTCCATACCATGGCGCTGCCGTCGCTGGCCAGGACCGAATTTGTATTCGCGGTTCCCGCTACCGGCGTATCGGCCGCCTGCTGGCTCCACTGGTTATCGGCCGTGCATACGTACCAATTTCGCCCCGGAGTCGCGTTCAGCTTCAGAAACGTCTGTCCCGGCGCGCATGTGGCGGGCAGGCTCGTACCTGTCTTCGAAGGCAGCGTTGAATCGGCTTGCGAAAAGTCGACCGCCTTCGCCTGCGTGCGCAGGTCGATTTTCGTCTGCGCCGTGGCGACTCCTGCCAGCGCCAGTGCGGCGAGTGAATAGTAGGTGTATGTCAGTGTTTTCATGAAGGTGTACAAGTGCCGGCGTCCCCCTGATTTGCCCGAGCAACATCCCCCCTCCCAGCCTCAATGTATTACTCCGTCATATCGCTCCTGGCCGGCAAAACAGGCAAGCTCATGAAACTAATGGAAATAAACTCGGCTTTTTGTTGTGAATGAAAAATAGCGGTCGCTACGCTCGGCCACAGAGGGGCCTGCCGGTGCAGTTGAAAGCCGCCGGCGTCACGCAGCCGCTGTTCGACGACACCGCGCGGCAAGGGATCTATCAAGTCACCAAAGGCGTTCCGCGCAAAGTCAACAAACTCGCCATGACGGCCTTGCGGCTGGCGGCCGAGCGCAAGGCGCAGATGGTGGACGAAGCGCTGCTGCTGGATGCCACCGCCGAGGCGTTGCTTGGAAGCGATCG
>Ga0182021_10005080_pt1 | contig 15540 bp, 15 predicted proteins | sample 612E3MmetaG_FD_120493 | JGI IMG/M metagenome (GOLD analysis project Ga0182021, IMG submission 120493) | Permafrost microbial communities from Stordalen Mire, Sweden - 612E3M metaG (Illumina Assembly) | ecosystem: Environmental > Terrestrial > Soil > Wetlands > Permafrost | place: Sweden... | reverse complement strand
GTGGTTATGGCGCCGACCGCCTCGCCGGCCACCACGCGGGCCTCGATGGAGTCCGTCACGAGCTGCGCCGCCACGATCTTGGGGACGTAGGTGCGCACGGCGGTGATGGACTGGCTCCAGGTCTCCGTCTGGAGTTCCGCCACCACGGCATCAGCGATAGCAATGTGCGTGCTCACGGTCCCTCCTTCTTCCTTACTTGCTGCCCGTCAGCCACTTGAGGAGGATACCAAAGATGGTCCCACCGGCGGCCATGAAGCCCAGCATCCAGCCGCGCCAGACTTCCAGCCGCTGGATGCGCTCGCGGTTTTCCTTCGCCTGACTGATCGTCAACTCGCGGTTTTCCATCGCCACGGAGGCCGCTACCTGGGTGGCATCCCTTAGGGCCTGCATGATGTGCTCATGGTCCCGCGTGTTAACCTCGGTCAACTTGTCCAGGTTGTCTCGAATCATCGAAAGGACGGTTGGTTCCTCTGGTGTCATGTCTTCTCCGATAGCACGGTGTGGATCCGAAGTGCGCCCTCGTCTATCTCTCGCCACGGTTGCTCGTCGCCGGCCGGCGTCGCCACGCGGTAGATGCGCGTGACGCCATCCTGGATGTCAATGATCTCGTCCGACTCCTGCGGGTCCACGGCCTGGCCGTCCAGGATGAGGTCGGCCGCGTCGAGCACCCAATCCTTCATCTGCGTCCAGACCTCCATCTGACCCGTCGTGTCCCTCCAGAAGCGCGTCAGGCCAGGCGTAGCAAGCAAGGCCACGCTGCTCGTGCCGCGCCGGTACGTGACCATGCGCGCCGCGAAAGCCCGCATCTGCTGCCGCAGGTGTATCATTCCGTCATGGAGCATGTCGGTCATCGCAGTGTCCCGCTGTGTGCGTTCGTCGGGTTCAGGTCGAACAGTCCGCCGTCCTGCTCCCACACGTTCTCCCACATCGCCGGCGCCTTCTTGATGTGGTGCAGCCCGGCGCCGTCGAAGGCCGCCGCATACGTCCTGTTCCAGCCGCCGCAGTGCCGGTAGGCCGCGCAGCCCTTGCACGATGGGCAGGCCGCCGCCTCGCCGCACGCTACGCTCGCCTTCCACACAGCGCCAGCGTCCCGCGCGTCGAGCGTGTAGTTCCACTCGAACGGGTCCATGAACACGTAGCGCGCGTTCGTCACGTAGGGCCACAGGCTCTCGTCGATGTGGCAGAACGGGTGATAGCGGATGCTGAAGCGCCGCCCAGCCTCCAACAGCAGGAACGCCGCCTCCTCCAGGTAGGGTCGAATCAGCCCGGGATGGACGGCGATCTCGCGCAGGCGGTCCCTGTCCGTGCCCCACTCGTAGTGCGGCAGGAAGCCGAGGAGCACCTGTTGCCACGCGCCCTGTTCCATGTCCGCCGCGACGATCTCCGGCAACTTCGCGTAGTTCAGCCGCTGGATGGTCACGTTGCTTCGGTAGGGCAGCTTCTCGCGCCCGAGCCACGCCTTCAGCACACACTGCTTCGCCCACGCGCCGTAGTCGCCCGTGATGGCGTCCAACGTCTCGCCGGTCGCGTGGCTGCTCACGTGAACGTGGTCGAGGCCGAGTGCGAAGAGTTCGGCGTACTTGTCGAGGAACGCCGTCCCGTTCGTAATCATGCTGCACGCCAGGCCCATGGTCCGGCACATCTTCACGAGGGCGGCCGCCTGCGGGTAGAGCGTGGGTTCGCCGAAGCCGACCATCACGGCATGGTTCATCCCGCCGGCCTTGGCTCGGGTCAGCTTCGCGTAGCACTCATCGAGCGGGGTGTCCACGTGCTTGTGCAGGTCCGCGCCCCAGCGGTAGAAGCAGTGCGTGCAGCGCCAGTTGCACCGCCAGGTCACGTCCAGGCCGACTTTGCGGCAGGGGTTCATTCCTTCACCCATCCTTCCACCATGGACAGGAACGCCGCCTCGCTCACGACGTTCATCAGGCGGTCGCGGTAGCGGGTGTAGAAGGCGTAATCAACGGGCGGCTCTGCCGACCATGCGAAGTAGGGCGCTTCATCGGGGACGAACAGGCTCTGCCGACCGTGCCGGATAACGCCCAGGCCGAAGGGGATGTCCACACTCGCCATGAAGAGGTCCGGCCGGCTCATCCGCATGTACGCAAAGCTCTTCCACGCCTCCCCGCTGTTGCCGCACGTGATTGCGTTCGGCGATTCCGGCAGGATGTTGTCGCAGAGGATGGTGCCGCCAGCCGAGAGCAACGCCACCGCGTGGGCCAGGTCGCGCAGGCACGGCAGCTCACGATGGTCGGCGTCCACGTAGATCAGGTCGTACTGCGCCAGGCCGTTGCCTTGCGTGAAGAAGTCGTCGCTTGACATGGTGAACGTCGCCCCGGCGTTCGGATTGATGTCCACGCCGTGCTTCAGCGGCACCCGCACCAGGTCGAAGTTCTCCCACGCCCGGCGGATGCCGAGTTCCAGATAGGTCGCGTAGCCCATGCTGTCCGCGAGGTGGTTGATGATGTCCAGGGGTATCATGGTTTCACCGCATAGAAGATGCTCGTCGCCTGCCAGGTCCGCACCGGCACGCCCGTCTCCCGCTCCCACCCGTCCACGCCGGCAATCACGCCGGGGAAGCGCGTCGTGTAGTCGTGGCCGACCAACTTCCCGCCCGGCTTCACCTTCGGCCACCAGAGCCGCAGGTCGAGCGCCACGGCCCACGCGCTGTGATTCCCGTCCACGAAGATCAAATCCTGACTGGCATCGGGCACTTTCTGATAGGCGTCCGCGCTGTTCTCGGCGATCAACCGCACGCGCTTCTCCAGGCCGAACGCCTTCACGGCCTTCTCGAACTGCCCCCGGTCGCCCTCATGGACGTCCCGCACGAGCGTCAGGGCATGCTCGTCATAGGCCGAGAACGGGTCCACGCAGGTGATGGTCGCCCGCGGCGCGCCGGCCGCCAGGCACAGCATCGAGCCGCCGCTGCCGCTGCCGATCTCCGTGATGGCCAGTGCGTTTGTGGCGAGGTCCGCCAGCACCACGGCCTCATAGCCCGTCACCTTCAGACGGTTCATCAGGTGCTGCGCCCTCAGTTGGCCCCGCCAGGAGCCCACAAGCTGCGCCAGGGCTGTGTCGTACATCCCGGCGTCCCATCGCGGCGTCGGCACCAGCGCCTTGTCCGGGGGTGTGTCGCGCAGCACGTCCCGCCAGCGCAGGTCCTCGCGGAGGATGGCCGCAAAGACCTCCATGCGCTTCTCCAGTTGGCCCAGTTCGTGCGGCAGGATGGGCGCGATGCCTTTCCAGGCCCTCTCGGCGCCCTTCGTCATGTGCAGGTTCGCGCCCCACGGCAGGTGCGGCCACACCCGCTCCCACCAGCCCCCGTCCGAACTCATCTGTTCCTGGCTGGAGGTCAGCGAGAACTTCTGCCGCAACACCTTGTCGTCGGAGCGCACGTACGTCATGTGGTGGAACCGGGGCGATATGTTGACCCTGGCCCCGGACTGGCACGCCATGAAGCGACGGTCAACGGGCCTGTCGTCCGCCGTGGCGAGCGCGACAACCGTGGCCATAGTCTCGGGCGGGTTGACCCGGTAGAGCGGGCTGCGCACGTAGCTCCACAGGCCGGCCGTAACCTGTCCCATCCCGACGCCGCACAATGCGACGTCCTTGACCACCTGAAGGTCAACGGGACTCCATATCTCGTCCGTGTCGAAGATGAACACCGCCGCGTCCGGCCAGTGCGCGCGCACGGTCGCCAGGCCCGCGCGGTACTGCTCGCCCTGGTCGCGCCAGTCCCCCCAGACCTCGACAACGGGGAAGGAACTGTCGGTTCGCAACGATTCGATAACTGGCCCAACATCGTCCTGCATCCCGACTTCCGGGCGCCACCCGGCCGCCGCGCGGAGGAACACAACGCCGTCGCAGACCTCCCGCACGGCCTCCATCGCCGCCGGCAGCCACTCGCCGCCGCTGAACGCCTTGCACAGGCCGATGAAGGGTCTCATGTCTCCCGCCCCCACTTGGCGCGGTATCGGGCGCAGTTCCGCTTGAAGATGTCCCCGCCCTGGTTCTTCTTCTCGTTCTTGTGGATCACCCGCACCCCACAGGCCACCAGCCACTTGCCCGTCGGGTAGGCCGCACGGATCTGCGCGGCCATGTCCGTATCCTCCCAACCGCTGCCCTCATTCGCCTCGTCATAGCGCAGGCCCGTCCGCCTCATGCAGATGCAGGCCGTCGGGAGCTGGCGGGATGGCACCACCACCACGCCATGCCCGTCTCTGTGCCCCGGGTGCCCGAGCATGATGCCCAGGCCACCGTCCGTGTTCATCAGGTTGGCGCTCACCACCAGGGCCTCCGGGTCGGCCAGCAGCACCGCCTCCAGCGCCGTGTTCCAGCCGATGGGCAAGCCCGTGATGTCGTCGTCCACCATGATGACGTTCGGCGTCTCCGCCCAGTCCAGGCCGGCGTTGCGGTTGGCCGATGCGCAGACCGTCTTGCATGTGGCGCAGACGCGCAGGTGCCCCTCCGCCGTGCTCTCGATCTCGGCGAGGAGCGGCGCCACCTCTTGATGCGTCCGGCAGGTCGGGATGATGATGTCAGCGGCCATCCGGCACCTCCGGCAACGTCAGTTCGTCCATCATGCTCATGTGGAGCATGTAGGGCCGGGCTTGGGTGTACGCTCCAAGCGTACGATTGACCGCTTCTTGCGAACAGTCGCTCCGCAGCGCAACGTAGGCCGCGCGGCTCGCGTCCCTGTCCTGGAGCGGGTAGAACATCTCCTGCGCGCCGACCACCGCCATGCCCGGATGCTGAACGGCCAGGCGCGTGTAGAGAGCGGGGCCAAACGCCCCCCACTCGCGCCCTATCGGCCGCTCAGCCATGCGCGCAACCACGCGCCGCACGATGCGGAAGCCTTCGCTCTCAGGCGCCGCACCGATCACGCCGTTGGCCACCAGCTTCGGCGTCCCCTGCGTAAGGAAGAAGCCGCCGCTCGTGTCGTTCTCCCACAGGATGTCCGCAAGAGGCCGGAACGGAAGGAAGTCCCAATCGAACCACCAGCCGCCATAGCGTGCCAGGATGCAGACGCGGAGGATGTCACTCTTGCGGGCCCACTTGTGTTCCCCGGTTATGGCGTCGTAGCCCGGCCGCATCGCCTCATCGAGCGCTTCTTCGCCGTGAACCATCACCACGTAGTCCGGGTTCAGCTCGCGGAACCGCTGCATGTTGAACTCGGCCCACTCGGGGGCCGGGCCACCCAGGACGGCGAAGTGGATCAGGTGTGGGATGTTCATGGCCTCGCCCTCCTCAGCACGGGCTTGGCCGAGCGATGGTCGGGCGCCAGGGGGTGCCACTGGTGGTAGAATCCCGCCACCGGCTCCCTCACGGCTAGACCTGCCGCCTTCCAGTGGCGCCAGAACAACGTGTCCTCCTGGCCCCACTTCTCGATCTCCGGCCACTTGAACTGCTCCCACTGCGTTCTGCTCAGGAAGCAGTTGCCCGTGCCATGTTCCACGATGCTGCGCTCGTGCGTCGCACTCGTGTAGCGCCGGTAGAGGGGGAAGAAGACCTGACCATTCGCACCGGACGGTCCGGGCTCCAGGTAGTGTAGACCGCGCTCCAGCACCGCCGGCACGACCAGCATGTCAGCGTCCAGGAAGAAGATGGCGTCGCCGGCCGATGCCGCCGCCGCCGTGTTGCGACCCCGGCCACGGTTGTAGTCCAGTTCGGACCGGACCACCTTTGGTGCGATGCCGCCCGGAAGCCGCAGATTCGGAAGAATGTCCGGTTCCCCGGCCACTGGCCAATGGGCAACCAGCATTTCGACCGCGGGCATGCGACCGTTCATGGCGGCCAGCGACGCGCAGAGGCTCTCGAAGCATCGCGGGAACAGCGAGAGCGTTCCGCCCTGCCACGGCAGAGCGGTCCGCCCTCTCAGCCCGACACAGATGCTCAGAAGCCTTGCCACGGTTTGCCCCTTGTAGAGGCGGGGGTTCCCGGCCTGCGCCCCGCCTCCCCATGCCCCGCCTCACCACAGCATTGTGTGTGTAGGCCGGGGGGCCTCACCGCGTCACGGGCTCAGTTCGATCAGCCACTCCGTGTCCGTCGCCACGAGGTCGCCGAAGGCGTAGCCCAACTTCCCGTCGATGGTGCTGCCCTCGTCCGACGTGATGGGCTCCTCCTCGTCGCCATCCCAGTACATGATGGTGCCGTTGGTGATGCTGGCACCGCTGGTGGCCGCACGGGTGAACTTGTAGACGCCCCGACCCGCCAGCCCGCCCAACTCGCCCGCCGCGATGTCCCGATCCGCCACGAGCGCCCGATCCCCGACGACCACAACGTCCCCGGCCGTCACGTCGGCGTCGGGCGTGTAGTCCAGAACCCTTCCGTCATCCTGATACAGAGTTGCCATCTGTCCGCTCCCTCCTACTGGTTTCATGTCGTAAGCCAGGCCGGGGCCGGCCGTGCCGGCCCCTCCCGCCTCTGACCCCGTCGCCGCAGCGATGGGCGGTCACGAGGCTGCCCTTACGCTCCGGTGCTCCGCACGCCGCCGCGGGGCTCCTGGAGCGCCACGCCGAAGTCGAAGAAGCCGCGCATCTGCACGCCCAGCACGTTGAAGTCCGCGTCAGCCGTCTCCACGGTCGGCCGCTCCTGACCGTTCAGGAAGGCCGTCTCGATCACCGCCACGTCCGCCGGGTCGGCCAGCAGATAGAAGGCCGCCGCCGAGTAGCCGGGAATCGCCGCGTTGGACAGGTAAGCGGAACTGACGACATTGAACTTGCCCGCGTGCGGGTTCTCGTCCGGCCCTTCGGCCGAGCCCTTCACCTTCGCGCTCGTCATCAGGACCGAGGCGTTGGTCTTCAGGGCGTTCGGAACCAGCAGAATCTTGGGCGTCACGCCCAGCGGGTTGCCGTCCGGGTCCGTCTGGTTCAGGAAGACCAGCTCGGCAGCGGACAGGGACGCGATGCCGGCCGTCAGACTCAGGGCGCCGGTGCTCACGTTGCTGTTGCCGGCCACGAAGAACGTGGCGGGCGTCCCGCCGTTGGCCAGAAGCGTGGTCCAGAACACCCTGTTCAGCGCCAGAGCGCCGCCGCGACCGATGCGGGACGGCACCTGGGTCAGCGCGCCGAGGTTGTCATTGATGATGTCCTCGCGCGTGATGCTGAACATGATGCCGTACGTCCGGGCCCTGTTCAGGTACTCTTCCTCACCGGCCGTCGCGTGCTTCAGCTCGCCCGTCGGACCGACCTGGACGAACTCGAACCCGCCCGTCAGGGCGTAGCTCGACACCTGCTTGAAGTCGTTCACGCTGCGGATGCTCGTGATCTGGCGCCAGGCGCTCTCGACAGCGTCGAAGCCCCGCACCATGAACTTGTTCGCCACGTTCGACATGATGCCCGGCAGACTCAGCGTGCTCGGGCCGCCGGCCGCGAAGTCAGGCATGAACGCCGCCTGCAACACGCCGCGCAGGTCGCTCTTCACGCTCAGGCCCCGGTAGCCGTGCTGCCGCGCCTTCTCCATCAGCAGGTCCTGGAGGCTCAGGCCGTGAGACCACTTGGAGCGCGCCTGCTCCAGCGTCTGCTCGCCGTAGGCCGCCACCAGCGAATCGTCGTCCAGCCCGCCGCTGATGCACACGGCCGCCTCGATGATGGAACTGGCCGGCGCCTCCTCCTGACGGCTGTGGCTCGACCGCACGCCCGAGCGCGTCGCCCTCAGCAGGCTCAGCTCGAAGTCCTGAACGCCGGCCTTGCCCTCGATGGCGGCGCGGGCCAGCTTGTCCAGGTCCTCGACCCTCTCCGGCTGCTCCATCACGGCCTTGTTGTACATCGCCGTGATCTGGTCCTGACGGTCGAGTTCGGCCTTCACGCTCGCCGTGATCTCGTCCAGACTCCGCTTGTCCTCCTTGCCCGCGCCAAGCTCGAAGCTCGCCCGCAGGCCCGTCTTCTGCTGCTCCGTCAGAGTCGCAGCGTCGAAACCCGTGTCCTTCAGCCACTTCTCGAATTCCATCTCCTGACCTCCCTCCAGAGTAAACGCCGCCGCGATGGACAGCCGCGTGCCCGCGTCCGCACCGCATGCGACAATGGCAACATGCCTCAACACCGACTGCTTCACGTGAAAGAACGGCGCCTCATGCCACTGCCCGTTGATGAACCGCCGCCCCTGCGTCACAAGCTCCCTCTCAACCGTTCCCCCCCCGATGGACAGTTGCCACTTGCCGCCCAGTTTCCCCTGGTCAATGACGTTCCTGATCTCCGCTTCGTCGGAGATGATGCTGCCGACGATGTCAATGCCGTTGTCGCGGATCCTCGCGTGGACGTCGCCCGCCTTCGTCCCCGTCTCGCTCTTGTGATTGAGCACCAGCGGCACCGTGTCCGCCATCAGCATCCCGCGCAGGTCCACCACGGCGGGGAGCGGCCATCCTGGCAGTTGTATCTTGCCGCCGTTGTACGCCCGCCCGTCCACCGGGATCGGCGCCGCCAGTGCCGCCTCAATGCCCAGGTCCGCATACGCCGTATACGTCACATCCTCAGACGCCTCATACTTCTCGTTCGTCGCCGGCTCGAACAGGATGACCTCGATCCGGTTCTCCGCAAGCCACGCCTTCGCCTTCTCCACCGTCCAGGCGTCAATGCGGAACCGCAGCGCCTGCGGGATGATGGGATCGTTCGGCCCGGCCGCGCCCTTCAGCTTCCCCCAGATGATGTTGACCGTGTCCGGCACCGTCACCCGCAGGTACAACTTCCCGCCGGCCGTCGTGCGGAAGGACGCCTCGTCGAACTTGTCCGGGTCCTGGAGCCGCGCTGCGTGATAGTTCGGATATGGCATTACTCCTCCTCCGCCCCTGTCGCATCAGTTCCGTCCCCCGGCTGCCCTTCCTCCGCCTGCCCTTCGTCCGCCGTTAGCCCGTCCATCCCAGTTGTTGCATTTTTTGCAACAGGTGCCGGAGGCGCCTTCGGCCCGAACCGCTTCGCCAGCAGCAGCTTCTTGTACTCCTCCGCCGAGACGCCCATCAGTTCGGCTTCCTTCGCCAGCTCCGTGTCCGCGTCCAGACCTTCCTCCGCGTAGAGCCGGTAGAGGCCCTTCTTGCCGTCGCCCAGGTCCGTCTCGTCCGCGTTCGCCTCGCGCGGGTCCAGGCGCTTCGGGCCGTCCCACATGTACTCGCGGGGCGCGTCCAGCACCTTCTGCGGCCACTTCTCCACCATCTGCGCCTCGGCCAGCCAGTGCTCCGTCAGCCGGTCCACCACCTCGTCCGCAAGGTCGCTCTGCTCGATCCCCACGCGGCGCTGGAAGGTCTCCCGGTCGAGCTTCGCGCTGCTGTAGTTGAACTTGCTGCTGTCGCCCGCGGCCAGGTTGTAGGGCATGCACAGGCACCGGACACCCTCCGCCTGCGTCACGCGCACGAACTCGCTGTGCGTGGTGCTCGGCTGCTGAGGCGTCACCTGTCCCATCTTCGCGCCGCCCGGCATCACCGTCAGCATGTCGTCCTCAAGCTCGATGGTCTCCATCGGCTGGAGTTCCGAGTCCTCCTGATTGGCCGGCGCCTCCGTTGTGATGACGCCCGAGATGGAGGCCGCCGTCCGCGCCGCCTTCACCACCGCCAACCCGTACGCCCGCAGCATCGGCAAGAGCGAGAGCGCCGCCATGACGTCCGGCAGCCCCCGGTGCTGCTCCGGCCTGTCCCGCCGGAACCAGTGGTAGACCGACGCGGCCGGCACGTCGTCCCCGTCCAGCACCACGTCCCCGCCGATCCTGATGTTGTCGCCCGGGTGCGCGTTCAGGATGAAGTAGCTCACCGGGTTGTCCGCCTCGTCCAACGTGATCCCGTCAATCATGTCGGCGTAATTCAAGTCCCACGGTCGACTTACGCGGTCGCATTCCACCAGCAGCAGGTCCAGCTTCTCCGGCGTCGGCAGCTTCGCGTTGGTTTTCTCAACACCGAAGCCCTCGCCGTCCTGCGTCCGCGCCATGTGGAGCAGACGCAACTTGCGCCCGAGCCGGATGGCCGTCGCCCACTTCATCCACGCGATCTCGACCTTGCGGTTCAGGTTCGTGTTGCCCGTGTCAATCTGGAGCCGGGGCCCCCGACCCACCACGAAGTCCGCCAGGCTCAGCACCACGCCGCGAAGGAAGCTGTTGTTCGCCACCTCGTAGCGCGCCCGCTCGCGCAGTGTCTTCCGCACGCTCAGGCTGTTCGCCGCGTCCGCGCTCAGGATGTCCGTCGCGGCCCAATAGCGCTGGTTGCTGTCCGTCGTCTGGGCGCTGTCGTACCGCGCCTCGATGCCCGGCCCGAACGGGCCGTAGACGTAGCGCATCTCGGCCGCCATCGCGGCCACCTTCATCTCGTAGTAGCGCTGCTTCGCGTTCCCGACGTGGTGAGTTGCCTCACGTGGCGCAGTCGCCCGAAGCGGACGGTCCGCCCCCGGCTGTGGATGCTTTGCGAAGATGCGCTCCAGCCAACTCATCAGGTTATCCCCGGGGGCCGAACCTTCAGGAACCGTATGCCGAGGGACGGCTTGCTCGCCGCCTCCACAGAGGCCAGGTACTTGGCCGCCGCAATCTGGTCCGGCAGGGGATACTGCTCGACCTCGCCCTCGTCACCCTTCACCCGGCGAGGGGCCAGCATGCGCGTTGCGATGGCGTCGTCTACCTCTTTAGGCATTCAGCACCTCTCGCCAGGTTCCGTGCGCTTCCATGCACGTTCTACACGTACAACGTGCATGTTGCCCATCTTCTGTTGGATTTGTCAACACCTATGCGGGCTTTACGTCAGAAAGGTGCTACCCGTAGCACTTCTGGTGGGATTTACGGCAGTTTCCGTGTGGCTTTTTGCCTCAATGTGGCACAGCCGCCCCCGGCTGTGGAGGTTGATGCCGCCGCACGCCGTGAACATGGAACATGGAACATAGAACATGGAACGCCGTTACTCTATCCGCCCCGGCCGACGATCTTCTCGAACGTCGTCACGCGCCACCGGCAGTGTCGGCACTCCCGGCGCCGTTTGATCTGCCCGCCCGCCGCCGGCCTGGTATACAGCACCTCGAAGTGCCGGCACTCGCACCGCGGGCACATCAGCCCTTCGTCCGCCTGCGGCTGGCCCTCATCCGAACTATCCGGAGTTTCCGGAGAGTTGCCCTGCGAATCGTCCAGGATTCCTTGACCGTTCCCGTCCGGCTCCGTCCCATCCGGCTCCTCCACCAGCTCCACACTCTGCACGGGCTTGTCCCTACGTCTGGCCATTGCCTTCGCCTCCTAAGAGGTTGCTCTGCACCAACTTCTGCCCTGATGCCGTCGCCCCGACTGGTGTGTCACCAGTCGCCCTCCGTAGCCTCGGCGAAGGAGGGGCCGTTGTGGAAGCCTTGCCCCAGTATTCAATCCTCCGCCGCGCGATCTCGCAGTACCCCGCGTCCTGGTCAATGCCCACGAAGTTGAAGCCCTCGACAGCGCACGCGCAGCCCGTCGTGCCCGATCCGCAGAACGGGTCGAGCACGATGCCGCCGGGCGGCGTGACGAGTCGCACGAGCCAGCGCATGAGGGCCAGGGGCTTGACGGTCGGGTGATGGTTGTGGACGCGCGACAGACCGCGATTGCGCGGGTTGTCACCGCCTGGGTTGCCGTCCTTGCGCCCTTCGTCGCGCTGGGCGCGCTCGACGTTATCCAACCCCGCCTCGCGTTCGGCGCGGCTGGCCTTGGCGCAGTAGAAGAAGCGCGAGGCGCCGCCGATGTCGCCATACCACTCTCTGAGCGCCGCACTGCCGGGAGCAAACATGGCATTCTCGCATTGTCCCCCGGTTGGCCGGGAGGCGGATGCACACCCGCGCCTCTCCCCGCTCTGTTCATCCAGCATCGCGGCGGCCTCTTCGTCCAGGCAGATGTTCGCCGGCCAGCGGCCGAGGGGATGTTCGGAACTGCGCGGTCGGTCCTCGTTGATGCCAGATGCTTTGTTCATTGGCATGGGACTTTGGCCAACACAGCGCCCACCGCCGGTCAGCCCCCCAAAAGCCTCTATCCTGCACCCATCCACGTTGATGCCGCCGCAGCCGTGGGCCAGGACGTTCTCGGCCACGGTGCCGCAGAGCGGCTTGCGCGCCACGAGGATGGGCTCCCACGCGGGCTTCAGCGCCGTGCCCCAGCCTTGCCACTGGCGGGCGGCGTCTGTGGTCAGAGGTAACTTGCCCCCAGTGTTTGCTATCAATGTGCCTTCTTCGCGGCCCGAGAACCGATCCCGTGAGAGGCCGCCAAGGTCACGGTCAGGGCGGCGGCTACACCCAAGGGTCTGAATCTTCTCGACACTCTGCGCAACATCGTAGGATTTCGGAAACCCCTGGCCGTAGAGCCACATGATGGTGCCGCGCAGCTCGAAGCCCGCGTCCTCGATGGCGCAGGCCAGCCGGTGCCACGTGCGCGTGCCGCCGAAGGCCAGCAGAAACGCGCCGGGCTTCAGCACGCGGTAGGCTTCGGCCAGCCACAGCCCGTGCCACTCCTGCATCTCAGCCAGGTGCTTGCCCACACGCGCGAAGGACGGCTTGTTGCCATCGGCAAAGCCCCCGAGGTGCCCCGGCTTCGGCACGGCGAGCTTGTCCCACTCCTCGCCCATGAACTCCAACCCGTACGGGGGATTGCAGACGCAAGCATGGAAGCGTTCGGCCTCCATCCCCGCCATCACTACCCGGTTGTCCCCGCAGATGACCTCGCTGCTCGGCGCCGTCTTGCCGTCGCCGTTCAATTCCGCATTCCGCATTCCCAATTCCCCATTCACTTCCTCGTCCTCCCGTACATATAGTCCAGCGCCGAGCGCTGGTCCCGCTTCCGGTCCCCGCGCCGCTGCCGTTGCATCTCCGCCAGGCTCACCTTCTTCCGCCCCGCCGGCTCCCGGCCCGTCACCATCCCCGAGAGCGTCACGCCCCGGTAGGACGCCGCCGCCGCGCACCCCACCAGGCAGTCCAGGTAGTGGTTGTCCGGCTTGTTCGGCGGCAGCGCCCACTCGTCCACCCGCCGCCCGCGCCCCTCCGTCTTCACGTTCCGCTCCGCCGTCAGGTGCTCCGCCAGCAGCCGGTGCAGCAGCGGCTTGTCCCCGAACAGGCTCAGGCACCCCTTGTCCCCCATCGCCGTCCGCAGCCGGTCGTGAACGAACGTCTTCCACCAGTTTGTGTCAATCTCGATGTGCCGCAGCACCCGCTTCCCCTTCACGCTTGGCACCCACCAGCTCTCCCCGATGTGGTCCCCGCGCTTCCGGTCGTACTCCGCGATGGGCCGCATGGCCGCCGTGATACCCGACCCTCTGCTCGGCAGGATCAGCGCCGCGAACGGGCTCTCCCGGCAGAACTGATGCACCACCGACGTCTTCCAGCCCTGGTCCACCAGGCACTGCTCGATGTGGAGCATCGCCCCGTCCTCGCGCTTCCACTCCCGGCCGAGTATCTGCCCGGTCAGCTCCTTCAGCCCCGCGTAGATCGCCCCCTCCGCCCCGGTGCCCGGGTGCGCCCGCCCCAGCGTCCGCATCACGTTCCGCGTGTTGAAGTGCGTCTGCTTCTGCTCCGGGTAGACGCCGTAGTCCAGCACGTAGCCCGTGAACGTGTTCTCCCACGCGCACACCATCCAGAAGAGCACCTTCTGCCCGACGTCGATGAAGGCCGTCAGCCTGTTGCAGCTCCCCGGCACCTGCCCACGTGGCCGGTTGTTCAGCTTCGCCGCGATCTCGTCCGCCGTCATCATGTCGTTCTCCTCCTCGTCCTCCGGCTGCGGCTCGTTCTGGCACTCCGCCCAGAAGCTCGCCTCATCCTGAATCTTCCAGTTCATGGCGTGCTGGAGCCCGCTCACCTCCCCGAAGTCGCCCTTGAACCGCTCCGGCCAGGCCACGATACTCCCCTCGTCCATCGTCGCCTGTTTGCCCTGGTAGAACTCCGTCGCCGCGGTCGTGCTCCCCTGCTTCAGCCCCGCCCGGTAGAGTTCCGCGTACTGCTCCCACAGGTCCTCCCGCGTCGGCAGAGCGTAGAGCATCCGCATCCGCTCGCCGCGCCACTCGGGGTGGATTTCCCGGTCGAGAATCTGGTCCGCCATGTCCCCCGGCTTGATGACGGTGCACGGCATGAACCCGGAAATCTGGCGGTCCGGGCCCCCCAGCTTCAGCACGGCGCCCGTCAGGATGCCCAGCCGCTTGCGCGTCTCCGTGATGCTGCCCGCCGAGGCGTCCGTCTGCGGATCGTTCACCACCACGAAGTCCGGCCGCGCCTTGCTCCCGTCCGGCCGGGCGTGCCACATCCCGCGCACCCGCCCCAGCAGTCCGGTCGCCTGGATGATGGCCGCGCACCCATTCTCCGGCGGCGTCGAGGGGTCCATCGCCGACGCCGCGATGCTCGGCATCACGATGGTGTCCGCCGTCCACTCGATGCGCGTGTGGGTGTGGTTGCAGCGTTGGGTTTTGCAACGGTTGGCCGTCCGCTCCAGGCACCGGATGGCGTAGATGACCTCGGGGAAGTCCTCCAGGAGGAAGTCGTTCACCTCGAAGTCCGTCTTGATGCTCTCCAGGCTCTCGCGGGCCGCGCTGTCGTTCGCCTCGATCAGCGCCACGAACCTGTGCGACCCCCTCAGCACCGCCCACTCCGCCCCCGCGATGCACAGGCTCGTCTTGCCGCCGCCGCGCGGCATGGCCATGGCATAGAGCCCGCCCGAGTCAACGGCTTCCTGGATGCGACCGATGACCTTCAGATGGTCGGCCGACCACGGCAGGTAGAACGTCGCCGGGTGGTAGAGTTCGCAGAACCGCTGGAAGGATGCCGACGCCTCGATGCGCCGGTCCATGTTCACAATGGGCGGCGCCAGCCCGATGTCCTGCCCCTCGGCCGCCTCCCGCCGACTCTTCCGCAGCATCGCCTGGCGGTGTGCCGCGTACGACGCGCCCGCCTTGCCCTTTTCGGAGCCTGGCGTAGCCTTCCTGGTGGCCTTGCGTGGCGCTCGCTTCCCCATCAACCTCATCCGTCCCGCAGTGGGCGCTTGTTCGTCCCACCACGGCCCGCCCGCGCCACCAGTAGCCCCCTGGGTGCCCATTCTACCCCATCTATGCCCCCCCCTGTCCAGCCGAAAGAAAGCCAGCATCCCCCGCCGGGTGTTCGGCTTGCCCCCGAGCACCCTCCGGCGGGGGGTGTGGAGGACCCCTACATGTGACCGGACTGGCCACGTGGCACGGTCGGCCACGTGGCGGACTATGGACACGCTGCCTGATCTGCTATGGGACTACTTGGGTATCAATGGCCATTGGTGCGCTTGTCTATCATGGCCGGGCGCGGCGCCGGCCGCCGTGGCAGCTGCCGGCCGGCGCCGGCCGGCCGTGGCATGCCAGAGGCACAGAGCAGCTGGCAAGGGACACGAGCTCCAGAGGCACCAGGCACATGGCAAGGCGCCGGCCTAATCCGCCGGAATCTGGCATGGTGTATTGACAACGGCCTATCGTGGTGTATAATACCTTACATGGCAGGCAAGGCGCGTTAACATTTAATGGAGATGACAGGCATGGGTAGCATCAGAGACGTAGAGAGGCAGGCAAGGCGCTTGGTACGTGAGAATGTCCCATTCCTCGAACAGTACGAAGATGAACCAGACGAGAAT